>Ga0207036_10114_pt1 | contig 15798 bp, 18 predicted proteins | sample Alteio_BWMinCont_78_FD_153284 | JGI IMG/M metagenome (GOLD analysis project Ga0207036, IMG submission 153284) | Enriched cells from forest soil in Barre Woods Harvard Forest LTER site, Petersham, Massachusetts, United States -... | ecosystem: Environmental > Terrestrial > Soil > Temperate forest >... | reverse complement strand
GCGTTGCCTCGCGTGGTAGCACCGCTCAACGTTGGCTGCGATGGCTCGGCGTCGCCGCCCTTGGCGCCATCGTCGCCCAGGGATTGCTCGGCGGTCTCACCGTTCTGTTTTTCCTGCCGCCCTGGGTCTCCTCCGCGCACGCCACCCTGGCGCAGATTTTCTTCGCCACCGTTGGGAGTATCGCGCTCTTTACCAGCGCCTGGTGGGAACGCGAACCGGTCCTATGGCGGAGCGATTTCGGAAACCCTTCGGTTCACGCGCTCTCTCTGGCTACGGTTGCAGCCGTTTTTGTGCAATTGGTTCTGGGCGCCGCGTTCCGCCACAAGGCTTTCGGAATCATCCCTCACTTGGCGGGAGCCGTCGTCGTGACCGGCCTGATTTTCTGGTTGGCAGGCGCGCTGAAGCGCCGCTTTCCCGGCGTTCCCGAATTGAGGTCCGCCGCGCGCGGCCTGCATATCTTGATCGGCTTGCAACTGCTGCTCGGCGCTGCGGCATATTGGTCGCGCATATACGCAGCTTCGTTTCCGCAGCCCATACCGGTGATGGTTGGGCTGACGGTCGCGCACGTGGTCACCGGCGCGTTGGTTCTCGTTAGCACAGTCCTGGTCACGCTGAGCTGCTATCGTTTGGTTCGGTCCGCGGGAGCGCCCATCGTCGCGCCTGTAGCGCGCCCGACCGCCGCCGATTGATACGTGAGAGGATTTATGCGGGAGGTTGTCATTCTGAGCGAAGCGAAGAATCTCTCCTGCTCAGTATGGGATGTGCGAAAACTAAAGGGTTGTCATCACGAGCCCGCCCCCGCCGCGCACGCGAGTTTCAATCCGGTTGTTCCTGCGGGGCGAGCGAGGGATCTCCTTTTCGCCAGCACATCGAAGACACAGCGAATTGCAGGCCTTTGTCATTCTGAGGAGCGTAGCGACGAAGAATCTCTCTTCGTAGAAAATCCATGAACACTCGCGTCATCCCCGTCGCCGCTCCGTCTCGCACCATGGCGTACGTCTCCCTCACCAAGCCCGACGTCTCCTTCCTCGTCGTGCTCACCACGCTGGCGGGCTATGCCCTCGGCGCGGTCGGCCCGCTCGACTGGATGCGCATGGCCCAGACGGTGATCGGCACCACGCTTGTCGCCGCGGGCACTTCCGCGTTAAATCATTACATCGAGCGCGATTCAGACGCCCGCATGCGCCGCACCGCCTCGCGTCCGTTGCCCACCGGTACGCTCGCTCCTGCCCAAGCGCTCTGGTTCGGCGTGGGCCTGGCCGTAGCCGGCGCACTTGAGCTTTTGCTGACGACAAACGTTTTGGCCGCTTCGCTGGCGGCGCTCACCAGCGTCTTGTATTTGGGCGTTTACACGCCGCTCAAGACGCGCACCACCGCCGCCACGCTCATCGGCGCCTTTCCCGGAGCGCTTCCGCCCGTGATCGGATGGGCCGCCGCGCGCGGCTCGCTTGGCGCCGGCGCTTACGTTCTCTTCGCGATTCTATTCCTCTGGCAGGTGCCGCATTTTCATTCCATCTCCTGGGTCTATCGCGAAGACTATGCACGCGCGGGGATTCGCATGCTTCCGGTGGTGGATCGCGATGGCCGCGTGACCTTCGGCCAGATCGTCTTTTGCGCCGCGGCTCTGATTCCCGTCAGTTTGCTGGCTTCGGTCACTGGACTCGGCGGCGTGCGCTTTTATTTTTTCGCGCTCGTCGTGGGATTGCTGCTCGTGAAGGTTTGTTTGTGGGCCTCGGCGCGCCGGACTAACGTCCGCGCCAAGTGGCTGATGCACGCGACAGTCGTGCATCTTCCGCTCTTGCTTGGATTGATGGTCTTGGATAAATTCTGGCGTTGAGTCTCCGGCAGCAGTTTCCGGCTCGGGTGACTTGGGTTGTCGGGCGCGAAAAGGCGGTGGCGATCACGCGCTTTTCGCGCTTAAAAAGTCGCATAATAAAAGAGGTCATACAAACTTAACGATGACGAAAACACAGGGCGTCTTGGGTTTGGTGGGAATCTGTTTGCTGGTCTTGGTGCTGTCCGCCGCCGGTCTGGCTTCTGACTTCCTCACGCGCCTCGGCTTGGACCTCGATGGTCTGCTGCTGATTCTCTGCAGCCTGCTGATGGGCCTGCTATTTTTGATCGCGCTGTTCTCGATCGCTATGGATCAGGGCTGGATTCCGGCGCGCCACAAAAAAGAATCCGCCGCCGCTGCGGCGCCTGCCCCGAAACCGGCTGCGCCTCGCGCTGCGCCGGTAAAGCCACAATCGGAAGAAGCCGTCTCGGTTCGGCCCGGAGAAGGGAAGTAGGCTCTCGCCCTTCTCCCCACAGCCTTATCGTCAATCTCTTGCTCTTTCTACCCCGCTTCGAGCGTGTACAGTGGATACTGAGTTCGCTCTCCGAGTGACCATCGATCTGCAGTTTGTTTGTTGTCCGTAAAACCGTGAGCGTAAATCAAACCATTCCCACGCCCACCAAACCCGGTCTGAAGCGCCGCTGGCTTTTCGTCATCCTGGCGCTGACGTTTCTGTTCGTCCTGATGCCTTTTCTCTTCTGGCAGGCCACCTGGTTTGGCAAGCCCCTCAATGACGCGCAGCTCCAGAAATCGCTTGTCGATCGCGAACATCCCCGCGAAATCCAGCACGCGCTTTCACAGGTCGCGGACCGCATGCTTGCCCGCGACGCTTTCACGCGCGATTCCGCGCGCCAGTTTTATCCCCAGGTCGTGCAGATCGCCCAGAATGGCCAGGATGAATTGCGTCTCACCGCCGCCTGGGTCATGGGCCAGGATAATTCCATCCCAGATTTCCACCAGGAGCTGCAGCGCCTCCTGCAGGATCCCAATCCCATGGTCCGCCGCAATGCCGCGCTGGCCCTGGTGCGCTTCGGCGACGCCTCCGGCCTCGCCGAAATTCGCTCCATGCTGCAGCCCTCTGCGGTTGGCGCGTCCGAAGCCGGCGCCCTCGAACAGCGCCTCAAGCCCGGCGAGAGCATCAATCCCGGCACGCTTCTCGGCCGCATTCGCTCCGGCAATTCCACAAGCGAGCTGCGCTCGCAAATTCCCGGCATCATCCGCCAGTGGCTCGTGTCCGATAAGGCCGCAGTAGCCAAAGGCCAGCCGATCCTGCTCGTCGATCCCAGCGTGAGCGAAATTTGGGAATCTCTGCGCGCGCTCTACCTTATCGGCCAGCTCGAGGATCTGCCCGCCATCGAGGAGATCGCCCGCGGAGCAGGAGATGTCCCCGCCAACGTCCGCCAGCAGGCTGAACTCACCGTCACCGCCATCCGCTCCCGCCAACCCCACTGACGGCTGCGGCAATCGTTAAGTCCTGTCATCCCGAGCGAGTCCGCGATTCCGAGCCGAAGCTCCTTCTTCGAGCTTCGGCGAACTCGGTGTGCGGACGAGCGAGGGATCTGCTTTTGCATTTGTAGCCCAGGGTAGGCCTCGGCAGGAAAGCGTGACCTCACAACCTAAAGTACAACTTGAGATATGTAGCACCTACCCCTCCCCCATTTTTATGCAAGTGTTCATTCTGCTAGAGTTGCACGCTTGTTTTGCGAAAACTTGCGGCACGCCATCGGTGGTAGACATGTCGTGGCTGTGACCCACAAAGCGGGGTGTCCGACCCCTCAGAAGGGGTGGGGCACCCGTAAGGGCAGGATCCTTTGCCACAACGAAGGCGTCCGCACGCTGGAGGGGCTTTAGCCCCTGACTGGGGGGAGCATCTATCTGCCCCGTCTTCCCCAGCGAAAATAAAAGGGGAGGCGATACTTCGCCTCCCCCTCTAGTTTCCTCTGGGCTACGCTTACTTCTTGCTCACCTGGCTGCCGTTGCCCAGCACAAACGCGCTGGATTCACCATGCACGAAGATGCTGTCAATCGCCCCGTCTGTGGTCTCGAAGCCGGTCGAATCCACCTTCTGCTTGCGATCCTCCCAGTGGCCGGGGGCGCTGGCGACCACGGTCTTTCCGTTCTCGAGCGTGGCCTTATCGCTCTCGATCACCAGCTTATAAGTTCCGGGCTTCACCGTGGTGTCCCCGAACTTCACCGGCGAGTCGATCGTGAGCGTTGTGTTCTTGGGCTTGGCTTCGGAACTGGCTGCCTTGTTGTCCGCTTTCGCCATCATCGGCAAAGTCAGTGCCAGTGCTGCCACCGCCAGACCCAATCGAAATGCAACTTTCCTCATCGTGTGTCTCCCGTTTTGTGAAGTATGGCCTTGCCGATTGCGCCGCCTTCGTTAGCGCGCCCAAGCGCCCACACAGTTAGCGTCGGGATGCCCGGTGATAAGTGCCCTATAAATGTTAGGATTAGGGCCTGCACGGCGAAGCCGTGCTTAAAAAGTTCCGGACTCTATGCGGCGTCCCGGCGTGTGCCTCTTTGGCACATGCTGTGGAGCCTCTGACGCTTCCTGCACTAGCGCCCACTTATCTCTGCCCAAAAGGCCCTAAGAGAAGCTCTCCCGGGCGGAGCAAGTCGTACGCAACCAGCCAACATGTTAGACGTACTGAGTTGCGCCAGTGTTACAAGCTTTTGACGATTGTGCGCGGGGAGTAACTTCCCGGAGCCCTGCGGTTGCCGGGAGCTAAAAGCATGTTAAATATAGACTTAGCGCGATAGGAGGTGCGTGCTTAGTATGGCAGCGTCCCACTGCCCGCCTCAAACTCGGCCAACGGAATCATATCAATGGCGTCCCAGGGGCAGCCCTCAAGGAACGCGCCGTCGGGGCCCTTGCTGGTGCATAGCTTGCAGCCAATGCACAGCAGCGGATCGACGATAATTCGGCCAAACGGGGCATGATCGGGATCGGGACTCCAGAACATGCAGTCTTCTACCGGGCAATATTCCACGCAGGCAGGTGAGCCCGCACAGCCCGTGCAGTTCTCATTGATTATGGCCAGAATGTGGGGCTTGCGCTTGCGTTTGTTGGTCTGGCCTTCGGACTTCGGCTCGTACTTTATGACTTCGCCTGCAACGTACTCTTCGATGCTCGGTGCTGTGTAGCTCACAATCCGTCCTTGGCTAAGCAGACGACCCTCGTTGTCATTCCGAGGAGTCCCGTCAACGCCATCTTGCATAGTTCGGCGGGACGACGAGGAATCTGCTTTTTTCCCTACGCCTTTTATTCTTGCTGACCCTCGCCACGATGTCAATGCGCTTCGCGTCGCGAAATTTTACCCACGCGTCCTCAGGATTACCGTGCTATAATCCTGATGCGCTTGTTGCTCTTGTAAAAACCTTTTGCTCCGTTAAAAGGGGCTGCGAGTCCACACCACTCGTTGGCCCTTTTTCTGTCTTCGGACTCAAAGGGCGGAGGCTTCCATTGACCCGCCCGCGCCTCCCGCAAGTGATTGGCAGCACAAAGAAAGAGGCGTCACCATGAACCCAGCACAGAAAAACAGTAGCAGGCCCATTAGCAGGTTGGATTGCCTGGTCCGCGAACGTTGGAATGTGGAGGAGTCCCTGACCACTCTCAAGGCCGCCGCCAGAAAATTGGTGCGCACGCACGCCGGCCTCGATCGCATTCGCGCGATCACCCTGGCGCTTCGCACAAACTTGAAGATCAAAGACGAACTCGAAAAGCAGCTCGCCCTGTCCCATTGCACCGTCCAATTCGTGTACTCGCTCTGAGTGGAGTTTCATAGGCACGTAGTCGTTCGTTTTATGGGACCAATCGTTTTCCCGCACCAACCGTTTTCTCGCACTGATCGTCTAATAAAGGTAAAAGGGAGCTCATATGAAAGCGATTCCGGAAGGCCAATACGTCAAGCACTACCGCTACGGCTTGGGGGTGGTCACCGAATCCGATACCCGGCAGACTTCCATTGATTTCGATCTCCACGGCCTGAAGAGATTCGTCACCACCTTGATGGTCGTCGAACTTTCTAATCTCACTCCTCCCCCGCGTGTTCGCGCTAAACATGGCGCCAAGGTCTATGCCCGGCTCGCATCGAAAAAGCCCGGTGGCAAAGCCGCTTCTGGCGAAGCGAAGGAATCCTTATAGGGAGAAAAATAAAATGAAGAGCGTTTATGTTGGCAACTTGAATTTCGAAACCACCGAAGCCGATCTGCGAAACTTGTTCACGCCCTTCGGCGAGGTTGAGCGCATTTCCGTGATCAACGATCGGGAAACCGGCCGCCCGCGCGGTTTCGCATTCGTGGAAATGCCGGATGACCATGAAGCGGCCCAGGCTGTGGCTGGCTTGAACGGCAGGGAAGTGGCTGGCCGCGCGTTGCGGATCAACGAAGCTGCTCCTCGGCTGGAGCGCACCAGGCCCCGCGGCAGTTTTTCCGGCCCCGGCGCAAGATAAATTCAGAGAGCAAAGAAAAGGCGGTTTGTTTTTGTGATCGGCAAGATCGGTTGTTCGCACTCGGAGAGGATGCGTGTTCGCATACTTCTGCAGGCGCTGTTCATGCTGCAAGATCGGCTTCATCTTGCAACTGCTCCTGGATCCCGGGAGCGGGGTGCCTGTATTGCCGTTTGCTGCCTCACCCGGTAATTCTTGCCCTTTGTGCCACGCTACCTTCAAGCCCGAGAATTATTTCGTCGTCCATCGCTCCTCGCCCCTGGGCGATTCCCTCGGCCCGGATAGCTAGCTCCCTCGGCATACGCGATTCAAACGCCAGACCCTGTAGCTCAGGTCAGTCCGCCAAATCCCAGCGCGCATGCGCGCTCGAATTAAGGTCGGCGGCCGACCTGAGGCTTTTCTGCATTTTATTATTTGGCACTCCCTTACTTGTAGCTGGAGCGCCGCAACACGTCCTTTGTGTTTCCCACCCTTCGCACAAAACGCGAAGGATGGGGCACCCGCAAAACCTTCTCGCGGGGCCCTGAGGAATTTGCTTTTGTGCGCGCTGGGTGCTTATTTCCCGGGCATCATGTGCTGCGCCTTGTACACCGTCGCCGCCTCCGGCGACGACAAGTAGCCGACCAACGCCTTTGCCCCATCGGGATTCTTCGCGTGCGCGGAAACAAATGCCACCAGAGACGTCGGCGTAGCCGCCGATTTTGGCAACGGCCCGACCACGTCGATGCCCGGCTCCTCCATTTCGCTCAGAAACGTCATGCCGATCTCCGCCTCGCCGCTCGCGACCATCTTCATCGCGCCCGCGCCGCCCTGCGCGAGCTTGATTTTCGGCTGCAATTGTTCCGTCACGCCCAGCTTCTTGAACATTTCGTCCACGGTCACTCCGGCTGCCGCGCCGCCCTTCGGGTCCGGATAACTGATCGACTTTGCCGCCGCGAACATTTTCTTCACCGCCTCCGGCGACGAAATGTCGGGCTTCGGCGCGCCCTGTTTGACGGCCACTCCCACGGCCACGCTTGCCAGCGGCTTCTCGCTCGACTTCACCACGTTGCCCGAATCGATCACGTCCTGATACGGAGGCTGCACGATCGGCACATCGAACGCATCGCCGTTCACCACCTGCTTGTGCGTTCCGCCGCCCGACCCGAACGTCGCCTTCACCTTGTATCCGGTCTTCTTCTCGAATCCCGGAATCAGCGCCTCGACCGCCGCACGCGCTCCGCCCGGTGCGATCAGCGTCACTTCACCTTTTCCGGTCTGCGCCCGTGCCTCGCTCTGCGCGCCTCCGCCGTACGTCAGCCCCAGAATCACCGCAGCCATCGCCGTTATCGCGCCAATTGCCGCCACCCGCATCGCTTTTCTCATCGCTCCTCCTACCTGCTTGGTGGCTAGAGCCTACCCGAAAAGCATCGGCAAAGGGAAGCGACGTTAGCGCGTTATTCGCCCGACACTGCCGCCTTTCCCAGCGACGGTGCCATTCGGCTCACCCGATTTGCGACGGCGCCCCGGCCCCCATCATCTAATTGGCTGAATTGCAAACCGCATCGCGTTTGTTTGGGCGCGAGCGCGCGTCTTTGCTATACTTGATTGTGCCCGCCTGGGCGATTAACGCCGGCGGCTCCAAAGGGGAGGGAATTACGGATGGTCCAACTGACTGAAGTCGCAGCCGGTAAGGTCAAGGAAATCATGTCCCAGCAGAGTCCCGCGCCGTCGGTCCTGCGCGTGGCCGTAGTCGGTGGAGGCTGCTCCGGATTCAGCTATCACATGGCCTTCGATAATCAGGAGAATCCCTCCGACAACGTCTACGAGTTTGACGGCGTGAAATTGGTCGTCGACCAGATGAGCGAAATGTACCTGGACGGCGTGCAGATCGATTACATCGAGAGTCTCGAGGGTGCCGGATTCAAGTTCAATAACCCCAACGTCAAGAGCACCTGCGGCTGCGGCAGCTCCTTCACCGTCTAACCGCGCTGGCACACCGCTCCGCTTGTGAATTTCTTAACAGGCTCCCAGTTCTTGGGAGCCTTTCTTTTTATAGGCCACAACTCTGAAGGTCGGTAATCCGAATCGCGAGCATTCGCGCGTTAGGAACAGTCGTGCCCGTTCGGCGGGTGAGCGTCAGGCTATCTTTTGCTCTTCGCCTTGGTTGTATTCGGCCTGTTGCAGCCTTGCCTCGGAGGTCAAAACACGTAGCATCCGCAGTGCGTCGTCCAGAGCCATTCGTTCGGCAAAATCTATCTCTGACTCTCTGATGCGGGCGGATATGGTTCGCTCGGCTTCATTGATCTTTATGCTCAAATCGCTGGGCGGCGCAAGAAACGCCTCCACGACAACTTCCTGCCAGGGGTATCTTAGTCCACAGTCCATTTAGAGACTCCGTCCTTTCTGTTTCAAACCGAAAACTGCCTTTTAGCCATACTCAAATTTGTCGCGACCCATCCCTGGGGCCCAGACCTGTCGGGCCCAGGAACGGGTCGTCTCTAACTTCCAGACGCAGCTGCGCTGGAACTCAAATCCTTGCTGGTCCGCAACGGCACCGTCGCCCTCACCCTCGTTCCCACATTGCTCGAAGTCAGTTCCAATTTTCCGCCTAACTGCCGCAGGCGCTCGTTCATTCCCCGCAGACCCACCCCTAACGTGCCGATCGAATCGTTGCTGAATTCCAAAATTGCCGCAGACGCCCCCTTGCCTTGATCCAACACCTCTAGCACCGCCGTCTGGTCCTCGATCCTCAGCCAGACTTGCGCCGTGGGGCTCTCGGAATGCCGATGCACATTCGTCAAGCTCTCCTGTAGCACGCGAAACAAACCCAGTTCCGTGTCGCTTGCTAATCTGCCGAAATCCGGATCGGCTTGGAAATCAATGTGAATGCCGCTCCGCTGCCGGAATCCCTCCAGGTAAGATTCCACAGCCGACTTCAGTCCCATCTCCTCGAGCATGGGCGGATGGAAAAGGTACGACATGGTCCTAACCTCTCGAATCGCTTGTTCCAGAATCGTCTCGCACTCGCCAATGTGCTCCTCCCAATTCCGTCGGCCCTCTTCAGTAGCAAGCATGTCCAACGCCATTTTTGCTCCCACCAATAATTGGCCCACGCTGTCGTGAAGTTCCCGGCCCAGCCGCCTGCGTTCTTCGTCCTGTAATCGCAACAGCCGCGCCGAAAGATCGCGCACAGAGGTCTCCGCTTCCCGCGCGGAACGTTCCGCCTGGATCCTATATTTGATCTCCTCTTCCAGTTGCTTCATCGACCGGCGCAAGATGTCTTCGGTTAATTTCCGTTCGGTCAAATCCCGCGTAACTTTGCCAAAGCCGTAAAGGGTGCCGGCTTCATCTCGCAGCGCCGTAATAACCACGTCAGCCCAGAACCGCGATCCATCCTTGCGCAGGCGCCAGCCTTCCTCCTCGAACCGGCCTTCCTGTCGGACGATCTCCAATTCCTTCTCGGTTTTTCCTGCCTGGATATCTTCCGGCGGATAGAGGATGGAGAAGTGCTTTCCAATCACTTCTTCCGCGCGGTAGCCCTTGATCCGCTCCGCGCCGGAATTCCACGTCAAAATGCGGCCTTCGGGATCGAGCATGAAGATGGCGTAGTCGCGGACGGCTTCCACTAGCAACCGGAAACGATCTTCGCGAAAAGAGGGAGTCTTTCTAACATCTGCCATGCTTGACACGTTTTTCCTCCCCGAGCTGCCGACCGGATGACGCTCAGAGATCTTCTTCATCCGGCTTTAGCTCGGCTAGACCAATGCCATTCGAGCTTTTCTTCTTTGGCTTGAGGGCCTCTATTGGGTGTCCCTTGGACTCTGCCTCAGCGACTTTCTTTGCGATCTCAACCGGGGCCACTGGAAAATGCGTCTTCGATTTCGGCATCGAAACTCTCCTTTGACATCCGCGTCCACGTCGACGTTGACGTCCAGCGACCACCGTAGCAGGCGGGAATTGATACGGGTCAAATCCTTAGGAAATTCTTAGGAGTCCGGCATCTCCCTTTAGTACGACTTGCCTCGTTTTAACGGGCAGCCCGCAGCTTTACGTGAATGTATCGAAGTACTATGCCCCCATTTTTTACTTGACGACTGGCTACGACGTGATACGATTGCGTTACGTTTAGGTTAGGTTAGTTAAACTTGATTTACGAGCGCGTTAAGCAAGGAGGGTTTCATGGCTACCAGCAAGACCAAAATCGCCGGCATCAAAGATGCGCCCATGCATTTCAAGACCATGGCGCAAATTGATGTCCCGCAAGGCCGCCATGGAAAACATAAGGAGATCGTAACTACCATTCTCAAGGACCTGGACCAGTTGCCGGAGGGTGCTGCTATCAAAGTGCCGTTGAGCGGCTTGGCGGACGGCAAAGCCAGGGTTCGTTCGGCGCTGAACCGCGCCACTCGCAAAAATGGGCATGTCGTTGCCACGGCCAGCGACGGCGAGTTCCTCTACATCTGGAACGCGCCCACCAAAGCTTGAGCCTCGTGCTTTTGTAGCCCAGGGCGCCCGCGCTTTGTGCGGGGCCCTGGGGAAGTTCTCCTCCCACCGCAAAACTGCTGTCATCCCGAACGAACAGCGTGAGCGAGGGATCTGCTTTTTCTTCGTTTCTGCGGGTGCCCCACCCTGCTTGCCCTGAGCCTCGAAGGGCGTTTTTAAGGGTGGGTTCGTCTGCGCCTTGCTTTAACCTTGCTGCTACTGCGGGCCTCATGCTCCTCACTAGGGGGTTGAATTCCGCGCACACTCCTGCCACTTCCTGCGCCGCCCGATCGCCCAAAACGCGATAATAGAAACCAAACGCAATCGTACTCAGGCCCCTGCGCGCTCGAATTTGTCGAAAATAAAACTGGAAACACAGGAGGGCACGTGGCCGATCCGAATCTGCCGATTCACTCCACGCGGTTGCCGCAAATCACGCCAGGGTCAGGGCTCTCGGTTCGCGAAGACGTAGCTTTCAGCGACGCCCAAGGCAAAGACCGCCCCCGGCTGCGGAAAACCACCAATCAAACCTTCTCGCGGCTCGAGGAAATTCTTCCTCGTGTGCTCCAGCCGCGCGAAGTCGTGCTCTACGCCCTTGCCGCACAGGCGCCCATCAGTCCGATCGCCCAGTTGTTCCTGGGCTGGCAGGTTTACGGGTTCACTCGCACCATTCTGGTTCTGACGAACCTTCGCCTCCTGCGTTTCCGCGTCCGGAGCAAGGGTTGGAACAAATGGATTTGGGACCAAGGAGTGCAGAGCGTAACGCTGGGCGATATTTCGGAGGCTCAGGTAAAGAGAAGTTGGCTCAGTCCTCGGCTCCAGCTGCAGTATCGCGACGGCCGCAAGGAACTCTACTGGCGCCTACGCGCCCGGGACGGCAAAAAGTTGAAAGCGGTGCTTCCCGCGCTGCTCCAGAACAGCACCGGCGCGGTAACCCCGGCCGGCGGAATGGTCTCTCTTTGCCCCAAATGTCTGGCCACACTCACGCCAAATACGTATCGGTGTTCCCAATGCGGCCAGCTCTTCAAGGACGAAAAAACGCTCCAGCGATTCATGCTTATTCCGGGAGGCGAATATTTTTACGTGGGCCAGAACCATATCGGGGCATTGCACGGCATCGCACAGGCGGGTTGGCTCCTCGCCATCGTCGCTGTCGCGGTCGGTCTTATGGCCGGTCCGCACCGCACCAACCTGTCGGCTGCTCTGATACCTTTCGCCGGAGTGTTCGTTCTTTTCGCCATTCACAAATTGGCCGGGTTCATCCCGTGTCGCCAGTTAGTACGCGAATTCATCCCCCTGAAGTGACCATCCGATCAGGATGGTCATCCCGAGCGAGTCCGGCTTTGCGGACGAGCCGAGGGATCTGCTTTTCGTTTTTTCTGCGGTTGCCCCATCCTTCGCGCTCGTGCCTCCACTCTCTGTTCTTGTCTCCCCGGTTGTGCCGCTCTCGCCACGCTCACCCGCCTTCCTCGCATATATCCTTTCAACCGCACTGTATAATGCGGCGGCGAATTGCTCGCGCCATGATTGAGCGACACCACTGGAGGACGGAATGACTAAAGGCTTCTTCGAATCCCTGCTCGATTTCTCGTTTCGCGACCTCGTGACGCCTCACAGCCTTGCCTTTCTCTATGGCTTGCATCTTTTGGCCGGACTGATTGCCGCCGTGGTGCTCGTGGCCAATGGATTCCGCGACTCCACCTCTCAGGGCCTCCTGATGCTCGTAATCAGCATCGTAGGTTTCTTTTTCTGGACGCTCTACGTGCGAATCATCCTCGAAACCTTGCAGGCCATCTTCCGCATTTCTGATGCCGCCTCACCCCAGGAACGCCGTTAGCCTTCGACTCGGTCATGGCCCCGTCATGGCCCGGTCATGGCTTGACCCATGACCGCGGCTACGTTCGCTAGCGAACACATCGCATTTGTGCCACAATGCGGCGCGTACTGGTTGCCTGAAAAAATGTATCTCTCCTGTATTGCCAATGCCTGCGTTGCACCGATATATTGCTCGGAACAGCTACGCCCCTCCGCCCGCGTACCTGGCCACAGACGCAACCGTCGAGATGAGGAGACCTAAAATGGCTTGGTCTTACGAAGTTCGAGGATTCCAGCATCGCCTGGTGGAGGTCCGTTCCGGTTTTGCAACTGAAGAGGACGCTCGCGGAGCCGCAAGCCGCGCCAAGCGTCTGATCGATTGTGTCTGTTATCCCAAGCTCGAGAAACTCACGCTCGTAATAAAGGAGGGTGACAACGAACCCGACCAGCTTGCCGAAATGCCGAACGCGCACGAAGAATGGCTCGAACCCCAGAGCGGCGAGAACGGCAAGCCTAGTCTGAAATATCCCTGGCAACAACTAGTGCTCGATGCGTTTATGGAACCGCACTCGGAAAACTTGCTGCTCAAAATCAATTTGGCGGAACGCGCTATTTCCAGCAGGTTGCTTGACCCTGCTCCTTGCGAGCTGGATGAACGGCTCGCCGTGGGAGAGTCGTTGTTGGCCCTCCGCCGATTGCTCGCTGATATCGCGCCTGGCCAATGGTCCACGGATAGAGCCGGCATCGCCTGAAGCCCCCGCAAAGCATTCATTAAGAGCCTAATCCAAGCTCTACCTCTTGGCCTTGCGCTGGGTCTCGTCCTCTCGTTTTTCAGGCTGTCGTCACGAGCGGGTGTGGAATTTGCTTGACGAGGAACCTGTTTCCTCTTTTCGCCTTTAACGTAGCGCCGGGCTTCAGCCCGGCATCCTTCCGTCGCGTGTAAAACTTCGTGTCGCGCTAGCCTATCGGTTGCACGCGAACGATTCGAGCGCGGTCATCACGAGGGCTGGCCCCAGCCAAAACCATGCTTTGCACCAAAGCAAGTCCGGCCCGAGGGGTCTGCAGTTGGTCTTTCGGGTGCCCCACCCTCTTGCCCTGAGTCTCGAAGGGAGCTTGAGAAGGGTCTGAAGGGTGGGTTCCGTCCATTCGGCTGGGGAATTTTCCCTTCGCGCCACTCACGCACCCGCCTCGCGTTGCAAACCGCGCAGTTCGACCATATCCTTAAGAGCTGTCCATGAAAATCGCCCTCTGCCAATTCGACCCCACCGTCGGCGACTTCTCCGGCAACTCCGCGCGCATTCTCCAAATGGCCGGCGAAGCCAAGGGTCGCGGCGCCGATCTCGCCGTCTTCTCCGAACTCTGCGTCTGCGGCTATCTCCCGCAGGATTTGCTCGAACGCCCCGCCTTCCTCGAACGCAACCGCGCCACAATCGCCTGTCTCGCGCAGAAAACGCCTTTGCCCATCCTCGTTGGCTACGCCGCGCCCGCCAATTCCAATACGGGCAAACCTGCCTGGAACGCCGCCGCGCTTCTAGCCGAAGGCCGCATCGTCTTCGAGCAGCACAAAATGTTGCTGCCCACCTACGACGTCTTCGACGAATCACGCTATTTCCAGCCCGCGCCCAACCAGCAGGTTTTTGCCTTCGGCGGAGAAAAGCTGGGCATCACCATCTGCGAAGACATCTGGAATGACAAGAATTTCTGGGCCAAGCGCCTTTACGAAGCCGATCCCGTCGTTGACCTCCTCTCTCAGGGAGCAGGCATCATCCTGAATATCTCCGCTTCTCCTTACACCATCGAAAAGCGCGCCGTCCGTTTCGAAATGCTTCGCGCCTTGGCGCGTTCGCATCGGCGTCCTGTGGTCTACGTGAATCAAGTCGGCGGCGACGACACCCTCGTCTTCGACGGTTCGAGCGTCGCACTCACCGCCGATGGCCGCATCGCTGCTCAGGCGCACGCCTTCGAAGAAGACGTAATCATCTTCGACACCTCCACCGGCAAAGGCGACCTGCGCCCTCAGCCCCCGGACGAAATCTCCCTCGCGCTGCAGGCGCTCGTCACGGGCACGCGCGACTACGTCCACAAGTGCGGATTCGAGAAAACGCTCGTCGGCCTCAGCGGCGGCATCGATTCCTCGGTAGTCGCCTGCATCGCCGTCGCCGCGCTCGGAAAAGAAAACGTCACCGGCATCGCCATGCCCGGCCCATATTCTTCCGAAGGCAGCGTTCGCGACGCGCGCCAGCTCGCCTCGAATCTCGGCATCCAGCTCATCGTTCTGCCGATCGGCAATATATTTGACACGTATCGCAAGACAGTCGCGGATGTGTTCTCCGAATGCGCCCCGGATGCCACCGAAGAGAACATTCAGGCGCGCATCCGCGGCAATTTGCTCATGGCGCTCTCCAATAAACTCGGCGCGCTGGTTTTGAGCACGGGGAATAAATCCGAAATCGGCGTCGGCTATTGCACGTTATATGGCGATATGGCCGGAGGCTTGGCGGTGATTTCAGACGTGCCGAAAACGATGGTCTACGAACTTGCTGGCGTCATCAATCGCGAAAGGGAATTAGTGCCCCGCGCGAGCATCGAAAAACCTCCTTCCGCCGAATTGCGCCCCAATCAAACCGATCAGGACACTCTGCCGCCCTACGACGTTCTCGACCGCGTCCTCAAATCTTACGTCGAGGAAGTACAAACGCCCGAAGAGATCGCCGCGCATCTCGGCTTTCCTCTGGACCTCGTCCGCGACATCGCGCTGAAAGTCGATCACAGCGAATACAAGCGCAAGCAGGCCGCCCCCGGACTCAAGATTACTTCGCGCGCTTTCGGCTTCGGCCGCCCTTTCCCCATCGCCCAAAAATTCCTGCCGTAACCGCAAGCTCCACCTGCGCATTTTCGTAGCGCCGGCTTCCGGCCGGCATTTCTACTGCGGGTGGGTCCTTGTAGCCCAGGGCGGCCGCAACAACAAAAGAAGTTGCGGGGCCCTGGGTTTTTTCGTCTCTTCAGCCCGGCACCCGTGCCGCTGGCACTCTTGCCTGTGCGCACAGCGAGCCCCATGCGTTGTCATTCTGAGCGCAGCGTCCCGAGCCTTTTGCTTCCGGAAATCGTGTCCTCACGATTTCCGTCGGGACGCGAAGTCGAAGAATCCCTCCTTCTTCAACGCTGTCATTCGAGGAGTCCGCCTCCGGCGGACGACGAGGAATCTGCTTTTTCTGAGGTTTTGACGTAGCCGCG
>Ga0207036_10112_pt1 | contig 15889 bp, 13 predicted proteins | sample Alteio_BWMinCont_78_FD_153284 | JGI IMG/M metagenome (GOLD analysis project Ga0207036, IMG submission 153284) | Enriched cells from forest soil in Barre Woods Harvard Forest LTER site, Petersham, Massachusetts, United States -... | ecosystem: Environmental > Terrestrial > Soil > Temperate forest >... | reverse complement strand
GGCTATTGCCACAACTTATCACTCACCCAGCGATACAACAGAAACACTATATTGGAAGGAGTTGAATAGAAATCTTGCAATAGATGAATGGTTAGTTCAGAACACAACGTGTGACACTCCTACAATAAAAAACGGGATCAATGGGGCACGGTCATCTCAGTACGAAAGCTGGTTGAATGATACTTTGGTGCCTCTCGATACTACGCTACCTCCACTAGATTCAATTCAGTCAGGTCTTAAAGAATTGCTCGAAAAGCATTTACTTTATGCGAGCGTGGGTGAAAATCCTGGGCCAAGTATTCTTACCAATGCCACAGCTAATCCCAACCCAACAGGCAATGGCACCATTGTCACTTTCAGCATGAACAAGGAGGCTTACGTTAAGCTCGATTTATTCGATCTTCTTGGTCATGCTATTCAGTCCGTGCATTTCGAAAGTCTTTTTGAGCAAGGGAATAAATCGGTTCCAATTTCACTTATGGGACTGCCATCGGGGACTTACTATATACGCATAATGACAGCTTACGGTGAGGTGCAGACGGTAAAATTGGTGAGGGAATGAGATCAATAGCTATCGCAGTAATTACGCTGGCCGGATTCGTTCCGATCAGCGTAAACTGTGCCGTAGCAAAGCAAAATACACCTAGTAGCGGGCCATGCGCGAGTCCCTCCTATGCCGGTGCCATCGCTCAACCAAAGGGTAAATTCTTACCAATGTCAATTGCCGATGACACCGAAAACTGTGATTCCTTATGGTTTAAGATTGGGGAATTTGAGGGTGGTCAGGATTATCAATCAGTGTACGATTCAACTAAGAAATTCATTGAGATATGCTACAATGACTACAGGGCGCCGTCGATGTTTTCTCAATACTTTAGCTCCTCGCTTCAAATACTGGCTGGGGGTGATACTTCTCTCTGGCTCGAAAGTCGCCTATGGCTCGAATCAGTGCTTTATCTTAATACGACAAATCCCGAATACTTCTGTGCGTGTGTCGAAGCAATCGCAGGTACATTCCACTCAGCGAGCGATACCTCCGAAGCACTTTATTGGAAAGAGGAGAACTGCGGGCTTGCAATCGGTCGCTGGCTTATCCAAAATACAACGTGCGATACCCCCTTAATCCAAAATAACTTTAATGCAACGAGGTCGTCGCAGTACGAAAGCTGGTTGAATGATACAACTGTGCCTCTTGATACGACGCTGCCTTCATTGGCATCGCTTGGTCTCGATACATTACTTGCTCGTCATTTCCTTTACGGAGTATCCGATAATGTGCAATTTAACATTCTTACAGGTGCCACCGCCTCGCCAAATCCCGTTAGTACTGGCACGGTCATCACCTTCGGCATCAGTCAGGAGGCTTATGTAAAGATAAATCTTTTCAATGTGCTTGGGGAGCAGGTCACATCTCCCGGCTATGAGGGCCTTTTCCAGCCGGGTAATCATGCGGTTCCGCTATCTCTGCAAGGGCTTCCCAGCGGCACATATTATGCCCGCATATTAACAGCCTTCGGGAGCGTGGAGACCGTTAAATTGGTGAAGGAATAAAACCGGGATTACGCTGATTCCACTGATTGATTTTTCGCCACTTATCTTTACAGAGAAGTGGCGATTTTTTAATGGTAGTTGACAGAGATCTTCCCCGCTCCGCTCGAGAGATGTAGCGTAAGTATCGGGCTTGTCGATTTGTCGAAACCTGGGCTGGATGCGTAACCGTCGCGCCTTACAGCGAGTCCGGGAAAAGAGAATGAGCTTAGAAGTCCGTCTTCGAAGAAAACCTGTACGCGAGCTGTTGTCGGCGGTATAGAAAGTGTACACATTCCCAACCCTATCTCGACAACCACATCGAGATTATGCGTCAGGTGTCCGTCAAATCCAAGATGGTAGCTGCCAAGCGCGCCCCGGAACGCAAAACGATCTGCGTTCAAATTCGATATGCCGGTGAAAATACATTGTCCTATTCCTGCCCTTACAGAACAATTGCGGAGATTTTGAGAGTTGGTCTGATTGCAGAATATATATGCCTTCGATGCTCCTGTCTCGATCATTGCATTCGTAAGCTGCAGCCCTGTCAGGTCGAGAGTCGATTCTCCAAATCCGAGATTAGCGACAAGATCTGTTGGGAGGTCTTTTGTAAGGTGTATTCGCGTTCCTGCTGAGGAAGCCGGAATTACGGAAGTTCCAGCATCGGTTGAAATGCGAGTGACACGGGGTGGATAATAATAGCCAAAGTTCGGCTCGATCGGAGGCATTGTGAAATGAACAGGGGAGTGGAGCATTAGCGAACCTTGATCGGACTCGGGCACCGGCGCGCTTGCTGTCACAAATCCAGACTTCGCATACCACATTGCGAGCGGTGGGCTTGATCGCATTCCCTCGTCAGTTCCCACTCCAACTCTAAGCATCCCGATCGATCCATTTCGAACGCTGTAGCTGGTCGAGATATTATGTGCATTGGCATCGTCGGCAAGCATTTCAACTGTCGCAACATCGCCCGAAACAACTCCAGGCCTGAGTTCGACCGAGCCGTAGGGGGCTTCGAGTCTGAATACAAGCCGCTCTTCTCCGCCTTTGCGCTGTATGTGAGTTGTAATGTAATGGTCAAGAGCAACCGCTATTCCACCGATCCCAACGACGCCTGTAATGCTGAAAAGCACGATCCTCCAAACGCCGTTTTGGCGTCGTTTAGGCGAGATGCTGCTCACAGCTACGGGCTCTGTCGGTATCAATTGATCGAATGGAAATAATTGGCGAAATTTCAATGGATAAGTACGTTTTGGTATTGGTGATGTTTCAGAATTTGAAGCTTAAATGGAATTATTGAAGCGAACGAATGATATTCATTGCACTGTTTCTTTATCAGTGAAAATCTCGAAATTCATATCGGTCTTGCTTAGCCTCTGTTTTGGCGTCGCCTCGGTTGGCGTCGTTACAACAGAGTGTCAGTGCGCCGAAAAGAAAGTTTGCTCGCGCAGTTGCTGCTCAAGCAAGTGCGATTGCTGCTGCAAAGTCGAGACGAAATATACGAATGTCGCGGCTGTTGGATCTATCGCGACGAAGCCAAAGACTGTGCTTCCGGTTTCGTTTGCATCTCAAGTCGAGGCTTCAACGGGGCTTCGATCGAATTCTATATGCGCTCGAATCTCGAATCTTCCTCAAGATTTTAGACCTCCTGCTTTGGAGGCACTGAGTTCTATCGTGCTCCGAATCTAAATTGACGGCGGTAAACCAACTTCGATCACTTAACCAACGTCATTTTTTCACAAATTTTTAGAAATACGAACATGAAAAAGTTATTAGTATTAGTTTCAGGACTTCTCTTTGCGCTCACAGCAACAAGCTTTGCAAACAACGCACCAAGCCAGCAGCCAGCAAAGGCAAAAACCTCATGCTGCGAATGCTCATGCGGCGACAAGTGCTCTCCCGGAGCATGCCCAACGCATTGCGGCTGCTGCTGCGACACGAAGTAAAGTCCTGAACCTGGATTACGCAGATTATGCGTATCTCATGGATGAAAATTCAAACGGGCTTGGCGATTGCCAGGCCCGTTTTTTATTTCTTATCAAAATTGCCTTTACTTAAACAATGGGATGAAGCCAGCTTGCTCGAAATGCTTATCGCCTGTTAGGGCTTCCGTAATGCCACGATCTCTCATTACGATGAAGGAGGTGCAATCTGTGAGAGACCAATCCTTATCAATGTGTTTATGATAGAGGTTCAGTGCACGATCGAACAAACTGCTGGTTGCCTCGATAATTTCACAACTCTTTGAGGCTTGTAATTCCTGGATGTAATCCCTAAATCGGCCTCTTATGTCCGAATCGGCGACTGCGTCAGCGACTTCCATCAAAATCCACTCTGTTGTCACGAGTACAAGATCACGCTGAGGCACAAAATTCATAACTCGCTGACGGTGTTGGTCGCGGTGATTGAGCCGAGCCACGAAATAATACGCATCCGCAAAAACCTCGTTCATTTCTTCGGGTGACCGTGAACGTAATGATCGATATTAGCTGCGAGATTTTCTGGTAGATCGGTAGCTATTCCGTCATACTTGGCTAGTACTTCCCAAACACTTGGTCGGTCATCTTTCAATCTTTGAATGGTGACCTCAGTATCGTCCGGCCAATCTACTGGAATATCAATTCGGTGCTCCTTGACTGTCGCTGTTATTCTGTCGTTTGCCATGATTATTTTCTCCTCAAAATCATAACCCCAAATCTCCAAAGGAAATTCACGGCTCCAGCTTCACCAATTTCCCTATACGGTTCCACTCCGAGCCGCGAAGGACATAGTAATAGCATAGTTGGAAAGGAATGCATTTCTAAGTTAGCCGACAGATTTTTCGTATTTTTGTTTAATGTCAAGGCTGGCCGTATTCTTTTTTCTTGTAATCGGACTCTTCACACTCGGTGAGTCGGGCTATGCACAAGTCATACAACAAGACGTTCTTTATCTTAAGGATGGAAGAGTAATTCGGGGCACGATCACAGAATTGGTCGTAAATGAGACCGTCAAAATTGAAACCCAGGAAGGTGATTTTTATACTTTCAAATGGGGCGAAGTAGCAAAGATAAAAAAAGAGCCATTACACTCTGAACCAAAGGAAAGTGATAAATCTATACATAGTAAGAAAAGCTATGCTGGCTATTTTTCCTTCGGGTTGAACCAAATAATATTTGGGGCAAACAGTACGACGCTCGTTGCAATACATTTTGTAAATGGATTTCATATTCGTAATTCAACTCTTGGAATCGGTATAGGGGTTGAATTCGGAATTGGCGCAAATAATAATATTACAATCCCTGCTTCCAATAATGCTCTAACAGGATTAGGTGGTGGGCTGAATGGGTCTTTGGTCATTCCCATTTGGATTGATTCTCGAACATTTTTAAGTAAAGGCGATGATTCGCCATTCTTATGGAGCCATATAGGCTATTCCTTTGGGTCCGCGCAAGGATTCTCGGTTTGCACTGGCGCAGGTCTATGTTTTGATCCATCCTCTGGTTTAAGCCCAACATTGGAGCTCGGTTTTCGCATTCAATGTGCAGAAAACCCAAACTTCTTTACCGGGAGTTATGGTGCTGTTGAAGCTTTGTTTGGTTTTGCATTTTAGCAAACAAAATCAGCGGCAATCTTTCAATCGCAGCCGCTAATAATCTCAATCCCTCCTATCAGCGTAATGAAGATTCAGACATTATCACCACTTTCCCGCTCCGGCTCCACTCCCGGCTGTGGAGGATTTCTTATGTATTGCAAGTTTTTTCGTAATTTTGCCATATGAAAAAACTTGGTTGCGGAGTTGCGCTGATGATTTTCGGGATTTTATTCGTGATGGCTTCACAGTCGTCAGGCTACATAACTGTTTCGATCTTTCTTGTCGTTATTGGTGGGTTGATGGTTTACATTGATTCTATGGAAACCCGTGTCAACAATCGCGTACATGAGGTGACTAATGCTGGGAATTATATTGCGGGGATACCTTCGATTGATGTTCCTCTGCGCAATATTAAATTAACTATTGAGGGTGATCGGGCGGTATTTTATCAGGTCGTGCCAGGTACCTGGAGCAAGCCCGAACCACTCTCATCTTTAATCGGATCACTTGACCTAAACGCAATCATTGACATCGGGGCCTTTGATAGATCATTCATTCAACAAAAGTATGCTGGGGCTGTGGGGGTGCGGATTGGATTTGCATTTCTTGCTACGCCAGTCCAAAGTAGATCGATTCACGAACTGTGTTATGTGGTGATAGCTTGGCGTGATGGTAGATTTGATCGAGAAATCATTTTAGAATTTATTGGACCCGGAAGCCATACGAGAGCATCAACTCTCCAAAATCAGTTGATTAATTCTGCTAATTTGTTAAGCTCTAATAACACATAGAGATTCATTGCAAATCAGACAGATTGTGAACATTCGCAATCCGTCTGATCCGCTCTAATCCGCATAATCCAGGTCAAATTATTCCCACAAAAAAGCGGCGGCAATCTCTCGATCACCGCCGCTATCAGAATCTAATAAGCCGAAGTTAGGAAGCTGTCTCTTCCTCGCTCGTCTCCATCAGCACCTCACCGGGCGCTGGGGGAGCAGGCTCCTGCATCTCCTCTGGGAGATCGAAGTGGCCGAGTTCTTTCGGGCTTGGCGCTTGCTCTACCAGTTTGGCGAGATCGACCTCACCGGTAGTAGCATCGACAGCCGGAGCTGCTTTCTTCTTGCCGCGCCCGCGTGGGCCGCGCTTGTCACCGCCGTCATCACGACGCTTCTGCATTTCCTCCAAAGTCTCCTTCGGAATTGGATGCTTCGCGTTGAACTCTTCGAGCACCTGACGATCCTGCGATTTCAGCCACTCTGTAGCCGAAAGCACGACCTTCTTGTTCTCGGAATCGAACTCGATAACACGCAAATTGAGCATGTCATCAATATGGAATGATTCCTGAATGTTTTTGATCGGGAAGAACGCAAGCTGGGAGATCGGAACGAAACCATCCACTCCCATCGGAAGCTCGACGATAACACCCTTCTCGATGATACGGACGATCTTGCCCTCGGTGTCCTTGCCTTCGCCGTAAAGCGTTTCAAGGTTGTCCCACGGATTTTCGAGCACCTGCTTGTGGCCGAGAGATATGCGCCGTCCGTCAAGATCAATGCCGAGGATCATCACGTCGATCTCTTCGCCCTTCTTCAGGACTTCACCTGGATGTCGTACTTTCTTCGTCCATGAGAGATCGCTGATGTGAACGAGCCCATCAACGCCCGGTTCGAGCTCGATGAATGCGCCGAAGTTCGTAAGATTGCGCACAATACCGCGATGCTTGGAACCCATCGGATACTTCTCGAGGAACAGAGTCCACGGGTCAGGCTCCAATTGCTTGAGTCCGAGCGAGATCTTTTTCGAATCCTGATCGATGTTGAGGATTATCGCTTCGGTTTCCGCTCCCATCGTAAGGATGTGTGATGGATGCTTGACATGCTGAGTCCACGCCATTTCGCTGACGTGAATGAGGCCTTCGATACCCTTTTCAAGTTCGATGAACGCGCCGTAGTCGGTCATCGAAACAACCTTACCCTTTACGCGCTGACCGACCTGATAACGCTGCTCGATGTCAGCCCACGGATGTGGTGTGAGCTGTTTCATTCCGAGCGAAATGCGCTTCTTGTTGTCATCATAATCGAGCACGACAACTGTTACAACCTGATCGAGCTTAATGATCTCGTTCGGATGCGTAACGCGACCCCACGAGAGATCGGTGATATGTACGAGTCCATCGACACCGCCGAGATCGACGAACGCGCCGAAATCTGCAATGGCCTTAACTGTGCCTTCCAATACCTGACCACGCTCGAGCTTCTCGACAATTTCCTTGCGCTGGTCGAGCATGTGCTCTTCGAGCAATACCTTGTGGCTAACGACCACATTCTCGTTCGGGAAGTTGATCTTCACAACGCGAACATCGAGTGTTCTTCCTAAGAACGCATCGAAATCGCGAACCGGCTTGACATCTATCTGGCTGCCCGGAAGGAATGCCTCGACTCCGAGAACATCCACGACCATACCACCCTTGATTCGGCGCAAGCATTTTGCTGCAAGTATCTCGCCGGATTTTTGTACCTCTACAATGCGCTGCCAAGTGCGAGTGAACTCAGCGCGTTTGCGGCTGAGAACGAGCCGGCCATCTTTATCCTCGATGGATTCGAGGAAAACTTCTATTTCATCTCCCGGCTTGATGTCCGGTGTCTGCGCAAATTCGCTTTTCGGAATAACGCCTTCGGACTTGAAGCCGATATCTACAGTTATATCGCCATCAGCGATAGATACAACTCGGCCTTTGATGATCTCTCCATCTTTGAGAGTGGAGAGCGCTGTTCCATAGAGCATTTCAAGCTCTGCACGTTCTGCACTGGAATATCCGCCTCCAAGTTTGGTCTTCGGATCTATGATCGTGAAATTCGATCGGCCTGGAACAGGTGTGTGCCTTCTTGGGCTTTTGCGTTCTTTTACTTCCTGAGCGCCATTGGGTGAGGGTTGGATTGGACTTGCCTCGGCAACTGCAACAGGTGCCTCGGAAGTTGTTGGCTCAGAATGTGAACCATTCATAATTGCAGTGTCCGTCACCGCTGACGATATTGCATGATCCAAAATTATTTGGTCGGTCATGCTTGGATTTTCTTCGATTTCTACCATGTAATAATTGTTTCCCGGGCGAAAAGTTAGTTATGGATTCCGACCAATTGCTCCGCCCGTCAAGCACCTCTGGCCGCATGATTAATTAAGCCCTTTTTTGCAGGGCGTGGGAGAACGGAACTGGCCCATAATTAGTGCCATTTATCCACAAAACCAGAATTTGCAAAATGAATATTTGTACAGATCTGGGAATATTCATAAGTGATTTGCTCCCCTTTGTCCCACCTTGCCCCATTGCCTTACATCTATATGTTGGAAAAGACTTTGGCGCGGATTTTGTGCGTTTATATATCACAATACCTTTTTGATACACCCCAATGTAAAGAAATGGTTGAAAGAAGAGGGATAGTTATATGATGAAGAATGAATACGCCAGAAAGCTCTTAATTGCGACTGTTTTAGCAGTAATTGCAATGTTACTTGCCCAAAATGCAAATGCCCAATATTTTCAATCTCTGCCGGGACACACTCTGCGCATTGTAGTAAAGGCAAGTGGATACGATTCCGTGATCGTTGATCGCTTGACGCCTTTCGAGCTTCCGAGAATGAACGATACTTTGCCTTTCGTCTATCACGAGCCGATGCCGGACTCGGTAATGCCAAGAAGCGCGATAGTTATCGGAACGATAACTTTGCAATTCGAAGATGCAAGCGACTTAGTGCCAGCTCTCGAAAAATATGCTCGCAAAGCCGGCGCGGACTGGATAGTATCCTTTCAGGAGCCAAAAGCGGTGCTGACTAAAGACCATTGGAAAGTCTATCGCTCGACAGCGCTATTGCTCCATGTGCTTGATCCTAACTTCATTAATCAAACACAGGTATCATATTCATACTACGAGGAGAACAAGCTCCAAAATTTCGCGGCTGTCAGCGGGTGGTTTGACAGCTATGGTAAGCATCTTGGTTTCAAGGGTGAAGACATTAAAGATGAAGACAGCAAAGACGATGACACTAAATAAAAAAGGGTTTGGCGTATAGCCTTTAGAGTAAAGTAGATAACTATACCCTAAACCATATACCCCAAACCCACTGAAGTCGGGGCGAGAGGATTTGAACCTCCGACCCCCTGGTCCCGAACCAGGTGCTCTACCAGGCTGAGCCACGCCCCGAATTTTCTCTGAGAGTCGCGTATAACTTATGATGGGGTGCGTTAGTTCAGTAAGGGTATAGGGTTTGGGGTATAGGGTATAGTGAAAGTGTAGTTTTACACTTTCAGTTTTCGAATCATTGAGGTAAACATTTTGCCGCAGGACTGACATAAGTCCCATGCTTTTTTGGCTTCGGCATTCGTGAGATATTTCAATCTTCCTGCAATGATTATCTGAGTTTCAAGCTCACAGAGTGATCCCCGCGCGATAGAAAGATGATGAAGGTAGTCTCCACGATGGCTTCGCCCATATCCTTCTGCAATATTAGAGGTAATAGACAGCGCCGACCTTTGCATCTGCGAGATAAGGCCGAATCTTTCGTCTTTTGGTAACTTCTTAGTGAGAACATAAACCTCAATAACAAGATACATGGGACTGTTTCCAAACTTCAAGTTCACGATAAGATTGTATAGCCATAAGAATATAAAGAATTAGTTGATTAAAAAAATAGGAGAGCAACGCGCTCTCACCCTATACCCTACACCCCAAACCCTATACCCTAAAAAAAAGCGCTTCGGCGTCATCGTGTGTGGTGAGAGTTTGGTCCTCCCTTAGTGAAACACCACGAGACCTCCGAAGCGCCCCTCTCGTTCAATATGCCCTGTGGTCGGCAGGGCAACTTTAGGTTAGCTTCTGAAACAGCAAACGCTCCATGAAGCAATGCTTCTTCGCGCTGGCAGTTCTGCTAAAAAATCAATTGTAAAAACAGTCTTAAAAGCCTATGTTGGAAAGGAAACCCGAGTATTTTGACCTAATTTGTAACAGACTCTAATTTTGCTTGAGTTCGTATGACCACAATTTAATAAATAAAAGACCGGAAAGCAAGTGCAAAAGCCATATTTTCTCAAAAAATCTTCAATCTCCCCTGTCTTATGTTCAATCCTCGGCGACCCATATCAATGAGAACGCTACGAATATACAACGAAAAAAATGCCTTTGCTTGAAATTCATATTGATGGTGTGACTACTTATGCGAAATCAGTGTTTATTGGCCACTCCGGAGCGGACGTTGCGCACAAAACATTTTACATGATTTTTGCGTACAAGTGCCAGTTTACTCCCAACATCGCTGATTTTTGCGATACAATCAATTTGAAGAAGGCAATTTTTTTGATGAACCCCATACTATCGAACTCCGAGCGTTTTCAAGATCGTCACATTGGTCCCAATGAAGCAGACATGGAGATCATGCTCCGCACAGTAGGTGCACAATCACTTTCCGATCTTGTTGAGCAGACAGTTCCGCATTCCATTCGCCTGAAACATGCGATCGAACTCAAACCCGCGATGACCGAATCGGAATTTCTCGCACACGCCGGTGAGCTTGCGAAAAAGAATTCCATAGGCAAATCTTATATCGGTATGGGATATTATGGGACAGTCACGCCGCCCGTAATTCTTCGAAACGTTCTTGAAAATCCGGGGTGGTACACACAGTACACCCCATATCAAGCCGAGATATCGCAGGGCCGTTTGGAATCGCTCTTGAATTTTCAAACAATGATCGTCGATCTGACCGGCCTCGAAATCGCAAATGCGTCCCTTCTCGATGAAGGTACTGCCGCTGCCGAAGCAATGCACTTGATGAAGGCCGTCCACAAGCGCGACGATGCTCACGCTCTCTTCGTCTCAGAGAACATTTTCCCGCAAACGCTCGACGTTTTGCGAACGCGAGCATACGCGCTTGGAATCGAGATCGTTGTCGGTGATCACCGCCAATTCGAATGGCGAAAAGATATTTTCGGCGCGATAGTGCAGTATCCGGCTGGGGATGGCGAGATATACGATTACAGAGATTTCTGCGAAACAGCGCACAATCACGGGGCGCTTGTAACTGTTGCCGCTGATCTGCTAAGCCTTTTGCTTCTCACTCCTCCGGGTGAATTCGGCGCGGACGTAGTCATCGGCTCAGCACAGCGTTTTGGTGTGCCATTAGGATACGGCGGTCCACACGCAGCCTTCTTTGCTACTAAAGATGAATTCAAGCGTTCGATGCCAGGACGAATAATCGGTCTTACGATTGACTCTTATGGCAACCCCGCATATCGCATGGCTTTGCAAACCCGCGAGCAGCACATTCGCCGCGACAAGGCAACGAGCAATATTTGCACAGCGCAGGCATTGCTTGCGAATATATCTGCGATGTATGCAGTCTATCACGGCCCGAAAGGGCTTTTGCAAATTGCCGAACGAGTTCATGCGCTCACTGCTTTGCTCGCTGAAGGATTGAAGGTGATAGGATTTGAGCTTTTGAACGAGCGGTTCTTCGATACCTTGAGAATTGAAGTAGATACGATCGCGCAACACGAAACGATCAGGCTGGAAGCGCACAATGCACGGATGAACTTCCGCTATTTCGATGAGCATGAGATCGGAATCTCTCTTGACGAGACAACCACTACACACGATGTCACCGCTATTCTCGCAGTTTTCCAACATGCAGCGATCTCCGCGAATGGAACTCTCAGCTATTTACCTGCGCTTGAAAAGAAGATAAAGACAGATTACGATGCTCCGTTCGCTCGCACATCGAAATACCTGACGCATCCGACATTCAACAGGCATCACTCCGAGACTGAGATGCTCCGCTATCTCAAACTTCTCGAAAATAAAGATTTCTCTCTCGTGCATGGCATGATCCCTCTTGGAAGCTGCACTATGAAGCTGAATGCAACCGCCGAGATGATTCCGCTTACATGGCGCTCATTCGGCGCTTTGCATCCATTTGCGCCGCTCGAACAAGCTGGCGGGTATTTGGAAATGTTTGGCGAGTTGGAGACGATGCTCAAGCGCATCACTGGATTTCATTCTATCTCACTCCAACCAAATGCTGGCGCGCAAGGGGAGTATGCTGGGTTGCTCGTAATTCGTGAATATCACAAGCATCGTGGTGAGCATCACCGCGATCTCGTTCTAATTCCGGCATCGGCTCATGGAACGAATCCAGCAAGCGCAGTCATGGCCGGTTTGCGCGTCTCTGTTGTAAAGACCGACGATAACGGCAACATCGACATGGCCGATCTCAAAGAGAAAGTCAACACCAACAAAGCGCAGCTTGCAGGTCTGATGGTAACTTATCCTTCCACTCACGGAGTGTTCGAAGAGAGCATCAAAGATATTTGCCAGATGATCCACGATGCCGGCGGGCAAGTATATATGGATGGTGCGAATATGAATGCGCAGGTCGGTCTGACGAGTCCTGCCGCAATCGGCGCGGATGTTTGCCATCTTAATCTGCACAAAACTTTTTGCATTCCGCATGGCGGTGGAGGGCCGGGGATGGGGCCGATAGGAGTCGCTCAACATCTCGCGCCGTTCCTTCCGGGTCATTCCGTGATTCGCACAGGAGGTGAGCACGCAATTGGTGCAGTCAGTGCGGCGCCGTGGGGAAGCGCGAGCATTCTGCTTATTTCTTATGCTTATATAGCGATGATGTCTGCCGATGGACTTACACGCGCATCCGAAGTGGCGATATTGAATGCAAACTATATCAAGACACGCCTCCAAAAACATTATCCAACTCTATATGAGGGAAGGCATGGCCGCGTTGCGCACGAAATGATCCTCGACATGCGCGGATTCAAACATATCGGAATAGATGTAGAAGACATTGCGAAACGGCTGATGGACTACGGCTTCCATGCGCCGACGCTTTCGTTCCCAGTGCCGGGCACACTAATGATAGAGCCGACCGAAAGCGAGCCTGTCGAAGAACTCGACCGCTTCTGCGATGCAATGATTGCCATTCGCGCAGAGATAGAGGAAGTTGCAAACGGCACAACGGACAAGACCGACAACGTGCTGAAAAACGCGCCGCACACTGCCGAGTCGATCATCGCAGATAATTGGAGTCACACATACTCACGCGAGAAGGCGGCATATCCTGTCCGAGGACTTCGCGCGAACAAATTCTGGCCCAACGTTGGCCGCGTAAACAATGCCTTCGGCGACCGCACACTTGTCTGCACCTGCCCGCCGATAGAGGCTTATGAAACTGAGCCTGCTGCGGCGATGGCTGGGATGAAATAGAACCCAAACTTTATATCTGCTTACAGAGGCCGCACTTCCTGTTGGTTAAAAGTTTTATCTAAACTTGATCGAGTTGATTTATTATTGTCGTAATTTTGTATGATGATAAAACCACGTCTGCTTTTAAGTATTATCTCTGTCTTTATTTTTGCCTCATGCGGTCACAAGCAAGCCGATGTTATGCACTCTGCCAATGGCGGCAAGAAATATGGCGGGCGTTACACTCTTAACGAAATTAGAGGTAATCCATCGAGCCTCGATCCGGTGAGAATGAATAGCAAGGTGGAGGATGACATCGGTACTAACATTTTCGATAAGCTTGTGGAGAATAATTCTAAGCTCGAACTTGTGCCGGAGCTTGCGAGATCGTGGAAGATCTCGCCGGATGGAAAGACATATACTTTTCATCTTCGGACCGATGTCTTCTTCCATGACGATTCATGCTTCGCTTCCGGCAAAGGCCGTAAAATGACTGCGAGCGATGTAAAGTATTCGCTTCAGAGGGTTTGCGATCCGCGAACTCTCACATCCGGCTACTGGGTTTTTCAGGACATCGTGGACGGCGCGAACGATTATTTCGAGAAGATCGGCAAAGTAGCAATGCCAAATGGGGTGACAGGTTTCCAGGTAATTGATGATTCTACATTCGCAGTTCAGCTCACCAAACCATTCGCTCCATTCCTCGAACATCTCACCACAAGCTTTGGCTACATAATCCCTCATGAGGCCATAGAACGGTATGGAAAAGACTTTTTTCAGCATCCGGTCGGTACTGGCGCGTTTCGTTTTTCTTATTGGACACCAGATCAGGAAATTCTCCTCACCAGAAATCCTAATTATTGGGAGTACGATTCCTCCGGCAATCGGCTGCCGCTTCTGGAGGAAGTGAAATTCACGCTTATCAAAGACGATAAGACGCTTTTACAGTCATTCCTTCAAGGCAATGAAGACGAAGACTTCACCATACCAACCGAAAGCTTTCAGCAAATTGTAACTCCGGAGAAACAGCTTACCACACAATACACGAAATATACTTTGCAGCACGTTTCGGCAATGAACTCGTACTTCATGGAGTTTCTTTGCACAAGCAAGAATTTCTCGAATATGGCATTACGCCGTGCTATGAGTTTTGCTGTTGACCGGGAGAGCATTGTAAAATTCGTATTGAAGAACGCGCCTCATAGTGTTGCAGAGCATGGTATCATCCCACCGGCATTTATTAGATATCCAATTGAGGAGGTGCATGGGATAGCATATAATCCTGATAGCGCAAAGCATTGGCTCGAAGTTGCAGGCTTCCCCGCAGGCCGAGGAGCGCCGGAAATCACTTTATCTGTTTACAATGAGCCGCGACCGATGCAGATAGCCGAAGCAGTTCAACGAATGTGGCAGAATATAGGGCTAAAAGTAAATTTGCAGGTGATGCAATCTGCGCAGCTTCTCGATGGCTCGGAGGATGACAAGCTCGACCTTTGGTTAACGAGATGGTATGCAGATTATCCTGAGCCAGAGAATTTCCTGAATTTGCTGAATGGCCGGCTTGTGCCAAAGGATCAGACTTCGAAAAGCTATCCGAACAGCGCCAGATGGAACGACGAGACATTCAACTCTCTTTTTTATCAGGCAATTGCCACAACAGACGAGGCAAAACGTATGGAGCTTTATGCAAAAGCAGAAAACATAGCAGCTTATGAAGCTCCCTCAATTCCACTTTTTTATGAAGAACATTATCGTTTGCTCCAGTCGTTCGTGCGAGATAATCCACTCGATCCCATGAACAGGATCGATTTGAAATATGTCTGGTTGGATAAGTAGGGGCCAACGGCGTTGGCCCAATATAAGTACAGCCGTTGCTTTTAGAGATTAGGTCAACGCCGTTGACCCCTACAAAATTATAATATTTGTATAAACCAGTAATTCAAAAATTTGGCGGCACGTCTGTCGAAGATGCTGCCGCAATGTCACGCGCGATCGAGATCGTGCTTTCGCGTGGTGTCACACGCCGGACCCGCCCGTTGGTAGTTTTGTCGGCATGTTCGGGTGTTACAAACGTTCTTATTAGCATAAGTGAGCTTGCGCTAAAGGAGAATACGTCCGAAGCCCTTGCAGCAATAGATCAACTCGAAGCACGGCATGCAAGGATAGCCCGTGAATTATTAACAGAAGAGGAGTCGGTCGGAAGTGTTCGACAATCATTGCATGTGATATGGGAGGAAGTTCGAACTCTGGTTCGAGGAATAAATTTATTGCGCGAACTTACTCCGAAAAGCCGCGACCAAATTCAATCGGTAGGCGAGCGGGCCTCATCAACTATCTTTCATGCTGCACTTCTTGAGCAGGTAGATGACGCCATTTTCTTCGATGTCCGTGATTATTTAGTTACGTCGAATGATTATTGTCTTGCTCGCCCAATTATGAACGAGACCATTCGCCGCGCAAAAAAAATACGTTCAGCGCTTGCAAAAGGAGCTGTCGGAGTAACTCAGGGATTTATCGGGCGAACTTTGTCAGGCGACGTAAC
>Ga0207036_10111_pt1 | contig 15895 bp, 12 predicted proteins | sample Alteio_BWMinCont_78_FD_153284 | JGI IMG/M metagenome (GOLD analysis project Ga0207036, IMG submission 153284) | Enriched cells from forest soil in Barre Woods Harvard Forest LTER site, Petersham, Massachusetts, United States -... | ecosystem: Environmental > Terrestrial > Soil > Temperate forest >... | reverse complement strand
ACGCCAAGGCCGAACTTCAACAATCGGTCCATGCTGTTCTTTCCTTATTTGGGAGATATTTCTATTTGACGTTTTCTTGCGGATACCATATATACTAAAGTGTTACCGCCTGACAAACGGAACACCATAGTATAACGGAGGATGATATAATGGCTAAACACAAGCAACGACAAGCACTTGCAACGACAGCAAGGCTTTCATCTCAGATAGCTCTGCCGGGATTCTCCGACAGGGCGGTTATCGCCCTTGAGGAAGAAGCGGCGCGCATCGTCGCGGAGGACGCCGAAAAGCGGATGAACGGAGGGACGAGCTTGCACCTCGTCGGCTCCGGCGGCCACATTTCCGGCTTCATCAAGGACCGCTTCACAACGGTCCGCTTCGCGGGCGGCGCCGTGGCTGTCACGACACACGATTAGATTTCAAGGCTGGCGGCGCTTTGGTGCCGCCGGCTTTCGTGGCCCTTGTTCGTGCCAATCCAGGACATGTCGCCGATAATCAAAGGGCTCCCGCTCGATCCGTCGCTCGACATTCGCATCGGCCATTTTCGCCTGTCCAAGATAATATGCGAGCATGCCGTCCTGGAGGCAACTCTCGTCTCTCTCGCGCATCGGGGCCGCTCCTCATCTCACGGTTGGACAAACGGCGTGCCTGCCTCAAACCGCGCTCGCGCCGGCAGGCCGGAACCACTGCATGAATTCGCCTGAATTGGGCTTCCCGCGGTTGGCGTAACCCACGGCCACGAATAGGTGCATGACGTCCCCGTGAAGAATGCCGGAACGCTCGAAAGATAGAACGAATTAGGCAGCGTATGCGTGAGGCCTGGCTGGAAATCTACGATCGAGTTGTTCAAATAATCGTAGTTTCCGTGTCGGAGATAATAGGTGCCATGCACGCCACTTAGGTTAGTATCAGAACAGCCGCCACAGCCACTCCATCCGAGCATCCAGATAACCTTGTTGTTTTCGTTAAACGCCTGATAGGACCATCCGTTGCCTGCTGTGGTCACTCCAGACTCGCCCAACACATTTCCTACATACGCCATCCAATAGGCCCAGCGCATTGAGCCCACCGCCCTCTTAGGCCCTGTGCCACCTGAATATGGATAGCTGAACCCGGTGGCGAACCCGATGCCGTTTCCGCTGGCGTCATTCACAGGAGCGTCGGACGCGTTGAATGTAACCGACGTGGCTGTCGAGAAGCTAGGATCGTTGAAAGGTCTTCTCAGCCCAGCGCACCAATTTCTGAAGAATGTGTGATAGACTTCGTTTCCGTGAGTATCGTCATCCTCACAGTTAGAGCCGTAATTTCCTTCGAACAATGTATGGTGACTTCCTACGTAGTGGCTTCCATTAATTCCTAAGTCGAGCCAGTAATTGCCTATGCCCCCGTTGGACATATAGAATGTGGAATCCTGGAAGTTGTATGAAATAACATTCCCACCACCGGACGCCCTTTCGACCATACCCTTTCCTGTAAGATAAATTATGTTGTCCGTCATTAAAGATTCAGTAGTGCCACCATCGAATGCAAGGGGGTACTCCACGCCATTATTCTCGCAATCAGCGCAATCGTGGACATAACTGCTGACTATAGTACTGCGTACTGAGCTGCTGACTATAATACCCTTGACCCAATCGTAAGCCTCGACATGGGAAATCCAACAATAGGCACAAAACGACATATATATCGGGGCATTGGTTGCTCTGGAGATTGACATATTCTCGACGCCAGCCTGGCTAATGAATGGAACCGGAGTTCCGTTCTGTCTGGTCGGCCAATAGACTTGAGCTGAATGGCCCGTTCGATATGCAACCGTTAGCGGACTGTCGAAGGTCAGCGTGCAGTTTGCCCCAGGGCATGGCCCAGCGCCAACTGCCGATACTAGATGGATTTCAGATGTCGCGCGGTCATGAAGAGCCCCATAGCCGGCCCCGTCCTCTACCCCGGCACCGCCATATGCGACCTTTCCCGTGGCAGGGGAACCGGAAGATGCTGTGAGGTCAGTGGCCGCGAATACATTGCCCCCGCCCGCGGGATCGGTCTGATTCGTGGCTCCAGATAACTCGTCTATCCGCACCCAAGTTCCCACACTGAAATTTGTCAGGCTATGGACTTGAATGGTTGTCTGCCCCTGCGAGGCATCGGCGTCTACAGCCGTGGAACAGCCGGTCGCATCGGAGACATAGGCGCATCCGCTCCATGCCTGTTCAAACGTTCCAGTTGGAATCATTTGAATTACTGAATTTAAAACACATGGAACGATGTGTGAGGTGTCAGTCCCACAACTACTCCCCGAGTTGTACGTCATGAGTTCGCCGTTGCTCACGGTAAGGAGTGTCGGGCAGTATGGAGATGATCCGTTATTGCAGGTTCCGCTTCCACGAAGCGTGATTCCCTTGGCGATAAGGAGAGACTCCGACATCGTGATGTTAAACGTGCCGGTGCCGAGAAGCACGAACTGGCCCGCCGGGCATGCATTGATCGCGGCTTGAATCGCAGCGAAATCATCCCCTCCGCTTGGAGTCAGCGTCGAACCGCACTGAGTACGGGTTGGGATGCCGCCGATGGTGATGAGACCCGCTTTCTGCCAGTTCGTCGAAACATCATTGTAGGCTGAGAGTATGCCGCCAGCGGCAACAACGGTGCCCGTCGCTGCGCTCGTGGACGGCAAGCTCGATCCAAAGCCATTGACCGCAACCACCGAAACCGTCAGCGTGTTGCCGATATTGCCAGTTACCGGAACGTAGGTAGAGGCCGTTGCGCCGCTGATGGTTCCTGTCGAGGAATCTATCCACTGATAGGTGTAGCTGGTTGGGGTGTTGCTCCACGTTCCGTTTGACGCGGTGAGCGTCTGCCCTACTTGGGGCATTCCGGAAATCATTGGAATGCCAGTATTGACAGGAATGCCGCCGCTGCCGCCTATCCCGCGGCTTAATACGAAACCATGGGCGAGTGCCAAAGATACGGCACCTGCGACAAATGCCAGCGAGAGAAGGAGCCGCGCTTTGTTCATGTCAGTTGCCGATGCCCATAAGTGGCAGTCGCGATGGCGGAACTACGCCCCCTGCCGCAGGCTTGAGCGACATTCCCCAAGCAGGGCGACCTGTAACAGGGCCGCCATACGTGATTGTTTCCGCCGCCGGCGATGAACCTGGAATCAAGTCTCCTATAAACAAGCTATTTAGAAATCCAGCGTTGTTATAGACGTGACTCAAGGTCGGCGACGATGTAGGCGTTCCAGCAGGGGCCGTTTCGTCTGAGGAACAAGCAACATACCATTCTCCTGACACAAATGTTTCAGATAAAGCTGGAATTGTAACAAAAGAATTATTTCCGCCTAATACTGTGGCAGTAGAATTTATTTGGCTTGCCGTTGCTGCTCCAGAATAATCTCGAACATCTGCAGAGACATTTGGACTGCTGCCGCCCGTATTGTACGCGATACTATATGTGCCGGCCCCAGAGGAAAGGGTTACATCGCCGGCGGCGGCTGTTTTGTAGAAAAAGTAGTTGTTGTTAAACGTACCCCCTCCGTCAGTTATACTCCCCGTGGTTGCTCCAACCGTAAATCCTGCGGGGGTTGTGAGCGTGCCTCCGGCTGTCGAAGTTCTAAGTGTCGCGCATATCACGATGGTGTCGTTTAAAGACACGCCGGCTGGAGCCGTTGGAGTGGCAGGAGACCCCTGAGCATAGCCGCCATCGGCAACGAATGCGATTGCTGCTTGCGCAGCGGCAGGTATGAGCGCGCTTAGAAAAGCTAAAAGGAACGTGTATCGTTTCATGGGTACATCGCGGGAGTTAAAGCAGGAATTAGATTCTGTGTGCCGTCGGTAATCTCATACGGGTCTTCTTCCAGAGTATGAGTAGATATACTGATTCCAAGGGTCCTTGCCTGTAGACTGACTGCTGCGTAGTAATTAATTCTACTAGCAAGATCAGCGCCCCCACCATTGGCAGGTGAGATGTAGCTCCTGGTATTATCGGCTGTGGCCACTCCAACGCATCCATGTTCACCGAGAATGAATCTGTAGTGTGGTATCGGCGGCACGTTAGAGTCTGCTAGGGATACCCATGAAGTGAAGCGAGCCTGAAGCCACGCGACGTTTTGCGGCGTGTTGTAGTAAGGAGCTAGGAGTGAGTTGACCTGACTAATGAATGTAGTTTTCTGCCCTGAGCTCGTCGAGGTATCTGCATTGATTAGAGCTGCGGACGCCGCCTCGGCACTGGCAAGAGTATCGCCCTCAGAGAATGGTGGGAATGGAACGGTGAGATATTGAGCGTAGAAGGCATTGGCGCCTTGACCACCGATCCCACCTTGCGGCGTGAATGCAGCCGGAGTGTAGTCATGGGCTTCGAAGTACGTGTTAGGGTCGGTCGCATAGTGGCTGAAATCGAATGGAAGTGTGAGATAGGTTCCGATGTCCCCTTGATCTGAGTCTGTCACAGTCACTTTTAAGGTCGGAGCAACTGCTCGAACAGAGTCATAGTAGGATGCTTGTTGTACCGCCTGAGTAACCCCGGTGAATTGTGCAACAGGAGGCCACTCGTTGAAGAGGCCGAAGATTACCTGATCGCCGTAGGTCGACACCAATGCAGGAGCTACAATAGTCGCTATATGGACCATGCGGTTGAATTTGGTATTTCCATTAGCGACGTTGTTGATGACATCGGTTGCGCCCCATCCGGGAGTGACAGATGGGCCAGGTTGCCAATGAAAGTCGAAGATGACCCTACGGAATCCGCTGGCAAGAAGATCAGAAATCGCGACGAACGGTCCCGAAGACAGCATCGTGAGGATCGTCGCGTCGCTCGCTGTGGAGAACGCCGCCGGGTCAACGTAAAGCCGAACATCTCGAAATCCAGCCTTAAGAAGCTGAGTTTTGAGGGAGCTGGGCATCGCCAATGCCCAAGTGGAGTAGTGAAAGGCCCAAGTCGCGTTGTCTAACGAGACCCCATAAGGAGCGTTTATGCCGATGGCATTTATGCGAATTGGTGGTGCAGCGAGGACTAGCGCGCGCTCCGATGAGCCTTGGCATAGGCACAGTAGGGTTAATAAAACGACAGGGAGACGACGCAACTCAGTTCCAGTCTATGTTGACTAGGAACGTGCTTGCGGCGGGCGCGGTCGTGTCGGCATCGGCGATACCGGTCGTTACGCAATATCCTATGCCGAGCGAGAATGCGACGCCCACCGGGAACGAGATGTTTGAGCCGGCACCGAGCGCGGCCGTAGATGCCGCCGGGATAATGAGCCTCTTGATCGGCGTATCCGTTCCGCACGTCGGGGCGGTTGCCTTGTTGTAGAGCTTCAAATATGCAGGGGCCGAACCTATGCCGCCTATTTGAACTCCGTAAACCGTGCCCGCCGACGCCTTTAGATTGATCCCGGTTGTGTTGTTTGGCGCGATCTCGTTGCCGGCAGTTGCGCCTCCGGTTGCGGCGGCGGTTGGCTGAGCCAATGCATATTGTTTACCATTTGTGTCTGTGAGTTCGGCTCGTATATTCGTGCCATCTGAGCCGTACATAACAGATATAGGACTAAATGAAGTTGCCCGCGCCAACCAATTAGCTGTGCCACTGGTATAGGCAGACACTTTCATCTGAGCATTCGATGCGCCGCTAGGACATAAAACTTGGTAATCAGTCTCAGCCTGAGCGGACGCAATAGTAGCAGTCAGAGACATTGCAAAAGATATAGGGTCGAGTATATAGCCGCTGGTATTATAAGACGTTCCGCCGTCATACGAGCACTTCGGAGTGACCGTATAAACCCCAGTCCCACCTGACTGTAACTGGAACGATGCACCTCTCTCCCCACCCAACGGAACGCTAATAGTTGCAGCCGACGCTCCAAGTGCCGTGCTCGCTGTGGTAGTATCGCCGGCTTGCGCCAATAGAGCGCTACCGTTTCCGCCGATGAGTGAAGGATTCGCGACGTTCCCAGACGAATCCGAGACGCCCGCCATGACCTGATTGCCGGCGCCGGGATTCGCACTGCCTACGGTGCCGCCCTGAATCGACGTTCCTGACGCATCTACTCTCAGCGCCCCCGCCGTGGTCAGCGAGAGCGGATTAGTCTGTCCAGTCGTGTAAGCAGGAGGCGTAGTCGTGACCGCGGCCTGACTCAAGTAGCCGATCTGGGCAGCTGTCGTTGAGCCCTGGGCAACCGTTGCCCAATTGGTCGTGACCGAGGTTGCGCGCATCGTCGCGTTGGCGGTCCCGCTCGTATATGCTGAAACTATCACACGCGCATTGGACACCCCTCCCTCGACTATGATCGACTTAGAAGTGGCCGCGTTTGCACTTCCATAAACCAGTGGCCCACTGGTCGTTTGCGTTGGAGCGTCATAAAATCCAGATGTTACCCAAGTCGTGCCGCCATCATAAGAAACCTGCGCCGTAACCGTTCCTATGAGCGTCCCGGCGGCTATAAACACGCCAGCGCCATTCTGTCCATTTAAAGCAACGGACGCGACGGCGTTCAAAGAGCCTAACGTGCCCAGGGTTCCAACCGTGTCTGCCACAGATATGGGCTGCGTGACGGCGCTCCCGTCCACTTTCCATGCCGTGGTATTGGCCGTATTCCCTGGTTGAACTGTCCACGTGCCGCTCTGGATAGCGTTGACGGAAAACGCCGTGTTATCGGAGGCGATATTCACTCGCTGAGAACCGGTCCCGGAGACGCCGTTGCCCATGAGCGGCGCAACACCATTGATCTGCTTCTCGTTGGTTTGCTCGACGGCCGCCGTAACTGCGCCGGCGATGGTTGCGAGGTTGCCGCCGGTTTCGAGAGCGAGAAGAGACGTGTTGAGGTTCGTCCCCGCATTCGCCGTAACGGAACCAGCCGCAACATTGACCTTGAGATTCTTCGATCCGTCAGCCTGCGCTTGATCCCATGTCGTGCCATTGAAAAGGTAGAGCCATGCGACCGTCGCACCATTGGTAGAACTCGTAGCAACGGCAGAGGTGGCATTGCTTGTCGCACCACCCGCGCAACCTACAATGCAATTGACATCTAAGTTGCCTGAGCCGTCAGCGACCAAATTGACCATGTTGGCGCCGTTCTTCGCACCGATCGCCGTGCCAGCGGTAGGGAACGCGGCTGCAAAGTTTGACGAAGTGCCGCCGGCCGCCGCGCCGGCCATGATGTTCACCCTCAGATTTCCTGCGGCGTCGAGAGAGATGGGGCTCGTCTGTCCAGTCGTGTAGGAAGGCGCGCCGGTCGTGACCGCACCTTGTACGAGATTCCCGGTCTGGCCGGCTGTCGTCGAGCCTTGCGCTGCGTTGGTTGGCTGAAGAGCCGCCGTCGACGCGCCGGTCGGCAAAGGAACGACTCCTTCCAGAGTCGCAAAGATCGGATTGCCGGCACTTACGACCGTGTTGCCCTGCAACAAGTTCGTATAGATGCCATTCGTCGCGCCAAGAGCCACACCGCCCTGAAGCAGGTTGGTGTACATCGGGTTATTGCTGCCTGCTGGAAGACCGGTGCCCCCAGTAATATTGACCAGGCTCGACCCGGCAGCGGTTATGCACGAGACTTGCGTGATCCCGCCGGCTGCATAGAAGGCAAACCAGCCGCCACCGGGGGAAATATATTGATCGGACGCCGTTGCAGTCGTCGCATCTGGTCTGCAATATATTGGCTGAAGAGTGCCGACATTGCTGACGAGTACCGTGGTGCTCGACGTGAAGGCCCCACTCGTAACGCCGGACGTTGTGGCAGTGAATGGCGTTCCGAACACCGCCGCATTAAAGCTATTGATCGAGGCCGACAGAGAACCGGAGACAGGAACCGGCACGCCGGACGCATTGCCTTGCACCGTTAAAATAGATGTCGAAGGAGTTCCGGTTGTCCCGGCAAATGCCGTTTGGTTTGCGGCCGTAGCAGCTCCGGTCGGCAGCGAGACAGCGCCGGTAATATTTGTGATATTCCAAGTTCCTGACTCGGCCGCATTCACGGTAAACGCCGTGTTGTCCGAAGCGATGTTGACACGCTGCGAGCCGGTTCCAGAAATACCGTTGCCCATGAGCGGCGCGACGCCGTTAATTTGCTTTGTGTTTTCCTGTTGCACACCTGCTGTGACGGCGCCAGCGATGGTTGCGAGATTGCCGCCTGTCTCCAGTGCTAAGAGAGAGGTGTTTAGGTTTGTCCCAGCATTCGCTGTGACGGAACCCGCCGCGACGTTCACTTTGAGATTCTTCGACCCATCGGCCTGCGCCTGGTCCCACGTCGTACCGTTGAAGAGATAGAGCCATGCAACGGTTGCGCCGTTAGTGCCGCTTGTGGCGACCGCGGATGAGGCATTGCTTGTCGCGCCACCGGCACAGCCGACTATGCAGTTCACGTCTAGGTTGCCGGAACCATCAGCAACGAGGTTCACCATGTTGGCGCCATTCTTTGCGCCGATGGCGGTGCCAGGCCCTGGGAATGCCGCCCCGAATGTCGATGACGTGCCCCCGGTCCCTCCCCCCGTCGTCACATTCACCCTCAGATTTCCTGAGGGATCGAGAGAGAGCGGACTTGTCTGCCCAGTCGTGTAGGAAGGGGCCGCCGTGGTAACGGCGCCTTGAGCCATTGGACCCGTCTCCCCGGCCGTCGTGGACGCCTGGCCGACGTTTCCGGATGCGCTACCAGCAATGACATTCACCCGCAGGTTTCCAGCGGTGTCGAGGCTGAGAGGATTGTTCTGACCGGTCGTGTAGGCCGGGGCTCCGGTCGTTACCGCGCCTAATCCGAGCTGCCCCTTGGAGCCGGCAGTAGCGGCCCCCTGGGACGTGACGGTACCAGCCACCGTTGCATCGAGAGCAAGAGCCGACGTGTTTAGATTCGTGCCGGCATTCGCGGTGACTGAGCCGCCGCTGTTTTGCATTGGCGTGCCGAGCGTCGTGTTCACCGCGGCGACGCCGGCCGCAGTCGCTGCGCCGTTCAGGGTGCCCAAATTGACGGTCGGGGTGGCCGCGAAGGCCGGCAAAGTACCACTGATCGTGAATGCCGGAGTGGCCGCAAAAGCGGGGAGGGTTCCGCTAATCCCGAACGACGTATTCCCGATATTGTTACCGGCTTGGAACGGGGAGATCGGAAGCGCCGTCGCCGGGTCCATTAGGTAGAAGCACTGCCTAAGATTCGTCGTAATCGAATCCTTGCAGAAATCCATCGTCCAGCCGGTAGATCCTTGCGCCTGGGGCACGATGCTGGTTGTTGCACCGGCCGTCCGAGGCATGGAGGACGCCAGCAGGGCGAGCACAACCGCACTCGCAAGAGAGCGAATTCGCATTTCTTCAACTCCTAGTGGGGAAACGGCCGCCGTCAGGCCGTGTTATGGGATCGAGTTTGGTTGGTCTTCATGGGATTGACGAAGGCGTGTAAAAGAAAATAGGCATCGATCGGTCTTTGACGTCCGTCCAAGTGCTCCCAACAAGAGATGCTGGCCACGTGTTAAAGGTAGACGATCCCCCGTTGCAGTTAGCCCCCGCACACGAAATTCCGACAACGTTAACCGCGACCGAAACCAGGTTAGCAGTTGTCGCGCTTCCAACCATTGCCGTGCTTCTCCCGACTCCTGGGCTCACGACTCCGTTCGGGGTGAAGACAACCACCGCATTGTCGCGGTTTGCGCAAAACCATAGGTTTGTCCCTCCCTGCGCACCTCCGGGGCCGACTTGGACGCTTGACCCGCTCCCGGCCGCAAACGTCGGAGAGATAAACCCCGTCCCTGCGGTACTCCCGCTTCCCGTGCTGGCAATGAGCGCTCCAGGTCTTCCACTTGACGATGTGTAAATCGCTAACTGAAAATTCCCACCCCCCGATAGTGTCGTGATGTTCGCCGACAAACCGGCTAGAGTCATCTTCTCCGTTATCACACCAGGCGTGCACTGAATTACGTTTGCCGTGCCTACCGCACCTGCCGCCGCCGCAATCTCCATCGGCGAGACAGGATAGAAGAAGCTCGTCGAGAAATCGCCCCATACCGGCGCCATCGCGCTCAACTGGGCGACGGTGCATTTCCGATCTGCTCCTCCTTGCGAGCAATACAGAAGTTCGGCGCCGGTCGGAACCGATGCTGCCGTCATGGCGGCCAAAGTACTATCAGCAAGTGCTATGTTAGGCGCTAACAACACCCCAAGGACAGGAATCGCCCTCAACAACCTGATGCAAGGCATAGTTTTGACGTTCCATCAGTTAGCAGAAGGTATGTAGCCCCGTTGACAAGGAGAAGATCGTTATGTGCCGGTTCCCTCGCAATAGAAGCGCCGCTTTCCAAGAGGCTAAAGCCATGTGCTGCCATCGTTAGCCCGATCATAAAAGCCGACACAAGAACAGCATATTTGATCATTCTCAGGCACCGAGCGGGATAGAATCGACCCCGAGGTTAAGTCCGATATTAAGTCCGCCGGAAGCAGCAGCAATAACCGCCGCTGATGCCGCGCTGGTCGACGGTGCGCTCGTGCCGCCGGAGTTTGTCGCCGTGACCGTAATGGTCAGCGTATCGCCAAGATCTCCGGAGGCTGGCGTGTAGGCCAGCGTCGTTGCCCCGGCGCCGGTACCATTTACCCCTGCGGCCTTCCATTGATACGTGCGGCTTGTGACGCTGTGGTTCCAGATCGCATCTATCGCAGTAATCGGTTGGCCGACTTGCGGCGTGCCAGGGATCGAGGCGGGGGTGTTGATCGTCGGGATGATATCGATAACCGCGGCGGTCGCCGCGCTCGTGGCAGGGAAGCTCGAGCCCATGCCGTTTATCGCGGTTACGGAGACCGTCAGAAAATCGCCCACGTCTCCAGATACCGGAACATAGGTCGATGCCGTGGCCCCTGCGATCGGAATCCCGCCATCGTTCCATTGATAGGTAAAACTCGACGGCGAATTGGTCCAAGTCCCGGTCGTCGCGGTAAGCGTCTGACCGACCTTCGCGGTCCCGGAGATCGTGGGAAGCGCGGTCTCTATCGGCACAAGAGGGCTTGACGGCGTTTGAACGGCCACCCCTGACGATATGATGAAGGAACCAGGAGCGCCGTAATCCGCCTTCGCAGAAGGCCCGTCGACAATCCATCCGGTAGCAGGTTCAACGACGATCTCGTTATTCCCGTCTACCCAGCCCATAGCGGCTACCCGCTTGCGGGGCCCCACATGTCCTGCGACATGTAGAACCTTCTAAACGGAGCATTGAACGGCCCCATCGGGATTTCCTCTCCTATTTGAAACCCGAGGCACTTAAGAAAATAAATCGCGCGCTCATAGCTTGCGTCTACATAGTTTTCGAGAATAGAGAACTCCTCCGAGCATCGGCCGATAAACTCGCGCGCCCCGCGAAATAGATGGATTCTGTACCGCTCGACGATGGGAGACGTCAGAAGCCAAGGAATGCCCTTGTTGGAAAGGAAGCATCCGCACACGCCCCACATTGCAGCGACTTCGCCTCCGACAATCGCAGCCTCGCAAATATGGGAGGAGCCAAAAGAGTTCAAAAGCGCTTTTCCAGGCGACATTCCGACCGCAAGAATCTCTGCGCGATCCCCATGCCTTAGGTTCAACGAAAGCTCACGACAATGTTGCGTGGTTCCGGGCACAATCGTAATCCGCGGATCGACGAACATTCTATCCATCGGTGTCTCCGAGAGTTATCTGGAAGTACGCACCGGACACATTCATCGGAAGCGGATTTGTCTGTTGGAATGCGATAAATCCAGGCGAAGCTTGTTGATCCGATCCTGACAGATCGTAATCCCAGGAATCGCTAATCGGCATGAATGCATCGCCTGTAAAAAGAGGAATGGCGCTTCCTGCGCTTATCGCATTCGTTCTGTCCTTGATTATTTCCATGTAGTTCCATGAAACATCGGGGGCGCCCTGAAGCGCGGATGCCACGGGTTGATTCGCCCCAATTGTCACGCCGCGGCTGGCGGACATTCTTGCTGTTACGCCGCTCACCCTCTTTCGTTTTCCTTGAACGACGACTTGGCCGCCGGCATCGGCATGGAGGCTTTGCACCTGGGCAATAAACCCCAGCCCGTAGACGACCGACGACGCGGGAAAAGGAAGAGAGAAACTTCCCCCTACAACAACTTGCGGCGAGACCACGCTTCCGTCAGCAAGACATGAGACAGTCATCCCGTTCAGATGGTGGGCATTCACCACAGAGGTAATCGGTTCCGTGAGCGTCCAATTCCCGCTTTGGAATACGGCAACCCCCTTGTTAGGATCGTTCGGAATGAAAGGAAACGGAGAAGAGACATTCACCATGACTTCTGTGGCGCTGATGAATGCCGTCACGGTCGCTATCCCGCCGCCCGCGCGCAACACGGACCCGACATCGTTCGACGAAAAGACCGCAGCGGACGCCGTGACTGTAATCGTGTCGTCAATCGACGCACTCACGGACGCGCCGGTCCCGGTGGTATCGACTATAGAGATTTCTACCGCCTCGTAGCCGGCACCCCCGGTCAAGACCGAAACTCCCGTTATCACGCCTCCTACGATCGTGAGTAGGAGCGAGGCCCCGCTTCCCGAGCCAGACGGGTCGGAGACCAGGGCCGTGGCCATTGAGGAGTAGTTCCGCCCTCCGAATACTACTGACGGATTTATGACGATCCCTGGACCGTCTGCTGCGGATAGAGTGATGGACGCAGACGGCGCGGGTTGCGCCAGAGCTACGCCGGCATCGACGCAGAATGTATCCTCGGCCGCCGGCCAAATTCGATCATCCGCACGCTCAATGTAATATGCCCACTTTCCGGCACCCGCGATGTAACGATTAACCGCAACATAGAGAGAATCAGATGTGCTTTCTGTTATAGATGAGCACGAGACGAATTCCCCGTTTGTATCATGCCTTCCAAATCCTATTACTTCTTGCTCTTTTAAGTAAGTGAGAGACAAAAGGCGCCCGTCGTCTCTAAGCCACCAAAGAAGTTTATTTGGCTCCCTCTGCCAGGCGTTTTGAATAATCGTCCGCCCCTCGAATAAATGGTTGGATTGGAAGCTTATGTCCTGGCCTGCGAAAATATTAGCAAAGAAATTATATTGCAATTGTCTTATAACAGACCCTATGGCTTGCAAATATATTATGTCGTAATTGATTTTCACCGGCGGAACGATTGCATTAAACCCTGTAGATTCCTGGGATGCGGCTGTCTGCGATGACGGGGTAACTGGACTTCCGGCCCCGGCATTTCCATAAATTTGCCAGACCGATCTTGCCGTCGCTACCAGAAGACCGCCCGGCATTTGAATCATCCATTGGATTCCGTTGACCTGTTCCCCAAACGGCGTCATCGTAATTGCATCGGAACCGCGCGGGGGCTCTCCCGCATCCATGTTCGTAAATTGGCCAGTCTGCGACAGCCAAAGAGTATCCGGATTGTTGAGACTGTTCGCATAGGCGCGGCGTGATTGGAAATAAGAGACGACGGACGGATAAGTGCCGGTCTGCGGCCCAATGACTGGCGTAAACGAGGCTCCTGCTCCGCCGGTTATCGAGATGGTATCGCCAGCAAGATAATTTTTCCCGTTCTCCTGAATAATTATCGAGACCACGGCCCCGGCAACAATGACAGGGATCAGGACAGCGCCGGAACCGGTGGAAGTGACCACCGTGGCGGCCACAGTGGATTGCGAATATCCGGACCCCCCCGAGACTGGCGTCGCCGCTATAATTTGCCCGCGCTCGAACGGGCCAAGATGTAAGGGAGGGGTGACAGTCATATCCTGTGTAATGTTCGCGTCGACGAACGTGTGGCCAAGCGAAGTTCCGACAAGTCCGAAGACGCTTCCGATCGGCACCGTACTGGCGGCCGCGGCCGGAGGCGCCTTATAGATATTGAATTCGGAAGCCCCCTGGACGTGAGTCCAGGATATTGCAACGTTATTCAACCCCAACGAAAAATCCACGGTGTTAACATAGACCGGCTTTGATGCTATGCTCTCCGCAGAAGTCGCTTTATCGACCGCCGTCACGACATATCCGTATTGCGTCCGATTCGTCACCATCCCAGGATCAACCAGCCACGGCTGACCGGTAACAGTGGTCGGCGGCCCTATCACGGGATCATACGATGTCCTTGTGATTGTCCAATTGGCATTGGCGACCCGCGCAATATCGTAGGGAGGGTATTCCGCCCCTGTAGCCTGATTTACGCAGGTCATCGACATGACGCTGGCTGACTGCGCATACTTCAGATATGCAAGGTCGGCCTCGGCATATGGAGAGACGACCGTGTAGACGCGCGACGCAATGCCGCCCCCCGTGTATGCCGGATAGGAAGAGGAATCCTCGGAAGCTCCAAAAATATCCGATACTACAACGCTCGGCCCTGCCGCAGACGCGACAAGAAAGAACCTCCCATCTACCTGCCCCATCCCGCCGATCGACGAGAGAAAAATCAAATCTCCGGCATTGAAGTTGTTCGACGGAACAGTGAGGACCGCCGCCGTTACATTGGAGATCGCTGTTATGGAAAATCCGGTCTCCAGAACGTATCCCTGCTTCGACATGATCCGCATGTAAAAATTGCCGAACTCAAGATTGAAACTGGTAATCACATTGAAATTGAACGGAATTAGACGCGGGGGAAATGCGCGTCCCGTCTGCCCGGATGGCCCGACGAACCGGAAGCCAGCCCGGCTCGAGACCCCTCCGCGGAAGTTCACCCAGCAATTCCTCAATACGGAGCACCCGTTGGCAATTTTTACGTTCTGACTTAGCCCCCAAAGGGACGGGCTGATTTCACCTCCTGTAAAGTTGGTCTTGGCAAGCGTAACGGCCATCAGAACGATCCACCAGGGATGCTGATTAAATCAAATCCTGTCGTCTGAAAGAGAGTTCCGAACGGCCTGAACCCGCGCACCGCGATAAAGTCGGGCAGATGCGAGACTGAACTCGGTCCCTCGTTCGCATCGGCAATACGTGCCTGCAACACAAGTAGCTGAGCACGCTGCGCCGCCTCTGCGGCAATTTTCTCGTTCCCCGTTAATGGCTCCGCCATCCACGCCGCGAGAAGATAAACGGCTGCATCGATGAACGTCGAATCCCAAAGATTCGGATCGCTCACCCGTGCGGTATAGACCAACTGGGCCTGTTCCAGGTTGGCAAAGATCACCTTCTGCTGATTCCCGGACAAATCGAGAATCAGACCCTCTTCAAATGGGATCGTCTGCTGACTCATGCCCCATGAAAGAGAATTGACGCTCGGCCATATTGGATTGAGGACAGGAAAGAGCGGAGGCGAAGAGGGATTCCCCTGCATAAACGTCGGCACTAGACGGCGTGCTCGCAGATAAACAGGATTTGTTGGAATGGCGTATGTATAGAGCCAGGGCTGCGGAGGAGTCGGAATAGCCCCTGACGGATTCTCCGGCGTTCCTAGTGCAGCTTGAATGACGGCAAGCCCAGTCTGAAACCGCGCGAAATTCCAGTATGCGCCACGGAGTAGACTATCGATCCTCGGTTGATAATGGCGCGCCGCGATATTGGCAACGCTCGATCCATCGCTTGGATTTATGCTCGTGACGACCGCCCGCGCTCGGCATACGTCCAATGCCATATTGACGATATCGACCTGCGAGGTCACGTCAAGTGCTCGATCAAGCCATCATCGCGGATGCGCTTGGCGGAGACTGATTGATCGGTGACGGCGGAGCGACGGGGGCCGGCACGTTGTCCTGATTCGGCATCGGCGTATTTGCCTCCGCGGCATGGCGCGCATCGATCTCTTCATGTTCCGCTTCGTGACGGGCATGCATGTCGTTGCGTTCGCGCTGATGACGTTTCGACATATTGCTGCGTTCCGTGCCGTGACGGGTCTTCATGCTCGTTACGGCGGTTCCCTTGCCCTTGGCGGCCATAACCGTGCTACTCCTTTGGAGCTTCTATCTTCGACTCGTCGCGGTGACGCATGC
>Ga0207036_10108_pt1 | contig 16068 bp, 15 predicted proteins | sample Alteio_BWMinCont_78_FD_153284 | JGI IMG/M metagenome (GOLD analysis project Ga0207036, IMG submission 153284) | Enriched cells from forest soil in Barre Woods Harvard Forest LTER site, Petersham, Massachusetts, United States -... | ecosystem: Environmental > Terrestrial > Soil > Temperate forest >... | reverse complement strand
TGCTCATAGTTGTGTATCCTCCGCAGAAACCGGTAGTCAGCATAAGCCGCACTTCCGGCGACGATGCCACGCCCGTAAGATAACGCATAAGAAATCCGAGTGCAAGCGAGCCACTAACGTTTATGGCAAGGGTAGCCCAGGGAAATGGCGTGGTGTTCCAATCGGAGATCCAGACCCCTATCCCATACCGGGCGATGACGCCCGCAATACCGCCAATAGCAAGGAACAGAAATTTCATTCCAAAATACAGTTTGTTTTGGAGTATGCAATGCTTACAGCCTCATTTTCATTCCATCGAAAACGGAAGAACCTATCATGTGTGGAGTGAAGTGGTACTTCACTCCTAATCATATTTCTGGAAGTAGCACTTCCCGCCACACATTGATGTATTTTTAGAAATGATACGCAAGAGAAAGCCCATTGAGAGTTGGCTCGATAACGAAGCTTGTAGGTTTCGGGTCGTTCGTTTTCAGATCGTAATGGTCTGGCTGGTGCGCAACCCAATAGCCCGAAGCAATGCCGATAACCCCGGCAAGGAACGTATCGCTGAACCAATGCTGATCTGAATACATACGGCTGTATGCAGTAGCCGCAACACAGGCATAAAGCCCGACAGATACCCACGTATTGCCAATGTCCTCCGCGAGTGACTCGCTAAGAGCCGAAGCAACGGTCACATGGCCTGATGGCATAGAATTGTAAGCATTAGTGAGCGAAGGGCCATTATAGATAAACTTGCCCTGATAGAGGAATGGCCGGTTTCTTCCAACTAATATTTTAAGTGCGGTCGTCGTCAGTCCCGCATAAGCAAAGGATTCGATCACATGCAGGCCCATGACTCGAACCTTTTCGTTGTCCGTTGCAAGTCCGACGGAGTATAGCGAAAGAAAAGTAAGCCCCGTAGCGTAACCGTTGCCATAAAAGTTATTGCCGAAGTTCACGAACGAATTGCCAAATGAACTCTGATTTTTTTGCATAATAGTCCGAACAGGAATGTCATCTGCAAGTTCGAGCATCGCTGTGAATGCTACGCCCGTACCAATAATAGCCCACTCGCGCAAGTCCCACTGGAACGGCCTGATCAAGTAATTGCCGAGATCGCACCACCCATCCTTAATATCGTGCCATATAATATGTGTTCCCGATGATGAGGCAAGCACAGCCTTCGTCTCCGAATCATTGTAAATAAATACGGTGTCGGGTTTCGGATTCGGCAGTGGGAGAATGGGCTTCTGAGCGTACGCCGCCGAGCCGATCGAAATGAGAATTAGAATAATAATAGTGCGTATCATAAGTGTCCTGTGTCGGGATAGTTATCAATTATAAGAATAGTATATATAGAGTCTGACATTGTTATACATCTCAAACAATCGTCATTCATAATTTATCTCGAATAAATCGGCATTTTTAGCCCGCAGTTATTTAGTCCCGTCATTTTGTTTCTTGTTATCCTGATCACTATCTTTGGACTTATCCGTAGAGTTTGAGGATGGATGAACCGTGGAGTTGTAGCCCTTACTGACTGCCTTTTTTGTGCCGCGCCATGCCTTCCGCACAGCAGTGTCAGCCGCATGATACCCTTTACTGACCCCGCGTTTTGTTCCGCTCCATGCCTTCTTTGTCGCCGTGGCAGCCGCATGATAATCCTTTGAGGCCGTATTTTTCGTATCGGCCACTGCCTGTTTGACAACGTGCTTGCGGTGCGTACGTTCCACCTTGTCAGATGCAGTATCGTCCCGTGTTTGGCTATTGCCGTGAACAGGGCTAAGAAAAAGGAAAAGAACAATCCCACTGAGAAATAATAATTTTTTTGACATAATGTTAAAATTAGTTTAATATTATTTTTGCCCTCTGCCTTAATTCGAGACAGTTCCTCTTAAAGTCAATTTCAAGACATCTTTAAGTATAAATCACAAGTTTTTAAGGAAAGAAGTAACCTGCAACGGCGGTTTTCAGCGCCGGTGCTCGTACCACAATGTGTATACATGGATGCGATATTTCTATTTCGTCTCGCCTTCCTGTTTTTCGCGCTCCCGATGGTCCGCTTTGGCATGCCTAATGGCCTTCCCTGGCGCGTGGATGGCCTTGTGATAGCCTTTGCTTACTCCATGTTTTGTATCCCTCCATGCCTTCTTGACGACATGCTTGCGGTGCGCGCGTTCTGTCTTATCGGCCCTGTCGTCGGGGGTTTGGCTCATGCCAGCAACCGGCGTTAAGAAAACGAGAAGAAGGATACCAATGATATAGCGTAGTTTTTTTGAGATCATGGTGTTGTTTGGATTATTGGTTATTGGTTGAATTGTTGGTTAAGATTTTTACTACCTCAAATTACTTCGAAGCCGTCTCCGTCGGCGTCCATTGTATTGTCAGCCCGGTGCCCGTTGTTGGCGATGAATAGGCCCCTATCGAAAGATCCTTGTCACCGATCTTGTGAAGTTCAGGAATGAGAACGCCGCATATCGTTCCGACGGCATACCCAGCAGCAATGTCCGAAGGGAAATGATTTAGCGACATGAACCGAACATACGCCATTACGAGAGGCGGTATAGTCGCGGCTCCGTAAACGAGATATTCGTTCGCGTCCGGATGATAATCGCAATAAACCTTTGCCATGAAATACGATGCCGCAGCAGCGCTGGCAGTATGGCCGCTGTAAAATGAATTCTTCTGATTGCCATCGCTTCTATTTACGGGAGCATTCGGATAATAGATCACCGGCCGGTATCGCGTTTGGAATAATGGGCCAAGCGGCGAGACCGAAAAAATGCCCACGGTAACCATATTTACTTCCAACCCCATCACCATCACAGGGAGCCAATCGTGACGAATGTCATTATCAATCAGAAGCGTTAATGGAAGGGCGGCCATCCCGATTTGCATATATCTGGAGTAATTATCGAAAGTAGGAACGAGCGCCGGGTTCTGATGAAGCGATATGCGGTCGAAACTGGGTACGTTATTCGGATTCAGATTAGCGAGATCGGCGGAATCGATTGTACCCTTTCCGAATGAGTTCAGCGGAAACGTGTATCCCGCGATCGCTCCTGCAGTGATAATCCCGCCGCTAACCCAGTAATTCACGCGATAAACTCGCGAGTGAGTATTGATCGGAGAAGACGATGAATCGCCCGGATCGGATTGAGCAATGACTGCGCTGTATGGCGATAACACAACGGCGATCATCAGAAAGAATGCAATAGAATATTTCTGGATGAAGTGCATTTGAGATATGGAATCAATTATAATGTCCGCCACGGTGGGAATCTTCGAAGTAGTACATGAGAAATATTTTCTGCTCAGTGGTTACTTTATTGATTGTCGCGAAATCGGATGACTCGCGGACACTTGAATAGATCGTTTGCTCAAGACCGACGCTGAGGTTGTCGAAAATTCCAACCGTCACCCTCGGTTTCAGGAGCAATATAAAATTGTCCCCCGGCTCGCCGACATACGTGTGGAACCAATAATAATTAGCGACCAACTTGATAGTCGCCATGTCTCCGAAATTTAACGTAGATTCCAATTTTGCCTCAGCACCGCCGCCAAAATTGAAATCCCTTGTTTGCGTGGTATCGTTAGGACCAAAGTGTGTATCGTTCCCACCGAAGGGAACTATGTCGAGATTCAACGTGGAGTACCAGGTGGCGTTCTTTAAGGGCAAGTAGCGCGATACCAAGCCGTATCCAAATCCCAGCGTTGTTAGTTCGTAATTCGGGTTATCGTAAAAATCGTAGTTTTGGAATAGACCTGAAAGAAAATCGAATTCCCCTGAACGGCTATTACCGCCTTCAAGAATGCCATAACCGGCCACATCATTGATGATCTTTCTGCCCAGTCCGATATTCGCTTCCCCTATTATTTTGAAAAAATCATACGGCTTTCGGTCGATCCGTTCGAATGGGTTACCGTAATCGATCTGCAGATTTAGCAACTCACTGGTTTGGCCCGATAGAAATACATTGTTTGAATTATTTATTTGGTGAATGCCTGTAAAGATGGTAACATTCAATGGTTCTTTCTTATAAACCTCCTGATCGGTCACATGTGTGAGCTTGCCATCGACGAGCCTTGAGACAAATCTGCCAGGACTCAGCACTCCTGCAAGGATCTCGCGCATAGTGCGTTCGAGGCCGGTGGTTCGGTCATCGAGCACGTTCGAGCTAAGGCGATACATGATCTCGCCACCGAACATACCGCCGAGCGTGGTATAGATGAGGCTGTTGCGTTCCGGCGCCCCGTTCTCGCCAAATATTTTCCACAAATAGCTGCCGCCAAAAGTATAGACAGACGATTCCCAAAAGTCGTAGCCCGAGGCCCTTGCAGCATCGAAATAATTAGCTCCTGTATATGGATGGAGGAACATGTCGTTACTGAACCGGGTATCATCCCATATCCAGTCGTTTCCCCATGGCGGACCGGCCGTGAGGTTTCTTCCCCACGAAGCAAATCCGACACGCGCCCAATCAAAATTGAGAAGATAGTGATCTGCTAAGTTCAAAAGAATTTCCTGACCAACTATGTTGAGAGCCGGGACGTACCAGGCGTCCTTTTTATTAAATACCGGATCGTCCACGCGCAGGTTGCCATACATATCGAATAATACCGTATCGAGATTCTGTACCTTTTTGGACGTGTCCACTTTGGTAGTGTCGGTGAGTTCTGGCAATTTGCTCTGAATACGCGGCACATCCGGAGCGATCGAAAGAGTACATAATTTGGAATCGCGAGGAAATAAATTAAGCGGATCCATGTATGTTTGCGCATTGATCCGAGCGCTCGCGAACGGCACGAGTAGAATAGTTAGAATGATTTTCATACTCTGAATGGCGACGAAATAAGGTGAACGATAATATCATTATTTTAAATGTAGTTGAACATATCAGTTCATGAATACGAATCAAAGAGTATGCCAGCCATGAGGCATTATTAATTTTGCTTATTTTCGAAGCGCAGACAACTTCCGCACCTCCATTGCAAATAGGGCAATGTCAGCCTGCAAAGAGTATGCCAACCTAAGCCATCTTATTAGATCCTTTTCCTATTCGGAAGCCATGTCCCAATTCAGTGACAGCCCTTGCCCTCTCAGCCAAGCAGGAAGATACCGATGATAGAGTGATGTTTTTGACATCATATTGTTAATTATTTGCTGGTTTCTGATTTGAATCTATTAAATATTAAGACCCGGTCCGCTCTCGATTTGCTTACGCAATTCTAAAGGCGGAGCCGGGTTTTGTTGTCGCCCTTACTTAGTGCTGAAGGGTGACTTTTTTGTCCATCTGTTAATGTGATGGTTTGAGAAAACTCTTTTATTTCAGCTCGGAGCCGTTGAGACTCTTTTTTTTGTGCGGCTTCGAAACTCGGTATGGAGTGAACGTGGTATCCAGCGAGCACCTTGAGTGCACTCCGGCCTTTCCCTATCGAATCGCTACAGGTTTGGCCCTGCAAACTTTCAGCGATCAACATCGAGGCCCAAAGCAGACCCATGCCTATCGCTATGATCCGGCGAATGGAGAGTTGCTTTTCAGACACGTTTTCCATTATTTTGACTCTGTCTCTGGTGGTGTCCACTGCATTGTTAACCCAGTACCTGTTGGTGAAGTATAGACTCCCATTGATAGATCTTTACTGCCGATCTTATGCAACTCTGGAATGAGGACTCCGCAGAGCGTCCCAACTGCATACCCTACTGCGACATCAGATGGGAAATGATTAAGAGACATCAACCGGAAATACCCCATGACCAAAGGCGGAATAGTCGCAGCGCCGTAAACAAGATATTCGTTCGCATCAGGATGATAATCGCAATATACCTTTGCCATAAAATACGATGCAGCAGCGGCGCTGGCCACATGCCCACTATAAAAAGAATTTCTCTGATTGGCATCGCTCCTGTTGACTGGCGCATTCGGGTAATAGATCACCGGCCGGTATCGCGATTGGAAAAGAGGGCCGAGCGGCGAAACTGCATATATACCTACCGCAACCATATTGACTTCAACTCCCATCAACATCACATCCACCCAGTCGTGGCGTATGTCTTCATCGAATAGGAGTGTCAACGGCAGCGCGGCCATTCCCAATTGCATGATCCTGGAATCGCCATCGAATGTGGGAACGAGCGCAGGATTCTGATGAAGAGACCAGCGGTCGAAGACTGGAACGTTATTTGGATTCAGATTCGCAAGATCGGCGGAATCGATATTCGGCTTGGATGACTGAGGAAGCAGGTAACCTGCGATCGCTCCGGCGGCAATTATCGAACCGGTCACCCAGTAATTCACATGATAAACCGGCGCATGAGGGTCGCGCGGCGCTGATGAAGAATCGCTCGCGTCGGATTGAGCCTGAGCCGTCGTGAACGGCAACCAGCCGATGCCAAACGTTAAGAGGTAAAGAATAGCGTATTTGTTACGTTGCATAGGGATTAATATCAATTATAGTGACCGCCGCGCTGTGAATCTTCGAGATAGATCATGAGAAATATTTTCTGTTCAGTATTAACTGAACGGATCGTTGCGAATGCTGGTGAATCTCGCACGCTGGAATAGATCGACTCCTCTACGCCAACGCTCAGATTGTCGAAAATTCCGACCGTAACCCTCGGCTTGAGGATAGTGATAAAGTTATTGCCCGGCTCACCAACGTACGTATGGAACCAATAATAATTCGCTACCAACTTAAAGCTCGCGCTGTTGCCAAAGCTTAAAGTGGATTCAAATTTGCCTTCCGCGCCGCCGCCAAAATTGAAGTCGCCAATTTGCGAAGTATCCGGGCCCGCACGCTTGCTGTTGCCACCGAAGGGCACGAGATCAAGATGCAGCACAGAGTACCATGAAGCGTTTGTCAAAATCGGCATTCGTGCAACAACGCCGCCGCCAAAGCCGAGAGTAGTTAGTTCGTACGTCGGGTTATCCCAAAAGTCATAGTTTTGAAACAGGCCGGTAAGAAAAGCGAATTTCCCTGAATTACTATTTCCACCTGTCAGAAGGCCATAACCTGTCACATCATTGATAACTTTTCGTCCCTCGCCGATATTTATTTCTGCAAGAGCTTTGAAGAAATCATAAGGCTTGCGATCTATATGCTCGAACGGATTGCCGTAGTCGAACTGGAGATTGAGTAATTCACTGACGTTACCGCTAAGGAATTTGCTGTTGTCGTTTATCACATGAGCGCCCGTAAAGATCGTCACATTCAGCGGTTCCTTTTTATATACCTCCTGATCGGTCACATGCCCGAGCTTGCCGTCGAAGAGTCTCGTAGCAAATCTGCTTGGACTGAGTATTCCGGCAAGTGTCTCGCGAGCAATTCGTTCGAGGCCAGTGGTGCGGTCGTCAAGCACATTCGAGCTAAGGCGGTAGAGAATTTCGCCGCCGAACATGCCTCCTATAGTCGTATAGATAAGGCTATTTCGTTCCGGCGCACCGTTCTCGCCGAATATTTTCCACATATAGCTTCCGCCAAACGCATAGACAGAGGATTCCCAGAAGTCATATCCCGAAGCTCTCGCAGCATCGAAATAATTGGCTCCTGTATAGGGATGAAGAAACATGTCGTTGGCAAACCGTGTGTTATCCCATATCCAGCCGTTTCCCCATGGCGCGCCTGCCGTGAGGTTGCTGCCCCACGATTTCAATCCCACTCTCGCCCAGTCGAAATTTAGCAAATGCTGATCCGCTAAATTTAATAGAATTTCCTGACCGACGATGTTGAGCGCAGGCACATACCAGGGCGATCTTTTATTATATAGCGGGTCATCAACCCGCAAATTGCCATACATATCGAATCGCACCGTATCGAGCGATTGCACCTTTTTGCTCGTATCGACTTTGGTCGTATCAGTTGGGAGCATGAGCGAAGAGGGGTAGTGCTCAGGCGCAGTTGCAAAGAACTTGATCGAGATTTTGCTTTGGGCATACAATTCTGTGCAATAGCTCAGCAATCCGGTAGTAAGCAAGATCATCGGTAGGACCGACGAGAATTTTCTCATAACGTATATTAGTAGTATTTATAGCAGATTAAGATGAATAATATGTATTATTCACATAATCATATATTATTAACCGATGGTCAGAGCATTGAGGACGTATTTACATCTTCAACAAGATCGACTTTCTCAGATACTCAAGAGAAAATTCTTGCTCTTTATCGCTTCGAAGCAAAAATACGGAATCGAGAAGGGGAAACTGTTACATAATTTAGGAAATATGTTACAACATTCACACATTTTGAAGACAGACAAGCCTTTTTAGGCTGAATTCCCAGCGCGAATCCATTTATAGAGCAAAGCGGCGAGAGCAGCGCCGAGCATTGGAGCTAAGAGATATAGCCAAAATATGTCCATTCTGCACTCAGCTATGAGTGGCGCGAGAGATCGGGCCGGATTCATCGATGCGCCAGTGACCGGACCGCCAACGAAAGCATCCATCATCACTGTCGCGCCGATAGCGGCTCCAGCCATCGTGCCGACAGCTCGCGTATCTGTTGCAACTCCCATAATGACGAACATCAGGACAAAAGTCAGCACGGCCTCCCATGCAAATGCCGAAGGAATATCCACTCTGGGGATCGTCGCGCCATAACCATGCCCCGGCGGGAGAATTACAGATAGAAGCGCAATGGCGATAAGCGCCCCGATAACTTGCGCTATCCAATAAGCAACCACATCCCGAAATGGGAAATGTCGAGATATTGCAAAAGCAAGCGTGACCGCCGGATTGAAATGCGCGCCGGAAATATGGCCTAATGCATAGATCATCGCGGCAACAACCAGGCCGAACACAACAGGCACTGCGACCGGTGAAAGCGTATTCGGAAATCGCTGGATGACCATTATCGCGCCACAGCCGAAAAATACTATTCCGAAAGTTCCAATGGCCTCAGCTACACCGCGTTTTATCATTTGTCAGGCTTTAACGGCACATTCAACGATGCACCACTCTTCAATCCTCTTCGCTATCGCATCGCGCACTTTCCGCGTCTGCTCCACTTTCTCTTCCCATGTTCCCTGGAATTGCGATGGGTCAGAAAAATTCCAATGCAGCATTTGCGCACGTGGAAATACCGGGCATTTCTCTTCAGCTTCGCTGCAGACACTAATCGCATAAGCAAAAAGCGTCCCACTCTTATATACATCGAAGACTTGCCGCGTTTTGTTGCCGCTTATGTCTATACCCATTTCTTTCATCACTTCAATTGCGAGCGGATTGATGACTGAAGGTTCCGTCCCGGCGCTTTCGGCTTTAAATTTATCGCCGCACATTCTGTTGAGCAGCGCAGCCGCTATCTGGCTTCGCCCGCTGTTGTGTACGCAGAGAAATAGGATTTTAGGCTTTTTCATTGTATTAACTATATGCGTGTAAACGCATATATACTTTTCTCTTGTTCCCAATAATTCTAAAATGTCATTCCCGCGAAAGCGGGAATCCATAATCATTCGTCGTGCAGGGTCTGGATTCCCGCGTTCGCGGGAATGACAATCTATCGGCGGCGTTAACAGCTCGTTTTCAGACGCTTAAGATCGTCCCGCAATTCCGGCTCTGTCTCGATCGCTTTTTTTACAAGAGCAATAATTTGCTTGATAGATGCGGATGATGGCTTGCTCAAGGAATAATAGACCCAAAGTCCTTGCTTCCTGCCTGTGACAAGCCCTGCGTGACGCAATGTCGAGAGGTGTCGGCTCACATTCGTCTGCGTAAGCCCTGTAGCATCGACGAGATCGCAGACGCACGTCTCGCCATTATGCGCGATTAGCGAGGCCAGACGAAGCCGAACTGGATCGGCAACCGCTGATAGAAGTTCGGTGAGGGGGGCAGTGGCTTTGCCGTTAGATTGAGTGAGATCGGTCATATTTCTTTATCCCAAAGATCAGCATATTTTTCGGGATACCTGACGAACATCGTGCGAGTAAAAGGGCAGAGTGGTATAACTTTCAAATGGTGAGTTCGCGCATGAACTGCCATCGCCTCGACTAACTTGATGCCAAGTTTATGATCTCTCCACGCCGGAGAAACCTCGGTATGCAGAGCTGTGAGCCTTACGCCGTGAATGTCAACGACCATAAAAGCAATCCGCTCTCCGTTCTCTTCAATGAAGAAAACATCTTTACCATCGGCTTCCTGTTTGAATTGTACTTCGCTCATAAAACCACCCATGTCCCCTCCCTGAAGAGGAGGGGGAATTTTATTGATAAATAACAGACCTCATAGAAACGGAACCCATGCTCACGCCTTCATTGAAAAAGCGCATTTCGTCTTTCGGATTGCGAACGGCAATGCTATAAAGCAGCGGCAGATAGTGATCGTAAGTCGGGTGCGCAAGCTTCGCAATGTCGCCCAATTTCTGAAATCCGGCAAGTGCGTTGTCGTCGTGATCGACGAGATTCTTCTCTACCCACTTATCGAATTCATCAGCCCACGGATAGTTCGGACCACCATCCCATTTGATCGCGCGTAAATTATGAACCACATTGCCGCTTCCAATTATCATAACGCCTTTTTCGCGAAGCCCCGCAAGCGACTTTGCAAATTCAAGATGCAGCGCTGGAGGCAATTGGTAATCGAGGCTAAGTTGAACTACGGGAATATCCGCATTCGGATACATTTGCTTGAGCACACTCCAAGTTCCGTGATCGAAACCCCATTCATCATCCAAAAGAATGTGTTTTGGTTGCGCGATCTTTTGCGTTTCGCTTGCAAGTTCAGGCGAACCCGGTGCGGGATACTGGGCATCGAAAAGTTCCTGCGGGAATCCGCCGAAATCGTGGATGGTCTTCGGATGCTCCATCGCGGTTATGCGGATATCGCCACGAGTAAGCCAGTGCGCAGAAATGCAAAGTATTGCGCGAGGATGGGGAAGTTCAGCACCTATTTTCCGCCATGTCGTGCTATACTCGTTCGTCTCGATAGCATTCATAGGACTGCCATGACCGACGAAAAGCGCGGGCATTCTCTCGGTGCTCTTCGACACGCTCTCGCCGAGCAAACCCTCCAACTCACGAACGCCCGCCGTCACTTTGCGCGGGGCATCGCCAGCCAAGTTTGCTGCTCCCGCAAGCCCCACTCCTGCTGCCATTGTCATAAATTCTCTCCTGTCCATCTTTCTAATAACTACTGATAATCATGTCCAGCAGTTCCTTTCCATGTCATTCCCGCGAACGCGGGAATCCATAAGTTGATGTGGCTCAAGACCTGGATTCCCGCTTTCGCGGGAATGACAAAGCAAGATTCTTCTTGAATATCATGGTATGAAGTATTACGATACTAAAATATATCTGTTTCAACAACTATCTTCCTCAATTCGCCATTCTACGTTCTCAGTTCGGCATTCGAAAAAGTAGCCTCGGCAGGACTCGAACCTGCGACACCCAGTTTAGGAAACTGATGTTCTATCCACTGAACTACGAGGCCAGTATCTTAATTAAGAATGACGAATTGGGGAACAGTAATTTCTCACCGATTGCTCCGTAATTCAATCTTCTATTGTCATTCCCGCGAAAGCGGGAATCCATGTCTTGAGATTACTCTGAATTCGGGGTCTGGATTCCCGCTTTCGCGGGAATGACAAGACAATGGGTTGTAAAACGTAATAGACTGTCCTACAGTGCATTGAGGAAATTACTCAAACTCTGCTTGGTCTCAAGCTTCAGCTTTTTGCGGATATTGAAGCGGTGAGTCTCTATCGAGCGCTCTTCTAAGCAGAACATCTTTGCGATCTCGTGGCTTTTTAGGTTTAATCGAAGCAAGGTGCATACGCGCGTTTCCATTGGAGTAAGTTCCGGGAAACGCTCTATCAGCTTTTTGGTAAACTCAGGATGCGCGGCTGCAAACTGTGTATCGAATTTCTCCCAATCAATGGACTGGCACGGCAGGTTCTTCACCCGCGCGCGCAGCTCCCGCGCGGCCGGTTCCGTTGGCGGAATCTTCCGCGCGATTTGCAGCAGGTCAGCGCGAAGATCGGAGAGTAATTCGGTTTGAGCGAGGAGATGGAGAGTGTAATTTGCCAGTTGTTGCTCGGCTACCTCGGCACGAAGCTGTTGAACTCCGGTTTCGAGTTCAGAACGTTCGGCACGAAGACGCTGCACTCCAGTCTCATGTTCAGAGCGCTCCGCACGCAGCCTCTGGAATTTCGTGTCGTGCCCTTCGGCTAATTTAAACTTTTTGTGAATAGATTTGCGAACGCCCATTAAAACAATATACGAAAATCGCATCGCCCTGAGGCAAAATGCGTTAATTCGTAGTTTGGTTTATGGCCTGACTCTTACCTCTTCACGAGCACCTTGTAAACAAGCGCCTGCGTCTTACCTTCGACCCGGAAAAAGTATGCGCCATCGGGAAGCGGCGGAAGTTTGCAGTTCAGGTTGAGGCCATCTAACGTAACCCCATGTGTCAAATCGTTAATGGTCTTTCCCTGCTCATCGAGAAGAACGATGCGTTCAGGATTTCCGAAATCGGCGGGAAGCTGCGCGGTGAATGCGCCGGAAGTGGGATTGGGGTAGAGATTACCCACTACCTCTACATTCGCTGGTATTCCAACTCCGTCGGCAGTAACTGTAAATTGCCAGGTATCACTGTAGGGGCCATCGCCGCCATCGTTCGTACCGCGAACGCGCCAGTAGTATGTTCCAGGGTTGGTGACGATTACTTCCATCGAGGGTCCGCGAAACCCAGGAATGTAACCATTGAGGATGATATTGGTAAACCCCGCGTCAGCTGCGAGATCTAAATAATAGGTTGAGTCGGAAGGATCCCCTACCCATGAAAAGAATATCGAGTCGTTCGCCGTTACATAACCGTTGACCGGGGCGGTCAGCTGAATTTTTGCCGGGACTGGCGCCGCAACAAAACGAGACCCCGACTTAAAACACCCATATCCGTCAGTCCCTACATAGCCATATCCATTCGGCGAGAAACCGATACACAGCGCTGATAGCCCTAATAATCCACCACTTTGGTCGAACCAAGTGTCTCCGTGGTCGGAAGACTCGAATACTCCTAATGAATCGCACACAACCAAATCATTATTAGGCGCAATTTTCATTTGATGAACAGGTAGATTCGGAATCCCCGGGTTATCTAACAAGCTCGTCCATGTTTGCCCACTATCTGTCGAACGATCCAATGATGTTGGGTTATCGCTCGCTGCGTATAGCCAACCCCGCTGATCGACATCTAAAGAGGTCGTCTGACCGTTGTTATTGTTACCAATCGGGTTCCATGTTATCCAATCAGTCGAAGTATAGAAGTTCCCTCCGCCGTCCGCAGAATAAATCATACCGTTCTGGAGCTTTTTAAGGAATTGAAATTCCTGCACAGCGGAAGTATTGGCGCCCGCAATATTTGACCAGGTGCTTCCTGCATCCATGGATCGAAAAATGCCGCTATCTGTCGCAGCATAGACATCATGACCGTCTGCAATAAGGCAGTTGACGTTTACATAAGGCGATCCGAGGATAAGGCTTCTAGGACCATATCCAAGAGTCAGGGTGGGATTGTTGTTTACGATCTGACTCACCCCGTTGTCAGAGGCTATAAGGATAGTATCGTAAGTGCCTGGAAACTCAAGAAAACCGGTAGCTACATTTCCCATCTCTTGCCCGAGGTTCTCCCAACCTACCGGCCCATTAAGGATTATTCCAGTGGCATAGTCATTTACTATGGATTGAGAACGTAAGGGCAATTGACACTCGGACGCAACCACCGAATTACCAATGTTGCTTGCAAATATGGATGTAATACCACCATTGCTTAGGCCCACCCCATCAAACATAAACGAAAATGTTGGGTAATCGCCTACAGCTGCAACATCGCCCATAAGGAAAGGAATGTAAACTCCATAGCGCCCTCCAAAAATGTTAGACATTTGGTCAATTCCGGTGTCAGTAAATACGTCATTCCAAGTTATTCCCCCGTCCTCTGAAACGTGCAGCACTTGCACTACATGTAAGTCAGGGTAAGTAGTGAGTGCTGTTAATAGGAACACTGAATAGTTGTATGTTACTGCTGCTCCTTGAATGACATTTGTAGGTCCTCCTACAGTACTTGTCACTGAAAACTCATAAAGAGGAGTCCAAGTGACACCCCTATCGCCCGATTCCGCAAGACCCTGTGAATAATCAGCATTCCAATACGCACAAAAAAAACCTCCGTCTCTGCCCACGATATCAAACATAGTAACTTCCTCTCCGTCCACAACAGGAACGTCATCTATCCATGTTACGCCATCATCTGTCGAACGTGGGAACCCCTTAAAGCCTGGCCCAGACCCCTCGACCAAAAGGTCACCTCCGCCTCCCGTTGTAACTAAACCGTAAATATTCCACACCCCTATAGTACTGCTTGAAAGGGCAGGTACAGGCTGCATCGCCTGGCCGTAGGGCTCTTCATATAGACCAAAGGACGTTGCAAAAAAAACGTTTCCACTCAATGTTTCCTTGATATCATACACATGGTCAACCCCAGGTCCGATCTCTCCCGTCCTAAAGCCATAAGGACCATGCCACGTATTGCCGCTGTCCAAAGATGTGTAATAACCACTGTCAGTTCCAAGAAACCCCACCGCTGGGAGCCCTGGGCGACGCTCCGTAAAGCACGTAACCTGCCTGTTAAGCGGAATACTGGTATTCCGAACCCATGTAGCGTTTGAATCTAATTTTACATATAAGCCATTGGTAGTACCCGCGAACAACCGCCCGTCCTGCAATAACGACTCATAGACTATATTAACACCTGATGCAATATTTTCGGATTGCATTTTATGCCAATTGTTGGCCTGAGCACCTGCTTTATGCGTGAAGCCGATAGCGACAATGATAAAAAGAAAAAGCGCGATGTTGGTTTTCATAATGTTAATGAATGAAGTGATTTGAAGACGAATATTTATTATTGCTGTTTCCATCGCTCCATTGTAAAGGTCAATCCCTGCGGATCAGTAGTGGGATTTTTGAAGGCGAGCGCATAATCCCCCGGTGGGAGCAATATCTCATAAAATCCAGGCTGGTCCGGCGAATTCAGGGCGGAATATGCTTGATATTCTTGGAAGGTGCCTCCCGATTGGACATACGTTTGGAACGCACTTGTTTGCGAGCCAGGGATCAAATAGCAATCAAGTCCAGTGTTACAGCCATCGACGTAATAGCGGAATCCGCTCTGTATAGTGAATGGCTGCACCAGCCCTGCGCCAGCATTCAATTCTTGCTGACCTTGAATGTATTTGTCATAGAACGTACAATTGTCGCTCGAAGGTAGCGTGATGTAGTAGTCCAATTCGACGCGAAAGGTATTGCTTCCATTAAGCTGGTTGAGGCAAGCTATGGAGTATGTCCCTGGATTAAGTGTCACGTAGTCCGTGCCTATGTGGTTATTGAAAGAGGCGTATGCTTGAACGGATCCTCCATTTTCATACGCCGCAAGTTGAGAAGCATCCATGATCGCGCATGCCGATGCGTATTGCGAAACGAATCGAAGAACGAACGTTGTCGTCGCAGATACAGTGAATGTATTGTCCCACGGTTGACCGGAAGCGCTCCAGGTGCTCCCTCCAACGATGAAGGAAGTGCTTGGGGTGGTATGTGTGTATTGGCCTGTACCGTTGCTCACATTGACGGAGACAGAATTGCTCGAGCCAGTTCTACCGGAAGCATCAGTTGCCGTGGCGTAGATCGTGTGAGACGATCCATCGGCGTAGCCATTTGTATTCCATGAGAAGTTATACGGCGCATTGCTCGAAGTTTGATAAAGACTGCCATCTACGTAGAGCTTTACATTGCTAATAGTGCTTGTTGAAGTACTTGCGATGACCTGAACCGGCACAGTCCCTGAGATTGTAGCATTCCCTATGGGAGACTGGATTGTGACCACCGGCGCTAACGGGCCTGGCCCACTCACAACTACTGACACCGGTGCGCTGTAGCCAACGTTTCCGGATGGATCGACAGCACTGGCCGTTAGCGTGTGAGTTCCACTCCCTGCGTTGCTCGTGTTCCAATTAACAACATACGGAAAAGCGAGCGATGTCCCGAGTAGGGTTCCATCGACCATAACCGTCACGGAAGAAACCGAGACATTGTCG
>Ga0207036_10107_pt1 | contig 16096 bp, 11 predicted proteins | sample Alteio_BWMinCont_78_FD_153284 | JGI IMG/M metagenome (GOLD analysis project Ga0207036, IMG submission 153284) | Enriched cells from forest soil in Barre Woods Harvard Forest LTER site, Petersham, Massachusetts, United States -... | ecosystem: Environmental > Terrestrial > Soil > Temperate forest >... | reverse complement strand
ATGCCGAAACCCCGCAAGCGAATGGCGCCAAACTCTTTGTCGCGGATGGTAATGGGATTTTGCGTGCCCCAGTGCTGGTCCGTCTGGATGCGCGTCGAGAAAAAATAGACATCGGACTTGAAGGGCGACTGGAACTTTTTGTCCCAGTTCTTGAGGTATGTGAGCATGGGAAGTGTATTGGCGTTGAGGGTGTAAAGCCCGGGAGCGAAGGCGTCTGCGATTTTTCCTTCATTCACAAAGACAGCCAGTTGCGAATCGCGGACGGTGAGCTTGCCGCCATTCTGGATTTCGCGATCTTGCATGGGATAGCGATAGGCAAGGATGCCGTCTTCCGGCTCCGTCCAATCGATGACATCAATCCACTGTTTGGAAATAAAATCGCGAAGACTCATGAGGGACCTCCGCTTCAGGCACGGCTCGATTAAGGCTGAACCATCAGATAGAGGCGATGCTACGGTGCGGCTGGGGGCATGTCAATGCCATTCGGAAAAAGGCCGTTGCGCATTATTGCGATTCGTTATGGCGCCCTCGGCCGATGCAAAAAATCCGCTTATCTTCGCCGCCCGCGCGGTTTTAGCGTCGGGGCATCGAAGCTTCCAAAGAACCGCCATAGCCTCAGGGTCTATAATCTCATGCAACCGGGCAACACATTTCTCGTCCAAGGCGGAGGGAGACCACAGATGACAAGTTTTCAGGTGAATGGGAAGCCCGTCGAGGTGCACGTCGATCCCGCGACTCCGTTGCTTTGGGTCCTGCGCGACTCCCTGGGGATGACCGGCACGAAGTTCGGATGCGGGATGGCTTTGTGCGGGGCGTGCACGGTACATCTCGACGGGAAGGCCATACGATCCTGCGTTGCGCCGGTGTCGCGCGTGGAAGGCAAGCGCGTGACGACCATCGAGGGGCTGTCCAGCAATCTTACGCACCCGCTGCAGCGGGCGTGGATTGAGCTGGACGTACCTCAATGCGGCTACTGCCAATCGGGGCAGATCATGAGTGCCGCGGTTCTGCTGGCGGAAAACCCAAACCCCACGGATAAGGACATCGACGAGGCCATGGGCGGAAATATCTGCCGCTGCGGGACCTACTCAAGAATTCGCAAGGCCATTCACAAAGCGGCGGAACTGGCGAATGCCGGGAGGCCCAAATGAGCGCACCGTCGATGGTCGGGCGGCGGGAGTTTATCAGGACGGGGACGGCCATGGGCGGCGGATTGTTGGTGAGCTGGTATGCGCCGCTGCCGGGTGGATCAAGCAGCGCGCTTGCCGCGGAAGAAAGAGATTTTGCCCTGAATGCCTTTGTGCGCATCGGAACCGACGAAAGCGTGACGGTGATTTCGGCGCATTCAGAGATGGGGCAGGGAGTTTATACGTCCTTGCCGATGCTTTTGAACGAGGAGCTGCAAGCGGATTGGTCGAAGATTCGCGTCGAGGCAGCGCCAGTGGACAAAGTCTATAATCACCCGGTGTTTGGAATGCAAATGACCGGCGGGAGTACCACTTCACCGGCGGAGTGGGAAAGATACCGCAAGATGGGCGCGACGGCACGGGTAATACTCGTCGAAGCGGCGGCGGCGAATTGGGGCGTCGAGACCTCCACTTGCAGAGTGGAAAATGGCGTTGTGATTCACGCCGCCACAAACAAGCGTGCGACGTACGGCTCGCTGGCAAATGCGGCTGCGCGGTTGAAGCCGCCGGCGAATGTGCCGCTGAAGAATCCCAGGGATTTCACGCTGATTGGAAAACCTACGCTGCGATTGGACACTCCTTCGAAAACGAACGGCGCGGCCCAGTTCGGTTTGGACGTGATGGTTCCGGGAATGCTTACGGCCGTAGTGGCGCGGCCGCCAGTCTTTGGCGGAAAAGTGGCGAAGCTGGACGCCCGTGAAGCGCTCAAAGTTCCCGGGGTGAAGGCTGTCGAGCAAGTGCCGTCCGGCGTGGCGGTAATCGCAGAACGCTTTTGGCCCGCAAAACTTGGGCGCGAAAAATTGATCATCGAATGGGATTTGGGGCCGAACGCGGGACTCTCCACGGAAAAAATGCTGCGCGATTTTAGGGAGACGGCGCTTAAACCCGGAGCCATTGCGAAAAAGACCGGCGATCCCGAGGGGGCGCTAAAAACGGCGGCACAAACCATCACTGCGGAATATGACGTGCCGTATCTGGCGCACGCAATGATGGAGCCGCTGAATTGCGTCGTCGATTTGCGGCCAGACTCTTGCGAAATCTGGACCGGAACGCAGTTTGAAACGGTGGACCGCGCCAACGCGGCGCACGCGGCGGCCCTGCCTGCGGATAGAGTGCTGATTCATACCACGCTGCTTGGCGGAGGGTTCGGCAGACGCGCGAACCCTAATTCGGACTTTGTTGTGGAAGCGGTCCACGTGGCCAGAGCCGCAAAGGCTCCCGTGAAGGTGATTTGGACGCGAGAGGATGACCTGCGCGGCGGCTGGTACCGCCCCATGTGGCACGACCGGTTTGTGGCGGGATTGGATGCGAACGGAGATCCCGTCGCATGGACGCACACCATCGTCGGGCAGTCGATCATGCAGGGCACGCTGTTCGAGTCTTTCGGAATCAAAGACGGCATTGACAGCGCTTCCGTGGAAGGCGCGGCGGATTTGCTCTATGGAATGCCGAATCTGCAGGTGGATCTGCACACGCCGAAAATTGGAGTCCCGGTGCAATGGTGGCGGTCGGTGGGCCATTCGCACACGGGATTTTCTGTCGAGGCCTTCTTCGATGAAGTGGCGCATGCCGGCGGAAAAGATCCCTATGAGCTCAGGCGGAAGTTGTTGGCCAACCAGCCGCGCATGAAGGCCGTGCTTGAGCTCGCGGCGCAAAAGGCAAATTGGGGATCGCCATTGCCGCCGGGAGTGGGACGCGGCATCGCGACGCATTTTTCTTTCGACAGCTATGTGGCCCAAGTCGTGGAGGCGTCGGTCGGAAAAGGCGGCGCGGTGCGCGTGCATCGCGTGGTTTGCGCTCTCGATTGCGGACTGGTCATTAATCCAGACACGGTCCGCGCGCAGATAGAAGGTGGAATCATTTTTGGACTGACTGCGGCGCTCAAAACGGAGATCACACTGAAAGAGGGCCGCGTGGAGCAGGGAAATTTCCACGACTACCAGATGCTGCGAATCTTCGAATCGCCGGAAATTGCAGTGCATATTGTTCCGAGCGGAGAAAATCCCACAGGCGTCGGCGAGCCGGGTGTGCCGCCGGTCGCGCCAGCACTGGCCAACGCCATCTTTGCGGCCACCGGCAAGCGCGTGCGGCGGCTGCCGATCCGGGCGAGTGATTTGGCGTAGAAAGGGGGGAGCGAAGCTATGAACAGATTCGCCGGGAATGGACGAGAAAATTCCTCGAAACGCAATCCGGGGCTGCGGCGCGCTTCTGCAATTCTTGGTTTTGTTTCAGCGACGGCTTTGATGGCCGTGACGTTGCCGGCTCGCGCAGCCAAGCAGGACGCAGATGCCTCGCGCGCGGCTTTCCTTCAGGTTTATCGAGTGCTGACTTCGCCGCGCTGCCAAAATTGCCATCCGGCAGGCGATGCGCCTCTCCAAGGAGATGACAGCCACGTGCATCTGCAAAATGTGAAGCGCGGCAAGGACGGAAACGGCGTGTTTGGAATGCGCTGCGATACGTGCCATCAGACAAAGAATCTCTCCGGCGAGCACCTGCCGCCCGGCAATACGAAGTGGTCGCTGCCTTTGCCTGAACAAAAGATGGTGTTTGTGGGACGATCGCCTGGCGAACTTTGCAGGCAACTCAAAGATCCCCAACAGAATGGCGGTCGAACGCTCGCAGCGCTTCTCGATCACGTCGCAAACGACGATCTTGTCGGTTGGGGCTGGAATCCGGGAGACGGCCGCACGCCTCCTCCACTTTCCCGGGTGGAAACGGCTGCACAGATGAAAGTCTGGGTCGAGGGCGGCGCAGCTTGCCCAGAATAAAAGAGGCGCCACGCCAAAGCGCTGCGACTTCGTGCTGGCGATGCCAAATCAGTGGCAGCTGCCGTTGCCTGAATCGGTGAAGGTCTTTCCTGCTTCCGGAATAAATTGCCAATCGTAGGCGTTGGGCTTGAGCGTAAGTTTTAGGACGCCGAACGCCGTCGCGTCGCGTGATTCGCTGTTGGGTTTGGTCGGGCCAAACGGGCGATGATTCTTGCCGCCCGTGCCAACGACGAATTCGCGAACGCCGCGCGCTGCATCGGCTGTGCCTTCCGGTGTTTGGGGGGGCAAAACGCTCGTAGTCGTGGTCGTGGCCGTTGACAACGACGTCGGCATTGGCTTCATACAGGGCCTGCCAGATAGGCTTGATTTCGGGGTCATTCCCATGAGCGCCGCCCGAGCTAAAAAGCGGCTTGTGCCAATAGGCGAGCGTGCAGGCCACGGGATGCGCTGCGAGATCGGCGCGCAACCACTTTTCCTGGCGGGAGCCAGCATCGCATCCACCGACGTCCCGACACTCACTATTCAAGACGATGATATGCCAGGTGCCAAGTTCGTAGCTGTAATAGCCGTTTTCGGGGTTGCCTGCGACGGAGCCGAAATAATCAAAATAGGGAGTCGCCGCGGCAGCGTGAAATTCGTGATTGCCCGGAGAGGGGCGAGTGCGGGACTTCACGCGACCCCAAGTTTTATCGTAGCACTGGAAATTCTCCTTCGAGCCATCCGGATAGGCGAGATCTCCGGGCACCATCACGGTGCCTGGAATCTGCTCCACCAGCTTCGCCGTAGCTTCCGCGCCGGAGAGATCCTTGCAATCGGCGATGTCGCCGGCGCCAACGAGGACAACTGTCTGGTCCTTCACTGGAGTCGATGGCGCAGATTGCGGCCGGATATTCGGGGGATTGCCGAGAACGATTATCCCCAGCACAAGAGTGACGCCAAAAAAGTGGGGCTTCATTATTGCAACTCCTCTGTTCGAGGCCATTAGCGACCCTGGCAAAAGTTAACTGAACTCACCTAAACGCACCGTTAAGAACGGTTGGCGGAACTTCCGCACGCGTCCCGACTCAAAACAAAGACCGGGGCTCGAGCGCACTTAGTCTCGAACCCCGGCTCTTGTTGGGGTGTTAAAACTTGAAGCGCACCATGAATTGCAGCTGTCGCGGCAGACCGGAGCCGGTGTTGGTACCCAGCCCATTCACGGTATTGGTAATCAAGCCAAAATCGCTCGGCACGAGAATCGTATCGGGACCGAACGGATTGCCCATGGCGTCCGTTTGTTGGCCATAGTTGAGCTGCACATTGCCGGGATCGCCTAACTGAACGTGGTTGAAAACATTGAAGGCTTGCACTCCGAACTGCACGCTGAATCGTTCGGTGATTTTGGTTTCCTTTGTAAGCGCTAGATCCACTTGCCAAATGTCGAGTGCCCGAGCAATTCCGTTCCCGGCATTGCCGAAGCGCGTGAAGTTTCCGTTGGCGTCAACCGGCGGCGCCGCGAACGCTGCCGGGTTGATCAGAGGAATTCCATTCTTTCCTCCGCCTGCTAGATAGAGCGGCACACCTGGCACCCTATCCGGCCGCTGGTTGGTCTGGTCGTTTCCGTCGGGCAACAAAAAGGTCTGGGAAAGCCCTGCAAACGGGCCACTGTCAATTGTGCCTCCGAGTCCCAACGTCACGGTGAGGGGATGGCCGGTATGCCAAGTACCCACGCTGCTGACTTCCCAGCCGCCCACGACTTTCCCAAGAACCCCGTTGTCTGCAAGATATTTCTTACCCGGCCCGAAGGGCAGCTCGTATACACCGTTCACGGTCACGTTGTGGCGAATGTCGAAAACACTGTCGCCCTTATCGCACTGGCGGCAATTGACGTTTTCCTGTCCGTTCGCCTCGCCGCCGCCTACCGCTCCGTCGTTAATCGAGTGAGACCAGGTGTAGCGCGCCTGAAAAGAAAGACCTTCAGAGAATCTACGTTCGAGAGCCAAAGCCAGTGCGTTATACGTGCTCTGGCCAGTATCGCTCTTGTAATCTACGGAACCGTAAGGATCGTTTACGATTGTTTGCCCTGGGTTGTTGGGATCTGGAAAAGTAAAGAACTTGTCTAGCGTCCTCACGCAATCGCCGTTCACATTCGTTGGATCAAAACTAACTGGTGAAACGCACAGGTTTACGGCACCTCGTGAGAATAGGTGTACTCCATGAGTTCCGAGGTAAGTCGCTGAAAAGAGGAAGCTGGCGGGGAGTTGATGCTCGATGGTCAATCCCCAGGTCTCGACGTACTGGTCGTGGCGGCCCAGGCGCTGGAGAGCACGAGGGTGGTTGGCTGTACCGGACCCAGCCGATACGTCGGGTGTCCCGTGTTGATAAGCGGGGAGCAGCGGTAGCGGGGAAGTCGGCGTGGGCGTAAGCGTCACACGGAACGTGTCACTCTCGAGGCCGGCGTTGAGGTCATCGTTCTGTGCTGCACCGCTATAGATGCCGAAGCCGGTGCGTATCACGGTCTTGCCATGTAGTGCCGCGGGAGCCCAGGCGAAGCTTACTCGAGGATCAACGTTGCGGTAATTTGGAGCATATAGAGAGGGATTCTTGGGGCAAGGTGGAGTATCTAGGGGGGCGATAAACGGTGTGTTGAACGAACCGGAGCCAAGACACGCGCCGTGAAACTGGTTCAAGTCAAATACCGTGGTGCGATTGTCCGGCACGTGCGCCACACCATAGTAGTCCCAGCGAACTCCGAGGCTCGCAGTGAACGTTGGAGTCACTTTCCAATCGTCCTGAAAATACGGCATGTAGAAAGTACGCCGGTATTTATGGCAGCACCAGGGGGCGATGAAATCAAGTTTAGTCAGCTGAGCCGCGACGAGGCTGAGACTGTCTCCAAAGTCCAGGTTGTTGTTCTCGGTCTGGCCTTGATTGAGTCGCACACGACGAATTTCCATTCCTGTCTTGAAGGTGTGGCGACCGCGGGTCCACGTGAGATTGTCAATGAAGCCGAAGGTTGTTCCGACTTCAACGTCTTCAGAGTTGTTGTTAATCGACGTGAAGTTAGTATTGCTATTGACCGCGTAAGGAAGGACGCTAGCCTGGGGATTATGGAAAGGCGAGCGATTAACGTAGACCTTTGCCTCATTGAACAGATTAGCGGTGAAGATCTGCTGAAGCGCAATGAAGTAATTCGCGGGATGATTATAGATATGCTGCAGGTCAAAGAGTGGACTAATAGGCTGGTCGGAGTGGAGGATATCTCGCTGGGCCCGGCCGTATAGGGTGATTTTGTCGCTGAATTTGTGATCGATACGCGTCAACGCCGTATCTTCGTGAATTCTAGTCGGCGTGGCATGAGTGAATTGATCGGTGTCACCGTCCGGTTGAAGGGCAAAAGCAGTGTCCGGGAAGACCAGTTTTGGTGCGCAGCCTCCCAAAGTTCCGGTCGAAGCCCGCCATGGGTAGGCTTGGAGAATGGAGCACATTTGCGGGGAAGGTCCCACAAGCACCGGGGGAGTCTGCGAGTTGTCCGTTCTGCCGTTGACCAAAATATCCGCCTGAAGTTTAGCTGACGGAACAAATCCTTGTTGCGTGGTCGATTGCAGTTGACGAAGTCCTTCGTAGCTCGCGAAGAAAAACGTCTTGTCCTTAACGATCGGGCCGCCAACGGTGAGACCGTATTGCCCCAGCCGGAAAGGGGGAATGGCCGGGTTTCCATTCAGGTCGAAATCATTGAAGTTGCGTGCATCAAAGACGGAATTCCTGAGGTAGCCAAATACTGTGCCGTGGAACTCATCGGTACCCGATTTGGTGATCACATTGACCTGCGCGCCGGCTTGCGTGCCGTACTCCGCGTCGTAAAGGGCACTATTTACGCGGTATTCAGCGATGGCATCTTCGGAAATCTGCAAACGGACCTGGGATTTTTGAGCTTGCTCCTGGATGCCGCCAGCGTCTACTCCATCAAAATTGAAATTGTTGTCGTCGATGGCGCGGCCCGCGTACCGGATGGTGCGCTGATTACCCCCGCCATCGTCCTGAGCGAAAGGCGCCAGAAGAGTCAATGCGGACCAGTCGCGGCCGTTCACCGGCAGATTCGCGATCTGGACCGTATCAATTACCGTGGCGGCTGCGGCCGAGGTTCGCTCAGCGGGACCGGCCTCCGCCTTAATCTCGACTCTCTCCGCCACCTCGCCAACATCCAGAGAAACATCGAACGTATGCGTCTCGCCCACCTGCAGGGTCATCTGCTCGATCACTTTGGTCTTGAAGCTGCTGTTCGAGACCGTGACGGTGAATTGGCCGACGGGCAGACCGGGAAAACGGTAGTAGCCATTGGAGTTCGTTTTGCGTTCCTGGCTGATGCCGGTATCGACAGCCGTAACTTTGACGTCTGCACCGCTAATGGTCCCGCCACTCGGATCCGTTACCGTGCCCTCCAGCGTGGCGCGATCGGTCTGTGCAAAACAAGCCGTCCCGCTGCACAACAGCGCGAAGGCTGCCAGGAATCGAAGAATTGAGTATCGTCGGCAATGCTTAAAACTCATGGATCAGCCCCTTTTATCTTTCTAAATGCTTGGTAACAAACCCCCTACCGTGTCGGTCCGGACCGCCGGTCAACAACTCCTGAACTCAATGTTTTGCTTCTATCTAGCTGCAAACGCCAAGAACGAGCGATGAACGAAAATGAAGGAATTGTTAAATAGAAGCTGAATTTTTTTCAGATAGCGCAGTGTCCGCATGTTCTTGACATCCGATGGGTTTAGGGTTTCGCATGCACCGGAATCTGCACATGGAAAACCGAACCGGCCCCGACGGTGCTTTCGGCGGCAATGGTGCCGCCGTGCATCTCCGCGATCCAGCGCGCGATAGCCAGGCCCAGGCCCGCGCCTCCGGTATTCTTGGAGCGAGCGCGATCCACGCGGTAAAACCTGTCAAAGATGTTGTTCAGCTCTATTTCGGGAATACCTGCGCCGGAATCGCGAACGGTAATTTGCGCGTGGCTATCTGATTGCGACAAAGCGATTTCGCACCGCCCTCCGCTAGGGCTGTATTTCACGGCGTTATCCAGAAGGATCAGCAGCAAGCGGTCCACGGCAATGGCGTCCGCCTTGACCCAAACAGGCTCGGGCGGAGTCGTGACGGTCACATCGAGTGCTTTCTCCAGGCCGAGCAAGGCGGCGCGCTCTCGCGCTTTTTGTACGTGCGCAGAAAGATCCACAGGGCGCATCTCCATCCCGGCTGCTCCCGCGTCGGCCCGCGCCAGTGTCAGCAAATTTTCAAGCAGCTCAGAGGTGTCGACCGAAGTCTCGAGAATTGTGGATAAAGCCCGGCGATACTCCTCCTGGGTCCGGGGTTTCCGTAGTGTTATTTCCGCGGTAGCGCGAATCACAGCGACGGGCGTCCGCAAATCGTGCGATGCGTCGGCTGTGAACTGCGTAATCCTTTTGAAAGAAGCTTCAATGCGCGCCAGCATTGCGTTCAGCGTTTCTGTCAGGCGTCCGAGTTCGTCGCGAGCCCTCGGAACCTCCAGCCGGCTGGACAAGTTTTGTGCACCGATCAATCCAGCCGTCTCAATGATGCGCTTGACGGGGGCAAGAGACCTTCCGCTCAGCCAGTAACCTGAAAGCGAAGCCAGCAAGACCAGCAGAGGCAGGATCTCTTTTTCCATCAGCCGGAAATGATCGAGCGCTTGATCAAACGGCTCTGTCGGGACCGCGGCATGAATCTCGTAAACTTCGCCGCCGGTAGTGACGCGCTGTAGTGCAATGCGGTACTGCGAAGCGTCAAGGTTGGTTGTGGCAAACCAGACATCTGCGTCCACGATTTGCGGCAACGCCGGAGAAATCCGCAGGAACTGCTGCGATCGGAATATCCAATGGCCATTCGAGCCGGCCACCTCGAAAAGCGCCCCATTCGCCCAAAGGTCCGCAAGCCCGCTCAGTTCTTCGCGCAGTTTGCTTTCCCCACGCAAGGAGGAATTGGCCAAAACAAGACGCCGGACAGTTTCAAGATTCGTGCGGGAAGCATTGTCAACCGTGGCTTCAATGCTGCGCCGGAACCCGAGATCGCTCACCCAAAAGAACGCAACGAACGACAAGGCCAGAACTACAAAGTAGAGGACCGTGAGGCGCGCGCGAATCGGCAAATTCATGAAGCAGCCTGGCTCCCCACCGAATACCCGAAACCGCGGTGCGTGTGAATCAGTTTCTTATCTGTGCCGTCCTCCATCTTCTTCCGGAGCAGCCGGACGAAAGCCTCGACGGTATTTTCACCAACGTCACGGCGATTGCCCCACACCGCGTCCAAGATCGCGCATCGCGACAAAACGCGGCCCGGATTCCTCACCAGCAGCTCGAGCAGCCGGAATTCGGTGAGGGACAGATAGATCTCCTGTCCCCTGCGGAAAGCGCGGTAGGAATTCACATCCAGGACGAGATCTTCGAATTCCAGGACATTTTTTGGCCTAGCGGCTGTGCGGCGCTGCAAGGCGCGGATGCGCGCGAGCAATTCCACGAACGAAAACGGTTTCGTAAGGTAGTCGTCGGCCCCCGCGTCGAGCCCGGCGACGATATCGGGCAGCGCGTCACGCGCGGTAAGCATGAGCACAGGAACAGTGTTGCCGCGAAGGCGCAGTTGTCGCGCGACCTGCAACCCATTCATTCCGGGAAGCATTACATCCAGAAGAATCAGGTCGAAGGTGGTATCGCCGGTCTGTCGGAGGGCCGCACGGCCGTCCGCGGCTCGCGCGACGTTGTACGATTCCTCCCGCAGCCCATGCACCAGCACATCCGCCATGAGCTCATCGTCTTCCACGACCAAAATGTTCATGGGAAGATCTCATGGGGATTCTAGGCTCAGTTTTATGAACGCCCGGTGAACCTTCCGTTACAACTCGATTGCAGTCTAGGCGCCGTCTCTTGAGGAGAACCCGTGCCGAAGATCTCCCTGGTCGCATTCTTTGAAGGGCCACAGCCCAAGCAACTCAAGCATTTGGTTTTGCATGCCCTGAATCAGCGAGGATCGCGTTTGTTCTGGAGTAAAGCGCGTGAGCGGAGTGCTCGCCGAGTCTGCTAGTAGAATCGAGGCCAGGGTAAGCACCGTCATCGCCTGCTGCAAGTCGGTCGGATTCACGGTGATGGAACGTACGCAGATTCAGCGCGTCGCTGTTCACGCCTTCGAAAAATCGGCATACTGGCACGTATACACTCACGTGGAATTCCGAACCATGCTGGTCGCCAGATGAGCGTTCGCAAAATCGTTCACATCGATATGGACGCATTTTATGCGTCAGTTGAGCAGCGGGACGATCCGCAACTGAGGGGCAAACCTGTAGTGGTAGCTTGGCGCGGCAGCCGCTCGGTCGTTTGTGCCGCTTCGTATGAGGCCAGACGTTTCGGCGTTCGCTCTGCCATGCCAGCAATTCGCGCCGAACGGCTGTGCCCCCACGCTGTTTTCCTACCTCCTGATTTTCCACGTTACCGGGCCGTCTCACGTCTCGCACGCGAAATTTTCAAACGCCACACCGATCTGGTGGAGCCGCTATCCCTTGATGAGGCTTACCTCGATGTGACGGAGAACAAGACTGGTTTGCCGACCGCCACACGCGTGGCGCGCGCCATTCGCGAACAGATTCGCGAGGAATTGAATTTGACGGCCTCAGCCGGCGTCGCGCCGAACAAATTTCTCGCGAAGATCGCTTCTGACTGGCGAAAACCGGATGGGCTCTTCGTCATCCAGCCGGAAGCGGTGGATTCATTTTTATTGCCTCTGCCTGTGGGGCGTTTGCATGGGGTGGGCAAGGTGACAGAAGAAAAGCTGAAGAGCCTTGACGTAGAAACGGTGGCGGATTTGCGAAAGCTGGATCTATCCATACTCGAAGGCCGCTTCGGTCGCCAGGGTGTGCGCCTCTACGAGTTGGCCCGAGGGGTCGACCAAAGCGAAGTTATCCCAGACAGACCGACGCAGTCGGTTTCGGCCGAGGACACCTTTGAGCACGACGTACAGTTGAGCGAGACCGAACCGATGATCCGTCGTCTCGCGGAAAAAGCCTGGACCGCTTCGCGCAAGGAAGTGCGTGTCGCACGCACGGTGATCCTCAAACTGAAAACCAGCGAGTTCAAGATTCTCACGCGTAGCCACACGCCCCACGCACCGCCCTCTTCTTGTGAGGAATTGACGGACATCGCCCTGTCGCTACGGGAGCGTATTGAGCTGAGTCCAAAGCAACGCTTTCGCCTGGTGGGCGTTGGGCTTAGCAACTTTCGCGATCCCGATGAGGCAGCTGCTGAGCCGGCTCTCTTCGCCTAGCCGGATTGGCAGCTTGTTGCGTACTCCTTTCATCGGGTGGTTCGCGAGCACGGCCGCGCCTACCCCTAACGCAAAGCGCTGACGCCCTTCGGCGGGACAGTCTCGAGGCTTGGCTTCTCGCGCGTTTTGTTTTCCAGCCCAACGCAAAAAAGGGGACCTGTACCGTCGGACGGTGTTGTCTTCGCGCCAGGGCCAGTTCGGCTTTCGCGGCGGTCTGCGATACTTGGAGAATGATCCGTCGATGCATCTTGGTAGCGTTGCGCCTCGCAATGGCCTCGGCGGCGCTCGGCCAGAAGGTCCGGCCGGTCTCTGCGGAAACGCCCGGACCGCGTCCCATCGCCAGAACAGAGGGTCGCAAGATTCTCGCTACCATTCCCATGATAGACGCCGAGTCCGCATCCGAAACGGACTGTTCCCACCTAGTTCACGACGTTTACGAGCAAGCCGGGTTTCCATACGACTACGTCAGTTCTCGCGAACTCTACATCGGCAGCACAAATTTCAGGGGTGTGCGCGCGCCCCAAGCGGGCGACCTAGTTGTTTGGCGCGGCCATGTGGGCATCGTAATCGATCCCCAAGAACACTCCTTCTTCAGCTCCGTGCGTTCCGGTCCGGACACGCAGTTTTACGACTCGCCCTACTGGCGGTCGCGTGGTATCGCTCGTTTCTTCCGCTATATAACCGAGAAGCCGCTTCGTTCCGGCCGAACGCTCGAAGCTACGCGTCACGCGGTCCAGCAACCTCTGCAGGCCGCCAACCGCAGTTCGGAGAATCGACCACCTTCCAGACTGCCTAAGCCGGCACCTCGGCCCGCGTCGAACTCTGCCCCTGCAGCTGAAACTTCCAGTTCAGCAACCGCCGAGACTCCTCGAGAGATCGTTCTGCAAGTGGCCCGAAAAAATCCTTCGCCAGACGAAGTCCTAGCCGCATTTGTTGAAATGAATCAGGATTCCGGGGAATCCCTGCGCACGCGCAGTCTGAACAGTCCCGGCAAACCCATAATCGTTTACCGTGAGGTGCGCGTCTCGGCAATGCACATCAAGGGCAAGCGCGGAACTGCGCTCGTTCGGATCGAATCGTTAGGCGCTCCTCCGAATACGCAAACCGGCTCACCGCCCCGCTGGAAAGAACAGTCTCTGGAATTCGAGAAGACGAAAAGAGGCTGGGTGATGAGTCCCATCCAGGAAGCTGCCTACGTCAAGCGTGAAGTTGCTTTGCAAGTTTTGTCGGCTCGGCTCGCGGAGCTCGCGCAAAACACGGAGGCAACTCCGGAACAGGAACGCGAGCAGAAACAGATCATCCGCTTCCTGAATTTGCTGGTTACCGACGATGCCAACCCGGCGTCAGCGCAGAGTAATTGAGACGCGAAAGGCGAAGAACCAACCCGGCGCACATACCCGGATGGTCATACCACCAGGTAGTTCATGAGGCGGCTATCTATCCGTTAGGACGTCAGCCTTTTCCATAGCTGTTCGGATGGGACGGCCCTTAAGTCGCGCCGACTCTTGGCCCGCATTTTCGAAAGAATATTCGATAGATGGAACTTTACGGTGCTCACGCGGATTTGCAAAAGCTCGGCAATCTCTCTGTTTGAGAGACGAATGCGCACGAGTTCGAGAATCTCATTTTCCCGGGGGGTGGTTGTCTGACAATCCCGAGTGTCTTTCCGAAGCACAGAGGCTGCCTCACGCAGGAATTCCAGAAATGCGTCGTGTGGAACCCAGAACTCATTGGCGACAACAAGAAAAATCGCCCGAACTAACGCGCGGGACACATCAGCGTGCGGTACGTACCCATGGGCGCCCATCGCCAGAAGTTGCACGATTCCTTCATTGGATTTCTCGTAGTCCAATATCACGAATCTCGGGTCTGAGCTGCGAGGTCGCAGGTGCCGAATACACTCGCCGAGTGGTACGTCGAGACCGCATTGGTCGACGACGAAAACGGTGTTCCCCCGCTGGAGTGGCGAACTGAGCATGAATTGCTTGAGGGTTAGCGCGCGGATTAGGCGCTCTCTCCTTAGAACCTGGCAAAGATATGCCTCCGCGAGACAGTTCTGGGCTATCACGCAAACCTGGACGGCAGCCCGTGGGAAAATCTGACCCATTTCGGCCTCCGGCGACAACACTAACGTCAATAAGCTCAACGCTCAGAATAACCGAGTGAAGAACCGACCCGTACACCTTCTCGAAGAACGAAAGTTACGAGAGTATGCTACTCGGGACGGCGGACTGTCAACCTGCTTCGTATATTGCCCCGCCTTTCGGTCGAGTCTGGCCCCGCCTTTCGGTGGGGTTCTACACTCCTCTTAACAGGGGTTGTGTCCCCTTTGTCCCTGTCCGTAGTGTAGGAATCCGTCTTTTCCATGCGTGGCAGGTACACTTGGGGCGCCCATCAGGGCCATTTTGGACATGCTGGGCGATGTGAGCATCGCTGCAGCAGGTGGACAGTTTGTTCGAAGAGTTCAATGGGGATATCCAAGCGTATTGATAGTGTCCGAGGAACCGTCGGGAGGGAGCGAAAACGTGACCCCTGCACGCACTGAACGATCTGACGCGAGCAGTTCCCCACGGCACTCGAATCAAGTAGTGGAAATGAAACTGCAATTGGCCCAAGCGACGGATATGCTCGCAGAGCTATATGAACTCTTAGAGAAGTACGCTCCAACCTGGTACACCCAGCACCACCACGAAAAAGCCGAGTCCACCTTGCGGCTGGTGAAAAAGGTTTGAAGAGCCAACAGGCAACAGCACTCCACACGCGGGAGGTTCCGAAACGAGAAGAAACAGAGTGATTAACTTCCCAACCGGCGTTTCCCTCTGGAGAGAGCTTAGGAACGCAAAGCATGTAACATTACCGGGGGCTTTGGAAAGTACGTTTGAAAGACCAGACCGAGCTTTCGGTGGCTGCAGCGCAATTCTGGAGTCGTCAACCACTGGATAGGCGATCTAGAACACTTCGGGCCGAACAGACCGGACCTGACTCGGGTACCGCGAGCCAAAGCAAGTGTTGACGGCAAGCCCAACAAGTCCGACCATCTCTGTCGGCGCGCTCACACGCATATTTCATCTCTCTTGCCAGAGGAGCCTCTCAACATGGGCCGCACCCCGCCTTCCGCGCGCAAATTCAGTTCGGTCCTACGGACTCTCTTCGCCAAAACACTCGGTGCAATCCTCATCACACTTTTCAGCGCCGGTTCGGCAATCTCTGCCCATGCCGCCGATGATGAAAAGCCGTTACGCGTTTATTTCATCGACGTCGAGGGCGGCCAGGCCACGCTCTTCGTTACTCCCGACGGCCCATCCCTCCTTATTGATACCGGCTGGCCGGACAATGACGGGCGCGATGCCGACCGCATCGTTGCCGTCGGCAAAAAAGCCGGCCTCGCCAGAATAAATTACGTCCTGATCACTCACTATCACTCCGACCACGTCGGCGGCCTTCCCCAGCTGGTGGCGCGCATTCCTGTCGACACCTTCATCGATCACGGGGACAATCGCGAAACTGGCGTCGCATCCACACTTCAGAATTGGACGGCCTATCAGGAATTGCTCGCCACCCAAAAATTCAGGCACATCACGGCAAAACCGGGAGACATCCTACCCGTTCTGCATGCAACGGTCGTCAGTTCGGATGGTGCTTTGATCCAAAGTCCCCTGCCCGGCGCAGGCGACCCCAATCCCGCTTGCAAAGAATCCCAAACGCAACCCCTCGACCAGACTGAAAATGCGCGGTCACTAGGCATTTTCATCACCTTCGGCAATCTGAATATCTTGGATCTGGGCGATCTCACCTGGGACAAGGAAATGCAATTGATGTGTCCAGCGAACAAATTGGGCAAGGTCGATA
>Ga0207036_10100_pt1 | contig 16810 bp, 15 predicted proteins | sample Alteio_BWMinCont_78_FD_153284 | JGI IMG/M metagenome (GOLD analysis project Ga0207036, IMG submission 153284) | Enriched cells from forest soil in Barre Woods Harvard Forest LTER site, Petersham, Massachusetts, United States -... | ecosystem: Environmental > Terrestrial > Soil > Temperate forest >... | reverse complement strand
CCGCTGTTGTGGCCGCTCTGATGCATCGCGACACCGGCTTCCTTCTCGAGCAATAGCAGGCGGAGTTTGGGGAAGCCGCGGGTAAGATGCATGGCGGTGGAGAGGCCAACGATGCCGCCGCCGATGATTACGATGTCAAAGCGCTGATCGGGCATTCGGGTTATCGTCGTCGATTTGGTGGGGGAATGTCGAGGGGAAAAAGGGGCAAATGCTGGGTTCGGCAAAATCAAAACCTTAAAACGCGGAGATCGCGGAGAACGGCGGCGGAGGGCGCAGAGAAACGCGGCGAGGGATGTGGCTAGTTGACGGTGAGGACGGCTACCACGGTTTGGGTTAGCGAGCCGGGGGCGGAGTTCATGGTGGCGGTGATGGTCACCAGATAGGTGTTGGGAGTGGTGCCGGGCTGTGGGTCGGCGATGGACCCTCCTTGCAGGCCGCCGCCGCAAGAGAGCGCGGCGCAGAGAGCGAGGAACATCACTGCCAGGGACAAGAAGAATCTCACGCGATGGTGGTCTGGCCATCCGAGAGAGAAGGTAAATATCAAACCCGGAAGCGAAAACCAGAATGCATACAGCGGCAGGGTTCGCGAGGATGCGGGTTGCAGATGCTGGCCGGCGACGGCGGTACTGGTTTGAATCTGCAAGGCGATGGTGACACTGGATTTTCCCGCGGGCGCGTCCGGTGGGGAAAGGGTGCAGATGCTGAAGGTTGGGCAACCCGAAACTGTCAGGGTCACGGGGTCGGGCAGCTTGCCTTTGACGGCGGCCACCACAAGATCAAAGGTCGCGACCTGGCCGGCGGCGACAGATTCCGCGCCGGAATTGTTGTTGAAGGTGAATACGGAGTTGGCACCGGAGCCTGCGCCGGAAGTGAACGAGACCAGTTGTTTGCTTTGAATGGCGGAAGGATCGGATCCCTGGCCGACGATGTCGAAGTTGTAGGTCTGGGATTGGGTGCTGCTCACCGTAACTTCGAACGTCGCCCCAGTGATGGTGGGAATGAGGAGCTTGGGAGAAGCCGCGCACGACGATGGCGATCCCGAGCCGCAGCTCAGTTGCACGGGATAGCCGTAGCAAGCGGTGGCAAACAGGGTGCCGTTGAAGGTTGCTGGAGTGCCGACGTCCGCAGTGAGGGGTGAGTTGTTGATGGCGAGAGTGAAACTCGGAGGCACAAGACTGGTGGAGATGAAGGTGACGGGAGCCGAGTGCGAGGTGGTAAGCGGATCGGTGCCTTTGGCCAGAATGCTGAAATCGTACTGGCCGCACTGGGGGCTGCTAACGGTGACGGTGAAGGGCGCGCCGCTCGTGGTGGGGGTCACGGTGGCTGGCGCGGCAGTGCAGGTAGGAGGACCGCCAGGACCGCAGCTCAGATTCACCGGAAGGTTGTAACCATTCAAGGAAGTCAGAGTGCCGTTGAACACAGCCAGGGTGCTTTCGTTTGCGGTGAGCGAGGGATTGCTGATGATCAGTGAGTAGTCGGTGGTCACGGTCAAGGAGAGGTTTTGCGTTTTCGTGGGACCGTTGGTTACCGAGCCGCTGATGGTGATGGGGAAAGTGCCGGGAGGGGTGTTCACGGCAGTGGTGATGTTCAGAACGGCGTTCACCGGAGTGGTAGGAGTGGGATTCACTGCATTCGATGGCTGAAAGCCGCAGACTGCCCCGGCCGGCAGACCGCCGCAGGCCAGATTCACAGTTTGATTGAACGGTCCGGAGGCGGTCACCTGAAACTTGATGGGGGCGGAAGTGTCGTCCGGCGGCATGGTGATGTGGTTCGGTGATGGCGCACTCAGCGCGAAATCCACCACGTTCAAGGTGAAGGGAGCGGTGGCGGTGAGGTGATCGGGATCGGTACCGACTCCTTTAATGATGAACGCGCTGGTGCCGACGGGGCCGGCGGCGGTAATGGTGAACGACGGAAACGACGGCGTGACATTGGTGGGCTGGACGGAACATGTTGTGTTTGGCGGAAGCGGCTGCTGGCAGGTCAGGTTGACGGAATTGGTGTATCCGTAGAAAAGGACGGTACCGGGGAATTGCGCCGGCAACTGGTTGGTGAAGACAGTCTGAGGAGTGTTTGCCACCGTGGGCACGAAAGTGGGAGAGACGGGAAACTGCCACAGGCCGCGTCCGTAGGTGGAAGCCCGCAGCAACTTGCCGGACCCGTTGTTTGACATGTGCAGCGCGGTGACGGCGACGTTGGGTAGAAATCCGGGATTGCCGCTGTTGGGCGCGGGGCCGACTTCGGTCCAATTGGCGGCGGCAGTGGGACTGGAAAATACGCCGACATCGGTTCCGACGTAGACCGTTCCGTTAAGCGGATTAGAGCCGGGATCGACTAGAACAGCGTTGGCGGGGGCGTCCGGAAGATTGGCGGTGAAGTCTGTCCAGGAGACGCCGCCGTTGATGGTCTGCCACACATGCGACACGTGGAAGCCCATGATGCTTACGTAGGCGGTGAGGCCAGTGGGGTCAGAAGTATCGACGGCGATTCCGGAAATCGGGAAGGCGCGGGGATTGATTGCGGCTGTTTGATCCACCCAGGTGCCGGTGCCTCCCGCAACGTTGGTGCTGACCCAGAGGTGGCCGCCGGAAGGGATGGTCGGAATGAGGGGGCCGAAGCCATCGGTTCCGGCGTACATCACGTTGGAGAAACCGTTGCTGTCGAGCGGGCCGGCGGCGACCGCGGAGCGGACGAGATTGGTTTCGGTGCCGGTGCAAATGCCGGAGCCACCGGTTTCGAAGTTGGCGCTGAGAAGTGTGAATCCGGAGCCGCTGCTCGATCCACGCCACATGCGGCAGGTGCCGACGATCAACTCGCTGGCGTCTTGCGGATCGAGGAAGAATTGCGAGTAGTACGCACCTGTGTCTCCACCGACGGTGGCGCTGCTGACCACCTGGTCGTTCTGGAAATCCTGAGTGTGGCAATTGATACCAGATTCGCAGCGGAAGATGTTGGTTCCGGAAGTGAAGTCTGGAGGGTTGGAAACGAACCACTCGGTGGGATTCGCGGGATTGATCTGGGAATTGCCGCCATCGCCGGAGTTCACGTTGAGCCACGGAGTGTTGGCGAGAGCGGATTGCGTGGCGGGCGATCCGTTGGCTCCGGCCCCGGCCAGTGCGGTGTTGGGATCGGTGGGGGATTGCGAAAAAGAGACGAGTTGGGTCATCGAGCCCAAGGTCTGGTTCAGGCTGTCGAACTGATTGCTGCCGTTGCAGGCGCCGGTGATGAGGCCGGTATAGCCGTCGAGTGCGCGGTAGAGGCCGCCGTCGTTCGCGAAATACATGACGTCTTGCGTGTTGCCGTTGGTAAGTTGGAAAGCCAGGGCGTGTTGCGCGGGATGGACCAGAGCGATCCCACTGCATCCGTAGGCGTGGGTGAGATTGAGAAATGTGTTCTGACCGGTTCCGGCACAGGTGGGTGAGAAGCTGGTGATCTGACACTTATAAAGGTTGACGGCGCCGGCGTAGAGGTCGGTGGCTCCGCCGTCAGGGACAGCGGCGAGTTCCAGATTGTAAGCGCCATCTTCGGTGCCGCAGCCGGTGACGTCGCCACAGTTGGTGATGCCGGATTCGTTGAGCGAGATCCAGGTGTGGCCACGGTCGAGAGTGGTCCATATACCTTGGTCATTATTGTTGGCATCGACGTACCAGACGTACATTTCGTTGCGGCCGGGGACGACGGCGAGTTCACCGCGGTAGATGGGACATGCGGGCGAGTGGGGATTGGGCGGACAAGCGGTGGTACTGAGTCCAGCGCCGGGCTGGTTGGCGAGGCGCGTCCAGTTGAGGCCGTCGCTCGAAGAATAAAAGCCGTGATAGCGGAGCGCGGCGAAGAACAATCCAGCAGCGGCGTTGTAGATAACAGCGGTGGCGGAGCCGGGGTCAATAGTGACAGCGCCGTCGTTTATGGTGGTGTAGGTCCAGGTAACGCCGCCGTCGGCGGAGTTGTAGAGGCCGAGATTCGCGGTGACGGGATTGGCGAGGCCTTCGATTAGTCCCTCGGATGCGCCAGCGGTTGCGGCCACCACCAGGCTGGGATTGGTGGTGCTGAAAGCGATTTTGCTGAAGGCCATGCCGGCGAAGGAGCGATTGCCGGTGGTGTCGGAGGGGATCAAAGCCCAGGTCGTGCCGGCGTCGGGGGAGCGCAGGATGCCGAGGCCGTAGTAGGAATCGGCTGAGCTGTTGGCTTCTCCGGTGCCGACCAAGATCACGCCGGTTGCGCCGGGCTGAAGGGCGAGAGCGCCGACGGCGAGTGTGGCTTGGTCGTCGATGAGCGGCGTCCAGGTGACGTTGGCGGGCGATTCGCTGGCGGCGTTGGTGGATTTCCAGACGCCTCCGTAAGCGCCACCGAGGTAAACCGTGTTGGCGGTTGGGTCGGAGGGATCGATGGCGACTGCGGTAGCGCGTCCCGAGACCCAGTTGTAGTTCTGCTGGCCGGTTCCGCTGGCGTCAGAGGCTAGGGGCGCGGGGCCGAGCGGAGTCCATGAGGGCGAGTTTTGCGGGACGGGGCTGTGTGAGTGTGAAGCTTGCGCGGCGCGCAGGGCTTGCTTTTGCGCGTGGGCGCGGCGGAGAAGTTCTGCTGTAGGCTGATTGGGAAGTGTGCGGCCGCGCAGGAACCATTGCTCGCGCTGGGGGCGATTGGCTTCAGGATGAGATTGAGTTGTCTGAGTGAAGGCCGGCAGCGCGAATGCTAGAAAAAGGGCACAGTGCCGCGAGATTGATTTCCAATGATGAGGCGGTGTGCAGCAGCGCTTCACTAGGCGACCTTTTCGGGGAACAAGGGGCCGGAGTTATCGGACTTGGTGGGAGCAATCTTTCCCAGCTTCACCAGGCGGGCGGCGATCGCGGGAACAGTGCGATTGTGAGCTTTGGCGATGTCATTGATGTCCTGACCCTGTCCAACTTCGGCGCAGACTTGCTGATCTTCGGCGCGCGACCATGCCCTGCCGCCGTTGGCCGGGTTTCGCTTCTCGCGATCTTGCTGTGCGAGCAGTGCGCCCAGAGCGCGGTTTAGTGCTTTAACGGATTGCGGCTGGCGGCAGGAGTCGTTTGTGTCGAGAGTCTCGCGGGTGGTGGGGTTCAGTCCGTCGGCGAGAGCGCGGATGGTGGTGATGGCTTCTTGGAGTTCCATGGTTTTGCCCTCTCGCGCAGTATGGCGGAGGAGGGTGGCAAAGTTTTGTGATGAGTGAACATTGCGATGACGCGCTGGCCCAGTTCGGGAATCTGCCGGCAAGGAAATGCACGGGGTGCTCGACTCGAGTTTGTGTAAGTCACACTCCTGGCGGAAAGAGCGGTTCCCTTTCTTCGAGCGCTATCAGCGTCGTATCATGAAATAGAAATGGGTTTCCCGATTAAAACTTGCAGCGTCTGCGGGGACGAGTTCGAGTTGAAGCCGGACAAACCCGGTTTCGCGAATCAGTGCCCGGAGTGCAGCACCCCCGAATCAACCGCCCCAACGAATCAGCGCCGCATGGACGCGGACGAGCGCAAGACCGCGAAGGAAGCTAACGAGGCGCGCCGGCAGGCGATGCGCCAGCTTCTCTACCGCAAGGATGGCTGATCGCCTGGCATGCTCTGCTCAGGTGATTCTGATCGACCCTTTAATTCCACTCCCGAGTTCGTCTCCCACTTTGTCTATACTGGCTGGTCACGCGATGAGGCGAGAAGAATAAGGATGGACTGGCAGGCGTTCTGGCTGACAATCCGGCTGGCGGTGGTGGTGGCGGCGATTCTCACTGTCGTTGGGTTGCCGATTGCCTACTGGATGACGTATTCGCGCTGGCGCTGGAAATTCCTGGTGGAGGCCGTGGTGGCGCTTCCTATTGTGCTGCCTCCTACGGTGCTGGGATTTTATGTGTTGGTGGCGCTGGGGTCGCGTAGTCCGTTGGGACGCTGGTGGCAGGGGCTGACCGGGCACACGCTGGCGTTCACGTTCACGGGGCTGGTGATTGGGTCCATTGTTTATAGCCTGCCGTTTGCGGTGCAGCCGTTTGCGGCGGCGTTTGCGGCGGTGGACTCGCGGTTGCTGGCGGCGTCGGCGACATTGGGGGCTTCGAAGCTGCGGACATTCCTGCGGGTGGTGTTGCCGTTGTCGGTGCCGGGATTCGTGACGGGCTTGGTACTGAGTTTCGCGCACACCATGGGTGAGTTCGGCGTGGTGCTGATGGTGGGAGGAAATATTCCGGGAGTGACACGGACGGTTTCCATCGACATTTATGACCGGGTGCAGGGGCTCGACTACGCGGCGGCGAATCAGACGGCGTTGGTGCTGCTGGGGATTTCGTTTGTGGCGATGTGTTTGGTGTATGGGGTGAACCGGCGGGTGTGGTTGTGGTGGAAGTAACCGCAAAAGCTTAACCACAGAGGGCACAGGGGAACACAGGAAATAAAGTTGCCGCCGAGAACGCCGAGGGCGCCGAGGAAAATCATAAGAAAATGCTTGAGATCTGGGTTACGAAGCGCTTCCCCAACGCAGAATGCGATTTTCAGCTGGAGGCGGAGTGTGTGTGCGCGCCGGGGATCACGATTTTGTTTGGAGCTTCGGGAGCGGGGAAGACGACACTGCTTGACTGCATTGCCGGGCTGACCAGTCCTGACGCGGGGCGGATCGCGGTGGGGAGTCGTGTGTTCTTCGATTGTGAGCACGACACAAATCTAGCGGTGCAGCGGCGCGGAGTTGGTTATGTGTTTCAGGATCTGGCGCTGTTTCCGCATTTGAGCGCGGAAGAGAATATCGGCTATGGGTTGAAGAGGCAGGAGCGGAAGACACGTACCGACGAAATCCTGGAATCGTTTCGGATTACGCATTTGCGAAAAAGAAAGCCGCTGGAGATTTCCGGCGGGGAGCGGCAGCGGGTGGCCTTGGCGCGGGCGCTGGTGATCGATCCGTGCGTGCTCCTGCTGGATGAGCCGCTGGCGGCGCTCGATGCGGCGACCAAAGGGAAGATGATCGACGATCTGCGGGCGTGGAACCGGGCGCATGGAATCCCGATTGTTTATGTGACACACAGCAGGGAAGAGGTGTTCGCGCTGGGGGAGCGAGTGGTGGTGTTGGAGAACGGCAAGATCGTGGCGCAAGGGCCGCCGCATGAAGTCATGACCGCGCCTCGGCAGGAGTCTGTGGCGCAACTGGTGGGGTTCGAGAATGTTTTCGATGCGGCAGTGGTGGCGAAACTTGAGTATAGAGGAACGATGAGGTGCAGAATCGCTGGCAGCAAAGTTGAACTGGAGACGCCGCTGGTGCGAGTGGCGTCAGGCGCGTCACTGCGAGTGGGGATTCGCGCCGGGGATATCTTGTTGGCGACAGTTCCTCCACAAGGGTTGAGCGCGCGGAATGTGCTACCGGGACGGGTGCTCTCTCTGGAGGAGCGCGACATGATCGTGGTGGCACGCGTGGATTGCGGAGTTGAGATGACGGTACACCTTACGCTATCGGCGCGCGATGACTTGCGATTGCAGCCGGGGCGGGAGGTTTGGCTGGTGATGAAGACGCACTCGTGCCATGTGATGGCGGGGAACTAAGAGCAGAGCGCCATTCTTTTAGGGACCGCAATAAAGGCGTACGGCAGCTACAATCGTTTGACAACTTCATTCACTACTTCGAGAGTGGGGGATCCACGTGGGAAGATTACGAACGGCAGCAGTATTTTGCGTTTTGGCGCTTGTGCTGGCGGTGCCTTCGCCAGCGCAGACTACGCCGGCAACTGCGAACGCGGCTAAGCAAATTACGATCATTCGGGCGGCACAGTTGCTCGATGTGCGTGACGGCCGGGTGCTGGCAAATCAGGCGATCCTGGTTGAGGGAGATCGCATTCGCCAGGTCGGGCCTGCGGCTGGCATTGTGACTGAGTTCGGTCGCGGCGCCACGGTCGTTGATTTGGGAAACTCCACGTTGTTGCCCGGTTTGATCGACTGCCACAATCACATCCTGGGCAATCCCAAGGATCAGTCTTCCACAGCAGATCTGCGAATGTCTTCTCCCCAGCAGGCGCTTTGGGGTTTGCACAACCTGCAGATATGGCTGGCCCACGGATTTACCAGCTTGCGCGATGCCGGCGAGTCCGACCTTGCCTATGGACAACTCGCTCTTCGCAACAGCATTAACCAAGAGCTGGTGCAAGGACCGAGAATTGTCTCCGCCGGCAACTTTATTTCACTCACCGGCGGCCATGGCGATGCCGACCCTCTGGCCCCTGACCAGGCCCTGCCGCGGCGGCCGAACCTGGCCGACAATGTGGGCGAAATTGGCGATGCGGTCCGCCGCGACATTAAGTACGGCGCCGACTGGATCAAGCTGATGGCGACGGGAGGGGTCATGGATCCGACGAGTGACTTCAATGTGCAGGAGCTTAGCGAGGAACAGATGGCCAAGGCGGTAGAAATCGCGCACCGTGCTCGCAAGAAGGTCATGGCGCATGCAGAGGGTACGGATGGCATTAAAGCGGCGGTGCGCGCGGGGGTCGATTCTATTGAGCACGGCACCATGCTCGATGAAGAAGGTGCGACTCTGATGCAGTCGAAAGGCACATGGCTGGTGCCCACGCTCTATACGTTTCAGCACGGTGTGGAAGTTGGAACCTCGCTGGGCGCTGATGCTGTGACCCTTGAAAAAGGGAAGAAGGTGCTGGGCTATCAGCAGGCCGCGTTTACCCTCGCATTGAAGCATCACTTGAAGATTGCCTATGGCGTGGATGATGATCCTGATTACGTCTCCAAGGAGTTTGGCGCGCTGGTTCGTGGCGGGATGCAGCCGCTGGAGGCGATTCAGGCGGCTACAGTACGAGGGTCGGAGCTGCTCGGGTTGTCCGACCAGATTGGCACGCTGGACGCGGGAAAGTATGCGGATGTAGTTGCGGTTAGCGGCGACCCGCTGGCTGACATTCAGGCCATGGATAACGTCGTTTTCGTAATGAAAGGTGGCGTGGTGTTCAAAATGCCCGCTCAGAAGTAGGCCGGGCATTCTCGATTCTGGACCAAGCTCATGGCATATCACGTGGTGGCTCTTACGATGGCGCAGGTGAGGCAAGGAGGGCTCGAGTTCCAGCGCGAGCTAGGCGCGGCCCTGCGCGATGGGAGCGATCTGAAAGTATATTCGGCCAGTCCGTTCGACATGGATGAACGCCGCCGCTGGAAGGATCGGTTTGGAGGAGATGTGGTTTACTTTTTCAACGATGCGGCACGCTGGGAATGCGTGCGTCTCGGACTCGACTTGAAATTTGCGGGTGAAATCGCAGACGACGAACTGCCTAAGAGGCGGGTGCTGGTGGTTGGTAAGTTGGGTCAAGGGCTAAAGCCGCACGTTGTCCCATAAGGCTTTGCAGGATTTGTTAGGTGTTTAGCGGGTTAGTGTGTATACTGTAGTTGCGCTAAGCTTGATTCACACGCAACTGATAGTCGGTATCGCCAACCAGCGTCACCCCTCTCACTAGCCGAGATTCTTCTCAGCACAATTCAGAAACAAGAAAAAGGAAACACTAATGGCAGAAACAGGAACAGTAAAGTGGTTTAACGACGCCAAAGGCTATGGATTCATCAGCCGTCAAAATGGCGAAGACGTTTTCGTGCATTTCTCGGCGATTCAGGCGGGCGGCTTTCGCAGCCTGCAAGAAGGCCAAGCTGTGCAGTTCGACGTGACCAAGGGTCCGAAGGGCTGGCAAGCTGAGAACGTTACCGCTGTCTAATTGACAGACCACGGTGCCCGGAATTCGCAAGGATTCCGGGCATTTTTGCGTTCGCACGTGCCTCTTCTATTTGCGCCATTTCGATGATGGCTACCCACTGACCGGGGCGATGATCTTCGTACACCAGTTGACCTCCCAGGATCTGAGCTGCGGCGGCGGGCGGAAGGTCGCGATGGTAGCCGAAGAACTCAGTCTTCCAGCGTTGCCAGGTTGCCCAGCGTTCAAAGAGCGGATGAGACGGCTCGTACTTGGTGGAGAAGACGAGAGCGACGTCGAAGTTCGAGCGCAGACCGGAAGCTGCAAAGATCTGTTCGGCGGTGAAATCCTCGATGCGAACCACTTGCAGGGGACGAGTGACGTAGCCGAGGTACGGGCGGCTGAGTTCGTCGCTGGCGGGCCAGGCGGTGAGCACACGCGCCTTGGGATAGCGGGCTTCGAGGAAGTTCTCGGCGTTTTGGTGCAATTGAATGTAGTCGCGGTAGGCGAGATTGTCTTCGAGAGAAATGCCGTAGGGAGGATGCGGGAACAGGGCCAGGATGAAGGCCAGAGCAACGGAGGCCACAATCGCCGGCCATGTACGCACGCGCCGGCGCAGAGTGGAAACACCGATGATGATGACCAGAGGGACCGCCGGGAGCATGTAGCGGGCAATGACAGCTCCGCCGACCATGGCCATGGCGAAGGCGTAGGCGAGGATGACGGAAAGAAAAGCGAACTGCACGGGGAGCGCGATGCGCTGGCGATCGTCGAGCGGGTTGCGAAACATGGCGAGCACCGTGGCCAGGGTGAGCAGGTAGAGATTCAGGTAAGCGAGGAGTTGCCACAAGCGCAGGCCGAAGGCGAGCAGGATGCGCAGTGGATGCAGGGTCGCTTGCACGTTGTAGCGGAAGAATTCTGGGTTGCCGAAGAGGAATCCAGTGCGGTGGTAGTGGTAGGCATACCAGATGGCGAGGGGGATGAGGGGGAAGAGCAGTGCAGCGGAGTTTCCTCGCGGGCGATCGGCTGGCCGAATCCTGTGCGCAAGCAACTCCCAGGCGAAGAGAGTGAGCGGGGCGATGATCGCGGTTTCTTTGGCCAGGACGGCAAGCGAGAACCAGATGGCGATTGCCGGCCGGCGTTCTTCCACGTAGGCGAGCAGGCCCCAGAAGGTGAAAGCGGCGGCTGCGAGGTCGAGGTGCGCGAACGAACTCTGGGTGAAGAAAACAGGATAGAGCGCGATGCAGATAGCTGAGGCGATAGCAACTTCAGTGTTGGCGACGCGCTGCGCCAGGCGAAACACACCCAGCAGCGCGAAGGCCGCGACAATGAGCATGGCGGTGCGAGTCACGGCGGGAGTGAATCCCAGAAGTTTCCAAGCCAGGGCGAGATAGGCCATGACCAGCGGGGGATGAGCGTTCGACGGCCCCGAGTAGGGGATCAGCGACCCCGAGAGCAGCAGATCGTGGGCGGCGGGAATGTAGTATCCGGCTTCGTCCCACAGATAGGGAAGGCGCAGCAGGGGCGCATGCAGCGCGAACAGCGCCAGAAAGAATAGCGTAAACAGCAGCGGAGTTGGATAGCGGCGCGAGTCGGGGTTGGGGGTCACCGGTGCGCAGGATCAGTGAATGTTCCCGCCGGTGGCCATGCGGGGATCGAGTTTGATCTCGCCGAAGGCGCTCTCATAGCCGGCGACGTTCTGCTGCAAGATCGCCATCAGGGCTTTGGCTTGTTGCGGGCTCAGGTAGATGCCCTGAAAGTTCTTTACCTCGACCTGGGTCTCGGTCTGCTGTTGCATGGTGCCGAAGACGAGGAAGAAGTCCCAGACGTTCACGCGAACCTGAACGCTGTTGGCGTAGTTTTCGCGATAGTCGGGGGCATGAGTCAGCTTGATGTTGGGTTGGTTTGGAGCGTTCATAAGAAACAGTGTAGCGGGAAAATCCCTGGGTTGTCTCTCCGAAGAATAAAGGATGGAGAGACAAGGACGGGGCACGGTCGGTTAAAATAAGTGTGAGCCGGGATGGCGGAATTGGCAGACGCGCTGGACTTAGGATCCAGTGCCGCAAGGCGTGCAGGTTCGAGTCCTGTTCCCGGCACCAGCGCTCTGACCACCAGTTCACATCGGGCGGGAAACAGCGAGAGAGAACCACTATCTCGTAAGCAGGCCGGGGAAGGCCTTTTCCGCCTCTATACGAGCAAATTCTTCCGCTCCAGATTCGCTATCGCCCTCCCACAGAACCTCAAATTCCCCCTCTTGGGGGCCTCCGGGCTTGAGAACTCTTGCGATCTGGAACCTCCCCTCCGGAGTTTTGTTCTTGCAAAGATTCGCAGGTATGCCCCCTACCGAAAGGTTGACTGGGTACAAAGGGGCCGACCGGAGTTTAGCCATAATCTCCAGATAATACCACGGCGCCGCGAAGGTATACTTTCCGCATGTCTGGTTTTTCGCTAACCACATTTCTCAGTTCGCTGGTGGGCAGCGGTGTCACGGCCTGGCTAGTGGTCAGGGGACTGAGCAGCCATCTTGCCGACCGCTGGCTCACACGGTACAAGAGTGATCTCGACAAGGAATTCGAGAACTACCGCGATGCCTTGGAACAGAAGCGAAAAAAAGTAGAAGCGGAACTGGGACATCGTACGTATGTTACCAAGACGCAATTCGACACCGAGTTCAACGCGGTGAAGGACATATTTGCCGCCCTTGGAAAACTCAGGCTCAGCTTCAACGGATTGAGGCCATTTTTAGATTGGACGCCGCAGGATGAACGTGAAAGGCTGAGACTGATCTCTGCTCGATTAAATCATTTTAGAGAGCGATTCAACGTGCTTGTTGATACCGCTGAAAGCGTCTATCCGTTCGTACCTGAGGACATCTATGCACAGCTGGAAATATGCATGAAGGCCGGGTTCGTAGAGATGCGACACATCGAAGAAGCCGGAGTCGATGCACTTTCGCCTAAAGGCTATGACGATGGGGCAAAGCAACATGAGAAATTCACCACCGCCTATTTCGCCGCTGCGAAATTGGTGCGTGAACACTTCAAACAATTGTCTCAGAGTTAGTACCTCAAGGAGTCCCGTTCCCGGCACCAGGGTCAACCCCAGTCCCCGACAGGTAATCAGGCAGTGGCGCAAGCGGCGAGCGTGCTGCTCGTTTTCCTAGCCGGCAAATCACCAGCGACGAGGAGGTATGCAGAAAGAGGCCGCGCGAGACCGAGCGGCCTCTCTGTTCGTCAATTGCCCTTGCGCTTAAATCATCGAAGCTTTTGCGACGCGAGTGCTAGCGCCGCCGGCTTCGTTCCTTCCACATTCTTTTGTGGTTGTTCACGCGGCGACACCTGCGCGACCTGGTTCAGGAGCTTCTGTTCCTCGGACGAAAAATTACGGTATCGGCCAGATTCTATCTGCCGTCGTCGAGCATCGGGTGGCATGGCCAGCAAAGCTTGCGCTACGTTTCGCACTGCTTGCCGCGGAACCGTAGGTTGCTGGTAGTTCGTCATCCAGTAATTTGCCGAACTGGTTTCGTCGGCCGTTTTGTGGTTCGCGAACGTCATCGTAGAGCTCTTGTCGTTTGCGCCAGGCGATCTCTCCGGCGCAGGATAACTCGAATGTTGCCGCCGCGAGTTGTCACGCGGATCTCGGTCGTCACCGTTATAGCGATCCGGATTCGCCGGCGGATACGCGTTGGGTCCGTAGTATGGGTCGTACGGATAGTAGGGATAGGGATAATAGGGATAGCCATAAGCGTATGGGTACCCTCCCCGCCGAACTCGACCGCCTCCGCGTAGTCCTGGTCTCCACCCGCAATCCCCTCAACATCGGCGCAGCTGCCCGCGCCATGAGCAACTTCGGCTTCACTCACCTGCGCGTAGTCAATCCCTACGGCCCGGCCTTTCGCGATGCGGTTTCTGCAGTCGGCGCAGCTGACATTCTCGCCACCGCCGAACAATATAAGAACGTCGCCGATGCCGTCGCCGATTGCACTCTCGTAGTCGCCACCAGCGCTGTGGGACATCGTAAGGTCGAGCATCCACTCGAGCGCCTGGAGCAAGGTGCTCCTCGCATTCGTAAGCATCTACGCTCCGGCCGGGCTGCACTCCTCTTTGGCTCGGAGAAAATCGGGTTGACTGCGAATCAGATGAGTCACGCCCACTTCCTCATGCGCATTCCCACGGGCGAAAGGAATATTTCCATGAACCTCGGGCAGGCGGTCGCCGTGTGCCTGTACGAATTAGTCCGTGACGCCAAAGCGGCAAAGACTCAGGAAAGATCCGCCCAAGCCTCCGCCGAAGAACTCGAACGCATCACGCTCAAGCTCCTCGAAGCCATGCGTGGCAGCGATTACCTCGCCCGCCGCCCCATCGCCGACGTAGAAGAAAGAATGCGCCGCCTGGTCCGCCGTCTCAAGCTCCCCGCTCGCGACGCCATCGTGTGGCACGGCATCCTGCGGCAAATCGTTTGGAAGCAACGCAAGACAGAGAAGCCAGGCCGCAGTGGACAGGATTAACCATCGTCGGAGACTTTTGGCCCCTTGTTCCATGCCGCCACGTTTGCTTACAATTCCCGCGCCCAGATTCGAGTTTGATATTCGTCAGGAGATCGACCATGAACCGCTGTCTGCACGCCCTGTTTCTGAGCGCAGCCTTAGCCGCATCCTCCAACCCCGCGGTCAGTCAAACTGACAACCCTTTCGCCAACGTGACGTTTACCACCGTGCACTCCTTTCAGGGTGCCCTCGACGGAGGCAACCCTGGCTATGGTGCTTTGATCCTGGATCCTGCCGGGAACTTCTATGGCACCACCATCGACGGCGGCGGCCAGGTCACTGGAGGATGCGAGTCCGACGGCTGCGGAACTGTATTCAAGCTTGACCCCCAGGGAAACCTAACCACCCTCCATCGCTTCGGCAGCGTCACTTACGATGCGGCAGGTCCCTACGGAACCCTATTGCGCGACTCGGCAGGCAATCTTTACGGCACCAGTTGGGGTGGCGGAACTTCAGGCAATGCTTGCTATGGTTACGGATGCGGAACTGTCTGGATGCTGAGCGTTGCGGGCAAGGAGCACGTCGTCTACAACTTCGCCGGAGGGACGCGCGACGGATCCGTTGCCACCGCCGGCTTGACCCTGGGCACGGACGGAAGAGTTTACAGCACCACCCACAACGGTGGCATTGTGGAAGCGGGCGTCGTCTTCGCCATTGACAAGAGCGGTGCAGAATCCATAATCCACTTCTTCCAACCATTCTCTGACGATGGCGACAACACCTGGAGCGGGTTGGTTCGCGATCCCAGCGGCAATTTCTATGGCATGACCCTCGCCGGCGGCGGCACCAATCCCAACTGCGGCGGAGAATTTGGATGTGGCGTCATTTACGAGATCACCGAAACCGGCACAGAAACCATCCTCTACCATTTCACCGGACTGGCGGACGGACTGTGGCCGTACGGAGGTCTCCTACGCGACGAGAAAGGCAACCTCTACGGCACCAGCCAAGGGGGAACCGGTCAGTATGGCACTGTCTTCAAGCTGGACCCGTCAGGCAAGTTCACTGTGTTGCACACCTTCACTGGCGGAACCAACGGGGCCGACCCTTTGACCGCGTTAGTCCGCGATGCAGCCGGCAACCTCTACGGAACCACCGCCCACGGCGGCGAATTCGGAGCCAAGTGCGCCGGAGGATTTGGCTGCGGAACGGTCTTCGCTTTGACACCCTCGGGAAATTTTTATGTCCTGCACAATTTCACCGGAGAGGGCGACGGCTGGGACCCCGTCGCACCCTTGACATTTGATTCTTCTGGAAACCTCTACGGAACCACCAGCAACGGAGGCGCCTACGACGATGGTGCCATTTTCAAGATCAGCCGATAAGCGGGACTCACATCCAACAAAACAAAAAGCCCCACCGCTCAGCAGTGGGGCTTCTCAAACGAAATCTTATACGCTAAACGAAGACCCGCAGCCGCAGGTGCTCTTCACATTCGGATTCTCGAACTTGAACCCGGCGCCTTCCAGCGTTTCCACGTAGTCCACGATGCAGCCATTCAGGTACATGACCGATGTGGCATCCACGTACACTTTCAGGCCGTCCATATCAAAAGTCTTGTCCATCATCCCAGCCGAGTTCTCAAACGACATCGCATAAGAGAAGCCAGAGCAGCCTCCGCCCTGCACTCCCACCCTCAGCCCTGCCGGCACCGGGGTCTGTTGCGCCATGATCTCTTTGACCTTGGCGACCGCACTGGCAGTCAAAGTAATGGGCGCTGCCTTGGGTGTCGTCTTTTCGGGCGCCGCAGTCGGTGTAGTCGGGGTCATTGTCGTAGACATTCTCGTATCTCCTTGAAAGTGCTTCCTCAATTATATAGCACACCCAGGGCTGGATTCTGCCCCAAAAAACCCCAAAGCCCTCAACCCTTTAGATGCCCCCTACCCCCTCCCGGTCGCGGCCGCAAAACAAAAGCGGCACCAATTGCCCTTTCGGGGATATAATTGCCCCGATTCGCCGGTGTTGGCAACCTTTTGCACCGGTAGAACATCGGGATCGGACTCGATCCGCATCGAGGTGGCATATGGGCATGTTGCTGTGGCCGCTAATTCTATGGGGAGCTCTCACCGCTGTCCTCGTCATCCTCCTGATCTATCGCAGCACCCTGGCCATGCATGAGGACGAACAGCTGTTCCTGAGCGAATCCGAATCGCAAATGCAAAAGGACCACATCGAGGTGATGCAGAAGCTGAACAAGGTCACTCCCATCGTGAAGTGGCTGGGAGCTGCCTCGGGAGGCCTGCTGCTCATCATCGGCGGTGTGGCCCTCTACCAACAGCTCTCGCAAATGCAGTGATCTGAGGGCTTGCCCCGCTGCTCCGCTTCTGGCCAAACGACGGGAGCGATGTGTCTTGTGTGCCGCTCTTGGCCTGCATCCGAGAAACATTCATACGAGCCATGGTTCCACCAGCAACCTTCCGTTCCAGTTGCGATGCCCTAGCCGAGACCCGCCGAGGAACCGGACCGCTTGAATTTCTAGGCTACCGGCGAAACCCGAGTATCATCAAAGTAGAGGTGGGGCGGCGCGAAGGAGTTGTTATGAAAAAACCCGAGTTGTCGAGAGTACTTTGTGTTCTGGTTGCATCGCTTGTCCTGATCTGCACGCCTGT
>Ga0207036_10096_pt1 | contig 17008 bp, 17 predicted proteins | sample Alteio_BWMinCont_78_FD_153284 | JGI IMG/M metagenome (GOLD analysis project Ga0207036, IMG submission 153284) | Enriched cells from forest soil in Barre Woods Harvard Forest LTER site, Petersham, Massachusetts, United States -... | ecosystem: Environmental > Terrestrial > Soil > Temperate forest >... | reverse complement strand
ATAATTCTCCTTTTCGCCAAAAGTGTATCGCTCAGTGAATGAGAGTCAAGCGTCTCTCAATTTTCGCGAACGATTTTCACCGACTCGAGTTTGTCGCCTCCCTGAAGCACACCGGACCCGGCATTCTTTCCATGGCCAATGCAGGCCCGAACACGAACGGCAGCCAGTTTTTCATCACGCTGGTCCCGACACCGTGGCTCGACAATAAACACACTGTTTTCGGAAAAATCGTAAAAGGCGAAGACGTGCTGACGAAACTCGGCACCGTGGCGACAGGTCCGCAAGATCGTCCGCGCGAAGAAGCGAAACTCGAGTCGGTGAAAATCGTTCGCGAAAATTGAGAGACGCTTGACTCTCATTCACTGAGCGATACACTTTTGGCGAAAAGGAGAATTATCGATGAATAAAGCACAAATGATTGAAACCATTGCTAGCTCCGCAAATCTCACCAAGGTTGACGCTGAAAACGCGCTCAACGCTTGCATCGACGCGATCAAAAAATCCGTCAAGAAGGGTGACGACGTCACCCTCGTTGGCTTCGGCACCTTCACGAAGGCCAAGCGCAAAGCTCGCATGGGCCGCAATCCTCAGACCGGCAAAGAAATTAAAATTCCGGCGATGAACGTCCCGAAATTTCGCGCTGGTAAAGAATTCAAAAACGCTCTTCGTTAATTCGATCCGCGTTTAGATCTATGAATAGGCCTGGGCTCTTCGGAGCTCGGGCCTTTTTCTTTTGGGGCAGCGGTGTCTAAATTCTAAGCAGGTGTCCGATTTGACCGGGGTGACGGCGATAGACCTGGTTTGAGCTGGGCATCCAGCCCTGCGGAAAGTAGCTAATAATTACAATAAGTTATATGGATATGGTTGCCGTGACACACTGTGGCACGACGGCTGCACTACTTCCCTCTGTCACAGTGTTTGGAATTGGGCAGATGAGCTGTCCAGGCCAAGCAAGTCGGTTGTGCAGAGTAGAGTTGTTTAGGAGTTGTGTATGAAGAAGCGGTTGTTGTTGATCCTTGCTGTTGGAATCGCATTTTCACCTTCTGTGTTCGCAATGGGCGTTGTTGGTCCTCTCAATAGGAGCAACGATGCAGGCACTGCGGGCGCTGCGTACTGTAAAGCAGGCTTAGAGCTTAAGCATTACATCGCCGCAGACGAGAGTGGAAAGAACGAAGCCTCGAAGCAAGAAGCAGCAGTTCAAACTCAGTCTAACGAAGGCAGTTAATTCGAGCCGCGTGAGCTGTTCAGCTCACGCATCAAAGCTCTGAGTTTCTGTCGTTCGGTCGAGGAGATTTCCTCGGCTACGGTTCCGGCTTCCGCCGACGCAGTTTTGCGTGCAGGCGCGATGGCGGCCTTTGCGCGCGCAAGAACGGGCTCGGCCTCAGTCTTTGCGGCCGCTATGCCCGCTTCAATATCCGTCTTTTTCAAAATCCCACCCCGATGATCCTTCGTCACATGCTGAGCCCAGTCCTTGACGTCGCCCACGACTTCCGCGTTTTCCGCGTGTGAAAGCTGGGTCTTGAGGTGGTCCGAGACCGTCTTGCTTCCGACCTTGAGATAGTTCGCGATGACCAGAACCACGATCGCGAATACGGACGCCTTGATCAACCAACCGATTGCCTTAAGCATTGCCGATATTCTCCTCGCCATTCGCGTAAACAGGAAGGATCAGGGTTTCGATCAGGACCTTGCAGTCCTGATTCAAATGTTCATACGACCGATGAATATAAGGGTAATTCGCGCGTAAAAGCCGCGCAAGCTGCTGAGCTCCGAGCGGGAGAGGCGGAGTGATCATCAGATCCCCTTCACCTTGCTCGGAAAGGCTCTGGCAGAGTTTGCTCGCCAGGATGTTGCCCATCTCCGTGTACATCGAAGCATCGAGCTTGGAGTCGAAGAGCACGACCAGAAGAATGGCAGGCTCTCCCAAAAGTCGGAAGGAAACGCCGGACTTGCCAGCGAGAATTTCCGCCAGCGGTCTTTCGCTCGGGGCTGACTCTCCACGAGTGACCTTGCCGAAGCTGTAAAACGGGAAGCTTTCGGGAAGAGAAGAGCAGAGGTGCGAGAGGGTTTGATTCTCCATGGCTTAGCCCAGTCGGGTCTCCCGGGAGTGGCCGTGTTTGCCGCCGTTTTCGCCGATGAACGCGCGCTCCAGAGTCTTGATGACGTCGACCGCGCTGAAGGGTTTCAATAAATAGTCCTTGGCGCCGACATTGATCGCTTCCATAACCAGGTTTTCCTGCCCCATGGCGGAAATGATCACGACGCGAGCATCTTTATCGAGTTTCATGATTTTGCGGGTGGCTTCGATTCCGCTCATTTGAGGCATGACGATGTCCATCGTCACGAGGTCGGGGCGGGTTTCGACGTACTTCTCGACCGCCTCCTGACCGTCAGAGGCTTCGCCGACCACCTGATAGCCCGCTTGGGTCAGGATTTCGCTCAGCGTTTTCCTTACGAATGCCACGTCATCTACGATCAAAACTTTTTTGTTCATGGGTCCCTTGTTTCCATGAACCAGTTTACAGGCGGAGTGCGTAAAAGGGAAATCACTGGACCATGCACCGCGTCTAATGTTTGACGCAGTCAGGTAACCTACTCAGATGACTCTTCTTTTTCGGAGATTCGCTCGACTAAGACGGCCTCGATATGCCGCTGGGTCGCTTTGCGGATGGTGAACTTGTAGGAGCCTGTTGGGGTATCGAAAAAGAGCTCATCTTGGTTCTGAGGAATCCGCCCGAATTGCTGAAGCAGAAATCCGCTCAGAGTTTCATACTCGCCTTCGGGGATGGAGAGCTTGAGCTTCTCATTTAAGTCGCCGACTTCCATCCGCGCCTGGACCAGCCAGCTCGTGGGCCCGAGCTCTTTGTAGGGGAGCGATTCTGAATCGTACTCGTCGCTGATCTCGCCGACGATCTCCTCGATAATGTCTTCAAAGGTCAGGACGCCCACGGCGCCCCCGTACTCGTCCACGACGACGACCATTTCGATGTCGTCCCGCCTCATCTCGAGCATGAGATCCTCGAGGCCCTGGGTCTCAGCCGCGTAGTGAGCCGACGTGATGTAGTTCCGAATCGATTGATTGAGATCGACCGCCGTCAGAAGATCCGAAGCTTCCAGAACGCCGATGATGTTGTCGATGCGTCCTGAGAATACCGGCATGCGAGAGTGGCGGTGGATTTGATATCGCTCGATGGCCTGCCGGACCGTGGACTGCTCCTCAATGGCCTCGACCTTGACGAGCGGAATCAGCGCGTGTTTCGCCTCAGTGTCCTTGAAGTCGAAGATCCGTTTGATCATCCGGCGTTCGCTCGGCTTGATCTCGGATTCTTTCTTGCTGTAGGAAAGCAGCATCTTCAGCTCATCGCGGGTCGTGCGGCGCTTTCCCGTCAGAAGCTCCTCGATCGGGCCGATCGCGCGCGAAATCCGGCTCGTGTACGAAGCCAGAAACCTCGTGATCGGATAAAAAATCCAATACGTCGTCGAAACCGGACGAGCAACCCACGGCGCGAGCTGCGTCGCGTGCCGCTGATAAATCGTTTTCGGGATCAGTTCGCCGAAGAGCACGATGATCGGAGAGGTGAGAGCCACGGCCAGCAGTTCGCCATGAGCACGGTTCTGCGCAAGAAAGTACAATGTGATGAGCGAAGAAATGATGATCACGCAAAGACTCGTCATCAAAAGGGTCGTGGACAGAATTCTTTCCGGATGTTCGTTCAAATCCAGCGCCAGTTGGGCGTTGGAAGAGCCCAGTTTTGCGAATTTCTTAAGCGTCAACCGGTCCGCGGAAAGTAGAGCGATCTCACTTCCGGAAAATAGTCCCTGAAGCAGGATCAGCGGCGGAATCAGAATGCAGAGTGTGCGGACGTCGAGATTCATTCGTCGTCCTCTGGAAATAAATCGTCAAACAGCGTATCCATCACGTCGCTCATCGTGATGATTCCGAGCGCGTCGCCCGGGGATTTTTGGACGATCGCCATGTGGGTCTTCTGCTGCTTGAACCGGCGAAACAAAGCGTTGAGCTTCATCGTGGGCGGAACGAAGACCGCATCGAGCATGATTTCCGAAATCGGTGTCTGAAGGCGCTCGGGCTCGATCTTCGCGCGAAGAAGGTCTTTCGAATAGAGAATCCCGACGACTTCTTTCTTGTGCGTGCCGGTGACGGGGATTCGGGAGTAAGGCTGGGTGCGCAGTGCCGCTAGCGCTTCTTGGATCGTCGTTTTCATCGATAGCGGACGAACCAGAGAAAGGGGGGTCAAAACGTCGGCGACCGTCGTGTCGTCGAGTTCAAAAACGTTTTTGATCAATTCGACTTCGGAGGCTTGGACGGTTCCTTCTTTGTGTCCTTCCTCGACCATCATGATGAAGTCGGATTCCTTCAGGGTCTCGTATTCCGCCGGAGCTGAGCCTTTGGCTCCCTTCGTTGACCACTGCGAGACGAGGGACACGACTTTTTTCAAAACATAGCGGATCGGCTTGAAGAGATCGTAGATCGCCGTGATGGTGTTGACCGTCATGGGAGCGACCAGTTGATTGGCCCTTACCGCGACGGTCTTCGGGGTGATTTCACAGAGGAAGAGCAGCACCGGCGCCGCGATTAAGGTTCCAAGCAATGCATGAAGCGCCCAATCCGGGATGTGGAGGCGCTCAAACGGCCCGAGCGAAATCGAATTCGCGACCCCACGGGTGATGAGCATCGAAATCGAGATATTCAGGATCTCATTGACGACGAGAATCGTGACGAGGAGGCCGCCGGGATCAGATAGAAGCTTCTTGATGCGCCCGTGCTTCGATCGCGCGCGCTCGCGAAAATAACGAAGCTGAAAGCGCGAAAGGGAAAAGAGCGCCACTTCGCTCGCCGCCATGTAGGCCGAGGTCAGGACGAGAGCGATGAGTATGAGAAGATCTAAGCCCGTCATGGTTTATATAATAAGAAGAGGCGCCCTCCGTAATACGGGGGACGCCTCTTCTGAGTCTAACACGTTGCCTTCAGGCTGGCTTTAAGCTGCCAGTCCACGTCCGCCAGGTTTTTTCCTCGGCGCCGGCGGCTTGTAACCCCGGGTTTCTTCCGAGATCTTGTCCACCAGGACTACGTCCAGAACTTCGTCGATAGTTTTTACCGGGATGAAGGTCAGCTTGTCGCGGAACTCCTCCGGAATATCTTCGAGGTCCTTTTTATTTCTATCTGGAATCACGATCACTTTGATCCCGTGGCGCATGGCTGCGAGTGCTTTTTCTTTCAAGCCGCCGATCGGGAGTACCCGGCCGGTCAGCGTGATTTCACCCGTCATCGCGACATCTTTGCGGATCGGAATTCCGGTCAGCTTGGAAATCATCGCCGATGCCATCGTAATCCCCGCCGAGGGCCCGTCTTTCGGGATGCCGCCTTGAGGGAAGTGCACGTGGATGTCATGCTCCGCGAAGAAGTCTTCGTCGATGCCGAAGTCTTTGGCACGGGAGCGGATGAGGCCCAGGGCCGCCATTCCGGACTCCTTCATGACGTCACCGAGTTGTCCGGTGAGCACCAAGCCGCCTTTGCCCTTCATCGTCGTGGTTTCAACGTAGAGGATTTCTCCTCCCACTGAGGTCCACGCGAGTCCGGTAGCGATGCCGACTTCGTCTTTATCCTGTTCATCCTCGCGGATGAAAGGAGCTGGGCCGAGGAATTTGCGCGTCATCTCAGAATCGACGACGGTTTTTTCCTTCTTGCCTTCAGCGACGCCGCGGGCAACTTTTCGACAAACCGTAGCCATGAGACGTTCCAGGTTACGAAGACCGGCTTCACGCGTGTACTGCGAAATCACGGTGCGGACGGAGTCGTCGGTAATCTGGATCTGATCTGGCTTCAAACCGTTCTCGGTCGTCTGCTTCGGGATCAGATATTTCTTCGAGATGAAGAATTTCTCTTCTTCCGTGTAGCCGGCGAGATTGATCACTTCCATACGATCGCGCAGGGCCGAGGGAATATTCTCGAGCACGTTGCAGGTCGCGATGAACATGACGTTCGTCAGATCGAACGGGACGTTCAGGTAGTGATCGCGGAACGAGTAGTTCTGCTCCGGATCCAAAACCTCGAGAAGAGCCGCGCTTGGGTCGCCGCGGAAGTCGCTTCCGAGTTTGTCGATCTCGTCGAGGACGAAGATCGGGTTATTGGTTCCAGCTTGCTTCATCCCCTGGATGATGCGACCCGGGAGTGCGCCGACGTACGTACGACGGTGTCCGCGGATTTCGGCCTCGTCCTTCACGCCGCCCAAGGAGACGCGAACGAATTCGCGGCCGAGAGCTCGTGCGATCGAGCGACCGAGCGAGGTCTTACCGACACCCGGAGGGCCGGCGAAGCAGAGGATCGGTCCTTTCATCTTGTCCTTCAATTTCCGGACAGCGAGGTATTCAATAACCCTCTCTTTGATTTTGGACAGGTTGTAATGATCTTCATCGAGGATCCCTTTGGCGCGCGCGAGATCGAGATTATCGACCGTATGCTTGCTCCACGGAGTTTCGACGAGCCAATCAATATAAGTACGGAGCATGGAAGCTTCGGACGCATCTGGATGCATGCGTTCGAGGCGGCCGAGTTGCTTGAGGCACTCTTGTTCGACTTCCTGAGGCATCTTGCAGGTGGCGACCTTTTCTTTGAGTTCGCCAATTTCTTCGCCCTTTTGATCCGTGTCACCGAGTTCATTCTTTATGGCGCGGATCTGCTCACGCAGAAAGTATTCCTTCTGCGACTTCGTCATCTCTTCCTTCGCCGAAGAACGGATCTTGGCTTGGATGGAGAGGACTTCGATCTCCTTAGTAAGGATCTCGTGAATCTTTTGCAGGCGCACGACCGGCTCGTGAGTTTCCAGGATTCCCTGAGCGTCGCTGACTTTGAGGCCGAGATTGGAGGCCACAAGGTCCGCTAAACGACCCGGATCATGAATATCATCGAGGACCATCAGAATGTCAGGGCTCAGCACTTTGCCGAGGCCGATGACTTTCTCCAGCTGCTCACGCACGGAGCGCATGAGAGCTTCGGAGACACTGATGCCTTCCGGATTCATTTCGATTTCCGGAATGCGCTCGATCTTCGTTTCGAAGAAAGGGTTGGTCTGCGTGAACTCCTGGATATTGGCCTTACAAAGACCCTGCGTGAGGATCTTAATGCGACCGTCCGGAAGTTTTCGCATGCGCATGATCATCGCAACGGTGCCGGTTTTGTAAATGCCTTCCGGCGCCGGATGTTCGTCACTGATATCTTTTTGCGATGCGAGAAGAATCAATCTGTCCGAACGGGACAGTGCTTCTTCGACGCTCTTGATGGAGGAGTCGCGTCCCACGAACAACGGGATGATCATGTACGGGAAAACGACTATATCTCTCACGGGAAGCATCGGAAGAGTTTCTGGGATCTCGACTTGCTCGCCGTCGTAGTTGGTTACCATTAAGCCTCCTTAGGCCTGTTGTGCTTGACTCAAATAACGATTCGGCGGGACAACGAGGGCTCTTTAGTTTTAATTTCCGCATACTTAAAACAATTTAAAAACGTCGGACGTTTGGCGGATTTGTTAAGGAAACCGCATAGCGCGTTGTGTCATCCGCCTGTGTCTTCGTCGCACCGGGGCCTTGCGAGTGCGGTGAATCAGGAGGTAATCCCAGGCCCGCTGAAGGGGGCTTCATGGGCAGATCACTGAGATTTTGTTGGGTATTTGTTGGTTTTCTAGGCATTTTCGCGGGCACCGCAAACGCGGACAAGATCGCGGGCTGCAACTACACCTACGCAGTCGGTCCCTATGAGGACCGGGGTTCGGTTGAAATCATCAAGACCGCCCAGGGCCAGTCATTGAAGGAAATTCAGGACGATCAGGTCGTGATTTTCGATAAACTCACGGTGAGCTCCGCGAGCGGGGACCAGGCTCGGGATCTCATGAAGCAAGACGGTAACTTCAAGGTCTTCGCGGCTCAGGCCCGAATCTTCCCGGATGACGTCGAGACGGTCCAGGAATACGTAGTACCTAACGCCAGCGGATCGGGAGAGGCGCAGGCCAGTTTTTTTGCATTTTATGGCAAAAATAACAGGTACTTAGGTGGTTTCGGTATCTACGGAAAAACCCCGTACGTCTGCGACTGGGTTTAGTTGACTGAATTAGTCGGTTATGTTAAAACTTCGCGCTGCTGGGCTTTGTCCAAGCGCGAGGTGATCGAATGGGCCGTTTTCAGAAGAATCCGATCTTTCAAACAGTTGTCGTATCTTTCGCTCTGATCTCTCTGTTGAGCGCGCAGCCACACCAGGCTTCAGCCAGTGGTTGGAGCTGGGGCAAGACCGCAGCAGTCGTCGCGGGAGTCGCCGCCGTCGGATACGTCGCGTACCGCGGGTACGAACACTACGAAGCCGGTCAGCGAGCCTACGAGTCCGCGCTCTTTTCCTCGGGTGGCGGTTCTCGCTCTTACTCGGGTGGTGGCTCGGATGAGGGCTACTATTCATCCGGGGGCGGCGAGAGTGCTGAAGACCAGGAAGCGGATCGGATCTACGCCCTTTATTTGAAGAAATGGAACTCGGAACGCGACGCGGATTTCGAGAGTGTCGAAGCTCTGCACGACGGGCTGGGGGCTGCTTTGGATGCCCAATCTACTGCCTCCAAAGAGAGTTGGGTTTGTAACGCGATTTGCGTGAATGATGCCGAAGATCGCTCTTCAGAAACTTCGGATTTTCGATCCTCTAAATTAGAAATCATGCATTTGTCGGGAACGGTCGTCAGCGGGGAAGGCAAGAGTCCTTCCGATGTCGTCGATCAGCTCGCCACGAGCTGCACGAACCAGGGCAAACATTTCTCCCTCATTAATGACGTAGTGAAAACCGGCAAAGGCGGCGTAACCAATATCGGCTACGTTCTGGCCTATGCAGGAAACGCCTGCATGCTCACGAGTACCATGTCCGTGGAGCAGGCCACGCGGGGCGTGGATCTCGATAAGAATACACAGGACTATCGCACCAAGATTCTGGATCTGAAATTGGATCGCGCGGACGAAACGGCTTCGAGCTCTTTCTTGCGGGAATTGGCGACTTATATGTCTTCCATGGAGACCAATAGTCTCCAGGGCACCATGGGCAATATGCTTACCTCGGCCGGGTCGAGCAAGCAGGAGGCGATGGAGCTCATGAAGAAATTTACGATCAAACAGGATCGCTCGACCGGAAACATCACGCTGTTTGATCCGAAACAATCCGCCGATGAACGCGATATTTACATCATTCACCCTGAGCTGGATCGAAAAACGAATCTTGTTTCAATGCGGGAGAGCGTTGATTTCGTATTCGAGACGGCGCATGCCTGCGGTACGGAGTCTCACCGCGTGACGGTCACGCTGCTTGCGGTTCCGTCGAAGGTCAAGACGATCAAAGACGCACCTACGGCATCCTGGCTACAAGCGAAGCAATTGGCCTCGAAAGCACCTTCGAGCAGCGACGATTACTGCGCGTCGGCCCAGCGATAAAAAAAGGCGCGCCTCTTTGCAGAAGCACGCCTCCTAAAACTTCTTTTATTGCAGTTCAGAAAATCGCTCGCGTTCGCTTCACGCTCACGTGGTCCACAACGTGGACACGCGATTTTCAGAAATTTTCGCCTTCCGCGCCCGCAGCACGCTCACTGAGCGTGAGGCGGAGCGCCTCGAAAATTAAGCGTAGATCTTTTCGCGGTGTTCTTGCTTCTCTTTGCAAGCGATGCAAAGAGTGGAAACCGGTCGCGCCTCGAGACGACGGACTTCGATGGGCTCTTCACAGTCCATGCAGGTCCCAAACGTGCCGTCTTCAATGCGTCCCATGGCTTCGTCGATTTTCGCCAGAAGCTGACGCTCCCGATCACGAAGCTTGAAAACCAGGTTCTGATTCACTTCACTGGCAGCCAGATCCGTCTCGTCCATCATATCGTCCGGTGACAGAGCCAGCTCGTTCTTCAGCGCGTTTTTCGAGTTATTCAAAAGACGCTGCTTCTCTTCGAGTAACAACTTGCGATACTTCGCGATTGTCTTCGCTTCCATGTGTTTCCCCCCTCAGCCGGTGCCAGTCCCGAAGGCCTGCCCATTTGACACACTATTCTAACGCCATCCAATGCGTTGCCCAAGAGTTTTATAAGGACTTCTAAGGATTGGCAACTAAAAAGACTGTCAAAAGTCCGATCAGCCAGCCAACAGAAATTCCTCCCACGTAAAAACTCCATGGGCGCACACGGGTTGTGCGTGGGGAGCGATGCTCCCGACCTTGATAGATCTCTTCGGAAGCCATTGAGAAAAACTTGAGGTTTGTGTACCCAAAGAGAATCACTTTACGTCACAATTCTTTGCTATTCTTTAGCGGGTGAATCGATCCATGTCTCAAAATCCGGGTGTCATCATCTTGGCGGCAGGCCAAGGCAAGCGCATGCGTTCCGCGCTTCCGAAGGTTTTGCATGAAATCGGCGGAAAGCCGCTGATTTTTTCACATTTTGTCGCATGTTCAGGAAGTCTCCCCGCAGTCCCCGATCGCCGTCGTCGTCGGTCATGACCGCGAAAAGGTCGAAGCCGCGATTCGCGAACACAAGCCGTTCGCCGCTCTGAAAATTTCATTCGTTCACCAGCAGGAACAAAAAGGTACGGGCCACGCCGCGCGAGTCGTTATGGATTCGCCGTGGGGAGCGCAGATGACGAAGTCGAAGTCGGATGTACTGGTGCTGCCGGGAGATCTTCCGCTCATCACTTCGGATCTCGTGCGCCAGATGCTTGAGCCGCTTGGTCGCGACGCCTTGCGTCTTCTTACGTGCCAGCTTTCGGATCCCACGGGTTACGGACGCGTCGTGCGTCGCGGAAAAAAGGGCAGCGTCCTGAGAATCGTCGAAGAGAAAGATGCTTCGCTTCGCGAAAAGGAAATTCAGGAAGTCGCCGTTTCGATCTACACCTTTCAATCCGCGTTTCTAAGATACGGGCTCACCAAAATTTCGAACAAGAATGCCCAAGGTGAGTACTACCTCACTGACCTGATCGCACAGGCCTCTCGCGCGAAGAAGAAAGTCGATGTTCTGGGCTGGAGTACGCCCGAGGACCTCCGAGGCGTGAATGACCCCTGGGAGCTAGCTCAGGCGAGTCGCACCCTGAATGAGCGCTGCCTTCGGGACTGGGCCCTGAAGGGCGTGAAGTTCACGCATCCTTGGACCACCTGGATTGATCTTTCCGTGGAACTTGAAGAAGACGTCATTATTTGCCCTGGTGCGATTCTCACCGGCACGACCAAGATCGCGCGTGGCGCCCAGATTGGACCGCGTTGTGTTTTGAAGAACGTCACCGTTGGAAAAGACGCGCATCTGAAAACGGGCACTGTCGCCGAAGATTCGATTATTGGCGAATCCGCGAATGTCGGACCCTACGCGCATTTGAGGCCCGGAACGGTGATCGGAGCCAAGGCGAAGATCGGGAATTTCGTCGAGATCAAGAAGTCCAAGATCGGCGAGCGCACGAGCATCGCGCATCTTTCGTACGTCGGCGACGCCGAAGTCGGCAAAGACGTGAACATCGGCTGCGGATTCGTGACGTGTAATTTCGACGGCCGCGTGATCGCAGGCGAGCGCAAGCATCGCACTGTGATCGAAGACGGCGTTTTCCTCGGAAGCGACTGCCAGGCCGTCGCCCCTGTCCGCATCGGCCGGGGCGCTTTCATTGCGTCGGGCTCTACGATTACAGAGGACGTCGAGGCGGATGCGCTTGCGATTGCACGCGCGCGCCAAGTGAATAAACCGGGTTACGCCAAGAAACTGCGTGCCGATCAGGAGGGTGGCTAAGAATGTGTGGAATTGTTGGTTACATTGGCACCCGGCCCGCCGTTTCTATCCTCCTTCAGGGCCTGAAGCGTCTGGAATACCGCGGGTATGATTCTTCGGGCGTCGCGTTCGTCACCGAGGGCGGTAAAGTCGAAATCTGCAAATCCGAAGGTAAACTCGAAAACATCCAGAAGCTCCTGAACCCACCCGGCCAGGCGCAGCTCAAGGCTACATGTGGAATAGGGCACACGCGTTGGGCGACTCACGGCAAGCCGACGACGCAGAACGCGCATCCTCATCGCGCCGGTCACGTGGTTCTGATTCACAACGGGATCATCGAGAATTACCAAGAACTTAAAAAAGAAATCATCGAACGCGGTCACAAGCCTCTTTCGGAAACCGACAGCGAGCTCTTCGGATTTCTTGTACTCGACGAAATGGAATCGGGCCTAGGACTGGCTGACTCCGTTCGCAAGACATTCACCCGCCTTCAGGGCGGAAACAGCGTCGTCGTCATGTCCGAAAAAGAATCGGGTGTGGTCGTCGGCGTTCGAAACGGATCGCCCCTCGTCGTCGCCAACGATCCCGAAGGCGGAGCTATTCTCGCGAGTGATGCGCAACCGATTCTCGAATTCACGCGCAAAGTGATTTTCCTCGAGCACGGAGACCTCGTCGTTGCGACGAAGGACGGCATCGAAGTTTTCGATCTCGTGTCGGGAAAGAAAGTGGATCGCAAGTCCACCGAACTTGACTGGTCCGTCGATAAGCTCGATAAAGGGGGCTATCCCCATTACATGTTGAAAGAAATCTACGAGCAGCCCACGGCTCTCGTCGATACCATGAACGGCATTCTCGATAAGATGAGCACGGTTCCGTTCACGCTCGCGCAACAACCTGGGATCCAGATTCTGGAGCAGGCCTCCGAGATCCATCTTGTCGCATGCGGGACTTCCTACTACGGAGCGATGGAAGGCAAGTATTGGCTCGAGACCTGGGCCAGAATGCCGGTTCACGTCGAGCTCGCCAGCGAATTTCGCTATCGTAAGCCGGTCTTCCGGCCCGGTTCGGTCGTAATTGGGATCTCGCAGTCGGGCGAGACGGCGGACACTTTGGCAGTTCTTCGCGAAGTGCGGTCGCACAAGATCCCGACCCTGGGAATTACGAACGTGCGCGGAAGTTCGATCGTTCGCGAAGCCGACGCGGTTTTCTTTACTTCTGCCGGCCCTGAAATCGGCGTTGCGGCGACGAAAAGTTTCACCACGCAGTTGATGATGTTTCTCATGCTCTCGGGCCATCTCGCCAAGAAGCGCAACCCCGGGATGGTCGACGAGCTCTTTTCCGACCTTGTCCATCTTCCGCACTTGGTCGCGCTGCTGCTGGAAGACGAATCGGGCTTCCGGAAAGCGATATCTTCCGCTGCAAAGGCGCTTGCGAATTCGACCGGCTTTTTCTTCATCGGAAGAGGCTATTCGTTTCCGATAGCGCTCGAAGGCGCATTGAAGCTCAAAGAAATCGCATACGTCCATGCCGAAGGTTACGCCGCCGGAGAATTGAAGCACGGTCCAATCGCGATGATCGACCCTTCGATCACCGTCGTGGTGCTGGCGCCGAAAGACCAATGGCGCGACAAGACCGTGTCGAATCTTGAAGAAGTCAAAGCACGCGGCGCGAAGATTCTGGGGATCGGTACCGCAGGCGATCACTTGCTTGAACGTCTGTGCGATTATTGGATTCCGATCTCCCAATCGACCCATGAGAGCCTGATGCCGTTTTTCCTAACCCCGGCGGTCCAGCTCCTGAGTTATGACATCGCCGTGCTCCACGGAACCGACGTCGACAAGCCAAGAAACTTGGCCAAAAGCGTTACTGTCGAGTAGTCTTAAAGGTATGAGCCGAAGGGCCGTACAATGATCGGTGAAATTTCCGTAGGCCTGATCGCGGCACTTCTGGTGCTCGCGCCTCAACTGATTCAGGCTCTGATTCAATCCAGGGCGGGCCCGGATTGGGTGCTCATCCTGCGCGCGCCGGTTCTGATCCTGGGCGTCTCCGTTGTCGCCGTACTTCTTCAGAGATTTCTGCTCGATCGACGTGAGGGCTCCCGAAACTACGACGGCCTGGCCGATCTCATGATTCATATTCACAGTCCTGCGACACCGGACTCGGCGTCGCGGTGGACGGTGAGGGGAGTGATTTCGTTCCTGCTCGCGCTCTGCGGTGGCATCGCAGGCTCCGAGGGCTCCGCAGTCGAGATCAGTCACGCCTTCGCCATGAAGGTGCGAGCCCGCTCGGCACGCTGGTTCGAGCAGCGCAGGCGAACCGACGCCTCGATGACTTTGGCTGCTGCGATCTCGGCCGCGTTTCGCGCCCCTTTTGCCGGAGTGTTGCTCCCGATCGAGCTTGGAATCGGCGGAAGAACCCTCTCTTCGGCAGTCGCATCCCTTTCGGCATTCATCTTCGGTAATTTCCTGATCCGTCATTTCAGTCTGGATCATTTCGACGTCGCCGGCGCGTTGGAAGGATTTCGATTCGCGGGATGGAAGAGCTGGGTTTCTCCGATCGTCCTGGGTGCGGGAATCGGTGTATTCGGGGCGCTTCTGATTCGCTTCATGCGCTATGGCCAGGACAGTCTGCTGGATCTGTTTCAGACGCAGGCCTGGATGAGAATTCTTGCAGCGGGAGCGATCATTTTCCTGATCGCATTGATCTATCCGGCGGCACACGGCTCCTCTCAAGTGATGCTGGAGAACGTATTCTGGTCGAGGCACGGTTTTAATGAGATGGGCCTGCTGCTTTGCTGCAAGATTCTGATCCTCACGATGCTCATTGCAGGCTTTGGGACGATCGGGGTTTTTTGGCCACTCTTCGCGATCGGCGGCGTGATCGGATTCGGGTTCGATACTTACGTTTGGCATGCACTTCCGGGGTTTTCAGTCGTGATTGGATTTGCCGGAGCCGCGGCGGTTTGGGGAGCGGTGCTCGGAACTCCGGTCACGGCTGCGATTCTTTCTTACGAGCTCACGCAAAATCTGCAGCTCGTACTTCCCTGTCTGATCGCAGGATTTGTAGCCAAGGCTGTCAGGACCTATCTCAAGACTCCGCCTCTTTTCGAAATCGACCTTCAAGCAAGGGGTCTGCCGTTGATCGGCGGACGAAGTGCGGCGATTTTGGATCATCTTTACGTTCGCGAAGCGATGGTGACGGACCACGAGCTGGTTCACGAGCACGAGCCAGTCGCCGAGCTTTTTGCCCGTTTGATGAGGTCTCCATACGCATTTCTCCCAGTCGTAAGCTCCCAGGGGATTTATATGGGGCTTCTGACGGCTGACATGATTCAGGATGCCTGGAAGCATCAATCCTCGGGCGAGAAGAGTTCGCCGCTCGCGAAACTCGTCGGTGCGAAGGATCTTCTCTACAAATCTGGAATGAAAATTCGGTCCGTTCGCGCGGGCGACAGACTTTCGGCTTCGGACGGAGCGTTTAAAGAAATGCCCTGTGTGCCCGTTGTGACGGAAGATCAACGAGTCGTCGGTCTGCTTTTCGTTTACAACGTCCGGCTTTCATACGATCGCGAAGTCGCCAGGCGCTCACTCAGTTTCGAGAGCCGCGAAGTTTAAGCTCGGTTTCCGTCAAGGCCCGCAGCCGAATAGATTGGCGCGCGCCCATTTTTGCATTGAAGGAAGGTCTTCGTCGGGCCCGAGTGTAGGCCATGGACGAAAGGAAATGGAGCTTCCCAGCAGACCCCAAAGCGAGTTGACCGCATGTCGGAGATCGCTCGCCGAATCGATGCCAGTTGGAGGGAGTCCCGTCGTCAGCAGGGTCACTTGGCTCTGAGAGACGGTTTGTTCCGTTACGTAGAACGCAGACTGAGGAAGAGAGGAGCAAAGTGAAGTGAGATAGGTTCCCGCCGATCCCCAGGTGTATAGGACAGCGCCGACGCCCAAGTCTTTGAGGATTTTTCGCATCGGTTCACGGCAGTTGACCTTGTCGCCTGAGTTTTCCGTGAAAAGATCATACAAAGAATTCGCGTAACAGCCGCTCTGATAAAGCGCTTGGGTCGCTTCATAGGTGAGGCTGACGTTGCCTTGGGTGAGATCGAGATACTTCGTTCCCGGGGCAAGAGTCAGGGCGACGAGCCGCCAGACTCCCGGGGCTGGGTCGGCGTAGGCGTCGCCGCCATAGGCCTGATTTTTCATTTCGTCGGGCTTCCCGTAGATATAACTGATGATCGGATCGATCGCGGCGTAGAAGCCGTAACCCATCCAATCCAAGAAGTTCAAGACGGTTTGCTGACCCTGCGGATCCCAAACGCCGTTTTCGATTCGAGTCGTGACGTCAGCGAGCCCGCTTGGGTCATTGGGTGGAATATAAGAAGTCGTTGGCGTCGGAAGGGAGTCGTAATGAAAAATGATGACACTGTGATCGAGAGTCCGAATCGCTCCTTGAGCGATGTCATCGAGATCCGGGGTTTGAGCCGTAGGAGTCGGATCAATAGAAGTTTCGGAAGTGTGTTGGGCGCGGCTAAACGCGTGCGCCGGCGTTGAAAGCGCCAAAGCAGTGAAACCGATGAGAATGGCGGTCAGAGAACGGAGCATGAAAAAGATACCTCGGAGTCCGGGATTTGTACCACTTATGGCTTAGTGCGTCAAATAATGTAAGTTATTGAAGTTACTGGTTTAAATTATTTCAGATCTGGGAGCTTCGGTCTTTACGAAGCGAGCGATGCGTTCTAGATTCTTTTCAAAGGAAATACCCTCGGGAATGACTCAACTTGCTCTTCACCTCCAGCCCAACGAAGCGTCTCTCACCGCGCTTCTCAAAGAGCGCTTTGGCTACGATGGATTTCGCCGCGGACAACTCGATATTCTGCTTTCGGTTCTTTCGGGTCGCGACACTTTGGCGGTGATGCCCACGGGGGGGGCGGAAAATCTCTCTGCTACCAGATTCCCGCACTTTTTCACGAAGGCATTGTCGTCGTGATTTCCCCGCTCATTTCGCTGATGAAAGATCAAGTCGAGTCGCTCAAACGCCTGGGCGTCTCAGTGGGAAGTCTCCACTCCGGACAGGGGATGGATGATAAGCGCGAGATTTTTCAGGAGCTCGCGCGGGCGCGCCACTTCGTGCTTTATGTTTCGCCCGAGCGCGTGCAGAAGCCGGGTTTCGCGGATTGGGTGAAGAAGCAGAAAATCACGCTCTTTGCGGTGGATGAAGCCCACTGCGTTTCGTCGTGGGGCCCGGAATTCAGGCAG
>Ga0207036_10043_pt2 | contig 17163 bp, 13 predicted proteins | sample Alteio_BWMinCont_78_FD_153284 | JGI IMG/M metagenome (GOLD analysis project Ga0207036, IMG submission 153284) | Enriched cells from forest soil in Barre Woods Harvard Forest LTER site, Petersham, Massachusetts, United States -... | ecosystem: Environmental > Terrestrial > Soil > Temperate forest >... | reverse complement strand
CCGGCTACCCCGATCTGCTCTCATGGTCCGGGCCGGCCCAGCGGGCCGCACTGGAAGCGCTGTCGGCACAGTTGAAGCTTACGGGCGATTTGCGGCTCAAGACGGCCTACGAAGTCTATCTGCGGCGAGCCGACCGTGGGGAAGACAATGTATCGGAGGAAGACGACGAAGAGACGGCCCGCTGGATACGCTTTGTGCGGCTTGCAAAAACGGTCGTTCTAGAGCACGCGATACGGACGTCGGGCAGTCCGGTAGTCCAGGCGGGGCTGCAGAAGCTGGTGGCGTCGGAGCATCAGAATCCGCTGATGACGGCGCGTAGCGCGCCCGCAGTCACACTCCCAGCGAGAGGAGAAATCAAAGAGTTTAACCACTGAATACACGGAAAACACTGAAATTTCTGAATTTCCTATTTTCAGTGCTTTCAGTGGTTAAACTTCCTAACTCTACAGTCATAGGAGAACATATGGATATCAGACGAGCCGGTTCCCAGCCGTCGCGCCCAGGACCTGCGGACTACTTCACAGGCACGGTTCGCATCGATCCGCTCTTCGAGGCGACCGATCCGGCGCGCGTCGTCGGCGCGAGCGTCACGTTCGAGCCGGCGGCGCGCACGGCCTGGCATACCCATCCGTTGGGACAAACCCTCGTGGTGACGGCCGGCGTCGGTCGCGCGCAGCGCTTGGGCGGCCAGGTCGAGGATATCCGGCCGGGCGACGTGGTCTGGTTTCCGCCAGGCGAAAAGCACTGGCACGGCGCAAGCCCAACGACGTCGATGACTCACATCGCGATCCAGGAGAAGCTCGACGGCAGCACCGTCGACTGGATGGAAAAGGTTACGGACGAGCAATAAAGGCATCGAGGACGACGAACATTGAGCAGCCCTCTCGCGATTGATGCGATGAGGGCTGCCCTCTAATGCCGACGGTCGATTTCGACAAGCCGATTACGGCGCCACAGCGTACGCCTCGTTCGAAACCGCGGAACCTGTGCCGTTGACAGCGGTAACCGTGAAGTAGTATGTCTGGCCGGTAGTCAAACCGGAGGAGACCAGATAACTCGTCGTCGTAAGACCCGTATCGATGGCTGTTGTTGATTCGTCACCGGTCGACGGGCCCTCGTATACATTGTAACTCGTCGCGCCAGGACTGGGCGTCCATGTCAAATTGATCTCTTCGGAGCCGGAGCCCGCAGCGGACAGGAACAAGACGCCGGGACAGAAACCGAAACCGTCAGAATCTGTGTTGCCCGGGTCGTATAACCCGGTTGAGTTTACGACGGTGATCGGCTCGAGGAATCCGAAGTCGTTCAGGCTTCCCGCCGAGCAGGCGCCCGTCGCGCCAAAGAGGTCGCTGATCGTGTTGCCGGAAATTGTCACATTCTGCGCCGCGTTAACGAATATACCAGCCACCCCAGAACCGTACAACGTCCCATCTTCAATCGTATTGTTGCTTATCGTAATATTGGAATCTTCCTGGCTAAATTCGGTAACGGGCGGTGTGCTGCTTAGCAAGGCGCTTACCGATATGGCCCCGGGCATGTAGCTGTTCGGGCTAGCGACCTCGGACCTGGTGCCGATATCGCTGAATGTGTTGTGGTCGACCGTTACATCTGTGACCCAGCCCGCTTCCATAAATGTACCGAACTCCGGGCCAACGATAATGCCAGGCTGGGTGATGTTGTGAAACGTGTTATTCTCAATGAGACCGTTTGAGGATCGGTCCAAGATCCCGCGGCCTTTGTTGTCGCCGAACGTATTGTTCGCGATGAGGAATCCGGGAGCGTCCGCAGCCGCGTCGTCAAAATGGTCGCCGAACGTCACCGATGAGGGGAGCGAAGAGGTAAATCCAACCAGATAGGCCCGAGGAGGGGTGGCTTCCAGCCATTTCTGGGCGCCGCTCGACGTGTTACACGTCGCTATATTCACGCTGCTGCCACTTGTCGTGCCAGTCGCGTCCAGGCACGGGCCAGAGGTGCTCAGTTCGATCTGTTCGTATGCGCCGTTCGACGTAAGCGACCATAGTTCATTGCTTTCGGTGCTGCTGCATGACCATATCTGCACGCCGGAGCCGCTCACATTGTTGTCGGCCTGAAGACAGTACGGACCACTATTCAACGCCAGATACTGAGGAGTCGACGTTGTCGAGGTTATTGACCAGGTTGAAGACGTGGTATCGAGATCGACAGTCGAACCGTTCGTGATTCCTGCCGCCCCTAATGACAGAGTCGGCGCGCTCGCCGGCGACAGCGTAAATCCTCCCGAATTGGGAATCGACGATCCGCCAGCTATTGCGATCGCCTGATTTGAAGCCGGCCCCGAACTTGAACATGATGAGCTGGTAGTGGAGGCAACTGTGTAGAAGTAGGTTCCGCTCGACGCGGTCGTGTCGGTATAAGTACCGTTGAAAGCACTCAACGAGACAGGTACATACGTCGTGGTAAGTAAACTTTCGCCGCCTGAGGCGGTACCGCGGTAGACACAATATCCCGTGGCTCCCGAACTCGCGGTCCAAGTGAGTTTTACCTGGTTGTTGCTCGTGTTTGTTGTTGCTGTTAGACCAGGGAGCGATTCCCAGTAATTGATGGCTGGCTTGGCAAGGACGGCCAGGTTGCCCTCCGCCATGATCCTCGCGGTATCACCGGCTTGGAGAAGCGGCGAATAGGGCGTTGTGGTATTGGCATAGTTAGCCAGGTCGGCCGCCTGGTCCTGGACTTGCAGCGTACTGCCATCGATTATTTGGGACACGTTGAAGAACGGGCCATGAATGTTCACGTTGTCGTCGCCCATGCGGCTGAAGTTACATCCATTCAGGACCGGTCCCACCCGGGCGTCGGCGTAGTTGAATGCGTCCGCACAGGAGGACAGCAGGCGCGGATAGGCCGCGCCACTCGGCTTCGCACCGCGCGCGACGGTGTAGTTGAAGTAGTTTTCTCCGGACGCGAAGGTTGAGGCCAGGGCAAGGCCAGGAGCCGAATTGATGGTAATACCCTGGACGATGGTATTGCTGCTGCTACCTATATGGATCCCGTACTGGGATCTGTCGTTAAGGGCTACGAGGTCGCCCACAGCAAGCCCCTCCGAGACCGAGGTAATGTTTTGGTTCGCGTCGGAGAAGAGGGTTATCTGGTGTGTAGTATCGGGACCTGAAGCTGTGGAGCTCACATAGACGTTTTGCACGCCTGTCTCCCAATCATACGGGGATGTTTCGTTGAACACCATGGGATGGTTGATGTTGAAGTCGCTGCTCCATGCGGGATAGTTGGTGTCGACGGTCATCGTGGCCGAACTCGATGAGGTGGAACCGGATGTACCGGGAGTAGTAATCTCAAGTTCAGTCACCCCGCTAGTGCCACCGCTACTAACACCGTAAATGGTGTAATAATACAGTGTTTTGGTAGTGCCAGATGCGGTGTCCGTATAGGAATTCGTGGACGTGGTCCCTGGAGTACCGGTCATGCCACAGGACGTCGTGCTCTGGTACACGTTGTAGGAGGTTGCGCCTGGCATGGATGACCAGCTCAGCACAACCTGACCTGAGCCCGCGGTCGCGGTGGCCGAGGCGGTGGCCGAGTAGCTTACAGCCCCCTCCGTGAATGGGAGCGGATCGTAATCCATCGTAAAGCCGGTCAAGGTCACATTGGAGCTCAGAAGGATGTCAAAAGCCCGTTCATGAATGTCGGAAAAAAGGAGGGTCGTCTGGTTACTCCCACTCCCCTGCCCCTGGATCGTTAGTCTATTTGCGCTTGTGATATTGTCGATATTGACCGTCGAGGTAGTGACCCGGAAAATACCAGCCGGCAGAGTCACCGTTGGCAGATGCAGGTAGATCGCATTATCTACAAGCGACTGGACGTCTAGCGGGAGAGCCGAGGTATCATTCTGACCGGTAGGGTCAACCGGAGTCGCGGCCGCTTCATTTGATGCGGCCGACGTACCCAAAGATGTGACTGCCTTGACCGTGTAATAATAGGTGGTCGTGCCTGCCACGACCGGGTCTGTATAGGTCGTGACGCCGCCGCCGCCGCTGTCAAAGACAGTATTCTCGCCACGTGTGGACGTACCCCGCCAGACGTAGTACTTCGTCGCACCTGTGCTAGCGGTCCACTTGAGAGCAATGTGGGTGCTGTCAATAGGCGTAGCTAACAGGCCGGTCGGCGCGTAGGCACTGCCCGAAGCCAACGGTACGACTGCCACGTCGTTTGACATCGGCGATGTGCCGCCGGCATCGACCGCGGCCACTGTGTAATAATAGGTCGTACCGTTCGTGAGACCCGGACCCGTACCCGTGTCCGTGTAGCTCGTAGTCGTAATACCCACCAGGGAAGTGGTCGATCCCTCACTCGGAGGCGCGGTTCCGCGGTAGACGCTGTACGATGTCGCCGTAGAGATCGATGCCCAATTGAGAACCACCGTGGCAGCGCCGGCAGTGGCCGTCAGAGACCACCCCGTAGTAGGAGCCACAGGCACCGCAGTCGGGCTAGCCTCGACCTCATTGGACGCAGCCGACGCGATGCCACTATTTAAACCCTTTATGTAGTAATAATATGTTCCACCACTGGACGCGCTGGTATCTGAATAGCTTGTGCCCGATATGTAGCTGAAAATGGGCGTGCCGCTCTCGCCTCCGGATGACGTGCCCCGATAGATGTTGTAGGTATTTGCGCCGACGCCTGCTGTCCACGCTAAGATGACCGTCGCCGCTCCTGCCGACGATGTCACGCTGAGCACTGACGCGCCCAGGGTCTCGGTAGCGGAGACCTCATTAGATTTTGCGGATTCTACGCTCCCATTGACTGACGTAATCTCGTAGTAATCGGCGCTTCCTGTGTTGTCGATATAGCTCGTCGCCGGAACGGGAATGCCGCTGAAAACGGGCGTGCTGCCCTCGGCTCCCGATGTCGTGGCGCGATAGATGTTGTAATAGGAGGTTCCTCCGCTGCTTGCCGTCCACGAGAGGCTTATCTGGCCAATGCCGCTGGTCGCCAATAAGGTGGGAGCAGAAGATGGGACCGTCGATGGGGTGGCACTTACCTCGTTCGACGGCGTTGTGCTCAGGGCATTCACGGCATTCACCGTGTAGAAGTATGTCCTGCCATTGGTAAGACTTGGGTCGGTATCGGTGAACGATGTGGCAGTACCCGTGTTTAGGGAAGAAGTCGATCCTTCACCTCCTGATGTCGTGGCGCGGTAGACGCTGTAAGACGTTGCGCCACCGCTCGCTGTCCAATTCAGTGTGACTTCGGAATTTCCCGCCGTCGCGGTTAGGTAAGAGCCGGCGCACATGCCAACGCTGAGCCGAAAAGCTGTGCCTTCGTTCGCCGTGCCGCCGTCGGGTGTCGTTCCGTAAAACTCGCCGTTCGGTAAAAGTGTGAGAGTGGGATACGGGTTCGCCCCGTCCGCGGCACCGCTGCCCTCAAAGGAGTGCAAGACCGTTTCCTCGCCATACGGCGTCATCTCGAACAGTGTGCCAAGAGTAGCTGCCCCGCCGTAGTACGTGGTTCCATAGAAGTTCCCATCCATGGCCTGTGTCAAACCGCCCCATGGAACTTTACCGTCATCATCCGTGGCGCTGCCGGTGAACGAGTGCAAGACCGTTTCCGTCCAGCTTGTCGAGGGAGGCACCGGCTGAGCAATCATGAACGTCGTTCCAGCGGAGTTCGCACCTACTATCTGCGTCGTACCGTAGAAATTCCCGTCCGTACCCTTAATCACGCCGGCATATGGATTCCAGCCATCGTTCGTCACGCTGCCATCGCCGAAGGAGTGCAGGATCGATTCCGCCCAGGTTGTCGAGGGATACACCGGCGGAGTGGCCTCGAAGACTGTGCCGTCGCCTGAATTTTCACCCAACGCGGTGGACCCGCCCAATACAGTGGTGCCGTAGAGATTACTAGAGTAGTAAACAAGGTCGCCAACTGGATATTGGCCATCGCTTCCCGTGTAAGTGAATGGGTAACTGTAATAGGTGCTATGCGTTGTGTCGTACTCGAATATAGTGCCCACACCAGAGCCACCGTGGAATGTAACTCCATAAAGGTTGTTGTTCGCATCTTGGACAAGGCCGGAATAAGGATTAGAGCCGTCCGACCCGGCGCCGAAGTTGTGTAGGATCGCTACCGCCCAGGTTGTTGTATCGATCTCAAAGATGGTGCCATCGTTATTCGCTCCGCCATAGGTGGTCACCCCGTAGTAGAGAGTGCCGCCCGAGTTTTGGATCAGGGTACCAACAGGGCCTGCGCCGTCGCTGGTGCCGCCGGCGAAGTTGTAAAGGATCGTAATTTGGCCCGATGGAGTCATCATGTATACAGTGCCGTCGCTGTGCGAGCCGCCGCCGGTTGTTGTTCCATAGAAGTTGCCACCCGCGCCTTGAATCACGCCGGACTGAGGGTTGGCGCCGTCGCTGCCGACGCCGAACGAGTGCAGCACCGTGACCACCGGGCCTGAACACGATCCGGAATTCGTTGCCGTGGCATGCACCTCACTCGAATCCAATGATGTCCCCGTGGCGTCGAAGGCGACGACATAGTAATAGTACGTCGTCGTTGCGCTGTTGACCAGGCCGTTGTCTGTATAGCCGGCGGTTGTGACATCGGCAGCAACCGGCGTCGTCGATTCGCCTGTTGATGTCGTGCCGCGATAGACGCTGTACGAAGTCGCGCCGGCAATGGCGGTCCAGGAGAGGATTATCTGCGTGTTGCCGCCGGTTGCGGTCGGACTTGGCGCCGCTATGGGCGTGGCGGTCAACTCGCCGGAAGAAGAAGAAGTTGTTCCAGAACTATTGACCGCGTCGACCTCGTAATAGTATGTATGGCCATTCGTCAACCCGGTGTTCGTGTACGTCGTCACCATCCCGGTACTGTGGAACAACACTTCGCTCCCGGACGTGGTGGACCGATATATCTGGTAACCGGTCGCTCCGCTGCTGGCCGACCAGGTTAGCACGACCTGGTTAGTGCCCGAAGTCGCGGTGAACGTGAACGCCCCCGGAGGCGCGGACAGCGCCGGCCTGGGTCCGAGGCTCAACAGTAGTAGGGCTATGGCGGCAAACTGCCAGAGGCGCCCGGCTCTTACCGATCTCGCCGAGGCAAGCCGTATGGTCGCTGATTCGCACCGTCGCACGCACGCGGCGGACCACTTTGACAACTGTATGGAACTATTTAACATTGATGTCCCTCCGCCGCCGGCTTGGCGGCACGATTAAACGGAAAATGGTCGTGTCTGTAGACGGGCGTCTTGCAGACGTCGGGTAGCGAGGCGCAATGATGGCAGTAGTGAGCCTGCATGCTTGCTCACTAAGAAAAGCTAGCGTACATGCATACGCATGTCGCGGTATGGCGACAATAGCCTGTACGATGCGATACTTATTCGCGTGGCATCAATATATTATCACGAACTCGGCTATATGTCAATACGTCGAGTGTTGCAGCCGGAACAGTGAGCGGTACGGTCCTGGGACCATCCAATATCGTGATCGTTCCACCCGCCGGCGGGACCCCGCCAACCATCAGCACATACGCCGTGGGGACGTCGACCGATCCGTCCGCCGTTGCCGTCTCCGCGACCACGGCCAGCACCGTGGACGGCAGCTACTCGCTGGTACTGCCCGTTGGCACATATGACATTGTCTTCAGTTACACCGGCCTCGCCGACGTTACCGTGACGCCTGTCACAGTGACCGTCGGCGCGACAACAACGGTGAATGCCACTCTGTAGGGGTCGGCCACGGAGTCGGGATACAAGTGGGTCGCCGCGAATGCCGCGGCGGCCCGAATTCTACCCCATCCGACGGTCGGGTGGGGTTTTGCCATTAGCGAGGAAGCACACTCCTCCGAACATCGTCTTCTCGGGAGAAGCTCGCTCGCTTCGAAGTTTGGTGAGCCCACGATCGACCGAAGTCTATTTGCGAATGCCTCGCTGTAGGCGTTGTTACACTTATTCTCCCGTTGCGCCGCCGGCCGTTCCTCCGGTCGTCGATCCGGTTGTGATTCCTGTGTGGGTTGTAGTCGTCTCGGGAGATATGCTGGCGTTGTCGCTCCGCTCCACCCGCCCATCAGTGGTATGGCGTGTCGTAGCACACCTGCGGCACCCACGCGACAATGTTCGCGGCGCCTTTGTGGATGGCGGTTAGCCCGTAATCGCGAGAGACCGCGCTTCCGGCGCCCGGATTGATCGAGAACGACACGTGCGGGCCGTCGTCCATGGACACGATATCCTGCTCCTCATCAACGATGTTGACCGTAATGGAAGCCGATAGATCGTCGAGGCCACTCACCCGGCATCGGAACGCATCATGTTCATCGGGTTTAAGGACGCGGTCGTCGCTGATAAGCTTGATGCCGATCGAGGTAAGTTTTGCGACGATGTGAATCCCGTCGCCGTCGATGTGGAGGTTGGTCGTACCGAAGATGTTGTTCGGCAGCGTGATCATCGCACCGTCCTGGGTAATCTCCAATACGTCCACCGGATCGCCGTTGAAAATAAAGTGCATATTCGTGGGATCCACAGTGAATGGACCGTTGATAAACACAGGTTTACCGGCCTGTACGCACCGAGGAACATGAAAGGTGGTGGGTGCCGGAGGCGGCGGAGTAAATGTCCCTGGCGAAAGGTATCCGCTTGGCTTCGACGGCATCAGGCCGAATACTTCCGGCTTGCCGTTGCCGTCGAGCAGCATGTAGGGTAGAAAATTGCCCATCGTCGACGGCGGCGCAAAAGTTATTGGGCCGTTACCGAATGGAAACGTTTGGCCGCCAATCACTACCGATTTGGGAGATTCCAGGTCGCTGTTGGCTATCGCCGACCAAATAGCGTCCATTGGATCCAAGGATGTCTTGCCGTCGCAGGCCAAGGCTGGAATCACATCGGCGTAGTGATCGGTTCCGATCCAGAACGCATAACCGCGATCTATGTGACATGAAGTCGTGGGAGGTGCTTCCTGGCTCCACTTAACATCCGTCCTTAACTTGTAGGTGAACGCCGGGCCGTCGCCGGAACGGCCGGATATCGTCGGGATGCTCCAGATGTCCGGACCAGGTTGTATGTCGACCTCTTGCTGCTTATCGCCAAGAACGTTGAAGGTCACCTCGATGAGATCATGCAACTCATCGAGCCGTTCGGTGATCGTCGTGCCGTCGGCCAGCTTCTGGTCGATCTCCGAGAGGCTGCCATCGTTGTATTTCAACCCTTCCGCGTTAGCGCTTGGTGCGGCAGGAGGGGTGTCTGCCATACTTCGCGCAAGACACGCGAACGCGACTACGACGAGAGCCCAGGGTTTCGCCCGGCGCTTCAGGGCTAGAAAGATTCTGGTGTTCACGAACGTCACCTCGCAATCGCCCAAGCTTCTGTTCGGCCAACTAGAATTCCAGTAAGATCGGGGCAATAATAAACTCCGATCGCGCCTTATATGTTGAAGCGGTTAGCCCCAGCGGAATCATAAACCCCGAGACGATGCAATATAGAGGCAATTATACCCAGGCTGCGGTCTTGTGTACTAATGCGTTTCGTCCCAGCGTCCGTCCGCCACGTATTTTACCTGTTTCGCCGGGCTTGCGCACAGTGCTATGGTACTTCCGATGGCGGAGAGTCGGTGACGCCAAGCTGTGCTTCGCTCAAGATCAGGACGACGTCGCCATGCTTCTCAGAGCCGAAGCAGGGCAGCCGGCGTGGCACCAGGCATGTTCCAGAGCGTCACGGCCTTCGGGCGAATACTGAGAACGTGTGCGGCAGACGGCGAATAGTGTCCTCCGGCATATGCGGATTATTCGGCCAGAACGGTTCCGGATGTTCCGTCAGTTGCTCGATAACGAGGCCGGCGCCGATCAAGCTGTTGATGACGGCGCCGAGGGTCCATTGACGGTAATGCGGAGTCGATTCGGTTTTGAACGTGAACAAGCGGTGCCGTGGCTTATCGGAGAAGTAGTCGCCGTCATCCGGATCGAGCCTGTACTCAGGCGCCGTCTCGTCCCAGGCCCAGTCCAGCGGATGCCCCTCGAAAACGAAGGCGCGTCCTCCCGGCTTGAGCAGCCGCTCGACCACCCTGGCCCAGGCATCGATGTCCGTCATCCAGCAAAGCGCGCCCTTGCCGGTGTACACCAAGTCCGCAGTGCTGTCCAGGTCATGCGGGACGTTGAGAACGTCGGAGAGCACCCAGGTAGCGGCTGCCCCCAGCGCGTCCGATTTGGCTTTGGCGGCGGCAAGTAGACGCTCGCTGATGTCGATACCGACAATCTCGGCGGCCCCTTGACGGATCAGCGATAGCCCGTCGCGTCCATGAGAGCACTGCAAATGTATCGCCCGGTTGCACCACGGGCGGAGGTCGCCGAGGAGCTCGCGTTCGGCGTCCATCAGGTAGCTACCACCGGCGCGCAGAAACTCAATGTCCTGGTCGATGTCGCGCTCGGCGTACCATCCGGCGTTCTCGTTCCAATACGCGGCATTGCGTTGATGGGTCTGTGAAGTATTCAAAGTGACCGCCAGTCGATTGCATTTGCGGCATTTTACCTGACATGCCGTGGTTCTGGCGATCCGGATGGGATATAATAGAAGCGAGCAGACCCTAGCGCATTTCCGGCAAAGTGCGGTACGATAAGGTAATAAAGCGCGCAGTTGCCTTTCATCAGAGCCAGGCCGGCGGGTTGACAACCCAATACGGTTCACCGTACAATCGAAATATATTGACCGTTCTCCAGCGTTACTGTCACATATGATCAATCCGCCATCGGCCCGTGATAATCCGGCAAGCGACTCCCAAGGCCCCGCGGTTCATGCATTGGCGAACGGCGCGGCCGATGGTCAAGTAGCGCCGGCGAGGCCGAAGATCGACCGGACGCGCCCACTGGGACGAAATGTCGCGTTTTCGCTGATCGGCAACGCGGTGTTCCAGTTCTGCATGTGGGCAATGGTGTCGGCCATCGCGAAGCTTGGAACGAAGGTGCTCGTCGGAGAGTACACATTCGCACTTGCGATTACGGCGCCGGTGTTCTTTTTCGCCAGCCTTAACTTGCGAACGGTCCAGGCTACAGATGCCCGGGAAAGGCACAAGTTCGGCGAATACCTGGGCCTGCGCCTGGTTGCGCTGGCGGCATCGATCGCACTTATCGCCGCGATCGGCATCGTGATGCATCTGTTGCCGCCCAAACACGACGGCACCGTACTGATGAACGATGAAAGTCTGGCCGTACTATGTTGGGTAACTCTAGCGCGGTCATTCGATTGGGTAAGCGACCTTATCTACGGCCTTGAGCTTCATCATGAGCGCATGGACCTCGTCAGTCGGTCGATGATTCTGCGCGGCTCGCTCCAACTGCTGATCTTAGGCCCCGCGATGCTGCTTACGCGCAGTATTGTAGTGAGCGTCGCCTGCGTGGCGCTGGCATCAGCCATATCAACGATTATTAATGATTGCCGATATGCTAGCATTATTCTCAGTCATGATAATGACAAATCCCGACGCATTCGTTGGTCGGCAATATTGCCAAGCTGGGATATTGATGTCATGAAGACACTCACGCTTCTCTCGCTGCCGCTGGGAGTCGCCGCGCTCCTGGGCATGTTAAATGTCAGTATCCCGCGTTTTTTCCTGCAGTTTTATGGAGGCTCGGCGCAGGTCGGCGTCTTTTCAGCCATGGCGAATTTGTTGTATTTTATGGGGCTCATCTCGGCATCGACATTGCAGGGTATCATGCCGCGCCTTGCGCACTGCCTCGACGTTGCGGACATTCCGCAATTTTGGCGAATCGCGGCGCGAGCGATGCTCGTATCCATCGCATGCGGAGTCGCCGGCATATTGATGGCCCATTTCTTCGGACCGAGGCTCCTCGCGCTACTCTACAAAGCCGATTATGGAGGGCATCCGCACGCTTTCGAGTGGATTATGGCGGCGGCGGCAATGTACTATATTGCATCGGCCTTCGGATGCTTTTTGCAGGCCGGGCGGATCTTCAAGCCACAACCCGTTGTTTATGGCCTGTCCGTGCTGGCCTGCATTTTGCTTTGTTGGTATCTTGTGCCGCGGTATGGCATAATCGGCGGGGCGTGGGCCTATTTCGGCACGAACTGCGTTTGGGCTCTCGGCTTTGGACTTGTCGCGGTAGTGGCGCTCTCCAGAAATGCAGTTGGCGCCAAGGGTGAAGGTGTTCCAATTTGAGTCAAGCGATAGAACTTCCACTCAAGAACCGGTTGGCGGGGGCTCGCTACATTCGATCGGGAGTCGTGTATCTGCGCCACCGGGGACTGACCGCGAACGATGTCTTTCTGGCATCGTATCCGAAGTCGGGCAATACATGGCTGAAATTCCTGCTATGCCAGCTATTGACAAAGTCCGAGGTTGACTTCCAAACGGCGGAGGAGCTGCTGCCGGGAATCGGCCACCACCAACAGTCCAAGGGTATTTTGCCGAGCAACGGGAGGCTGATCAAGACTCACGAGCCGTACCGAAATGAGTATCGAAAAGCCATCTTGCTCGTGCGCGACGGCCGTGACGTGCTGGTATCCTATTACTATCATAATGCGCGTGTCGGCCGCCTCACCGGCGAGTTCGGCGATTCGCTTCCGGTGCTTCTTGAAGGGAAGACCGACTTTTACGGTTCCTGGCATAATTACATCCATTCGTGGCTCGACAGCAGCGTCTACAAGAACGGCGACGTGTGCCTGGTCCGCTATGAAGACTGTCTCACCACTCCGAACGACGTCCTGAAACAGATCTGCCGATACCTGGGCGTTTCGGCAACGGACGCCGAGATTCAGGCCGCCATCGACGCCAATACGGCCGACAAGATGCGGGCCAAGGAGGCGCAAGGCGACGATGGGATTGTCAAGCACAAGAAGCCCGTCTTTTTCGTGCGCAAGGCGTCCAAGGGAAATTGGCGGGATTATTTCAGTCCCGAGCAGCACGATCTGTTCATGCAAAAAGCCGGATCGGCCATGGAGCGGTTGGGTTACTCTTGCGAATATAGTGAATAAGGAAGAGGGCAAGGTGGCGAGAACGGACCACACCCTGAACGGTGTGGCTGGGCGGACAAAACCCCCTTCGGGGCTATTAACCGCCAATCCTCAGCCCCGAAGGGGGTTTTGTCCGCATAGCCTGGGGGTTCAGCCCCAGGATTAGAAAGTAACGCACCCGCATCGATGAACAATCGCACAAACAGCATTGCGACTTCCCTGGAAGCGAAAGAAGGGTGGACAACATCCAGCGACGACGCGTTGGAAGGGCCGCCGCTGACCGTCGACCTGGCACGGTACCGCAATCCGCCCTGGCATACCAAGGGTCGTGGAATACTGGTACGCGCGCTCTGGCTTTATGCCAACGCGGTGTTTTGCCAGAATCCGTTGAACACGTCGACTCGGTTCACCAGCGCGCTACTTCGCATGTTCGGCGCCAAAATAGGCCGAAACTGCAACATTAAGCCGAGCGTCAAATTCAAGTCACCGTGGCTTATCGAGGTCGGCGACAACACATGGATCGGCGAATACGCCTGGCTCGACTCGGTGTCGCTCATCCGGATCGGCGCAAATGTCTGCATTTCACAAGGCGTTCTACTCTGCGCCGGGGGTCACGATATGACCGATCCACTCTTCGGCATGATCGAGGGGCCAATCATTATCGAGGACGGCGTATGGGTCGGCGCCCGCGCCACGATCCTGCCAGGTGCGCACCTGGCGACGCATTCCATCATCACGGCAGGGTCTGTTTTCTCGGGATCGACGGAGCCGTACGGCATCTACTCGGGGAATCCGGCGCGCCTGATTCGACGCCGCGTGCTTACGGATGGCGGGATGGCGCCCGAGATCGCGGCCGAGCACAAACGGACAATGGACGCCTTCGGCCTTCCCACCCGGCGTAAGTAAATGGCTTATAAGAAGATCTTAAATATCATTGCCTCCGCAAACCCGGCAGGCGGAGGAACGATCACGTGGGTCCGGGACTCGACGGAGGAGTTGGTCAGGCAGGGGCATTCGGTAGATTTGCTGACTTTCGACCCTCCCGACTCGCCGTGGGTTAACACATTTCCCGGCACCCTTCATGCCGTGGGATCTCGGCCAGATTTGTACTCGTACAGTCCTGCGGCCATTGGTTGGCTGACGTCGCGTGGAGCCGCGTACGACCATGTGATCGTTCATGGCGTCTGGCAGTATCAGACGCTTGCCACATGGATAGCCATGCGCAGATTACGCAAGCCATATTTTGTGTACACGCACGGCATGCTGGACCCGTGGTTCAATCTGGCCATGCCACGGAAGCGACTGAAGAAGAATATCTACTGGTCCTTGATAGAATACAAGGTCCTACGTGACGCGGCGGCGGTAATATTTACAGGCGATGAAGAGCGCGATCTCGCGCGAACGGCGTTTCACCCCAGCGTCTACCGCGAAGCTGTCGCCAGCCTTGGAATCTCCGTATCACCTAACGACAAACCAGGGCTGCGAGACGCCTTCTTTAATCGGTATCCGGACTTGCGCGGCAAGCGTCTCCTACTGTTCGCTGGAAGACTGCACCCAAAGAAAGGGTGTGACCTCCTAATCCAGGCGTACGCAAACGCCAGCAAAACCGATGACAATTTGCACCTCGTCATGGCGGGGCCCGACCATGACGGATATATGGGCTTGTTATCCCGCCAGGCGGAACAGCTCGGCGTCCAGGACAAGATCACCTGGACGGGCATGCTGCAGGACGACGAGAAATGGGGCGCCTATCACGCCGCCGATCTCTTCGTGTTGGCATCCCATCAGGAAAACTTTGGGCTGGCGGTTGCTGAGGCGCTTGCCCGCGGCATTCCCGTGCTCATTTCCAACAAAGTGAACATCTGGCGGGAGATCGAGGCGGATGGAGCTGGTATAGTCATTAACGACACTGCCGAAAGCGTAACCGACGGGTTGTCAAGATGGCTTGCGATGTCCGGCGCAGACCGTCAGGCAATGGGCACGCGATCACGCCGTTGCTATGCCACGCGGTATGAAATTACAACCGCGGTCAATGCATTGCTGAATGTGCTCGATCAATATTCCTCGCAGCAGTTTTAAGCACGGATTATACTAATGGCACTAATATGGGAAGTTCTGAAATTTCCGTGTTTGCCTTGTTTTCCGTGGTGAAAATCTTCTTATTGGTTCCGGCCATGCCGGTAGCTCCGGACGTCCTTGTTCGATAGGGTCGTCAGCATAATGGGGTACGATGTTTCCGACATAACGCGGAAGCGGGATAATGACCCTTCAGAGCCGCGTTGAATTACCCATAATGTTAACAGGACCATTACCATGACGCCTCACCGAATTTGGACGGTGGGCGCGGCGATCCTTGGCGTTGCCGTCCTCTGTATAGCCGGAGGCCTGATGGGCGCGTGGGTCCGACACAGGCAGGTACTGCCGCAGCCGCCCGTTATGACAGTCCGGTTTTTAGACCTTTCCGACGGAGACTGCGCCGTTATCCACACACCGGACGACCGATTCATTCTGATCGACGCCGGCGGCAGCCGATCCGACGGCGAAGTAACAACGGCTTTGCGCGACATGGGTGCGAAACAGATCGACCTGCTCATACTGGCATCGGCGGACGACTCGGGAATCGGGGGCGTCGCGGCCCTCCTGCGCTCCGGTCTGCCGATTCGGTCGGTATGGACCAACAATATTGAGGACGACTCGGAACGTGACCGGGTGATTGCGGATATGGACAACGAACGGATACCGATGCGGACGGTCTATGCGGGTCTCTGGCAGCGAATCGGGACAAGCCGGATGCAAATCACGGCGATCTGGCCACCGGAACATGGATTCCGCGCGCGCAATGATGCGCTAGTCTGCCGAATCGACTATGGAACCCAATCCTGCCTGTTCCTCGGTCCGCTGTCTGAAAGTGGAGAGCCGTATCTCATTTCCGGCGCCGCGGATAGGTTAAAGGCGGACGTAATGCAGGTGACTGACCACGGCGACGGCGGGGCGACGTCGCTCGAGCTTTTGCATAGCGCAAAACCGGAAATCGCGGTGGTCGCATGCGATGCCGGCAGGCCTCCGGCGCCCGCGGCAATGCAAAGGCTGCAGGCAGCCGGCGCGAGCACATGGAGAACGGATAAACAAGGGATGGTGACCGTCACGCTGGACATGACGGCGAATGGCCCTAACGTTACCGGATCACGGTTATAATCAGGATTTTAACCACGGAAAGTACGGAAGGCACTGAAATAGTTCATAGCCAAAAGTTGCGGCGGACTTCCCTCTTCACTGTTTTCCGCGTATTCCGTGTATTCCATGGTTAAAAATCTTGATCAATGTTTAGGACCAAAATGGTTATTGCACAGACGGCTCGACTGGGAGACATCCTGCTCGAAAGCGACATGATCACCGCCGAACAACTCGGGCGGGCTCTCGACATCCAGACATCCTCGCGCGAGAGGCTCGGCTCGGTGCTCATTTCCAATGGGTGGGCCACGGAAGAGCAGATCACCTACGCCCGCGGCATACAGATGGACGTGGCTTACTCGGATCTGACCGATACCGATCCCGATCCGTTCGCCGTGGCGGCCATACCTCTGGAGATCGCCCAGCGATACCATATGCTGCCTCTCGCCATCATCGAAGTCCCTGCTCAAATCGCGCGTCTGAGAGTCGCGATGACGAACCCGTGGGATATCGAGGCGATTGATCTCGTACAGCGCCAGGTGCATATGCGACTCGAGCCCGTCCTCGTTAGCCGAACGGGCTTATTAGCAGCCCTGCAGGTCGCCTATCACGGCGGTCACGGCTCCGCGCTCCAGGCGCACGTTGCAGACACGCTCGAACCGGCCCAACTGGACTTGACAGGCACATACGATACGGTCGACGATGTTGACATCGACGACACATTCAAGCTAAGCGATCAGGCGCCCGTTATTCGCTTTGTCAACACGGTGTTGTCCGACGCGGTCCTGCGCGGCGCCTCCGACATCCACATCGAGCCACGGCAATCGGACTTTCAAATCCGGTACCGCATCGACGGACAGCTTCATGTGATCCGCGTGGCATCGCGAAGGTTCCTTGCATCCACGGTATCGCGCATTAAGATCATGGCCGAGATGGACATCGCGGAGCGCCGCCTGCCACTCGACGGCCGGATTGCCTTGAAGATCGACAACCGGAACATCGACATCCGGATATCGACGCTCCCGACGCAGTATGGCGAGCGTGTCGCAATGCGG
>Ga0207036_10098_pt1 | contig 17198 bp, 15 predicted proteins | sample Alteio_BWMinCont_78_FD_153284 | JGI IMG/M metagenome (GOLD analysis project Ga0207036, IMG submission 153284) | Enriched cells from forest soil in Barre Woods Harvard Forest LTER site, Petersham, Massachusetts, United States -... | ecosystem: Environmental > Terrestrial > Soil > Temperate forest >... | reverse complement strand
TTTTCTTGAATAGCGGTCAATGAAGTACTCGATCAGCATCGGAATGTCCTCCTTTCGTTGGCGAAGGGGAGGAATCTCCATTGGGATCACGTTTAGGCGATAAAACAGATCGCTTCGAAAAGCACCCGAACCGATAGCCGTCTGCAAGTCGCGATTGGTCGCCGCAATCACACGCACATCCGCACGGATAATGTGGCTGCTTCCAATTCGCTCGAACTCCCGTTCCTGCAAAACGCGCAGCAGGGCAATCTGAGTCTCCATAGGAAGCTCGCCGACTTCATCCAGAAAGATGGTGCCGCCCTCAGCAAGCTCGAACCTGCCGAGGCGCCGCTGCAGCGCTCCGGTGAAAGCTCCTTTCTCGTGACCGAACAACTCCGAGGCGATCAACGATGTTGGGATGGACGCACAGTTGACATTGACGAAGGCTCTAGCAGAGCGCTGGGATCGTTTGTGAACGGCGCGAGCGATGAGCTCTTTGCCGGTGCCCGTCTCGCCGGTTATCAGGACGGTAGAATCTGAGGGGGCAACTTTCGCAACCTGCGCCAGGACGAATTGGATGGACGGCGAGTCGCCCACGATCTCCTCGAACATGAATGCCTTGTCCACTTCGTCGCGGAGTGCAATGTTCTCGTTTCGCGTCCTGTCTTCGGACCGTTTGCGGTCATCAATGTCGGTGGCGCTGGCGTACCATCGAACGACCTTGCCGTCTTCGTCCAGGAGAGGGTTATACCGAATTAAGAACCAGCGATACTTGCCGTCTTTTCCGAGCGCGCGCTGTTCGTTTTCGAAAGGGACGTCGGTGGCAAGCGACTCCTGGCGGGATTTGCGAAGCCTGTCAACATCTTCGGGATGGAAAATGCGCTCCCGAAACTTGTTGTCCATAACATCGTCCAAGGTTAAGCCCGTGTAATCGAGAGCTACTCTATTCGCATAAATAGCACGGCCATCGGGATTCAAGACGACAATTGAAAGCGGAATGGCGTCGGTGATGCGGCGGAGTTCTTGTTCGTCCTGGCGAAGCTTGACCTCGGCTCGCTTCAGGTCTTCGATATCAGCCCCTGTTCCGAACCACTTCAGAATGTTTCCGGCCTCATCCCGCATTGCCACGCCACGATGCAGGAACCAGCGGTATTCTCCGTCCGAAGCCCTGCGTACGCGCACTTCATTCTCGAAGGGTGTGCCCGTGGTCAGCGAGTGGTGGCATTTTTCGGTGTGTCTGTCGAGGTCTGCCGGGTGGATCATCTTCTTCCAGCCATCGCCAGCCATTTCACTTACGGACATCCCTGTATATTCCTGCCAGCGGTGATTCGCGAAATCTCTGGAACCGTTTGGATCCGTGGTCCACGCCATCGCAGGAATGGTTTCGATCACGTCGCGGAGCTGTTGTTCGCTCCGCCGCAACGCCTCTTCCACGTGCTTACGCTGAGTGATTTCCGTTACCGCCCCAACAAATTCGAGGTCGCCGGATTCGTCATTTGTTGAAGGACGGCCCATGGCTCGGACGTACTTGACTGAACCATCCGGCATGAGTAGCCGATGCTCAAAATCAAAATTCTTCCTTTCCTGAGCAGCGGAATTGATCGTCTGGGTTACAAGTTGCCTGTCCTCCGGGTGAATTCGTTCGAATACCCGTTCCAATGTTGTGTAGGGTGCTGTTTCGAATTCGAATATCCGAAACGTTTCCTCGGTCCAATAGATTCTCCCGCTCGACACGTGCCAGCCAAAGCTGCCTGTGTGGCTTAGCCTCTGAGCTTCCGCCAGGTAAGCCTCATTCCGCCGCAACGCGTCCTCAGCCCGCTTGCGCTCGGTCCCGTCTCTGGCGTCACCTGACACCCTCTTTACCGGAGACAGCATTCTCGAATGGTGCGACTCAAGAGACATATTCTGTCAGTATTCCCATAGGATTGCCGACGCCCATTATAGATCGTGCCCAAATGCCAGACCAAGCGTATCCGCGCAATGATGGCACGTTTCGATCAGGATTCTATCCGTGGGAGGCGGCTGTGGCCAAGCGGGTTTCGGGCCGCCGTAACTATGAGGCTAACGTAAGTCGGGATCGGTTGGCCTAGCAAGTCCTTTCGTATACCCATTGCGCGTCTAATCCTGAGTTTGAGAAGCTTCTCCAGAATACCCGTGGGTGGCTTGATAGAGGAGGATGAATGGCGCAGGTATGGTTAGTCACCGGCAGTTCCCGTGGTCTGGGTCGTGCAATTGTTGAAGCGGGCCTCGCTGCGGGCAATAAAGTGTTGGCGACGGCTCGGGACATTAAATCGCTGGCTGATCTCTCGGAACGATATGGAGATCAGGTCAAGCTCTTCGCAATGGATGTGACCGACGAAGCAGCAGCAGCAAACGCGGTAATAACGGCGGTCGATGTATTTGGCTCGCTGGATGTGGTCATTAACAATGCGGGATATGGCAATCTTTCGTCCGTCGAAGACACGCCTCTATCGGAATTCCGGGCACAGATCGAAACGAACCTCTTTGGAACAATTATTGTGACGAAGGCAGCTCTTAGGTATTTTCGCGAAAAGAAAGCTGGCCAATTCATTCAGTTTTCATCGGTGGGCGGAAGGATTGGCCCTCCGGGACGCGGGCCTTATTCGGCGGCGAAGTGGGGTGTCGAAGGCTTCTCCGAGGTGCTTTCGCGCGAAGTGGCACCGCTCGGCATCAAGGTCACCATCGTTGAACCCGGTGGCTTTCGCACTGACTTCGCGGGCAGTTCCACCGAACTTAGCGAAGGTCATCCTGAATACGATTCGACGGTTGGAGCTACCGCAAGATTTCAGCGGAACTACAACGGCAAGCAGCCTGGTGACCCCAAAAAGGCAGCTCAGGCGATCGTCCAGTTGACGCAAGAACGGAACCCTCCGTTGCGACTCTTGCTCGGCAGCGATGCGTACGCTGCCACGGAGAAGAATGATCTTGCGCGATTAGAGGAAGCACGAATTTGGAAGAAACTCAGCGTCTCCACCGATTTTGAGACGAAGTGAAGAAGCAGCAAATATTAAGCAGAAGAATCCGAACCGCGCCAAGGTAGTCAATGGTTCGACTTGGCCTGGATTCTTTCCTTCTTCGTCTCACTTGAGGATCAGATTGCGCGAATCAACCGCATGAAGGCGTCGATCTTCTTCGTAATTCGCGCCCGGTCGGGACCGAGGTTCTGCTCCAGGCAAATTCCGCTAAAGAACGTGACGATCAAGCCAGCGAGGGAATCATTATCGTCACGAGATCCACGCGCTGCAGCTAGATTGTCGATGAGCAACTGATGGGCTTTCATTACGCTCGCGACCATAATCTGGCGGGCTTTTGGGGGGAGGTCTGCGAACTCGCGCATAGAGTTCACCGAGAAGCAGCCCTTCTGCCCCCAACTCCCATAGCAGACCTTGAGAAAACTCTCAACATTGGTCCAACCCAGAGGCTGTTTCGTCAGGTGTCCGCGTGCCATCAGGACTTCGAAATACCTGCGCAGGCTCTCCACGAACAGGTCTTCTTTGTCCTTGAATTCCGTATACAAGCCAGATTTGCGTACACCTGTGGCCTGTTCAAGGTCCTGAACACTCGTCTCAGCGAGGCCATGCTTCCAGAAGACTGGGATTGCTTTATCGAGGACATCCTCTCGGGTGAACAGTTTTCGTCGTCCCATTGCAACATTATCGGTCAATTCGACTGCGAGGCTTGCAAATAAAGGACCGAATGGTCCATTATTACAAAGAGAGATAGAGATTGTCCCGGAGGACCCATGGCGCCCAGCCGTAAACAACAGGTCATCGATCTGCTGAAGTCGCTTGAGGCCAAAGATCCGGTTCCACTCGCATATGTCAATCCGAATAAGTATATCCAGCACAACTTGCAGGTGGGATCCGGTCCGGCAGGTGTCGCCGCCCTCATCAAGAACATGCCGCCCGATGCGTCCGTCGATACGATCCGTGCCTTTGAAGATGGGGACTATGTCTTCGCTCACACGCAGTACAACTTCTTCGGACCAAAAATTGGCTTCGACATCTTTCGGTTCGAAGACGGCTTGATCGTCGAGCACTGGGACAACTTGCAGGAAACCACGACCGAACCCAGCCCCAGCGGGCACACGATGATCGACGGTCCCACGATCGCCTCCGATCTGGACAAGACCGATGCAAACAAGGCGCTCATGCAGCGCTACATGGAGGACCTTCTCGCAGGCCGTCGCGAGACTTTTCCGAGCTACTTCAACGGAATCGCATACATTCAGCACAATCCGTGGGTCGCCGACACCATCCCTGGACTGATTGCGGGATTACAGGCTCTTGCCGCCAAGGGGCAGGCAGTCGTCTACAAGCGCGTGCATATGGTACTTGGTGAAGGTAATTTCGTCTTGGTCGTTGCCGAGGCTACGTTTGGTGGCGTGCCCACTGGCATTTATGACCTCTTCCGCATTGAAAAGGGTAGGATCGCTGAGCACTGGGATACGCTCGAATCGATTCCACCTCGCGATCAATGGAAAAATAGCAACGGTAAGTTCTAGCGCGGTGCGAGGCAGAACATATGCTTCAAGGCATGTTTGGAAAAAGATTGGCGGAGCATTTTTCTCTGCTGGAGTCTTCCTCACTTGTGCTTGGTCCCAAGGGAAACTCTCAGGTTGCGTTGACACGTATGCGAATGCCGAACGGCTTTCCTGGACCCACTCCACACATTCCACCAGAAAAGGCTTTTTCGATATCCGTGCACCTGCGCCGTCCCGACAGCGTTAAGGGCTGGGGAACGTGGCTTGACGGACGCTTTCATCGTGTCACCGAATGGGATGCCGGCGGGATTCAGATATTCGATATGGAGTCGGAGCCGGTCGCACTGCGAACTTCAGGTTTCGACTCGGTTCACGTCTATATACCCCGGTCAGTTATCACACCCAAGTGCTGATATATGCCGCCGCGGCTTTCCTGTCCATGCGGCCACGCACTACCTCGCCGACGATCTGCCGAAGAGCAGCCTTGTGCTTGAACCTGAACGGATCGGGCTCGCCCAGAGACTGGCGCACAGCGGCATATCGGACCGCCGACTGCTCATACGCCCAGATGAATACATCCCGCAGCAGATCGATCTTGTTCAGTTCATAAACGCCCAAGACTGCATCCATGTAGAGCGTGCGCGGCACGTCGATGAAGGACAGCGGCGAAAGATTGAGCTTGATGAACGGGATGTTCGCCGAGAGGCGCGACATGCGCTTGTTCACTTCCGGGTGGACGCCCGCTTGGCCGCGGGCTCGGACGGGCGTTTCGGACTGCGCCGGTTTCGCGCCGAACATAAACCAAATCCGTTTGGCACTCGCCGCGCTTCACTCACGCCCTGCCACCGTCCAGCGAGCTTAGGGCCTTTTCACCGTTCCGCCTGTTTTTGTCCCCTATTGCCGCAAGTGAAGATGGAATGAGAAGGCACAGCGTGTCGCTGTTCTGATATGCGAACTGCGTAATCAGTTGCACCGAACACGATGGGGGATGGAGCCGCAAAAGGGGGAGGTATGCGGCAAACTATCCTACGAGTGCTATGCCCACGCCCGCAGTCCCGCACGCTGGGCAGCCTTCCGTGTGGACTTATCCACATGGTAGGGCAGTTTCACAATTTGCCCATTTTCGTCCCCGGTACCGACGCTTGCGCAGTTGGTACATGAAATTGCGAAGCGAGTGATACGGGTCGTTGGGATTATGCTTGTCAATGCGACCCAGCGTCTGAGCAATGGTCGCAATGGACTTTCCCGCAGCCCACATCTTGGCGAGACGAGCATAAGGAAAAGGTTGGCGCTGTTTGCGGCGATGCTTTGAGGACGAATCTGACGAAGGTTATTCGGAGTGAGCCTGCCCTTCTTTTTCCACTGGAGTGAAGGATGAAGCGTGAACATTTCGTCAAGGTAGTCGAGGAAACACTCGACTCGCTCCCACGAGAATTCCGCAGTCGCATTCGCAACGTCGCTGTTCTGTGGCGGGGACATCTCGTAGACCGTTCCACACCCGCCCAGGAATCCAACGTTTGTGGAACACGTATCCCTAATGGGACGTGAAAATATCGGCTATGCACCGCGGAGATATGGACAAACTATGGATCGATCCGCACGATTATCAGGATCAGTTGGAGTCAGCGGTAGAAATTCTTTCGACAAGAATGATGAATGTCTCAATTTATAATCACCAGCTTTGTGTTCTCCGGCAATCAGAAGAAGGCGGCTTAGAAGGGAGGGCTGGGCGAAATGGAAACGCACAAAGTCTCACTGAGAGACACCAAGATAGACCCGCTGGCGCACGAACTCGCAACGTCGCAGGACGTTCAACCCTAACTCGATTGCTTGATTAAGGAGTATCGCGATAACGCTGCTGGACTCGAAGCTGCCCTCGAAGTCGTGCGAGACTTGCCGCTGGAAAAGCGATACACTTGGAGGGTGTTTTCCGCCCTCAAGTGGGCATTCGCAGATTTTGAAGACGAATACGTAGGCTCGACCTTCCCCACATTTCTGAACCCACGCGGTCGGAGATGACCAAGGAACTCGAACTGCGCCTCCAACAGTTGCGGATGTTGCTGCAGCTTTCCGCACTGAATAAACTGGCAGTGATTAGGCTTCCGACGTCTCGATTCATTTCGCGAATGTCTCACCGGATGCATCACGAAGCTTTAGGCGGGGTGTGATTTCCTTCAGCCGCATCATCCCTTGAACGTAGCAGTCTTCGTGAACAGCTTTCCCATCCATCCTCATCCGTCTTCGCAGTTTCAAGCTCTACCGGTTCATTGCAGATGCTGCAGTTCGGCAGTCGCAGCGTGTGGATAAATCGCAGGAATCTTGGCATTGCACGGCGTCCGAATACGAATCATCGGATTGCACGAAGACTGCCGAATGGTAATCGTCCTTGTGGTCAGTACAATACCGTGATCACCCGACTGGTAGGGAGTGGTCCGAACTGAGACAAGGTTATAGCTCCGTCGGTGGATGGCATAAGCTAGCCATCATGCCAGACTGGCCTGTTAGACCATCTGGGAGGTGTGGCTCTGAATGGTAAGTTCAGGCTGCGGAATTCAGATTGTTCATTTCAACGTAGGCCGGTTTCGACGATTGCCGAGTTCTGTGGTGTCGGAGCTCGCCAAGCAGGAAATTGATTTCTCCGCCGAGCAGAATGGCAAAACCGGACAAATAAAACCATACGTACAGGCCAATGGCGGCACCGAGCGGTCCGTACGTTTTATCGAGACTCTCGAAATGTCGGAAATAAATTCCCAACAGGTATGACAAGCCGATCCAGGTCATGACTGCAACAAGCGCTCCGGCCAAGCTGTCCCGAAAGCGCTGCTTCACATCGGGACCAAAATGGTAGAGTAGTTCCACCGCGAGCACCGCAACGAACACAGCGATGCCCCACCGAAGATAGCGCCAAGCCGCAAGTATGGCAGGATTGAGGTCAAATCTGCTTGTAAACCAAGTCCCGAGGTACGTCCCCTCAACCATCAATCCGACCGCCACGAGTAACAGAGATCCGGCGAGCAATGTCAGTCCCAGGGCAATGGGTCGAGTCTTCCACACCGGGCGGGTTTCGCGGACCCGATAAACGAGATCAAGGCCGTCAATTATCGCAGCAAATCCGCTGGAAGCTGTCCAAATTGTGAAGACTAACCCGAGCGTTAGAAAATGTTTGTGTTTGAGAGTGACGTCAGACACGATGTTGCGAACCAAGCTCATTCCATCGCCTGGGACGAGCCTGGCCATCACGCCTAGAAGGCCCTCAAACAGATGAGGGATGGGTACATACCCCAGCAACGAAGCCATCGAAACCAGCAACGGAAATAGTGAGAGCACGAAGTAGTATGACAGTCCGGCAGCGAATACGAAGAGGTGTTCGTCGTAAACATCGTTGTAGATGGTTATCAGCGATCGCTTAATCGTGAGCCAGGCGCCTGGCACGCCTAACGCGAGCACCGAATCACCTTTTCAGAGCTTGTCATAAGTGCAGCAGCCTGCCATGTCGGTCTTAAAAAAGACCGAGTGAATTGCAACTCCCTTTTTCGCCTCATTCATTCCACTCGCTCGTGGTTGTCCGCGACCTCAATCCACCACAAATCTCGGTCGCAACTTCGAGGGGAATTACCGGTGATCAGAGCCTACGCCGTTATAGCCATTTTCGTATCCTTGAATGTAGGCCTGACGATAGGAGGCCCTGAATTGGTCCTTGCTACCGAAGCTGGCTTCATAGCCACGGTTTCCACGCTCATAGGTGCGATGTTTCGTAGCACGAGAGCTGTGGCCTGACTGCCGATCCTGCAAACCGTCGTTTGCGCCATCCTGAAAGCCGTTCTGGGTTGCCACGTTGCCATTGGCTTCAGACCGAGGAGCGTACTGGCTATTCTGCCCGCTGGAATCGAGGGTGGCACTACGATTATTTTGATAGCCTTGATCGTATCCTGACTCATAAGCACGGCGGTCGTCCGAATCATTTGGCTGCAAGCGATACTGGTGAGGCTGACTATTCGTGCGGTCGGCCTGTCCGTGGTTGAGGCCCTGCTGATACATAAGGTTGTTTGCGTTGTCCTTGCCGTCGGCGTGGTTGACGTTCTGATTTTCTTGAGATTGATGGGCAGCGGCGGGCTTCAGCGTTGCGAACGCGATGAACCCGGCTGTAAGAGCTAAGATCCATATTGCATTTAATACATTGAGTTTCATTACACACTCCTGAATCGTGATGTTAACGACGTTTGAAGCGACATCGGCACTTAACTTGCCGATAAAGAGAATTGGGAACGACGAGGGCAGCATCCGTTTCGTAACCTTAAGATGCCGCGAACCCCGCCTATTTGCCTACTTATGTTAGCGCGTGGCTCGCTCAGCGTCTGAGCAAGATTGCTCAAATTCTTGGCTGCTCGACGCGGTTGGGACGGCGCTCGATCATCGGTACACCAAGAAGAACCCGTGAACCAGCGCCACGCCACATGCACGCGCAGTTCCTACACCAGCTTGCGTTCGCTGCTGATGCCCTACGCGCGGAAGCCTGAAGGCGTCAATGAGTGAAATGGCGATGTTACGTCAACGACCCGTGATCCGGCCCGCCCGTCAAAAATGACAGTTCTCAAAGCAGACTAGACCTGTTGCACTAGTTGTTCCCCAACTTGGAGGAGCCAATCGCAGGTGATCGTCCTTCACTGAGAAAAGCATGGGGCGGGCTGGTTCTTCAGTGGGCCCGCATATTAGGAGACACTGGGAGTGACAGAGACCCACTCGGCGCGGCAGAATAAACCCAACATTGTCTTCGTCCTGTTAGACAACATCGGCTGGGGAACTTTCGGGGTGTACGGTGGAACGATACCCACGCCGCGCATCGACAAGTTCGCCAGCGAGGGCATCCGTTTCAACAACTACAACGTCGAGACCCAATGCACGCCGTCGCGCTCGGCCATTCTCACCGGGCGGCATCCGGTTCGCTCGGGAACTATCAGGGTCCCTTTTCCCGGGGAGGGGGAGGCTGGGCTCGCGCCGTGGGAATACACCATCGCCGAACTCCTATCTGACGACGGCTATGCCACCGCAATGTACGGCAAGTGGCACGTGGGCGAGCACGAGGGCCGCCTGCCGAACGATCAAGGCTTCGACGAGTGGTGGGGAATCAAGAACAGCAGCGATGAGGCCGGCTATTCCGCGTGGCCATTGTTCAAGGAAAGCGGCATGCCGGAGCCCATGATCTGGGAAGGAAAGAAGGACGAGCCGTCCAAGCCGGTGATGCCGTTTGACCTGAAGGTGCGGCCTATCTTGGACGGGGACTACATCATTCCCAAGACAGTGGAGTACATCAAGCGGAACGCCGCGGCGAAGAAGCCCTTCTTCGTCTACGTTGGCTACACCGAGATGCACCCACCCGTGATCGGCCACCCGGATTTCGTTGGCAAGTCCACCCAGCGCGGCGGCCTCTACGCCGACATCGTCGCCGAGATGGACTATCGCGTCGGTCAGGTCTTAGACGCCGTCAAGGAAGCGGGCATCGACGACAACACCATTGTCATCCTCAGCAGCGACAACGCGAGCGGCGGGGCCATGCCACAATTTGGGGCGTCTATGAACGGGCCTGGCGAGGCGATTTTCTGAACACCCCGTTCGAGGGAAGTATGCGGGTGCCTGCGATCATCCGTTGGCCGGGCAAGGTCCCTGCTGGCGTGGTTACCAACGAAATGCTTGCCGCGGTGGATTGGCTGCCCACGCTAGCCGGAATAGTGGGTGCCTCGGAATCGGTGCCTAAGGATCGCCCAATCGACGGAGTCGACGCCTCGGCCTTCATGTTGGGCAAGAGCAGTACGACGGGCCGCGACAGCTACATGTTCTTCGGCATAGACGGCGAGCTGCTGTCGATCAAGTGGAAGATCTACAAGGCGATCTTCCGCTACACGGAGACTCCCGCCCTCGAGAAACCCTACATCGCGCCGCAGTTTCCTACGTTCTATGACCTGACCAGCGATCCTCACGAGGACAATAACCTGTTTAATTCGGACATGACTTGTGGCTGGATGCTGGCGCCGTGCTTCAAGCTCATCGGTAAATATCAGCGCAGTCTAAAGGAATACCCCAACATCAGGGTGGGCGAGGACTTCAAGGGCTATGAGAAAGCACCTCCAAGATCGGCATGAGTGTGACCAAAACACTTGCCTAACGGCGGCTGTCGTGTGGTGATTTCATGCACGATGCACGCCATGATTTGGCAGGCATGGACCTGAGCAGAAAGACGCGATGAAAATCAAGAACGCAATCTTAATTTCTGCGTGCTTTGTCTTAGCGTGCACCTTGCCCTCGCTCTCGCAACAAAAGGGGCAATGGGTGCCGGGACAGTTTGGACTCAATGCCGGGGTAATTCCCGATCCCGGTGTGACGTATGCCAATCTGGCGCTCAGTTACTCTGCCAGCCAATTGTATGGTCCCAACGGAAACCGCATTCTTCAGAATGTGACAGGGACCTATTCGTTCTGGGTGGATGAGAACATTTTCTACTACGTCCCAGTGCACAAGTTCCTTGGCGGGTATTTCATGCCTTATATCGCACTAAACTACGCGAGCGGTTCGCTGGTGGCTGAGTTGTCTCCTCTTCTCCCCGGGGTCACATCAGGGTTTAATCTCGGCGCGGGCGGATCGGGTTTTGCCGACACATACGTCCAGCCGCTGAATATGGGCTGGCATTTTGGCAAACGAGTCGATTTCGTCGCCGGATATTCTTTCACCGCCCCAACAGGCCGATACACAGCAGGCGCAAGCGACAACGTGGGCTCAGGATATTGGGGCAACAATATCACCTCGGGCACGACACTCTACATCACCAAGAACCAAGCGACCACCGCGAACTTTGCTACCGATTGGGAGATCCACGGGCAGCGAACAGCGGCCAGCGTGCCAGCGGGTCAGACCAGCAAGATAACGCCCGGACAGGCCTTCACCGATGAGTGGGGACTCGGGCAGGTTCTTCCTTTGAAGAAAGATATGAGCCAACTGGGCCAACTCGGCGTGGTTGGGTACGACCAATGGCAGGTGTCGAATAACGGAGGCGCTTATCTGGTCGCCGGACGCCCGGTCGCGGCGAGTCGGGTTCCGTACTACTCAGTTCATGCAATTGGTGTTCAGGCCAATTACATTCTCCAGGCGAAGAATCTAGTGGCTTTCTTCAAGTACTACGATGAATACCGGGCCCTGTCGCGTCCGAAGGGGCGCACGATTGTGTTTGGCTTTTCATGGACGCTGCGAATTCCGAAGCCGCAACCTGCCAAACAGTAGGGCTATCTATGCTGCTTCTTGACAATTCCGGTGACCCAGTGGAAGACAACTGTTGAAAACAGATGGGATGAGAAGGCCGGTCTCCGACGGGATGCTGTAGGCTCCCAAGTTATCGACGTGCTTTAAGCACAAGAGATAAAGGAGACCGGCAATGAAAAAGATTAGCACCGTGGCAGTGAAGCAGAGCAAGAATATTTCTGGGAAGAAACTGACGATCGGTCTGGACCTGGGTGATCGGTCGAGTTGGTATTGCGTGCTGGACGAAGCGGGAGAAGTGCTGCTGGAACAGAAGCTGAGTACGACTCCGAAAGCCATGAAAGATGTGATTGGAGCCATGCCGCGCTGTCGGATCGCGCTGGAGACGGGAATGCACTCGCCGTGGGTGAGCCGGCTGTTGAGCGATCTGGGGCACGAAGTGATCGTGGCGCATGCGCGCAACGTGCGCTTGATCGGGGAGAGCCGGAAGAAGGATGATCGTGTGGATGCGCGCACGCTGGCGCGGTTAGCGCGAATCGATCCGCAGTTGCTGAGTCCGGTGAAGCATCGCAGCGCGAAAGCGCAGGCCGATCTGACGGTGATCCGGGCGCGAGCCGGGCTGGTGCGATCACGGACGGCGCTGATCAATACGGCGCGAGGACTGACTAAGTCTTACGGCGAGCGGCTGCGGGGCTGCAACCCGCGAAACATGAATCCCGAAAAAGCCCAGCAGCTGAGCCCGGAATTGCAAGCGGCACTGGAACCGCTGTTGGCAGCCATCGAGTCGCTCAGCGAACGGATTCACGAATACAACCAGCAGATCGAGAAGATCGCCAGGGAAAGTTATCCGCAGGTGGCGCGACTGGAACAGGTGAAGGGAGTGGGGACGCTGATCGCACTCACCTACTTGCTGACGCTCGAAGATCCGCATCGTTTTCGCAAGAGCCGGGATGTGGGTTGCTACGTGGGATTGCAGCCGGGACGGCGGAACTCCGGCAAGAGCGAGCCGCAGTTGCACATCAGCAAAGAAGGCGATCCGTATTTGCGCACCTTGCTGGTGCAGGGTGCGCACCACATTCTGGGTCCATTTGGAGCGGACAGTGATCTGCGGCGCTGGGGCTTGAAGCTGGCGGAGCGAGGTGGGAAGAACGGAAAGAAGCGAGCCGTGATCGCGACGGCACGAAAGCTCGCCGTGTTGCTGCATCGCTTGTGGGTGAGCGGGGAAGCCTACGAACCACTGCGCAACAGCCACCCGAGCGCGATGCCGGCCGCCGCATAAGTCAAAAGCACTCTTAGAAAGGAAGAGCCAAAACAGAACCGAAGAGCAAAAGCAGAACGAAAGAGCAAAAGCAGAACGAAAGAGCAAAAGCAGAACGAAAGAGCAAAAGCAGAACGAAAGAGCAAAAGCAGAACGAAAGAGCAAACGCCCAAACGCCGAGTTCCGGTGACTGCGTTAATCGCCTAGCCCAGCTTCCATCTTAGATGGAAACAGAGGTCGAAAATCAGGTGGCAGCACCGGCTGAAACGAGAACACCCAACTGGCACCGAGCGAAAATACGCTCAATAAGAGTGCGGATGGAAGGGTAGCGACAGTGGGCCACTCGGCAGGAGAAAAACCTTGTCCAACGAAAAAACCAAGAACACTTGACTCCGACCGGCCTTCTCATGGAAGGCGATTTCACGTTTTGACCGCTGGTCAATGAACATTCGTATATATATATGCTTCCTTTCCTTATCTCAATGAGCAACTTGCTGGCTTTGCTCGGCCGCCAGGCGTTCAACATGTTCAGCTGCGGCTGCTAGCGATGGACCGGCCCCCTCACGCGACTGGTTCTCAGCGTGAATGAATGTCACATCGGTGAGACCGATAAATCCGAGAATGTGACGCAAATAGGGTTCCTGGAAATCGAACTTCTCTGCCGGAGTGCCCTTTTCATAGGCGCCGCCTCGCGCCGTGACGACAATCACTCTTTTCTTGGCTAGAAGTCCGCGCACACCGCTTGGTCCATAACCAAACGTCTTCCCCAACCTCACAATCTGATCGATCCACGCCTTAAGGGAAGAAGGTATCGCGAAGTTGTGCATGGGCGCGCCAATTACGATGATGTCCGCCGCCTCCAATTCTTCGATCAAGTGATCGGACATGGATAGATAATTCCGCTGAGCAGGCGTCAGCTGAGACGGTTCGAGACGGGTCGCGCCCCAATCATCGGTTATGTGCGGGAACATGGTTGTGGTGAGGTCTCTCTGTATAACTTCGCCAGCGGGATAATTCCTTTTCCATTCCTCAACAAACTTCGCGGTTAATTGCCGAGTTACTGAACTGGACCGAGCACTGGAATCAATTTGAAGTAGTTTCATATGCGCCTCCTGAACTCCGCGCGTCATCTAACATGATTGAGTAGATGTCCGGCTCAATGGATTAGACCTGTCACTTCATCCATATAACTTGTCCAATCGTCCAGAATGGGGGTTTGCTTTTGGATCCGCTTACAGATTTATTCAATACGATGCACGTGGCCAGCGTAGTGCACGCCCGTTTGGAGGTCACTGCACCCTGGGGTCTTATGCGCGGGGCTGAAGACGCGAATGAAGCAGTGGCGCATTCGTCTGCCCTTAGGAATTTGCCGTCCCAGTTCGCGCACTTCGGCATGGTTGCGCGTGGCAATTGCTGGCTGAGCGTAAAAGGGATTCCGGATCCGATTCCGCTCACCGGCGGAGATTGCTTCCTGTTAGCACCGGCGAGCACGTACGCCTTGCGGGACAACCCACGCACACGTGCGCGCAGTTTTTGTGAGGCTGCGCCTAAAGACCGCAGCAACGTGATCCATTATGGCGGAGGCGGCGTTCCGACCACCATAATCTCAGGATGGTTCAGCTTTAGCCCGGTGAGCATCAAGAGCCTAAAACGTCTGCTTCCAGAGTTGATTCTGGTCAAGGCAGATCAAGCCCAAACCCTCGCCCTCCACGCGACCTTGCAGTTACTCGCATCGGAAATGGCGGAACCGGCACCAGGCTCGGAGGTAATGGTCAACCGCTTGGCGGATATTTTGTTCATCCAGTGTGTCCGTGCCCACATAGCATCGAGCTCCGAAACCTGTAAAAGCGGATGGCTTCGCGCCATCTTCGATTCAAGAATTGGAGCTGCGCTCAAAGCAATGCACGAGAGAGTCGATAATCCGTGGACTGTGGAAACGCTGGCCGCGGCAGCAGGGATGTCCCGCTCAGCCTTTGCGTTCAGATTTAAACAACTGCTCGGGGAAACGCCACTCGAATATTTGACGGACTGGCGAATGTACAAGGCGACCGGCTTGCTGCAGGAAGATAATAGGAAGCTCTTCGAGGTAGCGAAGTCCGTTGGCTACGACTCTGACGCGGCGTTCAGCAAGGCTTTCAAACGTGTCTTGGGTATGGCGCCTAAAGAATATCGGCGAAGTGCCGCACAGGCGCGTCGAAGTTGAGGCGGCAATGTCGATTCTGAGTGGTTTGTCGGCAATTCTTCCACAGCCGCGCACTCGGCTCAAGGATTCGGCTCGATGCCAATGCGATCATTGACGCTGATCGAAAAAGGAATTGGATTCTGCTCCAACTCGCCTCCCGAAGCATGCAGAGCCGAGCACCGATAGGTCGCAGATCGTGCGGCGCCAGCCTCGCCAAGCCGATGCGCCTGGCGGATTCCTTCACAAGGAATCCCGGTGGAAAACAGCTTAAAGTCTGTGGGAAGACAAACGTGGCAAATTAACTTGCCTGCGCCGCACGATCAGCAGCGATACCGGCAACTTCCTCTATCCGCCGCAATACGGCAGAGAAGCCTTCCTCTTTACCGCCAGTAAATTCTGCCAATAATCTCATTGCTACGCCAGGGCCGCAGAACTCGCGACGGGGAAGCTGATCATCACTTCAAGTCCTCCACCGCTGTGGTTCTGCGCCTTGATTTCACCGCCATGAAATCTCACAGCTCGTTGCGCGATCGCCAATCCCAAGCCGACTCCGCCGGTAGAACGTTCTCGTGACTCGTCGAGGCGAAAGAATGGACGGAATAAGTCGTCGAGAGACGTCTCCGGTACGCCAGGGCCGTGATCTCGGACCGCAATCATGGCGGTAGAAGCGGCGTTGTTTGCTTCACACGTGAGACAGACCTCGACTTCCGTGTGCTCAGCCGTGTAGCGAATCGCATTACGGATTGCGTTCTCCACGGCGCTCCGGAGCAACTCAGGGCTGCCCGCCACTGTGCAATCTTCCGAACTGTGCAGAACTACGCGGCAGTTGCGAAGGCGTGCCTCGAAGTCCGCATCGGCCACAATTTGTTGTAGCAAGTCAGCAACATCAATGGTCTTCGTATCGGCAACCGATTCGCAGGCGTCAATTTTGGAAAGCGTGAGCAGGTTGCTGATCATGCCGTTCAGCCGTTTTGTCTCTTGCTCAATGCGCGCAATTGCTGTCTTCACCGCCAGGCCATCTACGTTGCGAATAAGTTCAGCGGCAAGATTGATCCGCGTGAGCGGCGAGCGGAACTCGTGAGAAACGTCGCTGATCAGTCTTTTTTGCGCGCACATGAGCGATTCAATCTGTGCCGCCATCTTGTCGAAGTCTCGTACCAGCTCTGCAATCTCATCGTGCCGATGCGTTATCTGCTTACCGGCACGCGCGGCCAGATTTCCTCCTGCAACTTCTTGTGCGGCGTTTCGCAAGCGAACAATGGGAGCACTCAAATACCGCGCAAGCCAAAAGCAAACGATTCCTGAAATTGCCATTGCGACAGCCAAGCCCCGCAACAGAGGCGGTCCCGGGACACCGGGCGCGCGCGAAAGTCTGCAAACAGCTACATACCGCGTATTAGCTTTCGATATCACAAGCTCGGCGAGCAAAGCGCTGTTTCCTAAACGAATAAATTTCACTTTGCCGTGAGCAGCAGCGCGCGCAGCAATATCTCTCGCCTGCGGAGTAACTTCCTGACCATTAAGGTCGTTGCCTCCGGCATCGAGCAAGAAGACTTGATCGTAGGAACCTTGACGAAGGCGTTGTATGTAGTCACCGAGTTCCGGCTCACCGCCACTTTCGTACGCCTGAACGAGATCCTGTGCCTGGATGGCAAAAGCATCGGAAACCAGGTTTTGCCATGCCGGTAGGGGCACATCGGGTCTGAAGAACAAGCTGCCGGAAATCGACACCGCTACCACAGCCCAAAACGACAGAAATATTTTCCAGAAGAGAGTCCTCACGGCTGATCAGTGCTTCTCCATTTGAGCCCGCGCGGTATAGATATACCCAACACTCCGGATGGACTTGATGCGTTCCTCTCCCGAGGACTGCAGGCCCAATTTGCGACGGAGTTTGCTGACGTGAACATCAATGCTGCGATCCAATGGCGAGAATTGCCGTCCCAGAACAGTTGTTGCAACCCGCTCTCGCGTAACCACCTGGCCTGCTGTGCTTAGCAGCAATTCGAGGAGATTGAACTCAAGCGCGG
>Ga0207036_10095_pt1 | contig 17223 bp, 14 predicted proteins | sample Alteio_BWMinCont_78_FD_153284 | JGI IMG/M metagenome (GOLD analysis project Ga0207036, IMG submission 153284) | Enriched cells from forest soil in Barre Woods Harvard Forest LTER site, Petersham, Massachusetts, United States -... | ecosystem: Environmental > Terrestrial > Soil > Temperate forest >... | reverse complement strand
AGCGCCGGAGGTCAGCGTCTTCGTTTCGTTATTCCAGCCGGCACGTACCACAAGTTTCAGCTCCGCTTTGACCAAGGCGATGCCCTCATCAGTGGCATCCGCATCGTTACCCGGCATAATTTTCTAATTCATCGTGTTGCTCAAGATGAGTACGTCGGGAGGCAGGCAATCCAGCCTGCCCGCGACACCAATGCTAATTCGACGTTATCGCGACCATCGGTCACGCCTTCGCCGACGGTCGCCATCGTTCTTTCCTCACCGCTTCAGCTCCTGCTGCCATTTTACTGGTTTCTGCTGCCGGTGGCAATGAGAGGCGCGGAAGTCTTTTCCGCCGTCTTCGCCGTTTTTGCGGCGGCCAAGATGTGGGCTGACCACGCTTCCAGGGAAACCCGGCCTCCGACAGGCATTGCCTCTGACCGGCCTGGCCTGGCCAAGCATCTGCCGTGTATCGTCACCTGCGCAGCTGCCTTCCTAATTTTGATTATCCGGAAAACGGATGCTGTCACCAACCCGCAATTTTGGGCGGAAGATGGCGTTATCTTCTTCCTGCAAAACATTCAGCTCGGCTGGCGTGCATTCGTCACGCCTTACGCCGGCTATTTGCATTTTTTTCCCCGGCTGGTGGCAGCCACCGCTTCCATGTTGAGCCCCTGTTGGCTGCCGGCCGCCTATAATCTCTCGGCCGGGATGCTCACCTTGGTGGTCGTTTGCCGTTTTTTTTCACCGCGGTTCGCGTTGCCGGAAAAGCCTTGGTTCGCGCTTGCACTCGTGCTGGTGCCGCATACCGGGGAAGTCTTTCTTAACCTCACCAACATACAATGGATAACCTGCCTCCTGCTGATTCAACTGTTCATCATGCAGGATGCCTCCAGTTGCGGGCAGCAAGCAGTGGATCTGATATTATTGATCGCAGCCGGGCTGACCGGACCATTTATCGTGCTGTTTCTGCCATTGTTCGCCTGGCGCTATTGGGCGAGGAAAACGCGGGCGAGCCTGAGTTTGCTGACGGTTGCCGCCGTTATTGCCTGCGTGCAGGGGTGGTTTTTGCAGCACAGCATGCCTGCCGTTAACGCCGCCCCCATTGATTTTATCGATGGGCCCGCCATTATTTACCGGCGCATCCTATTCTCGCTTTTTTTTGGTCCGAACTTGCCCGACTACTCTACTGGACTCGAAGTCGCGCTGGTGGGGAGCATTCTATTGGCTGCCCTGGTTTGCTTCTCGTTGCGCAAGGGCCCCAACTTTCCAATCAAAGCTGCGCTTTGGTACTGCTTCTTTGCGCTGGTCCTATCCAGTGCCTTGAAATTAAGGCCCGACATCGTCCTGCCATTTTCGGACATGATAGATGCCGACCGTTATTTTTATGTCCCGAAGGTGTTGCTGCTCTGGCTCATTATTCTCGAATTTCGCTCCGATCGGCGGTTCGAATGGGGTTCGCGCACGGCCTTTCTGCTGATACTCATGGCTAATTTGTCCACCCTTCGCTGTCCGCCATTTGTTGATCTACATTGGCATGACTACTGCCGTCGCATCAGCCGTGGCGAAGCGGTTGATATACCCGTTAACCCCGGGAACATCATCGTTCATTATCCAGGAGTAAATCGCCCATAGAGACCTCTCCCATGGCTTTAACCGTCCTCGCCACCTATATAACCGTTGCGATAATCGCCGTCTTGCCCACCGCGGTGTTTCACCTTTGGCTCACCCGTTGGGATCGCTTCCCCGCGTTTCTAACGCCGATCATGGCATGTGCCGGGACGTGCTTCCTTGGTTATATTGCCTTTTGGGCTTTCTTTTTTCGCGCCGCCGCGGGCTTTACCTTCACCGCAATGGTCCTGGCCTCTTCAATTGTTTTGCTGTGGCGCGCTCGGTCAGGGCTGAAAGGATTTTGGCAGACAAGCGATTTCCAAACGGTTCTCACCTTGTCGCTCCTGATCGGCGGCGGGTATATTGGAATTCTTTGCGCCCCGCGGATGCACGAGGATCCGCAATCCCTCGCCGGCAATAGATTCTTGCCTAACATGCCGCCAGATAATCAACTTCCGCGTTTTTTTGCCGAGCGCCTCGAAACCGATCAAAGTCCCCGTCACTTGTTCGGCGATTGGAACAGCAGCGACCGGCCGCCATTGCAATCGGGCCTGATCCTGCTCCTGGGGGCGCCGCTGCGGCTGCTCAAAGTCGACAATGAAAACATTGGATTTGCCGCGGGATTGTGGTTCCAACTGCTGTGGGTGCCTGCCCTCTGGGCGTTGTTGCGAGCCGTGGGTGCGACCAACGGGCAAGCGGTTGCAGTCGTGGCCTTGACCGCCTGCACCGGTTTCGGCCTGTTCTATTCGGTTTATACTTGGCCAAAATTTGGAGCGGCCGCCTTCGTGCTCGGTGGCGTCGCGCTGATTCTGGTGTCGGCCAGGCAGAATTTTGTCTGGGCCACGGCCTTGTTCGGTTTGGCGCACCTCTCGCATGGCGGCGCGGACTTCTCAATCCTTGCCGGTGCGGTCTTTTTAGTCGCAAAGAGATTCCGACCGGCGCCACGAGAATTTGCCGCCAGCATCCTGGTTGCTGGAATTTTGGTCGCGCCCTGGCTATGTTATCAAAAGTATTATGATCCACCGGGAAATCGCCTGCTGAAGATGCACCTGGCCGGCGTCTCACCCATTGATAGCCGAGGCCTGCTGGCCACCTTGCGCGACAGTTACTCTGCAATCGGGTGGCGGGGCGCGTGGCAGAACAAATGGGAGAATATCCGGCAGATTTTCAGCGACAGTTTCCTGCATTTGACGGACCTAAACATGAGCCCGGCGCGCGCCTATGCCCGGAAAGACAAGGAGTTTTTCTGCTTTTTCCGTGCGCTGTCAGTCGCAATTTTCGCATTAATCGCCATGCCGCTGACGGCTTGGCTGGCAGCCCGAATCCACGGCGTCGGCGACCGGTTGCTCGCCAACGCCACAATGGTGACAGCTTGGGCGCTCCTTACCCTTCTGTTGTGGGCCTTGATAATGTTCGGACCGGGCACAACCTTTATCCATCAGGGCTCGCTGGCACCGTTGCTCGTATTGTTTTCCATTCCCTCGTTATTCATCCTTATCTGCAGCCGATGGTGGTTTATATTATTGGCGTTGGCACAATTTATTTCATTCGTCACCACGTGGTGGCCCGTCCCCCCGGGGGTCAGCGCTAAGCACAGTTCCATCTCCTTAACCGTAGGCCTGTTTTGCCTTGCTGGGTTGGCCTGGTGCGTGCGCTCCACGAAAAAATTCCCGGAGGCAACCGTGCCCGGCGATGGCCTGCCGCAAAAGCTGGCGTGATTTAATCAGGCCGGATAATCCGCCCCCGAGGCCATCCACCACAAAACGCGAGCAATTAACGGAGCGCCACAGATAATGTCCATCCCGACCGCGCAAACAAAAACCCCGGCAGCAGCCGCCGAGGAGACATTGATTTTATTCGAAAAGAAACACCGGACGCTGGTCTGGAGCCTCGCGGTAATTTTTATTCTGGCCCTGCTCCTCCGCGTTCACGGCTGGTCGACGCCGATGTGGCACAACGCCATTGATCACTCTAAAAAAACTGAAGTTCTTTTTGGGCACGCCCGGGACATCCGGGGCGACGACTACTTCCTTGATTTGCCAATGATCATGGCGCAGACGGCCCATCAGCCATCCTTTCCCGTCATCAATCATAACATCGGCACCGGCCAATACATGCTGGCCCCGATCCGGGCTCCGGCCAGGGATTTCATCACTTTGTATCGTCCCTTCACCTGGGGCTTTTTCCTGGGAGACGACTTGGGGCTCTCCTGGATGTGGTGGGGGCTCACGCTGGGACTCTTCTATTCGTTTTTTTTGGTTTTCATGCTGGTCAGCCGGAATCTTTTTTGGGTCTCATTTTGGGCGGCTTTTGCCCTGGTTTTCTCCCCATATTTTCAATTCTGGAGCCTGCACAAGGCTGAAATCGCCATCCATTGGGCCGGGGCGTTTGTAGCCGTTGCCTACCTGCTGGCTGCGCGCAAACGCTGGGTCATTTGGTGCGCGGGGATCTTCCTGGGCTGGTCCATCTGCGGGATGGCCTTGGATCATATTTATCCTCCCATCGCCATCAGCGTGGGTTGGCTCCTTCCCTTTGCCGGTGCGGCCTGGTGCTGGGAAAACCGGAAGGCCCTGCCCTGGGATGAAGGCCGCCTCGATCGCGCGGGAGCCTTCGTGCTCGCACTCGCCATGGTCGGCGCCTCGCTCGGGATGTTTTTCCGGGAAAGCGAGGGAGTCATTCAGTTGATTCAAAACACGTCCTACCCCGGGCGGCGATTTTGCACCGGCGGCGGATACCCTTTCTGGGCCTTCTTCAGCCATGATTTTTTTGCTGAATCCTCCAACCGCCCCGGTTCATGGATGGGAAATATCTGCGAGGATTCGTCCTTTATTTTCGTGTTTCCGGCCATCTGGTGCCTGCTTCTGGTCCTCCTGGTTCAATATCGAAGATGGTTTGATTCGTGGAATCTGATCCTGGCGATCTATGTCGCGGGAGTAATGATTTACACCTACGTCGGATTCCCGGCCTGGCTGGCGCGCCTCACGCTCTTCGGGATGTCGACCGATAATCGCACGCAAATGGGCCTGGGCCTGGCCAATTTCATCATGTTGGTGGCCGCCCTTTCCAATCCGCGGTTGAGGGAATCATTGAATGCCAAAACCCGTTGGATCGGCCTTTTGCTCTGGGTATTACTGCTCATTGCCTGCGGTTTATGGTTCGAGTTCCATTGGCCGCATCTCAAACTTTACTGGTTCGCCGCAGGCCTGGGTCTCCAGGCCATTCTGGCCTGCTTGTGGTGGAATAAAAGTCTTCGGAGCTGGGGCATGGCGCTCCTGGCGGCGGCTTCGTTCGCCTATACCATCAAATTCAACCCCTGGGTCATGGGCGGCAGCGATTATCTTTTTAAGAACCCTCTCTCGGCCAAAATCCTGGAGTTGGATCATTCCGACCAAAACATCCATCAGTGGGTGGTGATCGGCGACAGTGGAATCAGTGAATTGCTTCGGATCATTGGCGTAAGATCCCTCGGAGGATATCACGGATATCCTGACTTCGACTTATTAAAGTCGTTCGATCCGGCCGGGAAATATTATTCCACGTATAACCAATGTGGATTTTTAGTCTTCCAGGCGGGTGACTCCATGGAGGCACAATTCACCTGCCCAAGCCCCGGGGTTGTCGTGGCGAACATCAATCCCTCCTCACCGGCGTTTGATAAAGCCGGGGTCCGTTTTTTCATTGTTATTGGGCAGTCGACGATTCGGACTTTTGAAAAAAGCGGTGATTTCAACAAGCTTTTCAGCCAGACGGACCAGCTTTCCAGCCAGGCCGACAAGTTTTCCAGCCAGACCGACAAAGCGATCTTTGAGCGCAAACATGGATGAGAGGTTTATATTTCGCTTCACCGCGCAGTTGGCTGAAAAAACAGGTCGCATCGCCAGTCGCAGCATGCTGGTGTCAGTTTTCCACCTTTAATGAAACGCCTGCCCGTCCCTTGCACTCTGACCGTCGTCGTGCCCGTCTTTAATGAAGGCAATACCGCGCGCGAAACGCTCGACGCGCTCCTGGCCAAGCAAATCACGGGAGTCCGGTTCGAAGTCATAATCGTGGAGAGCAATTCGACCGACGGGTCCCGCGACATTGTGCTCAGCTACCAGGCCGATCCTCGCGTCAAGATCATCCTTGAGGACGTTCCGCGCGGCAAAGGACATGCCGTGCGCGCCGGCCTGGCCTGTGCCACCGGCGACATCATCCTCATCCAGGACGCCGACCTCGAATACGACCTCAACGATTATGAAGAGCTGCTGATTCCAATCATGACCGGCCGGCAGACCTTTGTGCTCGGGTCGCGCCACGGCTCAGGCGGCTGGGCTCTCCGCAAGTTCGACGACCAGCCTCTGCACGCACTCTTTCTCAATTTCGGGCACTGGACGTTCGCCATCATGGTCAACCTGGCGCTCGGCATTTGGCTGAACGATCCATTTACGATGTACAAGGTTTTCCGCCGCGACTGTATCGAGGGACTCACTTTTGAAAGCAATCGATTCGATTTTGACTTTGAATTGCTCATGAAGCTCGTGCGCAAGGGCCACCGCCCGATCGAAATCCCCATCTCCTACAAATCGCGCTCCTTCAAGGAAGGCAAAAAAATATCCATGATTCGCGACCCGCTCACTTGGTTGCGCGCCGTCGTGAAATATCGGTTTGTTAAACTCTGAACAGTTGTTTCGTTACTCACCTCATGTCCAAAACCCTACTCGTCACCGGCTCTTCCGGTCTCATCGGCTCCGAGGTTTGCGTCTATTTTGCGCGCGAACTCGGCTACACGATCCATGGCGTGGACAACAACCAGCGCGCGGTCTTCTTCGGCCCGCAGGGCGACACGCGCTGGAACCAGCAGCGCCTCGCGCGCGAACTGCCCGGTTTCCAGCACCACGAACTCGACATCCGCGACCGCGCCGGGGTGCTCGCCCTGGTCCGGCAACTCAAGCCGGCGGCCATCGTCCACACCGCCGCCCAGCCCAGCCATGACCGCGCGGCGGCCATCCCCTTTGACGATTTCGACACCAATGCGGTCGGCACCCTCAACCTGCTCGAAGCCGCCCGCCAGGCCTGCCCCGAGTCACCCTTTGTGAACATGAGCACGAACAAGGTTTACGGCGACGCCCCCAATGCCATCGCCCTGAGGGAACTCGAGACCCGCTGGGACTATGCCGACCAAGCCTACGCGCACGGCATTCCCGAAACCTTCACCATCGACCAGTCGAAACATTCGCTGTTCGGCGCCTCGAAAGTCGCAGCCGACGTCATGGTGCAGGAATACGGCCGATATTTCAACCTGCCCTCCTGCTGCCTGCGCGGCGGCTGCCTCACCGGGCCCAACCACACCGGCGTCGAGCTGCACGGATTCCTCAGCTACCTCGTCAAGTGCAACCTCGAAGGCCGTGAGTATAAAGTTTTCGGATACAAAGGAAAGCAGGTGAGGGACAACATCCACTCGCTCGACGTCGCCCGCTTCATGGCCGCCTTCGTCGCGGCCCCGCGCGCGGGCGAGGTTTACAACCTCGGCGGCGGCAAGGCCAACTCCTGCTCCATCCTGGAGGCCTTCAAGATCACGGAGAAATTCACTGGTAAACCTCAGGTCCACTCCTATTTGGGGCAAAATCGCATCGGCGACCACATTTGCTACTACTCCGACCTGCGCAAAATGCGCGCGCACTATCCCGGCTGGGACATCACCGTCAGCCTCGAGGAGACCATCCGCCAGATCGTCGAGGCCTGGCGCCAGCGGCAAGCCGGATAACATGATGAATCCGGCCGGATTTTTGCGCTTTTCCGCCCCGGAACAATTGTATCAAGCTTGACCGATGCGAATCCTCCTCTCCGGCGCCTGTGGTTTCGTCGGCAGCACCCTCGCCCGCGCGCTCGTGGGATCCGGCCATCAGGTTTTTGGCTTCGATAATTTCATCCGCCCGGGCAGCGAAGCCAACCGCCTCGAGCTAAAAAAGCTCGGCGTAAAAATTTTCCATGCCGACCTGCGTTCGGCCAGCGACTTCGAGTCGCTGCCCGCGTGTGATTTCGTCATCGACGCCGCCGCCAATCCCAGCGTGCTAGCCGGCGTTGACGGCCACACCAGTTCGCGCCAGCTCGTCGAACACAACCTCGCCGGCACCGTCAACCTCCTCGAATACTGCAAGCAGCACCGCGCCGGGTTCGTCCTGCTCAGCACGAGCCGGGTCTACTCGATTGCCCCGCTGGCCGCGCTGCCGGTCGTCGCCGAGCGCGGCGCCTTCCGGCCCGACCCGCGCACGCCCCTGCCACCAGGCCTGACCGCCAGCGGCCTCGACGAAACCTTCCCGACCCTCGCGCCGGTTTCACTCTACGGCGCGACGAAACTTGCCAGCGAGGTGATGGCGCTCGAGTACGGCGAGAGTTTCAACTTTCCCGTTTTCATCAATCGTTGCGGCGTGCTCGCCGGCGCCGGGCAGTTTGGCCGGCCCGACCAGGGTATTTTTGCCTTCTGGATAAATTCCTGTCTGCGGCGACGCCCGCTCAAATATATCGGCTTTGGCGGCCACGGTCACCAGGTGCGCGACTGCCTGCACCCGCGCGACCTCATGCCACTGCTTGAAAAGCAACTGGCCGCACCCTCGCTCCCGCCATCCGACCGTGTCATCAATGTTTCCGGCGGAACCGCTTCCGCCATGTCGCTGCTCCAACTCAGCGAATGGTGCGCGCAGAAATTCGGCCCGCACGCCGTCGCGGTCGATTCCACCCCGCGCCCATTCGACCTTCCCTGGATCGTGCTCGATTCCGCCAGGGCCGCGCGGTTGTGGAGCTGGCGGCCGCAAACACCCCTGGCCTCCATCCTCGATGAAATTGCCGCCCACGCCCAGGCTCATCCCGACTGGCTCGATCTCAGTGCTCCGCTGTAAACCAACCTTTGATGCCCGACACCAAATCCCCCCTCACGCTTTTTTCGATCGTCATCCCCGCCCGCGACGAAGAAGCCTCGCTCCCATCCACCCTGCGCGATCTGTACGCCGCCTTCGTCGCGGAAAATGTTCCTCACGAAATTATTGTCGTTGATGACGGCAGTCATGATCGAACCTGGGCCGTGCTGCAAGAGCTCCGCGCGGAAATTCCCACGCTCGCTCCCGTGCAAAACACCGGTTTGCACGGCTTCGGCCGCGCGGTCATCTACGGACTCAATCACATGCACGGTGACGCCTGCGCCATCATGATGGCCGACGCCTCCGACGCGCCCGCCGACGTCGTTAAATATTGGCGCCTGCTCAATGAGGGCTGGGAATGCGTCTTCGGCAGCCGCTTCGTCAATGGCGGCCGCGTGGTCGATTACCCGCGGCTTAAGCTTTTCATCAACCGCCTCGCCAATTTTTTCATCAAAACCTTGTTTAATATCCCCCTCAACGACACGACCAACGCCTTCAAGGCCTACCGCCGGACGGTCATTGACGGCTGCCGTCCTTTTCTTGCCCCGCATTTCAACCTCACCGTCGAGATCCCGCTCAAAGCCATCGTGCGAGGCTATTCCTGGACGGTCATGCCCATCTCCTGGCAGAACCGAAAACACGGCGTCGCCAAGCTCAAGATCAAGGAAATGGGCAGCCGCTACTTTTTCATCTGCGCCTATGTCTGGCTGGAGAAATACTTCAGCCGGGGCGACTACCGGCGCAAGTGACCGCTGGTGGCGATCACGCAAAAACACCTTGTTTGTCACCGGGCGCTGCGCTTCATTTAACCTTTTATGATTTACCTACTCGGAGGCTCCGGCTACGTCGGCCATGCATACCAGGCCCTGCTCACGCGCAAAGGCATCCCTTTTCGCAACGTTCGCCGGTCCGAACTCGATTACGCGCAACCCGCCCTGCTCGCGGCCGCATTGAAGCGCGACCAGCCGGAATTTCTCATCAACGCCGCCGGCTACACCGGCAAACCCAACGTCGATGCCTGCGAGCTGCACAAGGCCGAGTGCCTGCTCGGCAATGCCGTCCTGCCCGGCCTCATTGCCCAGGCCTGCGCCGAGGCCGGAGTGCCCTGGGGTCATGTCTCTTCCGGCTGCATTTATAACGGCGCCCGCGCGGATGGCCGCGGTTTCACCGAGAACGATACGCCCAATTTCACCTTTCGCTCGCCGCCGTGCAGTTTCTACAGCGGCACCAAGGCCCTCGGCGAGGAAGTGCTCGCCGGCCAGCCCAATGTTTACACCTGGCGCCTGCGCATCCCCTTCGACCACGTCGAAAGCCCGCGCAACTATCTCACCAAGCTCATGCGCTATCAGCGCCTGCTGGAAGCCACCAACTCCATCTCGCAACTGCACGAGTTTGTCGCTGCCACCTTCGCCTGCTGGGAAAAACGCGTGCCCTTCGGCACCTACAACATCACCAACCCCGGCCAGGTGACGACGCACGAAGTGGTCGAACACATCAAGCGCAGCGGCGTCTGCCGGAAGGAATATATCTTTTTCAAGGACGAGGACGAGTTCATGCACGTCGCGGCCAAAACCCCCCGCTCCAATTGCGTGATGGACTCCTCGAAGCTGGCCTCCGTTGGCATCAAGATGACCGAAGTAAACGAAGCCATTGCCACCGCCCTGAGCCACTGGCAGAAGGCGTGAGGTTTAAAGCAGTAAGCCGATGAGCACGGAGAAAATTGAAAGCTGGCGTGACTTGCTGGTCTGGCAAAAAGCCCATGCCGGGGTCAGACGCTTCAGCCAAATTCATCGAAAGAACAAAAGGGTTCCAAAATATGCTCACTTTCTCCGCGCTCTTTGTGATCTTTCGTGGCAAAAAATATCTGAGGTAGACACAAAGGATCACAAAGAGCGCAGAGAGCAGCCTTGGATTTCTGCCGATGGAGTCGCACACTGCATTGGAATCGCTTTACACCGAAATTTCCAAGATGACCAACGCCTTGCTACGCTCGCTTAAAGCTTAGCCCTTACGCTCTTAAAGCTCACCCCTTACCCTTACGGCTTACACCTTACCCTTACGGCTTACACCTTACGCTCTTAAACCTTATGAACTTACTGGTCACCGGCGGCTGCGGTTTCATCGGCAGCAATTTTATTCGCCAGCGCCTCACGGAAAAAAATTCGCCGCTCACGAAGCTCGTCAACCTTGACCTGCTCACCTACGCCGGCAATCCCGCCAACCTCGCCGATCTCGCCGAGGATCCGCGCTATGTTTTTGTCCAGGGCGACATCGGCGACGAGGCGCTCGGCGGGCGCCTATTGGCCGAACACGCCATCGACGCCATCGTTAATTTCGCCGCCGAATCGCATGTGGACCGCTCCATCGACTCGCCCGAGCCCTTCATCCAGACCAACGTCGTCGGCACGCTCCGCCTGCTCAACGCCGCGCGCCGCCATTGGGCCGCGCTGCCCGCGCCGAAGAAAAGTTCGTTTCGTTTCCTGCATGTTTCCACCGACGAGGTCTATGGCACCCTCGCGGCGTCCGATCCCGCCTTCACCGAGGAAACCAACTTCGCGCCCAACAGCCCCTACGCCGCCTCGAAGGCGGCCAGCGACCACCTCGTGCGCGCCTGCCAACACACCTACGGCCTGCCCACGCTCACGACCAACTGCTCGAACAACTACGGCCCGTATCATTTCCCGGAAAAACTCATCCCGCTCATCATCCTCAACGCCCTCGACGGCAAGCCGCTGCCCGTTTACGGCGACGGCCTGCAGGTTCGCGACTGGCTCTATGTCGAGGACCACGCTGCCGCCATCTGGCTCGTGCTCCAGCGCGGACGGATCGGCGAGACCTACAATATCGGCGGACTCAACGAGCAGCCCAACCTCGAGGTCGTGAAACTCATCTGCTCGCTCCTCGATAAGAAGTCCCCGCGGGCCGACGGAAAATCCTACGCCGCACAAGTCACGTTTGTGGCCGATCGGCCGGGCCACGACCGCCGCTACGCCATCGATTGCTCAAAACTCCAGCGCGAACTCGGCTGGCGCCCAAGTGAAAATTTTTCCACCGGCCTCAAAAAAACCGTGGACTGGTATCTCGCCCATCGCTCCTGGTGCGCGGATATTACGGCCACGCGCTATGCGCGTGAGAGGCTCGGGGCAAAAGGCTAGAGGCGATGGGAACCGGATTCCATGATTTGCAAGTCTGGCGTGAGGCAAAAGCCCTCGCTGTCACCATTTACACCACCACTGCCAACTTGCGTGACTTGAACCTCCGTGATCAGATTCGTCGTTCCGCAGTGAGTGTACCCTCCAATATTGCAGAAGGAGACGAACGAGATACCGACAAAGATTCCATTCGTTTTTTCTACATTGCGAAAGGATCGCTCGCTGAACTTTGCACCCAAATCGAAATTGCTCAGGAAGTTGGCCTCATTCCACCGCAAACCGCTGAATCTATTTTATCGCAAGCCACCCTCATCGGCCGAAAGCTTGGCGCTCTGATCAAAGCCCGCACGCCTCATGCCTAACCCTATCGCCTCTGCCCCATCGCCTATCGCCCCGCACCAATCGCCTGCGGCCAAGATGATTCCGCGCCGCGGAATCATCTTGGCCGGCGGTTCCGGCACGCGGCTCTACCCCCTCACCATCGCCGTGAGCAAACAGCTCATGCCCGTCTATGACAAACCGATGGTGTATTATCCCCTCTCGGTGCTTATGCTCTCGGGTATCCGCGAGATTTTGATCATCTCCACGCCACAGGACCTGCCGCTGTTCCGCCGGCTGCTGGGCGACGGCTCCCAGTTCGGCCTGTCTTTTGCCTACGCGGAGCAACCCAGCCCCGACGGCCTCGCCCAGGCCTTCCTGATTGGCGCCGACTTCATCGGCGACTCGCCTTCCGCGCTCGTGCTCGGCGACAACCTTTTCTACGGCCATGATTTCTCTAAAGCCCTCGCCACGGCCGCCGCGCGCACCAGCGGTGCCACCATCTTCGGCTACCATGTGAGCGATCCCCAGGCTTACGGCGTGGTCGAGTTTGCGCCTGACGGCCGCGTGCTTTCGCTTGAGGAAAAGCCCAAGGCTCCAAAATCCAACTACGCCGTTCCCGGCCTCTATTTCTACGACCGCGAGGTCGTCCCGCTCGCGCGCAGCCTAAAACCTTCGGCCCGCGGTGAGCTCGAAATCACCGACCTCAACCGCCTCTACCTGGAAGCGGGCAAGCTTCAGGTTGAGCTCCTGGGCCGCGGCACGGCGTGGCTCGACACGGGCACCCATGATTCCCTGCTCGAAGCCGCGAGATTCGTGAGCATCATCGAGAACCGGCAGGGCTTGAAAATCGCCTGTCCCGAGGAAATCGCCTGGACGCAGGGATGGATCAATCGCCCGCAACTCGAAGACAATATCAAGAAACTCGGCAAATCCGCCTATGGCCAGTATCTGGTGCGCATGCTCGCTGAAACGAAGGTTAAAAATTGACCGTTGAAGATTGAGAGACTTCGCCAGCTTTTTACTCTCAGCCGGCTTGAAACTTTCCGTCATAACTCCGCTCTACAACTGCCTGCCGTTCACGCAGGCTATGCTCGCGAGCCTGCAGGCCACGCTCCCGCCCGGCTTGGCGCACGAAATCATCCTGGTGGACGACGGCTCGACCGACGGTACACGCGAGTGGCTCGCCACGCTCACCGACCCGTCGATTCGCGTGGTGCTCAACGAAAAAAATCTCGGCTACGCCGCCGCCAACAACCGCGGCGCCGCGCTGGCCCGCGGCGAATTTCTCGCCCTGCTCAACAACGACCTCGTGCTCCTTCCCGGTTGGCTGCCGCCGATGCTGGACGGCTTTGCGCACCGGCGCCGCGCCGGCATCATCGGTAATTGCCAGTTTCTTCCCGGCACCCAGGCGCTGGATCATCGCGGCGTGCGCTTCGATCTGCTCGGCCGTCCCATCAACGACTCCAGTCGCCTCTGGTTTCCCCGGGCCTACTCGCGTTACCGTGCCGTCACCGCGGCCTGCTGGCTGGTGCGGGCCGAGGTCTTCAATGGGCACAGCGGCTTCGACCCGGCCTACCGCAACGGCTTTGAGGACATCGACCTCTGCCTGCGACTCGGGCGCGCCGGGTTCCTCCATTATGTGGCCAATCACAGCCACGTCCTGCATCATTTAAGCGCTTCGCCCACCCGGCACGCCAAGGACGATGAAAACTTCCGATTGTTCATGGCCCGCTGGGGACGCGAGGCCAGCTTTCGCAATCGCGGTCTCGTTTATCTTCAACGATACTGGAATCGCCCGTGGCGCTTCAACGGCCCCCGGCTGTGCCTGGCTCTCGCCTGGGCCACCACCGGCCGTTCCTGCGATCTTCTGGCCCGCCGCCTCAAGACTACGATCGAAGGCTAGCAAGCTTGAAAAATATCGGCAACTGCCCCCAATGCCACATGATATAACGGTAAACCCCAATTAATGTGACCATCTCCGTCGTCGTCCCCTGTTACAACGAAAGCCAGACCATCGCCGAACTGCTCCAGGCCGTGCGGCGCTCACCCGCCGGCCCGGTGGAGCTGATCGTGGTGGATGATGGCTCGACCGACGGCACGCGCGAGTGGCTGCAGGGACCGGGCGCCGGCCAGGCGGATAAAATTATTTTTCACGAAAAAAACCAGGGCAAGGGCGCCGCGCTGCGCACCGGCATCCAGGCGGCCACGGGCGACATCGTCATCATCCAGGATGCCGATCTCGAATATGACCCGACGGAGTATCCCCTGCTGATCGAGCCAATCGAACGCGGCATGGCCGATGTGGTCATCGGGTCGCGCTTCCAGTCCAGCCGGCCTCACCGGGTGGCCTATTTCTGGCACATGGTCGGCAATCGCTTCCTCACCTTGCTTTCAAACATGTTCACCAACATCAACCTCACGGATATGGAGTCGTGCTACAAAGTTTTCCGCCGCGAAATCATTCAAAGCATCACCATCGAGGAAAACCGCTTTGGGTTTGAACCGGAAATCACCGCCAAGGTTGCGCACCGCGGCTGCCGCATTTACGAAGTCGGCATCTCTTACTTCGGCCGCAGCTATGCCGAGGGAAAGAAAATCGGGTGGAAGGATGGCGTCCGCGCCTTCTATGTGATCCTGAAATACAATCTGTGGCGGCGTAATTGATCGCCTGGCCACGATGCTTCTCCTCGATCTTACCCATACCAGCCACACGCAGGCGCGCACCGGCATCCAGCGTGTCGCCCGCCAGCTTCATGCCGCGCTTTGCGCCCAGGGCGGCGAAACCGCCATCTGCTTCGACCCCTGGCAGAAAACGTGGCGGATCCTTGAGCCGTGGGAGGAAAAAAATCTCTCGGCCCAAGCCGCCTCCACCTCGCGCGGCGCAAGCTGGCCGTGGCGCGCCCGCCTTCGCGGCACCCTTCGCCGCCACCTCGGCCGCCCTTCGCCTCTCGACTCTGGACTCTCAGCTCCCGGCTGCCGCCCCGCCAGCCTCCTCGTCCCGGAAATTTTTTCATCCGGCGTGGCCGCCGCGCTTCCCGCGCTCTTCGCCCAGGCCGGCGGTCCGCGCGCCGCCCTCTTCCATGACGCCATCGCCCTCAAGCTGCCCGAGCTGACGCCGGCAAAAACCGTCGCACGCTTCCCCGCCTATCTGCGCGAGCTGCTCGCCTTCGACGGCATCGCCGCCGTCTCCGAGGACTCGCGTCTGTCGTTGCTCGATTACTGGAAGTGGCTCGGCGTGAGCAACCCGCCGCCGGTGCAAACCATTCCCCTCGGCCTAAGTCTTCCGGCGCCCGGCGCCGGAAGAATCTCAAATTTGAGATCTCAAATTTCAAATTCGATCCTGAGCGTCGGCAGCGTCGAAGGCCGCAAGAACCACCTCGCACTGCTCGATGCCTGCGAGCAGCTCTGGGCGCGCGGCCTGTCTTTTGAGCTGCATCTCATCGGCCTCACTCATCCGCAAACCGGCCGCGCTGCCCTCGATAAAATCGCCGCGCTCAAGGCCGCCGGCCGGCCGCTGCGTTACAGCGGCCCGGTGGACGACGCCACGGTGGCCGCCGCGTACGAGGCATGCCAGTTCACCGTTTATCCATCGCTCATGGAGGGCTTCGGCCTGCCCGTGCTTGAGAGCCTCGCGCATGGCAAACCCTGTGTGTGCTCCGGCCGTGGCGCGCTCGGCGAGGCCGCGCTCGGCGGCGGCTGTATCGCGCTTGATTCGGTGGACGCCGGTTCGCTCGCCGCCGCCATCAAGCAGCTGTTGGAAAGCCCAGCCAACCTCGCCGCACTCGCGGATGCGGCGCGCGCCCGCACCTTCAAATCATGGGGCGACTATGCCGCTGAGCTGGCCGCCTGGCTGCGCACGCTCCCGCGGCGCAGCAAGTAACAACAGAGGCAAAGTAACAGGTAGCAAGTATCAAGTGACAAGATCGCGCTGTCGCCGCGGAAAACCCCAAAAGCCAAAGCGCCAAATCCAAAAGAAAACCAAGCGACCAATCGCAAATTAGGCCGGGAGTTCTTGATACTTGTAACCTGACACTTGGTACTTCCTTCCGCGGCTTTTGTTACTTGTTACTTGATACCTGATACTTTTTACTAGTGCCACATGGCGTTCTCCCTTTTCTCCAAAAACAAAAAAGCCCTGCTCGACCGCTGCCGCGATGATCCCGCGACCAAGATGCGGTTGAAATACGCACCCTTTTACCACGCCATCGACGCCCAGCGCGGCACGGATGTCCGCCTCGACGGGCGCGACATGATCATGCTTTCGAGCAACGATTACCTCGGGCTGTCGTTCCACCCGAAAGTCATCGAGGCCGGCCGCGCCGCCCTGCTTGAATGGGGTTCGAGCACGACCGGGGCCCGCCCGTCCAACGGCTCACGCGCCTACCACCTGCGCCTTGAGGAAAAAATCGCCGCCTTTCTCGGACGCGAGGCCTGTCACGTGCACTCCGCTGGTTACCTGTCCTGCCTCTCCAGCATCGCCGCCTTTGCCCAAAAGGGCGATTTGATCCTCGCCGATAAGAATATCCACTCCTGCTTGTGGGACGGCATCCGCCTCTCCACGGCCTCGGCTGAACGCTTTTCCCACAACAATCCCGACGATCTCCGCTCCGTCGCCGCCACACTCGACTCCGCCGCCCCGAAAATCCTCGTGGTCGAAGGGGTATATTCGATGGAAGGCCACATCAGCCGCCTGCCCGAAATCATGGAAGTCGCCGACACCTATGGCTGCTTCAGCGTGGTGGACGACGCCCACGGCTTCGGCGTACTCGGCCGTGAAGGCCGCGGCACGGTGGATCATTTCAAGCTCAACGACCGCGTCGATGTCATTTGCGGCAGCCTGTCGAAATCGCTCGCGAGCACCGGCGGTTTCGTCGCCGCCTCGAGCGATGTCATCGAGTACCTGCGCTCGCACTCGAAGCAGACCATCTTCAGCGCCGCGCTCAGCCCAAGCCAGGCCGCCTGTGCCGAAGCGGCCCTCGAGATCATGCAAACCGAGCCACAGCACCTTGAGCGCCTCTGGAAAAATACCCATCGCTACCGGGCCATTCTCAAGGGTCTTGGCCTGGATACCTGGGACAGCGAGACCCCCGCCGTTCCCATCGTGCTGGGCTCAAAGGAACGGGTTTACATGTTTTGGCGGGCGCTGCTCGAGAAAAATGTTTTCACCGTCATGTCCATTTCCCCGGCCGTGCCTGCGGGAAAAGATCTCATCCGCACCGCCGTCTCCGCCATGCACACCGACGAGCAGATTGACAAAATTGGCGATGCGA
>Ga0207036_10094_pt1 | contig 17234 bp, 12 predicted proteins | sample Alteio_BWMinCont_78_FD_153284 | JGI IMG/M metagenome (GOLD analysis project Ga0207036, IMG submission 153284) | Enriched cells from forest soil in Barre Woods Harvard Forest LTER site, Petersham, Massachusetts, United States -... | ecosystem: Environmental > Terrestrial > Soil > Temperate forest >... | reverse complement strand
GCGTGGCCGGCGCGGTCCGCAACCACATTTCCCAGAATCTGTTTGCCTAGCAGAGCCAGGTCGCCAATGAGATCCAGCACCTTGTGTCGCACGAACTCATCAGCAAAGCGCAGCGGAGGATTCTCTACGCTGTCTCTAGTCAGCACCACACAGTTCTCTCGCGACGCGCCGCGGATCAATCCCATATTGCGCAACGTCTGCTCGTCCTGCCGGGAGCCGAAAGTGCGCGCCGACGCGATCTCGCGGAAGTAATTGCCGTTGGCCAGTTCCACACTGAATGTTTCCTTGCCGATTAGCGGATGGGGAAAATCAATGGTGTAGGAAACCGAATAGGTTTCCGCCGGATATACCGCGATAAATTTGTTGCCTTCGTGCAGTTCCAGCGCATGCCGAATGCGAAGATAAGTCCGCGGACGCCGCTGCTTTCGAATTCCCGCCTGCTGAATCAGTTCGACAAACGGCCGCGCGCTGCCATCCAGGATGGGCAGTTCGAGGTTGTCCAATTCGACGATGGCATTATCAATACCCGTTCCGGTGAAAGCCGAAAGCAAATGCTCGGTCGTGGAAATGAGCACGCCTTTTTTCATCAAACTGGTAGCGTAGCTGACACGCGCAACGTTGCGGCTGACAGCCTCGACCGCGAAACCGTCAAGGTCGACGCGGTGGAACACAATCCCAGAACCAGCGGGCGCAGGCAGGATTCGCAAATGCACAGGAGCGCCACTGTGCAGGCCAACGCCGGCGCACTCCACTGCCCCACGAATTGTTTGTTCGTGTCTCAGCCTATGAAGTCTCTATCTATTGTTTGATGAAGATATTACGGCTAGCGGCAGATAACTTGGCTGTGGCAATTTAGCCACACTTCGTGGGGAATTTTGCCTAGTGACACCGAAGACGATGACCCGACACATATACACACGCCGGATGGCTATTTAGACGCGCCCTTGAAAGGATCGTAGGTTACATCAGCCGCAAACATCGCATCGCTCAGCCCCTTGTTGTAGCTCACCGAATTCAGGAACCGCTGATTCGACATGTCCCCGTTGTAGAAACGGGTAACGCTGAACGGAGTCATTACGCCTTGGACGGGGCGGTAATTGTCATAAACTTCGTCTTCGATATTGCGTTGCTTGTCGGTCGGATCGCGCCACGAATAAGTTTTCTTCACTGGCAAATGCGTGCTGCTACCGATGTACAAAGTCACGCTCTGATTGTTCGAGTCCATAATCGTCACTTGCTCGGCGTCCTTTTGCGCGGCTACAGTATGGCCCTCGTAAAATAGGGCAATGCCAGGCTTCGCCAGCCATTTACGCAGCACCCAATCCAGTGAGTATTCGCGGCGCCGCAGATAGTCGCTTACCGACTTCGGGTCGTCCGAGCGCGTACCCTTGTAAGTGACTTCGAAACCTTGATCGCCACGGTAGACATAAACGACGTCGCGCTTTTTCGTGAGTTCGACTCGCTCCTTCTCGGGGAATTTATAAAACCGCCAAAATAAAACTCCAACGCCTTCCGATTGTCCTAAATGAAAGCTGTATGTCCGGCCTTCCTGGCTGACGTCCTGAATATTCAGGTAAGCATTTCCGCCCAGCGCGTCAATCATCTGATCGACCAGAACTTTGGCCTTGTGGGCATTTTCTTGATCGATGGGGACAGATTGCGCCGCAGGCGCGGGAGCATTCGCTTGCCCAACCACCAGAGCGGCAAAAATAATTATTAATAGAAGATAATTCATGCTTCTCAATGATTAGACGCTGAGACCACCATTGTAGCTGTATGCGTCGGACGGAATGGAGAACGGACGTCTCGCCCGTTAACCGGGCGAGGACGCCCGGTCTCCACCACTCTTGTCCGCCGCTTTTGATTTTGTTTTTGCAAGCCCAAAATTCAGAGTCAACATCAAAAGCAGCGGACAAGAGTGTCCGCTATACAAAATATCTCATCCCGCAAGCACAGCGCCGCCGTTCACGTTGAAAACTTCTCCGGTGATAAAACCCGCCTCAGGCGTACACAGAAACAAAATCGGCGCCGCGATTTCTTCTGGCTTGCCCACGCGTCCCAACGGAATAGTTGCGAAAATTGCTTCCCGGCTCTTGGGATCATTCAGCGAGGCCGCGGACATATCGGTATCAACCCAGCCAGGCGCCACGCAATTCACGTAAATGCCATCGCCCGCCAGTTCGGTGGAAAGCCCTTTCGCCATGCTGATGAGCGCGCCCTTGGTCGCAGCGTAGTCGCAGTGAAAAGCTTCGCCGCGCTGTCCAGCGGTAGAACTCACCAGCACAATGTGACCGGCGGCGTCTCCTGATTTCTTCTGCTGCTTCATCTGCAAGACGGAATGCTTGATAAGCGCGAACACACTGTCCAGATTGATGGCCACGGTGGAACGCCACTGAGCATCGTCCATCTGGTCGATAGACACGTCTGCGGCAGGCCACACCCCGTGGTTGGCGACAAGAATATCGAGCCGTCCGAAGCGGGCGACCGCGCTAGCCACCAGATCGCCAGCCGTCTCGGTACCGGAAAGATTGCAAGCGGCCGCAGCACAGTTGTCCGCGCCAAGTTCCTTGACCAGTTGCTCCGCCTGGTGCTTGGCCTTTTCATAGCTGAAAAATACGCGCGCGCCCGCTGTCACAAACAGGCGCACCACAGCGGCACCAATGCCACGCGAGCCCCCGGTGATGAGAGCAACCTTGCCAGAGAGGGAAAGACGCATGTCAGATAGTTTCCAGCTTCGGGTCCAAGGTTTGCAAGTGAGTAGTCGGAAGAGACGATGTATTCAGCAAACCGCTTCCGAGGTGTTTAAGTCGGAAAGCTCGACGAAGTCCGCTCCGTTTTCAGTTGGCGCAAGAGCACCCGCACCAGCATGCCATCGTAGCGAATTCCGCTCAAGCGCTCAAGTTCAGCCAAGGCCTGCGGACTGCTTTTGGCCGGAGCAAACGAGCGTTCCGTGGTCATGTTGGCATAGGCGTCGGCAACCGCCAGAATTCGCGACCACAAAGGGATTTGCTCGCCCTGAAGGCCCGCAGGATAACCGGTTCCATCAAAAGATTCATGATGATGCTGGACGGCTTTCTGCAACAATTCGCTCGCCGGCTGAGTGCCAACAATCTCGCCTCCCACCTGGGCGTGCACTTTTACCTGATTAAATTCTTCATCCGTCAGCGGACCCGCCTTGTCGAGAATCCGCTCGGAGACAAAGATCTTCCCGACGTCATGCACGCGGGCGGTATAGATGAGATCGTCGATTTCCTCCATAGGCAGTCCCAAAGCACGTCCTATTATTTCGGAGTAACGAGCCACCGCTTCGCCGTGTCCCGCAGCATTTAGTTCGCGCGACTCAGCGGCACGAGACAGCGCCTCGATCGCCTCACGCAGTATCTGCACGCTGCCTGCCTCGTCCTGACTTTCCTGAATCAGTTTTCTCAGCGTGGTGAGGAGTTCCTCAAGATGCTCAGGTCCGGTGTGCTGGCGGTGCAGAAAGCCTTCAATGTAACCGGAAATAAGCTGTCGCTGTACCGCTGCGCTCTCGCTATCGTCGGATTCATTGGCGCTGGAAACGCGATCGCCGCCCGCACGTTTCGAGACGTACATACCCGCGTCTGCCACACGAATGATTTCTTCCGCGGTAAAACCATGCACCGGAAAACTGGCTACACCGAAACTTCCAGTGATGAGATGCTCTTGCAGCATAGGGTCCGTCGATAGCCAGAGACGCAAACGCTCAGCCAACACCTGCGCCTGTTCCACCCCGGTTTCAGGCATTAGGATGATAAATTCGTCGCCTCCGTAGCGCGCCACCACATTCGACTGCCGGCATTTTTGTTCCAGCAATCGTCCTACCCGCGCCAGCACGAGATCGCCCTCAAGATGCCCCAGCGTATCGTTCACTTCCTTGAACTTGTCGAGATCAACCAGCACAACCGAGAAAGGACGGCCGGAGCGGGAAGCGCGTTTCCACTCCGAACTGAGAGCTTCCCAGAAAAAGCGTCGCGTCTTGATTCCGGTAAGACCATCAGTAATAGATTGTTGTTGCAGCTTTTGAAATACGAAAGAATTATGCAGCGCCGTGGCCAGCAGGTCGGCCAGGGTATTCATGATCAAGACATCTTCGGGCGAGAATGCATCCTCGTTACGGCTTTCCACGTTGAGTACGCCCAGCAGCGTTTCTCCATAAGTAATGGGAATGCACAGCACCGCCCGCGAATCGGGCAGCACCCCTTGGATGTTTGCCTCTCCGGTAGTCTGCACCAAGGCACTTTCGCCGCTTCGAGCCGCGCGTCCGAGAATTCCCACGCCGAGCGGAATGCGCATCCCCAAAGCTTTCGCCGTGCTGCCGGCTTCCGCTTTGATTTCGATGTCTTTGCGGATGTAATCAAAAATGCCGATGCCGATGTGATCAAAGCGGAAGTTCTTCTGGATATGACCGACAATTTCCAGCAGCATCTGCTCCGCATCTTCACTGGAGATGGCAGTCTTAGAGATGCTGTTAAGAAAGGCGAACTGCCGGGCGCGGCGCTGCTCTTCGGCAAACAGTCGCGCGTTCTCCACCGCAACGGACACCTGGCCTGCCACCGTTGTCATTACTTCGAGGTCGCGCTGTTCATAGACATACTCGCGGTCCACACTCATCACCGCCATGACGCCAGCCGGTTTGCCGCCCTGCAGAATGGGCGCGCCGCAGAAACATTTGGAATGACGCGACGGAACGTAAGTCGTACCCAGACGTTCGCGCGCCTTCTCCAAATCGGCGCGAATCAGCAGCGGCAGCCCGGTGCGAATAATGTATTCGGTTAGACCGTTGTCGACCTTGCGAGAGCGCTTAGCCTTAACTTGGCCATCTTCCACTTCGAGTTCAAAGCGGATGTCCTCTCCTTCCAGAAAAGCCACGTAAAAATCTGCCGTGTCAAAAATTTGCGAAAGCTCTTTGTAAACCGTGCGCAGGATTTCATCCTGATCGAGACGCGAACTGATGGCTTGTCCAATCTGAGTCAGCAGTTCGTATTCCTTGGTGCGGCGCTGGGCGTCGTGCATCACCACATAGCTTTCCAGAGTAAGCCCAATCTGCAAAGCCAGCCCGATCAAGAGACGCAAGTTTGACAATCCGAACACACGGCGCTCAGCATGGGGAAAAATAATTACCCCGAAGTTGTGCTTGCGGGTCTGCAGGCTGACGGCGGTGATGTTCTTTATATGTTCTTCGGCCGCCACTTGGCGAAACTGTTCGAACCGGGCACCAGGAAAAGCCGGCAGCGGCTCGGACATTTCAGCGATGTTATGGAAGGTCACGAATCCGCCACGCCGGTAAGCCAGTTCGGCCATGTATTCTCCGGCACCCCTCTTTTCCATCTTGCTGACCAACTCGGGCGAAAATCCCTGCTGCACGGAAGGCAGAATGGCGCGCCAGCGTTCGGTTATATAGATCATCGCCCGCCCGGTCGGCAATGGAGCCACCAGCCGGTCGAGAATATTTTGCAGGCTGGGCACCAGTTCTTCCGCTGAAAGCAGCCGCATGGGATCGACGCCCAAGGTGGAGAAAGCCAGCGCATTCTCCTGCACCGCATTGCGCTCGTTCTCAAACAACACCATCACCATCGCGATGCCGAGCAGCATCTGCGGGATCGGGCCAAGAAAGTGACCAGCGACTCCGAACATTGCCAGAAATGGATTGTGCAACTCCCCGAAAACCATCAGCACAGCCCACAGTGCCAGTGAAACCGCGAGAAATGTGAAGGCCAATGAATTCTTGCGATGCGCGTAACGATAGAAATAAAAAGAGCAATACAAAAGCACGACGCCCAGGCCGATATCCAACGGCAGGTGCGGATTCGAAAGTCTCTCGGGATGAAACACTCCGCCGACAGACTGCGCCCTCAAACTCCATACAGCGAGCGCAATACCGCCTCCCCCGAGCGCGACGTCGTACCATCGCACGCGGAATTTCTGCCGTCCCATGAGCCTGGTCGAGACGAAGATGCAGAGCGCCATCGTCGTCAGCAGCAACGAACCGAAGAATGAAACCAGTGCCGAGGACGGCCGGAACACAACCCAGGAATCCACGGCGTAATGCAGTGTATAGGCCGCCCATCCCAGCTGCCAGGCGCGGAAGTATTGATGCCGGCTTTGCTCGTAGAGGTAGGTGAACAGCAGAAGGAGCAGCAGGGCAACCAGCCCTGGACCCATGACTACGGTGATCGGAATAGTATCCATCGCGCTGGAGGAGAGCTTTTATTACATCTACAACCAAGACCGATGAGCTTTCAATAGTTTCATACGATCTTGGACAAAGACAATAGGTTTTAGATGAGGCTGTGGCGGCTTGAATCACCTGAAAGTAACCACTTGGTGGTTACCGGCGATACTTGACGCGGCTGCCCTAATGTCCCGCTCCTGCGGGCTCGTTCTCGGATGAGTTATATTGTTGGTTCCGCTATATTTTGGCCGCTGAAAGTTGAGCCGGCCTCAAAAAGACGCTATGAGTACCTCGAATGCCCATACCGAAGCCGCCGCCAACGCGCTTGCCGAATCCCGTCCCTCGAACTTCGTTCGCGACATTATTCTGGACGATCTGAAGACCAATAAATATGGCGGACGCGTCCAAACCCGCTTCCCGCCCGAGCCCAATGGATACCTCCACATCGGCCATGCCAAGGCGATTTGCCTCGATTTCGGTCTGGCTGCCGAGTTCGGTGGACATACGAACCTGCGTTTCGACGACACCAATCCCGAGAAAGAAGAAACCGAGTACGTCGACTCGATCATGGAAGACGTGAAGTGGCTCGGCTTCCAGTGGGACGGTCTTTTCTACGCCTCGGATTATTTCGACCAGCTTTATGCCTGGGCCGTGCAACTCGTAAAAGCAGGCAAGGCGTACGTCGATGATTTAACCGCGGACGAAATCCGTCAGTATCGCGGCACTTTGACCGAGCCCGGCAAAGACAGCCCGTATCGCAACCGCTCGGTCGACGAAAATCTTGCGCTCTTCGAACGCATGCGGGCGGGCGAATTTCCCGACGGCTCGCGAACTCTACGCGCAAAAAATCGACATGGCCTCGCCCAACTTTAATTTGCGCGACCCGGTGATGTATCGCATTCTCCACGCCGATCACCACCGCACCGCAAGCAAATGGTGCATTTATCCCCTCTACGATTTTGCTCATGGGCAGTCTGATTCGCTTGAGCGGGTTACGCATTCCATGTGTACGCTCGAATTCGAGGATCATCGCCCGCTCTACAACTGGTTTATAAAAGAGCTGGGCATTTTCCCTTCGCAGCAGATCGAGTTCGACCGGCTCAACCTGACCTACACAATATTGAGCAAGCGCAAGCTGCTGCAGTTGGTGCGCGAAGGCCGCGTCAATGGCTGGGACGATCCCCGCATGCCCACGCTTTCCGGCATTCGCCGCCGCGGATACACTGCCGAGGCCATTCGCAATTTCTGCAACGCTATCGGTGTCTCCAAGACTACCGGCTCGATTGAGCTCGCTATGCTGGAGCACTTTGTTCGCGAGGACCTGAATAAACGCGCGCCGCGCGCCATGGCCGTGCTGCGTCCGCTAAAAGTCGTGATCGACAATTATCCGGAGAACCAAACCGAGGAAATGGACGCGGTGAATAATCCCGAAGATCCGACCGCGGGCTCGCGTAAAGTTCCGTTCTCCCGCGTGCTTTACATCGAGCAGGACGACTTCCGCGAGATCCCGCCGCCGAAATATTTCCGGCTATCTCCGGGCCGCGAGGTTCGCTTGCGCTACGGCTATTTCATTACCTGCAAGAGCGTGGTCAAGAATGACAAGGGTGAGGTAATCGAAGTTCACTGCACTTATGATCCCGAAACTCGCGGCGGAAATTCTCCTCCGGATGGGCGCAAGGTGAAATCCACCATTCACTGGGTTTCAGCCGCGCACGCGGTGAACGCTGAAGTGCGAATTTACGAGAACCTTTTTAGCAAGGAAGATCCCAACCAAACCGCCGAGGGCGAGGACTTCACCGCGAATCTGAATCCGAATTCGCTCGAAGTGCTGATGGATGCCAAGCTCGAACCGTCTCTCGCCTCCGCCGCGCCCGGTAGCCGCTACCAGTTCGAGCGCTTGGGATATTTCTGCGTCGATCCAGATTCAGCGCCAGGAAAGCCAGTCTTCAATCGTACGGTCGCGCTGAAAGATACATGGGCCAGGATCGAAAAGAGGAAATAGGCTGTGTACAGCGGGCACTCCTGCCCGCTGCCTTTGGAGGGTCAAGTTGGGCCAGGTCCCTTTTTACTTTTAAGTACTTTCGCTCGGGTGGCCGCGGGCGCTTTCTTTTTCGATTTGGTCTGATTGTATTCAATGGCGGCACGGATAAGATTTTGTAGAGCACGCTCGTTAATGTTGTCGCCCTCGAACAAATCGATGGCTCGCCACTGGTTGCCTCCGAGGCCCGCGTTGAAGAGTTTGTCAGGATCTGGGAGGCTCGCCCCGTGGGCAAAGGTAAGCTTCACCTTATCTTTGTGGGCATTGCCGACCGCGAGGATTCCGTCGCGCGACCACACGGGGCTTCCCATCCACTTCCATTCCTCGATGATCTCCGGGTCGGCCTCACGGATGCTCTTGCGGACGCGGGCGAGAGTTTTGCCGCGCCAGTCTGTGAGTTCTGCGATCATCTCGTCGATTAATGCCGAGGCAGATTCCACCGGAACGGGCTTTTTCATGCACACCTCCAACTCTCGTACCTACTTTAACTGCGCTCAGCGCAACCTGCAAACCTCCGCAGGTATTCGGGGCATAAGTGGAGGACGGGCGTCTCGCCCGTCCGGCTGGGTGACGACGCCCGGCCTGGGCATATTGTAAAAAAAGTGGGGATGCTGATGGATTGCTTGTGTGGGGCAGGACGGGTGCCCCATTCTAAATTTCGCGATCTTTGCGAAATTTAGGGTGGGGATGTTGGAAGCTGGGGGCTGGACCGACCTAAATCTCTAAACTAACCTTCGGGGTGCCCCGGCTCAAGCAGCTTGGACGGGCCCTTAAGAGTAGTTTAGAGATTTAGGTTGGCCCAGCCCCCTGATCTTTTCGAAATAAGTCGTCGAAGGACATGGCCTTTCCACATCCACAATCCCGAAAGGACCATTACCGGCAGGAAGACAAACCGAGTTGCGGGGGCGTAGTCTGGGAGTTTTTCAAACGGACTATAGATATAGCCGAGTATCGGAATGCTAAAGACGAGGTGAATCCAGCGAACAATCGAACGTTTGGTGGCATCTTTCATGACTAATTTGTCCTCCATTTATCGGCGATACCGCGTGACAGACTCGCCAGCGCGCAAGATCAGACACCGCCCAAAAGCGTCGGAGCCCGTGATGGCCACTCGTCGAAAATCGCGACGAGTGGGGCAGCCTCGGGCGTGGTATTCATGGACAAAACCACATGTGGGCCAGCCCCCCGCCAAGCAGCAGATTCCTCGCTACGCTCGGAATGACAATGAGTTGATGGATTGTCAGTGTGTCCTCTAAGCATCTGCGAAAATCCGCGGGCGAGGGCGCCCGCGCCACACATTCCGTCAGGCACGCCTGCGTGTTTCGTTGCCGACTTGACCGTAGCGAAAACAGCCGGTCAGATGGTCGTTCACCATGCCTACGGCTTGCATGAAGGCGTAGCAGATGGTGGTGCCGACGAAAGAGAATCCGCGCTTTTTTAGATCTTTGCTCATGGCGTCTGATTCTGGGGTGCGGGCTGGGACTTGTTTCATTGAGCGGCGGGCGTTCACCATCGGCGCGCCTCCGGTGAACTGCCAGATGTAGGCATCGAACGATCCGAACTCGTCTTGCACTTTGAGAAATGTTTTTGCGTTTTTTACGGCGGAGGCGATTTTCAGGCGATTGCGGATTATGCCGGCGTTGTTCATCAGGGTTTGGATTTTGCGGCGGTCGTAGCGGGCTATTTTTTGGGGATCGAAATTGTCGAAGGCGGCGCGGTAGTTTTCCCGCTTCTTTAGGATGGTGTCCCAGCTCAGGCCGGCCTGAGCGCCTTCGAGGATTAGGAATTCGAAGAGGGTACGGTCGTCGTGAACGGGTGAGCCCCATTCTTCATCGTGGTAGCGGATGGAGAGGTCGTTGGTTGCCCAGGGGCAGCGGATTGGAGAGCTTGGGTTCATCGTAGTAGTCGAGCTTCGCTCGACATGGACGGGTCAGAAACCCGCAGCATCCCTGCGGAGCTGCGCTCCGCAGGACAGCCGAGGGCGGCTGTCCCCACGTGTGCACTACTTGAGCGATTTTGGGTCGGACTTGTTCTTGGGGGACTTCTGGTTCAGGAGCGCTACCAGTGCCGATGCACAGGCGGGAGTTCTCACCTTTCCGTCGCGGATTATATCTCGGGCGGTGACTTTTTTCCCGTACAACTTTTCGTTGGCGCTGCCGTCCGAGCGCAGGGTGGAACCTTCGAGCGAGACTCCGGCGAACAATCCTTTGTTACGCGAATAGGACAGGATCTCGGCGGTCATTACGATGTCGGTGGCTCCCTCGGCGGTTCGTCCCTTGGGGCCGGCTGCGGCGGAGGCGTCGGCGCCTAGCTTCACTTTGCTGCTGAGCAGAGATCGCGCACCTGCGGGATTCATTACCAGCAGGACGAAGTCGGTAGCCTGGCCTCCGAGCTGAAAGCCAATGCTGGCGCCTTCCAAGGCGTACAGGGCGGGCGGTCCCCACGGTCCGGTATAGGAGATGCCGCTGCGACAGATCATAACCCCGCGGCCGTAACTCCCGCCGACGCCAAACGCCGCCTTTTTCACCGACGGTAAAACGATAATGCACTCGGCCTTGTCCAGAAGATCTTCGGGAATGTCGTCCGGGATATTGAGGATTTCCTTGAGCACATGGCCGGCGTTTTCGACGCGATCTTGCTCTTTGCCGCTGTTGGCGAGAGCGGGCAGGATAAGGGCACAGACTAAGAACGAGGTTAATAGCGTTTTCATTCAGTCTCCTGATTGTGGGTTGGCGCTATTTTAACCTCGTGGGCTGGTGCATTGGCGAACCAGCAGTGCTGTGTTATTGGCTCTGTTGATGCGGCGGGTGATCTTTTGCCCATGACCCAACGAGTGCTCCTTTTGTAACTTGGCATTTGTGGAAGTGTCTCCTAAAGTCCTATCAGTAAAAGCGGCATCTGGCGGGTACTTCGGCCCATGGCGTGCATCTAATATGGTGCGGCATTGTGTGGTGCGCGGAGGACAAACGCCGTAAGTCGGGATGGGATGTGGAATGAAGTACATAGCAAAGTATTTTTTGCTCGGCGTACTTGCGGCCATGGCGGGTTTGCCATCGCGCGCGCAGGTCACAAATCTGGTCCCGAGCAACAGCCTGGTTTCGTCGCCAGCCTCGAATTTTGATCCCGACGAATCCGTAATTACTATCAAGACGCGGGTCAACGAAGTCAATGTGCTGTTCATTGCCACAGACAAACATGGCAAGTTTGTGCGCAATCTTAACGCGAAAGACTTCGCGATTCTAGACGATCATCAGCCGCCGCAATCGATTGTGAACTTTCGCCGCGAGACTGACCTTCCTATCCAGCTTGGGCTCTTGATCGATACCAGCGGATCGGTGCGTGCGCGGTTCGACTTCGAACAGGATGCGGCCGTCAGTTTTTTGCAAAATACCATCCGGCCGAATTTCGACAAGGCTTTCGTGGTTGCCTTCAACGGTCATAGCCAAATGATGCAGGGCTTCACCGACAATTCTGCGCTGCTCTCAGCGGCTGTGCACCACATGCGGGATGGTGGAGGAACGGCGCTTTACGACGCCATTTATCGAGCTTGCCGCGACCAACTGATGAAGGATCACGAAGATCGTCCGTCGCGACGCGCGATCGTGGTGGTGAGCGACGGAGAAGACAATCAAAGTGAATTCAGCGAGGTGCAGGCCATTGAAATGGCGCAGCGCGCGGAAGTGATCATTTACGCCATCTCGACGGATGACAGCGGCCTGGTTCTCCGTGGCGATAAAGTTCTGCAGCGGGTTGCTGAGGCCACCGGCGGCCGCGCATTCTTTCCCTACAAGATGAAGGATATGAAGAACGCGTTTGCGGCTATCGGAGATGAGCTGCGCAGCCAGTACATCATTTCCTATCATCCCGCGAACTTTGAGGCGGACGGTCGCTACCGCCCCATCGAAATCACTGCATTGAAGAAGGATCTTCAGGTGCGCTCGCGCAAGGGTTACTACGCGCCGAGGCAGTAAATATCCATAAGCCGAAAGACCCTAAAACCTTTATTTCCATTTCGATGGCTTGAGCTGCCGCGACTCCCTTTTGTTCTGCCTATAACCACCTGGCCGATGTTACAATTCTGTTGATTGCACCGGGCTGTGCGAATCTTCGCAAGACCGGTGGCGGCAGGCGTTCTCGTGTCAGGTGGGCCATTGAAATCGAAATTCCTCGTCATCGTCAGTCTGGGTTTGCTGGTGGCAGGTCCGTGTTACGGCGAACGACGCCACTCCACCACTAGCCAGCCGGTGACAGCGACAGATGACCAGACTGCTCCCACTCTGCCTCCGCCGACCTTGGCGCAACAGCCGGCTACGCCTCCGCAAGTTTCTTTTCAGGGTGGACAATTAACTATTTCGGCGCAGAATTCGACTTTGGGCGACATTCTAAAAGCAGTACGAGCGCAGACTGGCGCCACCATCGACCTTCCCGGCACGGCCTCCGAGCGCGTGATTGGACATTTTGGTCCTGGCCCGGCTCGCGACGTGATGACTGCGCTCCTGAATGGGTCGCACTTCAATTATGTTCTGTTGGGCTCGCCGACCGATCCTAGTGCCTTGGATCGGGTGATCCTGATGGCCAAATCTGGCGGTTCGGTTGAAAGCAATTCGCAGCCCCCGGCTGAGCAGGCGACCGCCTACAACCAGACGTTCCCGCCTCGTCCGATCGCGCCTATGGCCGCCCCGCCGCAACCTGCCCCGGGCGGAAACACTGTTGTGGTTGAAGGTCAGGACGCGCAGGACGACGCAACGGACGACACTGCGGACGCTACCACCGATGACGCTCAGGCCGACGATCAAACCGACCCGAATCAAGCCGATGACCAGGCTGCTGCCGACGATCAGCAACAGCAAAATGGGCAGCCGAACGTTAAAACGCCTGAACAACTTTTGCAGGAACTGCAACAGCGTCAGCAGCAGATACAGCAAGGCATTCAGCCAGGAGTTCCTCCGGGGGTACCAAACTTCCCGAATCCTGGAGCGGCTGGGCCGGGTGACGCACCGAACGCAGCTCCACCCCATAACTAATTACAGCTAAAGGCTAATTCCAGCGACCTTGAGGACCCGAAGCCGCTAGTTTCCGGCGTGAGCAGCTTGGGCTCGAGTAGGGGTAAGGATGGGTTTTTCAGTCGGACGCGGCCGGGACTGGCTCGCAAAGGCATGAAGAATTCCTATGACGGCGCAGTAAGCAGATACAATTCCAATCGCTAACACCGTAATTACAGTGAAACAGAGAATGCCAACACTAAATAAACTGCCCAAGGTCCCCGCCCTCTTGCAAATTTCACTTTCTTAGAAGTTACCGCGCACCATGAATTTACCTGCGTTGACGCTTGCCAGTGTTAGCAAATAAGATACGTAAGTAGAGCTGCGCACCTCCACTTTCCAACATCTCTGTGGACCCGTCCATATTACGGAAGGTCACTGAAGGGCATCACTTTCGCTGTCTTATGGCTATTACCAAGATTTCGGTGCGCGGAGCGCGCCAGCACAACCTGAAGAATATCAACGTCGAGATTCCTCGTAATAGCCTGACGGTAATCACCGGTCTTAGCGGATCGGGCAAGTCCTCGCTGGCATTCGACACCATTTACGCCGAGGGCCAGCGCCGTTATGTGGAGACGCTCTCGGCCTACGCCCGCCAATTTCTGGACCAGATGGAACGCCCGGATGTGGATGCTATCGATGGGCTCAGTCCAGCGATTTCGATTGAGCAGAAGACCACCAGCCGGAGTCCGCGTTCGACTGTCGGAACTATTACCGAAATCTACGACTATCTTCGGCTTTTATTTTCTTCGATTGGCGTACCGCATTGCCCGAAGTGCGGGCGGGCAATCAGCCGGCAAACGGCGGACCAGATTGTACAGCGGGTAATGGCTCTCACTCCTGAAGACCGCGTCATGGTTTTGGCCCCGATTGTGCGCGGACGCAAAGGTGAGTTCAAGAAAGAGATGGAGAAGCTGGTGCAGCACGGCTTCACGCGCGCACGAGTAGACGGCGAACTCGTCAATCTCGATGATGACATTGCGCTCGACAAACGAAAGAACCACACCATTGAAGTGGTCATCGATCGTCTGCTGGTCAAACCAGGGATCGAACATCGACTTGAACTATCGGTCGCACTGGCGATGAAGCTGGCCGGAGGTTTGGTGCAGGTCGCCGTTGTGGGCGGCGAGGAACAGCTTTACTCGGAACGGTTGGCGTGTCCAGATTGCGGCATCAGCGTGCCCCAACTCGAGCCGCGTTCGTTTTCTTTCAACAGTTCCTACGGCGCATGCCCGGAATGTCACGGACTCGGCAGCCGCTACGATTTTGATCCCGCGAAAGTCATCGTTGATTGGTCGAAACCTTTGCTCGAAGGCGGATTGGGACCGGGTTCGGCTTCGCAAAATCTGATTCACATGCTACAGATTGCAGCCACTGCGCACGGCTTGGACTTGAGCACACCTTTCGAGAAGTTTTCTGAGAAAGTGCAAAACTTGCTGTTGTTCGGAGAAAACGGTAAATCGGGCAAGTCGGGCTTCCGCGGAATTCTGGCGTATCTCAAGCAGGTGCTCGAAGAATCTACATCGGAAGGCTACCGCGATTTTCTGCTCGACTATATGTCCGCGTCGGAGTGCCCCGCCTGTCATGGGCAGCGACTGCGTCCGGAAAGTCTTGCGGTAAAAGTGAACGGCATGTCGATCGCAGATTTCACCGAACTGCCGGTTTCCCGTTCGCTGGAGCTGGCGAGAAAGATTCACCTCACGGGACGCGAAGCTGCGATTGCGAATCGGGTCATGCATGAAATTGTGGAACGTTTGCAGTTCCTCGATGCTGTTGGCTTGGGCTACATCTCGCTCGATCGTTCGGCAGCTACCCTTTCAGGCGGCGAGGGACAGCGCATTCGCCTGGCTACACAAATCGGTTCAAAGCTGAGAGGCGTATTGTATGTGCTCGACGAGCCATCAATCGGCCTGCACCATCGCGACAACGCGCGCTTGCTGCAAGCGCTCGAGGAGTTGCGCGATCTGGGCAACACAGTGCTGGTAGTTGAGCATGATGAAGAGACCATCCGGCGCGCTGATTACGTGATTGATCTCGGCCCGGGCGCGGGACGGCACGGCGGCGAACTTGTCGCCCATGGAACGCCAGAAGAAATTATGGATGCCCCGGCATCGCTCACCGGGGCCTACATTTCGGGCAGAGCTCAGATCGGGATGCTATCCGAGCGCCGCCAACCGAATGGCGCGGGCATTACCATCCTCGGCGCGCGCGAAAACAACTTGAAAAATATTGACGTCACTTTCCCGTTGGGTGTAATGACCGTGGTGACGGGAGTCTCAGGTTCCGGCAAATCCACTTTGGTCAATGACATTCTTTATCGCGCCTTGGCGAAAACGCTGTACCGCTCGCGCGAAGAACCCGGCGCTCACAAAGCGATCTCAGGCGCGGAAAATATAGACAAGGTCATTCGCATCGATCAGTCCCCAATCGGACGCACGCCGCGCTCGAATCCGGCGACCTACACTGGAGTGTTTGCGCAGATTCGTGATCTCTTCGCCATGCTGCCTGAGTCACGCGAACGCGGCTACAAGCCGGGTCGCTTCTCATTCAACGTTACCGGCGGCCGTTGCGAAGCCTGCCAGGGCGAGGGCCAGCGTCGCATTGAAATGAGCTTCCTGCCGGATGTGTACGTGCTTTGTGAAGTCTGCGGCGGCCGCCGCTACAACCATGAAACGCTGGCCGTAAAGTACAAGGGATATTCCATTGCTGATCTGCTAGAAATGCCCGCGTCGGACGCATTGCCAATTCTCGAAAACTTTCCGCAGGTGAAACAGAAACTGCAGACGCTGGTCGATGTGGGACTGGGATACATTCACCTCGGCCAATCCGCGGTAACGCTTTCCGGCGGTGAAGCGCAACGCATTAAGCTGGCGCGTGAGTTGAGCAAACGGCAAACCGGAAAAACTTTATATCTGCTGGACGAACCCACCACCGGCCTGCATTTCGATGACGTCAAAAAGTTACTGGATGTGCTCCATCGCCTGACAGACCTGGGAAATACGGTTCTCATCATCGAGCATAATCTGGACGTGATCCGCAATGCGGACTGGATCATCGACCTCGGGCCCGAGGGCGGAGAAGATGGCGGACGCATCGTCGGTCAAGGCACACCGGAGCAGGTCGCGCGAAATAAGAAGTCGTATACCGGGCAGGCGCTGGCGGAGTATTTCAATGGGAAGTCGAAGAAGCCTTCGACAGCGGAGTTACTGGCTTAATCCTTTTTTCGTGTAAATTCAAGAATCGCGTGTCCTCATCTCAAAATCCGTGGTCTGAGCTCCATCCGCTTCCCCAACCGCCCATTCCAACCACCGCCGAAAATCCGCCGTGGAGTGGATGGGATGTGCTGCAGATTATTTTTCTAACTATTGCCTCGGTCGCTATTTTTCTGCCGCTGGTTGGCTTCGTCGCTCAGCATTTGCTCTATCCCAGTGTCCCCTTCATACAGGTCATCACTTATCCGCTAGTGACGGTATTGGCGCAAGGCTTGGCCTATCTTCTGATCCTGGTTTTTATGATTTCGATTGTGAAACGTGCGCCCGGCCATCGATTTCAGTGGTGCCGGTGCGGTCGAAATAATGCAGCACATAAACTGCGAAGCCCTGCTCGGCGAGCAGGCTTGCCGGTGCAGCCATTGTCGCGTGTCCGCCTCCGGAACCGTGCAGCGCAATTACCGCAGGGAAGCGTTGGAGGACGGGCGTCTCGCCGGTCCAGTTGGGCGGGGACGCCCGGCCTCCATTAGTTCTGGAAGACGCGTCGATACCTGGCAGAAAGCAATCAACACGAATGTCTTTGCCGCCGCTCTTGAAAGAAACTTGGGTTTGAGTGATGGAATACATGAATGGAGCTAGCAATCAGGACTTGACTGCCGCCCGTTCTGCCCCGGGCAACTTCGCCAGCGAAGCTTCGTACGGCGCTCGCGCGATTCCGCGCTCGGTCACAATTGCGGTGACATATTTCGCGG
>Ga0207036_10093_pt1 | contig 17246 bp, 17 predicted proteins | sample Alteio_BWMinCont_78_FD_153284 | JGI IMG/M metagenome (GOLD analysis project Ga0207036, IMG submission 153284) | Enriched cells from forest soil in Barre Woods Harvard Forest LTER site, Petersham, Massachusetts, United States -... | ecosystem: Environmental > Terrestrial > Soil > Temperate forest >... | reverse complement strand
CGACGGCGCGACCCGAGGTCTATCGGCGATAGCCAGTGTCTCCGGCCATGTAGCCGACCGAATAAAGATGAATGAGCCAACCGACGCCCGTCACGACAAGCAGCATGATCAGCGTAAGCTGATCGATCTGCAGCGCAAAATTAGCGCGAAAGTTGCCTGCCTCGATCCATGTGAAATACGACCGCGTCCAGGGAATCTGCTCCGGGTTCAGCCTGAGGAATTCGCGTACGACTTCGAGGGCGGCAAAGAAAGAAAGCCCGGTGCTGCCCAGAGCGATACCATTGACCGCACTGCGCGGCCATCGCGCCGCAAAAATCCCGTTGACGGCTGCGCCCAGCAAGGGGAGCAGCGGAATGATCCACAGGTGCTCGAGTATCAGCATTCCGGCTCTACAGCTTCAGGAGATTGATGCGTTCGACGTTTAGGGATTGCCGGTTCCGCGCGATCACGATTACGATGGCCACGGATGCGGGCGACAAGGCCTTCTGGGTAAACCGCATAGGTGACTTCGGTTTCCTGCTGGGATTATTCTTGCTCTTCCGCCAATTTGGAACGCTCGACTTCGCGCCCATTTTTCATGATTCCGCGGCCCTACCGGTCGAAACGTCCGGCCACGGCGTTCTCACGGCGGTCGCGCTGCTGCTGCTTGCCGGCGCCACCGGCAAATCGGCGCAACTCCCGCTTTACGTTTGGCTGCCGGACGCCATGGAGGGCCCCACCCCGGTCAGCGCTCTGATTCATGCCGCGACGATGGTGGCCGCTGGCGTGTACATGGTGGCCCGTTCGCACGCGATCTTCATTCATGCGCCGGTGGCAATGTTCGGCGTAGCCGTGATCGGCTGCGCGACAGCACTTTTCGCCGCTACCATCGCTTTAGTGCAGACCGATATCAAACGGACGCTCGCCTACTCGACGATCAGCCAATTGGGCTATATGTTTCTGGCCTGCGGCGTCGGCGCCTACGGCGCCGGAATCTTTCATCTGATGACGCACGCTTTCTTCAAAGCATTGCTCTTCCTTGGAGCCGGCAGCGTGATGCATGCGATGGGCGGCGAACAGGATATGCGGCGCATGGGCGGCCTGCGCCGAATGGTTCCGTGGACCTACAGCACTATGTTTGTCGCCACATTAGCGATTTCCGGCACGCCAGGCTTCTCCGGTTTCTTCAGCAAGGAAGAGATTTTGCTGGCCGCTCGCACTGGCCCCTACTCAAATCCCGTGATTTACGGCTTGGGTGTGTTCACAGCGGGCCTTACGGCTCTTTATATGTTCCGGCTTCTCTTTTTGACTTTTCACGGCGCACCGCGTTTTGATCCCAAGAAAACGCACGTGCACGAATCGCCGCGGGTCATGCTTGTCCCGCTCGTTGTGCTGGCGGTCCTTTCGCTGGCGGGCGGCTGGTGGGCTGCTCCGCATTTGGTGGGCGGCCTCAACTACTTCGATAACTTTGTGAAGCCGGTTTTCGCGGCGAGCGAAACATCCAGTTCCGCCGAACCATACGCCGGAAGCGGCCAACTGATCGCCGCGGTCTTCGGGCCTCCGGTGATAGCAGCATTTATCGGATTCCTGCTTGCCTGGTGGCTGTATCTACGCAGGCCCGAAACGCCGAGGCGCCTGGCCGAAAGATTCCATGCACTCTACCAGCTGTTGGTTGGGAAGTATTTCATCGACGAACTTTACGCCGCCATCATCGTACGGCCGCTCCTTTGGCTGTCGACTAATTTCCTCTGGCACGTCGTGGATGAGGAAACCATCGACGGCCTGGTGAACGGCGTCGCTCACGAAGCGGGCGAAGTTGGCGACCGCCTGCGGCATCTTAATTCCGGCAACACAAGGAGTTACGCGACTTGGGTAATTCTGGGAGCCGTAGTGCTTACAACCCTTCTCGCCTGGATGGTGCGCTAGAATGCGCGGTTCCTACCTGCTCACCGTCTTGACCTTCCTTCCGCTGGCCGGAACGCTTGCGCTTTTCATGCTGCGGCCCGACGATCGTGAATGGATTCGCCGTATAGCGCTGGCGATATCGCTTTTCGAATTCGCGCTTTCGCTTCTACTGCTCCGGGGCTTCGTCCTGAATTCGGCGGATTACCAGTTTGTGGAACTTCACAACTGGATTCCTTCGCCGCCCATCCACTATCACCTCGGAATCGACGGCATCAGCTTATTTCTCGTCCTGCTCACCACTTTTTTGACGCCTATCGCGATGCTGGCTTCCTGGAAATCGATCGAGCAGCGGGTGCGCGGCTTCTTCATCAGCCTGTTGGTGCTCGAAAGCGGCGTGATCGGAGTCTTTGTTTCGCTCGACCTCTTCGAGTTTTTCCTTTTCTGGGAAGTGATGCTGATCCCGATGTACTTCCTGATCGGAATTTGGGGCCATGAACGGCGCATTTATGCCGCCGTCAAATTCATTCTGTATACGATGTTGGGCTCGATTCTGATGCTCGTGGCCATGATCTGGCTCTACGAACTCAGCGGCTCCTTCGATTTGCCGCAGATCCAGAACATGCTCGTGAGCGGCCAGGTGATTCTCTCTCTGCGCACCGAACTGCTTCTTTTTGCCGCTTTTTTCCTGGCGTTTGCCATCAAGGTTCCGCTTTTCCCGCTGCACACCTGGCTTCCGGACGCGCACACCGAAGCGCCCACCGCGGGTTCCGTGATGCTTGCCGGCGTGCTGCTGAAGATGGGCACTTACGGAATGCTGCGTTTCTGCTTACCGCTTTTTCCAGAAGCGGCTCACCGCTTCGCTCCTTACGTCGCCGTTCTAGCCATTATCGGCATTATTTACGGCGCTCTCGTGGCCATGGTGCAGACCGATCTCAAGCGCCTGGTTGCTTATTCGTCCGTTAGCCACCTTGGGTTTGTAGTGCTCGGACTGTTTGCTTTTGATCCCACGGCAGTTCAGGGCGCCTTGTATCAAATGCTGAACCACGGAGTTTCCACGGGTGCGCTTTTCGTGCTGGTCGGAATGCTCTATGACCGCCGCCACACCCACCTGATTCGAGAATTTGGCGGGCTCGCCACTCCCCTGCCGATCATCGCGGCTTTCTTTCTGTTTGTGTCGTTGTCCTCAGCGGGGCTTCCCATGCTGAATGGATTTATCGGCGAGTTCCTGATTTTGGCCGGCACGTTTCTGCATCACGTGAACTGGGCCTCTTACGCAGCTATCGGCATCATTCTTTCCGCCGTTTACCTGCTGTGGGCCTACCAGCGCGTTTTCTTCGGCGAGGTAACGCACGATAAGAACCGCACGCTGGTTGACGCCGACCGCCGCGAACGCGTAGTCCTGGTCGCGATGGCGGCACTCATTTTGTGGATGGGCATCGGCTCGGTGAGCTTCACCCGCCGCACGGAAGCCTCCACGCGAAACGTATTCATGCTCATGCAACGGCCGCAGGTGTATAACGCCCGAGCGGCACTCAGTTCCGCTCGGCCTTCGGCTCCGCGTGGCGTCCGCTAATGTTTCCTCCGCGAGAAGACATCCTACGCCTGATGCCAGAGATCATTTTGTCCCTTTCGGGCATCCTGCTGATGCTTATCGAGCCTATGCTCACGCGCGCCCGCCGGAACGTGCTCGTCAGCTTGGCCGCGCTCGGGAGCGGATTGGCGCTCGTCTCCACGATATATCCGGCGATGCTTCCGGGCACGGCATTTTCCGGTTTGCTGCGCATTGATGGCTTCAGCGTCTTCGTGCACGTCGTGGTCGAGTCGGTCGCATTCCTGGTGATCATCGGCTCCGCCGATTATCTCGATCGCGAGCACATCCAGCACGGCGAATACTATGCGCTCATTCTTTTCGCCACTGTGGGCATGTGCGTGATGTCCAGCGCCGCCGAACTTATGACCGCCTTTGTTGCCCTCGAAACCAGCTCCATTGCCACCTACATCCTGGCCAGCTACCGCCGGGACTCCCCTCGTTCCAACGAATCGGCCCTGAAATATTTCCTGCTGGGCTCTTTCGCTACCGCGTTTTTTCTGTACGGAATTGCTCTCACTTACGGTGCCACAGGTACTACTCAGCTTGTGCGCATGACTTTTCCCACGACAGCTGGCGGCGATCGTCTCCTCAATCTGGGGCTGGGGCTTATGCTCGTCGGCCTCGCCTTCAAGGTTGCCGTGGCTCCGTTTCAGCTCTGGACTCCAGACGTCTATGAAGGCGCGCCCGCTCCGGTCACTGCGCTGATGGCTTCCGGACCGAAAGCCGCGGCCTTCGCGCTGCTACTGCGCATTCTCGCTACCGTGGCGGCAGCGGGAACGTTCTGGTTCTGGGCGTTGTGGATTTCGGCTGCGCTAACGATGTTCCTGGGCAATCTGGCAGCGATCGCGCAACACAACGTCAAAAGGATGCTGGCCTACAGCTCCATTTCGCACGCGGGATATATTCTCGTAGCGCTGGCAGCGGCGGCGGCTTCCGATCAGGTGGAGCTCGGCGTCGCCGCCGTGCTCTATTACCTAGCCGTCTACGCGCTCATGAAACTTGGCGCGTTCATTTTGGTTTCTCAGCTTGGCGGTGAATCCGAACGCCACATGGATATCGATGATTTTCGTGGGCTGGCTATGCGCCAGCCCGTCGCTGCGGCTTGCTTTGCGCTGTTTCTGCTCTCGCTGCTCGGTCTTCCGGTAACGGCAGGATTCCTCGGGAAGTTCTACATCTTCCATGCGGCCCTTGCGTCGCGCTTGATCTGGCTCGCCGTTCTGCTGGCGATCAACACCATCATCGCTGCGTTCTATTATCTGCGGGTGATCGTGGTGATGTATATGCGCGAGCCCAACCAGACCTGGCCGCCCGTCCCGATGCCGTGGGCCGTAACGTTCGTGCTCTCGATCGCCGCCGCCGGAACCTTTTACCTCGGCCTGTTCCCCGGCCGAGTCATGGCCCTCGCCACCCAAGCGGCCCTCTCCCTCCCCGGCCGCTAAACGGGTCCTCTTCGCGCCATAAACAAAAAGCCCGCGGAGCGCTTTAGCACTCCGCGGGCCTGAACTAACTCGATCTACTTGGTTATTTAACTTTGATAAAGATGATGGCGAAGGTGTACAGCGCCATCGATTCGATCAGCACCAGAGCCAGAATGAGCATGTTTTGAATCACCCCGGCGGCGCCGGGATTCCGTGCCATACCTTCTGATGCCGCCGCAGACGCACGGCCCTGAGCGATACCGCAAGCGCCCGAGGCGATGGCCATGGCGAACCCCGAAGTGATGGCCACCCAGTTAGTGGCCTGCGCTGCTCCCTGATCTCCGCCTTGAGCGAATGCGGCCGGTGCGATCAGGAAAAAAGCGATAGCCACCAGTAGCCCTATAGCGAGCTTTCTCATCGTGACGATTCTCCTTAGTTTATGAAATGGCCGCTCGGAGGTGGTTCCCGACATCCTCGTGCAGCCGGGCTCACGCAAGACGGCAAATGATGATGCCGTTATAAAAACTGGTTAGTGCCCTTCGGAAACCGCTCCGGCCAGATAGATGACCGGAAGAATCGTAAAAACGAATGCCTGCACGAAGGCCACGAAGATATGCAAAATGATGAAAATTACCGGCGCGAAAAGCGGTAGCGGAGCCAGGATGTATCCCAAGGCGTTGAGCCTCTCCACGAAAATGAATAGGGCAAGCGTCAGCCCTAGGAAAATCCCATAAAGCAGCTCGCTGACCATCATATTGACCCAGAGACGAACGGTGAGCGACAGCAGCCGCGCCAGATGGCTGAACGTTTCCACGACCACCATCAGCGGCGAAAGAGCCAGATTCGGTCCTAGAAAATGCTTGCCGTAATGCAATGGGCCCTGCTTTTTCAGTCCCGACCAGTGGTAATAAAGAAAGACAACGATGGCGCAACCCAATGGAACGGAAACCTCAGCCGTGGGCGAAGCCAGTCCCGGCACGACGCTGATGAGGTTCGAGAACAACACGAAGAGGCCGACGCTCCCGATAACCGGCAGATACTTCATTGCACCGTGGCCGATATTGTTTTCCAGCAAGTCGGCGACGCCGAGCGACATCGGATTCCGCAGCAGAAGCTCCATCACCTGCTGCGTCCCTCCGGGATTTTCCACCGAAAGCCGCGCCCGCAGCCACAAGAAAAATACAATGGCCAGGAGGAACACCAGCAGCTCCATGGCAACGTGGTTGGGGATGGGATATTCGGGATTGCTGGGCTTGATATGCAGAGCTGTTAACAGCGCCAATGCCACTTTGCCGAAAACCGCGTTCACCAGCTTCGTGATTCCCAGGATGCTCTCTTCCATTGTCCTTCCGACTTAATGAACGGCGGCCTCGGCCGATTTGCTAGGAGCCGCTTGCGTTCTGGTGCACGCCGCTCGACACCAACTCGTACACCAGTGCCACGACCACCGCGGCGGCCGACGCGAAAAGTCCCGTAAGCACGGGGATCATCGGCAGCCACGAACGCGTGAGAATAACATAGAGAATTCCGAGCAGCAAAGCGAAGCGGGCAAAGAATTTAATATACGCGCCCACCGGTACACGCACGTTCTGCGAACCCGCCTGTGCCGTCGCCGCTCGGCCAAATGCCTGCACGCTGCCCTTCAGCCAGCGAAAATTGATCCACGAAACCAGGGCCCCGATTGCCAGCCCCGCACTTCCACGCCATCCCCAGCGCCACCCGGCCCAACCCGCGCCAGCGCCGCCGAGCACCAGCGTCAACCATTCGATTCGACGCAGCGCTGCCGTTCCAAATGCCTCAGCGGCCATCTTACTGTTTTCCAGGAGGGCGCCTTACCGAGAGCCGCCGGATCACTTCAAACATTCCGCCGGCAAATCCGAGCAATCCGAGGATCAAAGTCAAAATGGGCGAGGTGCCAAACCGCTTGTCCAGCAGATAGCCCAGCCCGGCGCCGATCACCAAGCTGCCGACCAGCACAAACGGCAGGTCCATGACGTTCCCAAGCTGCCGGGCAAAGCCGTCCGCATCACGCCGTGGCGCGGGGGGAATCTTCGAATCTCGATTGTTATCGGGCAAAGAGTACGGACGGCAAGGTCAACGAATAAGTTGCAAGACGGATGAATGGCTCGGGATAGATCCCGGCAACCAGCGTGACGACGCACATCACGGCCAGTGCCACCGATTGCCCCGGCGTCACCGTCGTGCGCGCCTCGCCGGCCGGCTCGAGCAGCCAGGCATGCACGACGATCCGGAAATAATAATAGAGCGCCGGAACGATATAGAGCGCGCCAAACAGCGCCAGATAATAATGTCCCGTCTCGATCAACGAGAGCAAGATGTAATACTTGCCCACAAATCCGGCCAGCGGCGGAATGCCGGCAAGAGACAGCATAAAAATGAGCAACAGCACCGCCGATGCCGGGCTGCGCTTGTAGAGGCCGTTCAGGTCGTCCAGTTCGTCGCCAATCAAGCCTTGCCGCCGCAGCACAATAATGACGGCGAAAGCGCCGATGGTCATGAACGCATAGACGAAAAGATAGAAAGCGACGCCCTTCAGGCCGGTCTCATTGCCCTCAGGACCGCTCATCGCCGCTACGAGGCCCAGCAGGATATAGCCGACGTGCGAGATCGAAGAGTAAGCGAGCAATCGTTTGACGTTGGTCTGCGTGATCGCGGCAAAATTGCCGAGCGTAAGCGATGCAATCGCCACTGCCGCGATGATTCCCACCCAGTTCACGCGCACCGGCCAGAACGCATAAAGGAACAGCCGCAACAGCAGCGCGAAACTCGCCGTTTTCGAAGCCACGCTGACGTAAGCGGTGACCGTGGTGGGAGCGCCTTCGTAAACGTCCGGCGCCCATTGGTGGAACGGCACCGCCGCCACCTTGAAGAAAAGTCCCGCCACCACGGTCACTATGGCCAGAATTACCAGCAAATCGGTCGGTCCGCGAAGATCGAGCGCCGTGCGCACCACATCGATATTCGTGCGCGGCACCTGCAGCGGCAATCCCAGCGGTCCATTAATTTGCGCCATGGCGCTGATTCCATACAGCAGCGAGAAGCCGTAGGCCAACAGCCCCGAGCTGAATGCTCCCAGCAGCAGATACTTCACGGCAGCTTCATTCGAACGCCGTTGGTGGCGTAAAAAGCCCACGAGGATATAAAAGCTGATCGCCATGGTCTCCAGGCCGAGAAACTGCACGATCAGGTCGTATCCCGAGGCCATGAACATCATTCCCACGGTGGCAAACAGAAGCAGCGCGTAGTATTCGCCGTGATGTTCGTTTTCGATTTGCAGATAGCGCACCGAAAGCAGGATCACCAGCGCGGTGGCAATGAGGAAGATCATCCCGAAAAACAGGAAAAATGGATCCACCACAATCGAACTATTGAAACCGCCCACCGCTTCCGGACCCAATGATCGCAGCCTGTAAAGCGAAATGCCGCTGAAGATCACGCCGAGCATCGCAAAGACGGCGTTGCCGGCTTTGTCCTTTACGCCCAGCATGAAATCGAAAAGCAGAATCGCCAGGCCGAAAAGCGCGAGCTCCACCTCCGGCAGGATCAGGAAGAAATCGTGGCGAAATGTGGCAGTATCCATGCGACTAGCGGTTCTCCGCGGTGTTCGCGACCATGCGCGCCGAAGCCGCGGCGATTATCGCGGCGGGAGCAAGCTTCGCGGGCTTTTCAGCTTTCGTCGAATCGGACTTGGCCGGAGCGGTTGCCGTCACAATCGCGACCGGTGGCTTTTCGCCCCAGCGCTGAGCAGTCGCCGAATTATAGTAGTTCGGATTCACCTGCTCCACAATCTGCCGCACCGGAGCGTCCAGAACTCGGAACAGCGGCTTGGGATAAATACCGATCCAGAAGGCCAGCAGCACCAGTGGAATCAGGGTCGCGTATTCCCGCATATTCAAATCCGGCAGGTGCTCGTTCGCGGGATTCGTAACCGGCCCGAACATTACCCGCTGATAAAGCCACAGGAGATACGCCGCGCCGAGAACGATGCCGACCACGGCCCATGCCGTCCAGCTCGTGTTCACTTGAAAAATGCCGCTCAGGATCGTGAATTCACCGATGAAGCCATTGAGCAGCGGCAAACCCAGCGAACTCAGCGTGGCGATCAGATAAATCGCCGCGAAATTCGGCATGGGCGTGGAAAGCCCGCCAAACTCCGAAATCAGCCGCGTATGCCGCCTTTCGTACAGCACTCCGATAATCAAGAAGAGCGCGCCGGTGGAAATTCCGTGGTTGATCTGCTGGATGACGCTGCCGGAGAGGCCGTGCGGATTCAGGGCGAAAATCCCCAGCGTGCAGAAGCCCAAGTGGCTCACCGAACTGTAAGCGATGAGCTTCTTCATGTCTTTTTGCATCATGCAGACGAGCGCGCCGTAGATGATACCCACGATCGAAAGCACCATCAGGATATTGATGATGTGCTGCCGCGCGACGGCGTCGGTTGGCAAAAGAGGCAGCGAGAAACGGATGAATCCGTACGTGCCCATCTTCAGCAGGACGCCGGCCAGGATTACCGAGCCTGCCGTGGGAGCCTCGGTGTGCGCATCGGGAAGCCAGGTGTGGAACGGAAACATCGGCACCTTGATGGCAAAAGCAAAGAAGAAGCCCCAGAAGAGAAGCCGCTGCAGGGCGGTCGAAAATTGCGGGACCGCGCCCAGCAGAGTAGGAATGTCGAATGTGTAAGCGGCTCCGGCGCCCGCCACTTCATGCGCGCGATAGTAAAGCGCCAGAATCGCCAGCAGCATCAGCACCGATCCGGCCAGCGTGTAGAGGAAAAACTTGATTGCCGCATAGAGCCGCCGGTCGCTGCCCCACACGCCGATCAGGAAGTACATCGGCACCAGCATCACTTCCCAGAACAGGTAGAACAAAAAGAAATCGAGCGCCATGAAGACGCCCAGCATGCCCGTCTGCAGCAGCAGAAAGAGAATGTAATATTCCTTCTTGCGAGTCTGAATGGCGCTCCACGACGAGAGAATCGAAATCGCTCCCAGAATCGTGGTCAGCATCACCAGCAGGAAACTGATGCCGTCGATTCCCAGCGAATAGTGCGCGCCAATGGAGGGAATCCAGTCGTAAGTTTCGCGGAACTGATAGCCCGGTGTTCCGATCTGAAATCGCCAGATCAGGGGAAGCGAGACAACCAGGCCGAGCATTCCGAATACATTCCCGACCACGCGCTGCGCGTTATCCCATTCGCGCGGCACAAACAGCAGCACAATGGCGCCAATGACCGGCGTGAATAGAATCCAGCTCAGGATATGAGTTTGGTTCACTTGCGCTCTCCCTCGCCTTCTAGTGCAGCTAGTGCAGCATGCTGTGCAGCGTCACGCCGGTCAATCGCAGGTAATAGCCCAAAAAGACCAGCACGCCCAAAACAATCAGCAGCGCGTAATTCGAAACGCGCCCGCTCTGAATCATCCTGACCGGATAGCTGAAAATCCACACGATGCGCGCCGCCAAGTTCACCAGCCCATCGATGATCCACTTGTCCCAAACCATCGAAATGCTCGAGAACGCGCGCGTCACCCATCCCGCGCCATTCACGCCCAGCCCATCGATCACGTCGCGATCAAACGCGCCCAGCGTCGTGCCCAAATCCTTCGTCCGGTTCACAAACATGGCGTCGTAGATCTGGTCCACGTAATACTTGTTGTAAAGCAAGCGGTACAGCCCGCCCGATCTTGCCGCGAGTGTTCCGGGTATCCTGGGCCGCCGAAGATAGAAAAACCAGGCCAAGGCGATCCCCACCATCGCGACGAGCACGGAAACTACCATCAATTGGTGTTCCGTAGTGTGCTGCGTCGCTTCGGGAACCGCAGCGATCACTTCCGCGTGCCGCGCGATTACCGGGTCGAGGAACTTCGCAAAATGGTCGCTGCCGCCCAAAGACTCCGGCCAGCCGATCCAGCCGCCCACCACTGAAAGTAGCGCCAAAATCATCAGCGGCACGGTCATCGAGCGCGGCGATTCGTGAATGTGGTGCTCCACGTCGTGCGGCACGCGCGATTCGCCGAAAAACGTTAGAAACACGAGCCGGAACATATAAAAAGCCGTCATCCCCGCGGTCACGAATCCGATTCCCCAAAGCAACGGCCGAGCGTTGAACGAAGCCGCCAGAATCGCGTCTTTGCTCACGAATCCGGCCAGCGGAGGAATTCCCGAAATAGCGATCGTGGCGAGCAAAAACGTCCACGCCGTAATGGGAATCTTGCTCCACAGCCCGCCCATCTTGCGCATGTCCTGTTCACCGCCGAGCGCGTGGATCACGCTGCCCGAACCAAGGAAGAGCAGCGCTTTGAAGAACGCATGCGTCATCAAGTGAAAAATTCCCGCGGTGAACGCGCCCACGCCCAGCGCCAGAAACATATAGCCAAGCTGGCTGACCGTGGAGTAAGCGAGCACGCGCTTGATGTCGTTCTGCACGAGGCCCATGCTGGCCGCATAGATCGCCGTCGCCGCGCCAACCGTGGCCACCGCCGCCAGAGCTACTGGCGCAAGCTGAAAGACCACGTTCATCCGCGTGATCATATACACGCCCGCCGTCACCATCGTCGCCGCGTGAATCAGGGCGCTCACCGGCGTGGGCCCTTCCATCGCGTCCGGCAACCAGACGTACAGCGGAATTTGCGCCGACTTCCCCGTCGCGCCCACGAAAAGCAGCAGCGCAATCGCGGTCATCACGCCATTGCCCACGGTGAATCCGCCCGCCTCGATGGCAGGGCCGATCTCCGTGAAGCGCAGCGTGCCGATCGCGTTTAGCAGAAGCAATAGTCCCAGAACGAACCCCGCGTCGCCGATCCGATTGACGATGAATGCCTTCTTGCCTGCGTCCGATGCGGACTTGCGCAGGAAATAAAATCCGATCAGCAGATAACTGCAAAGTCCCACGCCTTCCCAGCCGACGAAAAGCAGCAGCAGATTATTCCCCAGCACCAATACCAGCATGGAAAACATGAACAGATTCAGATAGCCGAAGAAGCGGTAATAGCCGCCCTCGTGTGCCATGTAGCCGGTGGAATAAACGTGAATGAGAAAACCGACGCCGGTCACGACGCCCAGCATCACTGCCGAAAGCGGATCGAGCAGCATGGCCCATTGCGCGTTGAAGTTCACCAGCCGACCGGACATCGTGTGCATCGCGCCGGCGGGCACCCAATCGAACAGGATAATCTCCACCACGCGCTGTGCGGGTTCTCGCGCAATGAGCTGCAGGATCGCCCCAAAAGCGAAGATCATCGACAGTCCAACGCTGCCCACACCAACCGCGCTCACTGCTCCGTTCGAAAGCCGCCGCCCGATGAAAAACATCGTCGCCGCGCCCGTCAGCGGAAACAGAGGGATCAGCCAAATGCTTCGCAGAAAGAATTCAGTCGGCATCCGCGAATCCTCGAGAATCCACCGATTCCCTGCCGCTTACCATTTGAGAATGTCCATTTCGTCTGCCAAAACCGTTTCGCGATTGCGGAAGAACGCGATAATGATGCCCAATCCCACGGCCGCCTCTGCCGCGGCATCGGTAATAATAAAGATGGCAAAGATCTGCCCTTCCACCGAACCTACCAGCCGCGAGAAAGCGACGAGATTGATATTGACCGCGTTCAGTATCAATTCAACGGACATCAGGATAATGATCACGTTGCGCCGTGTCACAATTCCCACGATGCCGATGGCCAGCATGGCCACGCTCAGAAAGATGTAATGTCCGATCGGCACCATCGCTCATACCCTCTTTTTGGCCATGACCACCGCGCCAACCATGGCCACCAGCAGCAGGATCGAGGCAATCTCAAAAGGCAGCATATAGGTATGGAATAGATAGAACGCCACGCGCTCGGTATTCGGCTCGAGTGTTTCCGGCGCCGCCGCCGGCATCGTGTATAGCGAGTGCCGGCTGACCGCTATCGCCGCGGTCACCTGCGCCGCCAGCACTGCCGAGATAATCAGCGCCACAAACCATTGCCGGTTGAACTGCACCTGATGCAGCGCAACATCCAGATTCACGAGCATGATCACGAAAACAAATAGCACCATGATCCCGCCAGCGTAGAGGATCACTTGCACTATAAAAAGAAACTCCGCGTTCAGGTTCAGGAAGATTCCCGCCGTCGCGAGCAGCGCCGTAACCAGAAAAATCGCGCTCTGCACGGCGTTTCGCCGCGTCACAACCAGAATCGCCGAAACGATTGCCAGCGCCGCGAAGAAGTAGAAGACTGCCTGATCAAACATGGACGGGCGTCTCCTCCTCTTCCTCTTCGCCGACTCGGGGATGTTCGTGCTTCTCGCCCGTCTCCAAAAGAAAGGCGCCCGCGATCAGCGTCAGCACGATTCCCACGGGAAACGAAACCCAATTCGGCCAGCCCAACTGCCGATGCAGCGCGAGAGCCAGGCCGATCATCATCACGTTCACGATCGAAAGCGGCACCAAGAATTGCCAGCCGAGGCGCATCAATTGATCGAACCGATACCGTGGAAACGTAAACCGCAGCCACATGAACACGTAGATATATGCGGCAACTTTGAAGAGGAACCAGAAAGCTCCGTGTATGCCCGGCTTGGAAGAGGCAAGCAAAGAGCCTGCGGGCGCAACTAACGGCATTGCGAGCACTCCTGCCAGGACAATGCACAGCACGCCCACCGCGGCCATGAACATCTTCTGCACCTGCACGGGCTGCTTCGGCGTGCGCCAGAAGCAATATCCGGCCACCAAAAACATCAGCAGCGGCGGCAGGTAATCGAGGAAATTGAATGCCCGCGTATTCGCAAAGGGCCGCATCCAGCCGCCCAGAAACAGGGTTGTAGCGATGGACGCCACGACGACCATATTTGTGTATTCGGCCAGGAAATAGAGCGCCCAGCGGAAGCCACTATATTCGGTCATGTATCCGGCGACGAGTTCCGATTCCGCCTCCGGCATATCGAACGGAGCGCGATTGGTTTCCGCAATCGACGCCACGAGGTAGATAAAAAATCCCACCGGCGCGACAAAGATGAACCACCAGCCCGTATCGGACTGCTCCTGCACGATTCCACGCGTCGAGAGCGTTCCCGCCAGCAGCAGCGCGCCGACAATTGCCATTCCGGCTGAAGTCTCGTAGCTCACCAGCTGCGCCGCGCTCCGCAGCGCTCCCATCAGCGAATAGTGGCTGTTCGAGGCCCAGCCGCCCAGCACGATTCCGAAGATTCCGAGCGAACTTATGCCGAGGATATAAAGCAAACCGATGTTCAGGTCGGCAATCTGAAAGAAAGGACCGATCGGCAGCACGGCCAGCGCCAGCATCGCCGCAGTCACCGAAATCAGTGGCGCGCCCCAGAACAGCAGCTTGTCCGCGCTCTCCGGGATGATGTCTTCCTTGAGCAGCAGCTTCACCGCGTCGGCAATCGGCTGCAGCAATCCGTGCGGACCGACACGCATCGGCCCCAGCCGGACCTGCATGTCCGCCATCACCTTGCGTTCCACCAGCACGATATAGCCCGCCACCAACGGCAGCAGCGCCACAATCACCAGCGCAAACACCACAGGAAGAATGTAAGGAATGATCGCGTTCATGCTGCCGCCGACCCTAGCCGCATTTCGTTAGCCTGGCTCATTTTCCTCAGAACCGAAACAACCCTGCTGTCATCCCGAGGGCCGTCTTTTGGCCCGAGGGATCTGCTTTTTTGCAGTGTAACTATCGATCCACTTCTCCCAGCACAATGTCGAGCGTCCCAATGATGGCTACCACGTCCGCCACCAGATGCCCGCGGATCATCTGATCCAGCGCTTCCAAATTGATTAGTGACGGCGGACGAATCCGCACGCGGTAGGGCTGCGTCGTGCCATCGCTCACGATGTAGTAACCCAGTTCGCCTTTGGGCGCTTCGATCGAGTGATATACCTCGCCGGGCGGCGGCTTCAGCACTTTGCCTACTTTGCCGAGGATCGGCCCCGCGGGAATATTCTCGATACCCTGCAGGCAGATCTTGCGCGATTGCCGCATCTCTTCCATGCGCACCAGGTAACGGTCGTAGGTGTCGCCGTTTTTCCCTGTCGGTATGCTGAACTCGTACTGGTCGTAAGCCGCATACGGCATCGCCTTGCGAATGTCCCACTGCACTCCGCTCGCGCGCAGCACGGGGCCGGTAACGCCCATGGCAATGGCGGCTTCCGCAGTCAGAATCCCGATGCCCTTTGTTCGGCCCACCCAGATGCGATTTTCCGTGAGCAGCGATTCGTATTCGTCGACGCGCCTGTCGAAACCCTTGCAGAATCGCTCGACGTCCTTTTCGAGCTCATCGTAGGCTTCGTATTGCAGGCCGCCGATGCGGAAGGCGTGCGTAGTGAGCCTCGCGCCGCAATACTTTTCGAAAATTTTAAGGATCTCTTCCCGTTCGCGCAGGCAATAAAACAGCGGCGTCAGCGCGCCGATATCGAGCGCGTGCGTGCCCAGCCAAAACAGATGGCTGGCGATCCGCTGCAGTTCGGTGAGAATCGTGCGGATCACGCGGGCCCGCGGCGGCGCTTCCACCTGCATCAGCTTTTCGACGGCCTCGCAATAACCCAGGCCGTTCGAGACCGCCGCCACGTAATCCATGCGGTCCACATACGGCGCGAACTGCTGATAGCTGCGATGCTCCGCGATCTTTTCCACGCCGCGATGCAAGTAGCCGATCACGCATTCCGAACCGACCACCTTCTCGCCATCCAGGCGCAGCTTCACGCGCAGCACTCCGTGAGTGGAGGGGTGCTGCGGCCCCATGTTGAGGATGATTTCGTCCGCGCCAAGAACTGTGGTCTCGACGTTCACCCCGCCCCCACTGTATCGGTCCGCCATGACGCTATTGCCCGCTCTCGATGCCCAGGTTTTCGCGCACCCAGGCCTCATCCTGCTGCAGAATGTCGTAATCCTTCCGCAGCGGATGGCCCTCCCATTCTTCCGGCAGCAGCAAACGCTTCAGGTTCGAATGCCCTTCAAAAACGATGCCGAACATGTCGTAGACTTCGCGCTCCAGCCAATTGGCCGTCGGCCAGACGCTCTCCACGCTTGCCACCGGTTCGTTTTCCCCAAGCAACGCCTTGATGCGCAGGCGTTCATTCTTCGGAAACGAATAGAGAAACAGCACCAGGTCAAATCGCTTCTCGCGCTTGGGCCAATCCACGGCCGTCAGGTCCACCAACAAATCGAAGCCTTCCCCATCACGGCTATATCGCGCAATCTCCAGCAGCCGGTCCGCTGCAACCACGAGAATTGCCTGCTTGCGGTCGAGCCAGGCTTCCGCAACGGAGCCGCCAAAGCGCGATTTGTAGCGCTTCACCAAATCATTATCGAGCGGCACTGGCTTGGGTGGCGCTTCCTTAGGAGGCGGCGGTGCCCCGGGCGGTTTGGCGGGCGCCCCAGGAGCCGCTGGCTTCGGCGGAGCTGCAGCCGTTGGCGGTTTCGCCGGAGCCGCGGGAGCAGGCGGAGCTGCCGGCTTGCCAGGAGTCTCACCCGGCGGTGTTCCGCCCGAAGCAGAAGGGGAAGCGGAAGGTGCAGCAGGAGTACCTGCAGGCTTTTCTGCCTCGGCTGGGCGAGGCGGCTGCTTTTCCTCAGAATCGTTGGTCATGAGCCCGAAAGGAGTGCAAAAGCTTCATTCATGCCAAGCCCTCGCAGCGCCAAAATTCCGCGCACACACGCACAAATCCGGTGCAAATCGAACCGTAACTTCTAACACACGCCACTACACAAGGCAACCGCGCAAAAAAATTCCCGGCCGCCAAATCCTGCCGGGAAAGCCATGCTCTATGCTGCGGTTTATACCCACTCCAGCGCGCCTTTGCGATAAAGCCACACGTAACCGACGATTAGTATTCCCAGAAAGACAAACATGCTTGCCAGGCCATACAGCGGCGTCAGCCGGAAGCCTTCCTCGTGCGTCGAATATAAGACGGCCCATGGAAACAAAAAAATCGTCTCCACGTCGAAGATCACGAATAGGATGGCGACAATATAGAAACGCACCGAATAGCGGCCCCGGGCGTCGCCTTCCGCTGGAATGCCGCATTCATAGGGCTTCAGTTTAGCCCCTGTTGCGCGTGAGTCCGGCCGAATGAATTTGAAAAGAACCAGGGTAACGGCGGGAAACGCCATCGCCAGAAAGGCAAAAATCAGAATGGGGATGTATTGTCTGGGCATCTTGTTAAGCCGCACATCCTAACACAAGCCGCCAGCCTCATCCACACTGGGGCATCACAGTAGAGTGAACATTTTCACGATACATCCGAGCTTGACAGCCGGAGATGGCTGGCATAGCTTGCTTGCGAAGGCGACTTCAAACCGAAATTGGGAAGCCCACCGCTACAAAAAGGAGCGAGCCAA
>Ga0207036_10086_pt1 | contig 17298 bp, 18 predicted proteins | sample Alteio_BWMinCont_78_FD_153284 | JGI IMG/M metagenome (GOLD analysis project Ga0207036, IMG submission 153284) | Enriched cells from forest soil in Barre Woods Harvard Forest LTER site, Petersham, Massachusetts, United States -... | ecosystem: Environmental > Terrestrial > Soil > Temperate forest >... | reverse complement strand
GGGCACAAGATGGAAAAAAGCCAGGTCGCCGGCGAAAAGGATCTTGTGCTGTGGCAAATAGGCCGTGATGTCTCCCCAAGTGTGAGCGGGCCCGGCGAAGTGGAATTCGACGACGTTGTCGCCAATGTTGTAGGTGAGGTTGTCTTCGAACGTGATGCTAGGCGGCGTGAGCTTGCGCACTTCGGTTCCATCGGCCAAGCCTTCTTGTTTGGGCCATGACTTTGGAGTGGCGGGCGCAGCCTTCAAGACTTCCTGGCGGCAGTAAGGGTGGCTCAGAATTTGCGCCGGCAGGAAGAATTGGTTGCCGGCCACATGGTCGCCGTGGTGGTGCGTGTTGATCAACTGGGCGATGGGCTTGCCGCCCGTGGCCTTCTTGGCAGCGGCAAGGAACGCTTTGGTCTGCAGCGGAAAGCCAAGAGCATCCAACGCCACTGACCAATCCTCTCCGACAAACAAACCGGCATTAGAGATCCCGGCGTTGGGAAAACCTGTGCCTCCCTGCTGCTGATAAACGTAAACATTGGGCGCCAGTTGTCGCAGATCGGTTTTCCATGTCGGCATCAGAGGATATTTGTCACTCACCGGGGGAAGCGGCGTTACGGCTGGCCAGCCCATGCGGCTGGATGATTCATCCACACGCTGCCCCGCCTGGCCCAAGAGAACCTCAAGACCGCCGGCTCCAGCCAACACGGAAGCAGCACCGACCCATGCAGTGCGCGCAACCATTTCCCGCCGTGTTAATTTATCGCCCATAGGAACCCCCTCGAGTTCTGACGTGCTATGTGCGCAGGATTATGGTGGTGTTCAGGGAGCCCGGTCAATGGATTTTGCGCAGCGGCGCGGCGGCGGAACGGCGTATGGGCACACGCGCAGGAGGCTCCACTATTCGGCCGATGGCTTCAGCTCATCCTTTCCTCAGGCGTGATCAGATGCAAAGGCTTTTCGCCCATTAGAGCACGCCGGCAATTGGCGACCGCGTGGCGTAATGCGACTTCGAACGCATTCGCAACCGAAGCGGAATTGTGGGGAGAGCCGATTACGTTCGGCAACTCCATGAAAGGCCGATTCATGCGGAACTCACCGTGACGCACGGGCTCAATCCACCATGCATCAATGCATGCGGTGAGCGAAGATAAAAGCAACGAAATCGTGCGCCTCGGGATCACCAAGACGCTGGTTTCTCTTCACCACAAGAGCCCTACCGGTATCGTGGACCACTTCGCGATTGGCGTGGACCATTTCGATAAGGAATCGGTCACGCGCGAATTGAAGTTGCACGGAGCGAGCCCCGAAGAGAACGTGGACGCGGGTTTTCACGTCAAGGATCCGGAAGGGATTAACGTGCAGATTGTTCAGGGTTAACCGGCGGAGCTAGGTCGCTGGTCACAAGCTGAACCAAGAGGCAGAAAACCAATGTCACCGCACAAGACGTTTCTCCGCAAGCGCATAGCGTCTGCCTTGATTCTTGCCGTCGCGCCGCTGGTAGCGAGCAGCGCTGTAGGGCAGTCAGCCCAGGCTAAAGGTGCCACGCAAACTACGCATCATGCCTCCGCGCCGACATCGCTTAGACTCTACATCTTTGACTGCGGCAAATTGAAGATTGCAGATACGACGGTGTACGGGTTCACGCCCAGCCAACTCGCCGCGGCCGAAATGGCCGTGCCCTGCTTCCTGATAGCGCACCCAAAAGGCACCCTCATGTGGGATACCGGTGTCATACCAGATAGCGCGGTTACTCCGGGGAAGGGTGTGACCAAGCCCGCTCCTGCCAGCGTAAACCCGTCAGTGGCTACCGTGATCAAGCCACTAAAAGCGCAATTGGCTGAAGTCGGATACGCGCCGGCAGATATTACTTACCTGGCACTTTCGCATTGCCATTGGGATCACACTGCCAACGCCAACGATTTCGCCGGCGCCACGTGGCTCGTGCGGCAGCAAGAACGCGACGCCATGTTTGCTCAGCCGCCCGCGTTTGCGCGCTGCCTCACTCAGGAAACCTTCGGCGCGCTCCAGAAGAGCAAGACCGTGATCCTCAAGGATGAAGAGTACGACGTTTTCGGTGACGGTACGGTGATCCTTAAGTCCGCTCCGGGACACACGCCCGGGCATCAAGTTCTCTTTTTGAAATTGCCTAAGACGGGACCGATCGTGCTTTCTGGCGACCTCTATCACTACCCTGAGGAACGCGCGCAACACCAGGTGCCCAAAACGGACTTCAACCGCGAACAAACCGCCGCCAGCCGCGCTTCGATTGAAGCTTTCCTGAAGAAGACCGGCGCCCAACTGTGGATCCAGCACGATCTCACAGTGAATGCCAAACTCAAAAAAGCACCCGCCTATTACGACTGAGCCAAAATCACGCTGATAAGTAGGGCCGTAAGCACTTTATCGGCGCACTAACGGGCCATCGTTAACTTGGCGAAACGCTACACACAGGCGGGGGTCATTTTTTTTCTTCTCCGATTTTTGGATGAGTTCGCGTGCCTTCTGCTCATCCAGCGGGACTCCCTTGCCATATGTGTACAGGTAGCCAAGGGCCGCCACCGCCGTGGGACATCCCACGTCGGCGGCCTCGCCGATCCAGTGCGCGGCGTCTTCATCGCTTCGCCCTACGACTGCGCCGCGAAGGTAAAGCGTTCCCAAATTGAATTGCGCCCGAGCGAAGCCAGACACGGCAGCTCGTAGATACCACTTAGCGGCTTCAGCAGGGTTTTCGGGGCCAGTGCTGCCGATTTCGTACAAGTATCCGAGGTTGGTCTGGGCTTCCGGATCACCTCGGTCGGCGGCTATTCGGTACCAATGCATTGCCTCTTCGATATTTTTGTTTACGCCTTGCCCGAATTCGAACGCGATTCCGAGCTGAAGCTGAGCCCGAGTGTCTCCCGAGACTGCTTTCCTGCTTAATTCGGCTATATCTCCATTGGTTTTTGGCATGATCGCCGAACTGGGGGTTTGCGCGATTGCGCAAATCGGCAGCAACGCCACGAACGCCAGGAGAATCTTTGCCTTCCCCATGATAGCCCTCGTTAAGTTGTTGGCCCTGGTGCTAGTCCGAAAGGCGCGAGCGGTGAGCGGAAAGCCTCGGCTGGCGCGTCTCTGTGATTGCACCTTCTCACGAATGTGCATCGATGGAGCACGCTGTTTTTGGGCTCGTGTCTTAAAAGTGCCCTCAGGACGCGCGTGAGCCTTCGCGATCGCCGTTGCTCGTGAGCGGTCACCTGCTCATGCGATGCCGCAGTTTCTCCCGTTAGTCGAGACTTCTGCGAATTACTACTTCTACGGGACAGAACTCAGGGTTTTCTTGAAGCTACGCCCTGGCGCAGCCTGACTGGGAGGCTGAAAGGTGATCGACGGCAGTTCTCGTGGGGTGTTCTGCGACACCAGCAGCTTAGGTGGCGTGAACCTCGAAGTTGTCTTTCGCTTCCCACTTTCCGGCGGTCGGAGCCGCAAGCCGGAACATGGTGCAATCTATGCAGGTGAGTTTGGCGTGTGCACGCACGGGTCCTCCAGCTACATTTGAGGCCACCCGAACTCCCAAGGGTTAAGCGCCAGCCTCAGTTATTTCTCCCGAGGAGACCAGCGGAAACCAATGGCGACTGTGGGCTGATAATACTCGCGTTGAATCATGTACTGCGGGCTGCCTTGATAGAACCCGAATACGCTGTTGTTGAGATCCAGTCCAGAGGCAATAAAGGTGAGCCCGTGAGTTAATGCGATGCTGCCCTGCACATCCACCTGGAAATGCGCATAAAAGTAGATGTCGCTCAGAGGCCCGTTTACTCCGCCTGGCAGTCCGTCGGTAAATTGATAAAATTGGATGTTCGGACCATTGTAAGACAGACCCACGCGAAGCGAAACCCGACCTCGGTCGTACGTCGGACTGATGTTGAATGTGTTTGGCGCTGTGCGCTCAAGTTTGGGATGGTCTGAACGTCCCACCAATCCGTAGGCGCGGGAATCGGCATATCCATAATTCGCTGATATCCCCAACCCGGCCCATGCCCTTGGTAGGAAATTGAGATGTTGAATGTAATTCAGTTCGAATCCCTGGATCCAGGCGTGACCGGCGTTGACCGGCGTAGTGACCAGCCAAGCGCCGGTGTACTGCGACGGAACTCCAGGAGGAAGGTAGTTCGTTACAACCGAGTTTGATAAAACCAAGGGGCTGGTCAAGTATTTGTAAAAATATCCGGCGGAAATCTCGCCGAACGGATTCATGTAATGCTCGAACAAGAGATCAACGTCGTCGCCCACCTCGGCCTTGAGACCGGGATTACCCAAAGTGACGTTCTGTCTAAGGGCGCCATTCCCCGCGACCGTCCAAGTCTCCGCCTGCGCGAGCTGATCGTAGTCGGGCCGCGAAATACCGCGCCCATAGATCAACCGCACAAGCGTGCTGGGTGTAATCGAATAGCGGAGGGATGCGCTCGGCAGAACGTCCAGATACGACCCCTTATTTACTGCTGGGCTGATGCAAGGGGCAGAGGAACTGCAGCCCGGGTCGAGCTTATCGATAGCGAAATCGCGGACGTTATCGCTTGTGGCTTCGAAGCGAACGCCAGTCACTAAAGTGACGCGGCTCGACAGATCCACTGTGTTCATCAGGTATCCGGCGCCGACTTTCTCCACGAGATCGAAGTCTTGCCCGTCGGCGCCTTGCGTACTGGCTGTGGTGAAAAGGTTCGGGTTTGCATTGGCGTAGTTCCACACGTCGTTGAACGCCGGGTTGTAACCCAGATTATAGTTGCCGCCGTTGTAGTAGTTGCTATTGCTCAGGCGATTGGGAAATTGAGAAAGAAGCGGCCCAAGCCCATTCGAAAACATTGCTGCGTTCGGGGTGAGCTTCAGCACGTAGGCCTCGTCGTACTTGTGGTCGTTGCGGAATTTGCCGCCAAATTCGAACGTCGAGTTATGCGATCCCAAATGATAACGGCGGGCCATCCCTGCGCCGGCTTGAAGGTTGAGTTGCGCCGAAGGCCCCAAATCCCTTGTGAGATTGTTCAAATAGAGATTTGACGGGTTGTAACCCTCCGTGAAGCAGGCCGACGTCCACCGCGGCAGATATTGGTTGGCAGTGTTGGTCGGATCGTATTGGCATTGGCTCGCAGGCAGCTGGGAAAAGAAGTGGGCGTCCGAAAAAGGCGAGTTGCCGTAGGTAGACCGGCCAACGGAAACATTCCACAAGAACATTGTGGAGGTCAGGTCGTGCGTGCCTCCCACCGCGATGCTGCCCACATTCATATCCGGATTTCGGAGTTCGGCGTCGAAAGTGGGTGGGGCTGCGCAGGGCGCCGTTGTCGTTCCGCCGGCGTTGGTCGGACAACCGACGTTGCCGGGGTTAAGCAACTGAATGCCGGGTGTATTGTCGGTCAGTGTATAGGCCCACCGGTTGCCGTAGTTCTTGAAATCCGAATAGAGCCCGCGAACATAAACATCCGAGTCTGTCCCCACGCGGTAATCGACGCTACCCGCCAATCCCCAGCGCGAACGAAAATACTGGTATTCGCGGATGTCCATGCCGTCCCTCCAGTTCACCTGCGAGCCGTTGGCGAGCGTGGCGATATCCGGGACGGGCTCGATATCGTCAATTCCCCGCCCATTCCAATCGTAATGGCCGCCCACCAAAAACCCTAACCGCTTGCTTGCGCCGAAGCGCTTGCCAACCGTAGCTTCCTCTTCGGTTTCTCCCCGCCCATGGATGATCGGCGTGTAACCACCCATGCTGCCGATTGACAGCGAAGGAAGATTGGTTGCGGTCTTGGTGACGAGGTTCACGGACCCGCCGATGCCGTCGCCGTCCATATTTGCTTGCAGTGTCTTGTTTACTTGAACTTCCTCCACGATATCCGCCGGAATGCCGTCAAACTTGATCTGTCGGACACCCGGCTCCTGCGATGGAAGATTCACGCCGTCTACTGTCGTGTTCGCAAGCTCCGGCTGGGTTCCGCGAATCTGTACGTATTTGCCTTCGCCTTCATCGCGCTCCAGCGTGACGCTCGGCAACCGGCCCAAGGCGTCGGCCATATTCGCGTTTGGCAAGCTCCGGATCACTCCGGCCGGCAGCACCTCGACGAGATTTTCCGAGCTCAAGCCGACGTTCACAGCCTCGACTTCTGCGGCAGCTCGCTCTGACGTTACAAGTACGGTGTCATTTTTCGACGCAATTTGCAGTTGCGCATCCACCGTAGCTCTCTGCCCGGAAGTCAGATCCACTTTCTTTTCAAAATTGGCAAAACCGACGTACGTAATCGTGATCGTATAACTGCCAGGATCAAGATCATTTAAGGAAAATTGGCCCTGAGAGTCCGAGACGGCGTTTAGGATAATCGGAGCCAGGGAGATTTGAGCGCCTTTAAGCACTTGCCCGGAACTGTCCGTCACCGTTCCGGAGATCGTTCCCTTTTGCTGCTGCGCCGCAAGGACTGCGGGCCAAAGGCAGCTAACTGCGATTGCTAGCAATGACGCCAGGTGAGATACACGAATCACTTCGCCCCTCCGACTGTAAGTCGTTTGCACAGCCCCGTGCGGCTGGAACATTGCCTTTCGTGGATGAACGCCAGATGAATGACACGTTAAATCGCTGCGAACCGCTTGAGGAAAAATTGCGAAGATCACAGAGTCGAACCGACCTCTCCCTATGCGCGTCTGGGCGCCACGTAGGGCGCCCAGACGAGGTCGGCGAATTGAACTGCTTTGAAACGTTATTTTTCTAAAGCAGGTACCCAGCGTAACCCAATGGTGACCGTCGGATGGTAAAACTCGCGCTGGTTTGGATAGATGGGACTGCCTGTATAGAACCCGAAGACCTCGTTGGTCAGGTTGAGACCAGAGGCCACGAATTCGAGTTGTCGGTACATGCGGTAGCTGCCCTGGATGTCAACCTGCGTATGCGCATAGAGGTATTGATCGCCCAAGGGACCTTTGATGCCGACGATGGGGTCATTGTCCGCAGCGGGGTTAGTCGGATCATGAACGTACTGGTAGGCGTAGATATTGGCGGCGTTGTGACTCACCGCAAAACGACCTGAGAAACGGGCCTTGTCGTAAGTGAGGCCCACGTTCCAGGTGTTAGGAGCCTGTCTCTGCAATGCCGGGTGATCGATTCGTCCTCCCGAAAAACCAGCCGGAAAGCTGGCTCGCGATGTGGAGTAGCTGTAATTTGCGGAAATGCCGATGCCGCTCAGCACTCCGGGAAGGACGGAAAGTCTCTGCTGCCATGAGGCCTCGAAGCCGGCGATGTGAGCGCTTGGGCCATTGATTGATTGCTGCTGCAGAAAGCCAGGGAAGTTGGGGTCAGTTGCAGGGAGGAAGATAGCCGTCGAATAGATGGGGTCCATGAGCGACTTGTAGAAAAAGCCGCCTTGCAGAATTCCCACGCGCTGGAAGTAGTGCTCGATGAGAATGTCGTAATTGTTCGCTTTGGTAGCTACCAGCGCGGGATTTCCTATCGCGACGCTTTTAGGACTGGCGTTCGGATCAACTTGTACCGAGGGCACGATGTCCTGAAAGTTCGGCCTCGCGATACCTCTCCCGTACGACAGGCGCAGGGTAGTGTTTGGTGAGATTAAGTATTGTGCCTGGATGCTCGGCAGGTAATTAATATAGCCGCCGTTCCCGGTAACCGGGGTCGTGCTGATGTAGGCACCGGCGTTTAGCGTCACCTCTTTGGCGTTGAAGTTGGTGGCTGTGGCTTCGATCCGCAGCCCGCCTACGAAGCGCAGCTTCCCAAATTTAATCGAGTCCATCACGTAACCGGCCCACACGCGCTCGCGTGTATCCCAGTTAGCCGGATCGGACCTGATGTGGTCTTTATTAAGGTCGGGAGCAAATCCGGTTTGCAGCTGGCTGGCCACCAGGTTCTGAATTTTCGTGTAGTCCGTGAAGGACCCGATGGGAAAGAACCCGCTGTAGTAGTTAGGATTCGAAGCTCGCCCGAGCACTTGGTCCAGCGTATAGGTGTTAATAGAATTAAAAAATTGATCGTTCTCGCTCTGCACCTTGTGAGCATCTCGACCTTCGATGCCCATCTCAAAGGTGCTGGCGTGCGATCCAAGGCTATAGGTCCTCGCGAGCGACGCATTCCCTTGATAATCCATCTCCCAAGTCGCGTAGCTGGGATATTCCGTATTGGCTATGGAGTAGGTTGTGGGATCGTAAACGTTTATGCCACCCAAGGGCGAAAGCTTCGGTCGAAGAGGATCGGTCTCATCGAGAGCGAACGTGACATTGGAGGGCCCGTTGAAATTGGTCGTCGGAAAATCCTGCCCGCCATAGTTGTGGGCCCGCGAAACCGCAAACTGGTAATTAAAGACCCATGAGGAGATGGCTTGGTTAGAGCCGGCTAACATACTGAAGGCTCCCTGATCGGGGCGCCGGATGTATTCTCGATAATTCATGCTACCCGTGTTGTCGAACACGGTCTGAGCGCCGCTATTTGAAACCAGACCTCCAGCGTTGGGCGTGTACACATACACGCTGCCGTAGTCTAGAAAATCGCCATAGAATCCCTTGAGGTAGAGATTCCATCCGGGTTTGACGGTGTAATCTACGTCGGCGTTGAAGCCGTAGCGTGTGCGAAAATATTGATACGTGCGCCAGTCCTCGGTGTTAATCATTGCGAAACTTTTGCCATTGACGTTTCCGATGGCCTGACCCGGCTCCATGTCATCGATGCCGCGGTTGTTACGATCGTAGGTGCCACCGAACAACAGGCCCAGTTGCTTGTTGACGCCAAATCGCTTACCTACCGTTCCGTCGACGCCCCAAAGAGCACGGCCGTTTTGGATCGGTGTGTAGCCTCCGTCCACCCCAAGCGTATAGGTCGGCTTGTCGATCGGAGTCTTGGTGACCAAATTCACCGAGCCGCCGATCGCATCGCCATCCTGATTGGGAGTCAAAGTCTTGCTGACTTGAATGTCTTCGACAATGTTTGAGGGAAGCGTGTCCAGCTTGATATTGCGGACAGTTGCTTCAGGGGACGGCAAGTGCACGCCGTTAACGGTCACATTGCTCAGACGAGGCTCGGTGCCGCGAATCTGCACATATTTACCTTCGCCCTCATCACGTTCGAGAGTCACGCTGGGCAGCCGCCCGACTGCGTCGGCAATGTTCGTGTTCGGCAGGCTGGTAATTACGTTTGCTGGCAAAATCTGCACGATATCATCGGCCGTGCGCTCTGTGTTGATCGCCTCGACCTCACCGTGCAGACGCTCCGCCGTCACGATCATCTGATCGTTCTTCGAAGCAACTTGCAGTTCGGCACTAACATTTGCCTCTTGCCCACCTTCAACCTTCACCGTTGTGGTAAACGGCGCGAAGCCAAGATAACTAACTGTGAGTGTATATTCGGCGGGAGCCAAATCGGTGATTCTGAATTGGCCTTGTGCGTCGGAAACGACCCTCTTATCCGATCCCTGAACCTCAATTAGCGCACCGGGCAATACGGACTTACTTGAATCGGTAACCGTTCCAAAGATCGTGCCCTTTTGCTGCTGCGCCATGAGCGCCGCTGGCCAAAGGCAGCCAAGTACCACCCCTAGAAATAAAGCTAAAGAAGATACACGAATCACATCCCCCTCCAACAGTAAGGCGTTTTCGCACCGGGCCTGAACAATGCCTGTCGTATATGAACGACAGATGAATGGCGGGTTAAATCGGCGCGAATGAATGGAGGAAGAAGATTTGACCACATTTCTCGTTAGTTAATGTATATTCCGTACGTCTCCGGCGGCGATTCCTACCTCGCCGTTTTTTGAATTCAGGCCTGATAACACTTCGCGATTCGGCGATGGTCTATCGCTTAACTTGGGGGGTAGGGGATGCGTGCCGGAGACGAGGAAAACCGCTCTCTGTCGAGGGTCGGACTTGTAAGCGATCCACTTTATCGACCGGAACCGACGCTTTCTGGGCTTGGTGCGTCCACCATAGGAGTGGCGGTTTTTGATCGGCAAATTCGGTACTGTGCAATCAACCACTCGCTAGCTGCCTTCAATTGCGTTCCGGCCGAGGCTCATCTTGGCAAACCGCTCGATCCGATCATCGGCAATTTAGCTAGCGTTGTAGGCGAGCGTATAGAGCGTGTACTGCTTACCGGGAAGGCCATTACGGGGTTCGAGCTTTCAGGCAAGTTGCCCAAAAGAGCGGATATTGGCTACTGGCTTGAAGATTACCTCCCGATCTTCGACGAAAGGGGACGGATCTCGAATGTATGCGTGGTCGTGGTCGAGCTTACACACGAAAAAAGAGTGGAGCAGCTATTACGAGACTGTCGGATGAAAACGCATCAACGCCTCACATCTATGCTTCGATTGGCGCAGTCAGGAGTAAATCAGTGTTTACGCTCTGCTGGCTATGATCATACTCGTCACATTAACAGCGACCAAAACCTGAAGGCGTTTAATCGCTTGACCAAAGGATTCCAGGAAATATTGGCAGAGATCACGGCGGTCGAGCCCGCTCGCGAGCTGCAGAAATCGAAAGGTGAGGTCCCTCCGAACGTGTTACCTCCGCGACAAAGAACGGTCCTCCAGCTTTTGGCCGAAGGAAAATCGCCCAAAGAAATAGCTTCACTCTTGAACCTCACCCCAAACACCGTCAGGATTCACAAGGCAAGAATTTTTAAGAAATTGGGAGTTGATTCACTGCCTGCCCTTGTTCGCTACGCAATCAAGACCGGACTAGTTGAATTGTAGGCGAAACACCTACTTGTCTTATTAGTTGAATTAAGTTAAACGTCTGACCACCTGGGGCGAATAAGGGGGTGCTTCAACCGTGAAGCGGTGTGTACTATATCGTACTCAGAAACCGCGGTTATCGTACATACGAATTACGCCCAAACAGTCTATATCGCTTCACGCGATCCTGGCGCAAGGCAAGAGAACATGAACTTGATGGATGTAGGTCTGGCCCATTTCTCGCGTCAGGTGCTGGACGGCCTCCTGGATTCAAATATTGGTTTCGCTGTTTTCGACGATCGGTTTCGATATCGGTTTGCAAACGAAGCTCTTGCAAAGCTTCACCGAGTTCCAGCAGAAGCTCATCAAGGCGAACGTCTTCGCAGGATCGTAGGCGATGCCGCGTCCAAAATTGAGCCCGCGCTCGAGGCCGTATTCGATTCGGGAAAGGTGCTTACCCGCTTTGAACTCCTAAGCAATATTCCCACGAGGCCAGAGGTCGTCCATTGGACGGCCACTCACTTCCCGATCCGAGATGGACGCGGAAAACTTAAACAGGTGGGCGCATTTGTAGTCGAGAGAGGGGCTCCCAAACGTCAGAATGGCACAGCAACGAGCACTCGGCTGTTCGAACGGCTCTTGACCAATGCGCGCCAGACACAAGAGCCGCTAATAAGGTTCTCATCGCTCGAGGAACATAGCCTCGCCGGAACCGATTCGGAACGAACTATTGATGGGCTAAGAGACGCGATTGGAAAATCTGAGGGCGGCCCGGTAGTTCCGACGGTAATGCTTTCGCATCGAGAACGGGAAGTCATACGTTTCCTGGCGAATGGAAACTCTAATAAGCAGATTTCAGCCATTTTGAATATCAGCATAAAGACGGTGCAGTACCATCGTGCAAGAGTTTTTGTGAAGCTCAATTTGGATTCTCTTGCCGGCCTGGTGCGGTATGCCCTTCGTAATCGTCTCGTTAAACTGTAAACCCTGACCGGAAATTCCTTACACGATTAACCTCGCCGCCATTACTCTCAGCGCGCCGCCGGGACTTGCACACGCAGGACCTGGCTTTGCTCAAACCGGACATTCTCATTTTGCTGGGACAGATCCAACATTGTTCTGAAATTACGTCGGAATGGTGGAACGCGGTGAATGTAACATCAGCCTAATCACCGTCGTCGCCTTGGCCCGCGTTCTAAGTGTAAAACCGGCCAGGCTGATGGCCTCAATCTGCTGATCATCTCCGATGATCCACTCAGTAACCTGGCGAGACTCTGCCCATGCCTCCTGTGTCGTCGCCCTCTGTAATTTCCGCAACATAGGCTCAAGATACGGAGAGTGCTCTTGCAATAGGCCAGATTGATCGCCTATTCATTCGAGGCTAAATCTCGGCTTCCTTGACACGTTCTCGCGGCTGCCAGTAGACTCGAAACGCACATGTTTTTCGGTGGGGTTGGGTGAAATGCTGTTATCACGCGATTTCGTTGGTTATATGGCGAACGAGGTGGTCAAGCGCCTTATCGCTAATAAGATGATCGAAGCCGGCAATCCTGGTGCTCTCGGAGAACGTATTCGCATGAAAATGGCCGAGGAGCTTGGCATCGAAGACCGCTTGAACGAAGAAGTCCGCGAGATCCTTAACCAGCATGCCGAAGAGATGCGCCGCACAGGGGTGTCTTACCAGGAAATGTATAAGAAGGTGAAAGGTGAGCTGGCGCGACAGCGCAAATTGATTCTGCGCTGAGCGCTATGCGCGCGAACGCAACTCGCCGTTCGAAGCTGTTCGCGCAATCGTATGCGATTAAGCCGGGAAAAGACCGTTCGCTTGTCCCACATCATTACTGACGTCCTCGTCGCCGGGGAGGACGTTGAGTTCATCGAGGACCGCGCCACCATTCGCCAGAATGTAGTGGACGTCTTGATAGGCTTGCTCAAAGAAGAAGAGCAAGTGGACGCGCAGGTCCGCCAGAAAATCGGTTCGCAGAAGAAGGAGATTCTTGAGGGCAGCGAGGAGTGGGAACTTCTCTATCGTAAATATTACGGGGAAGAGATGCGCAGGATGGGCATTGTACATCAACCAGCCGCGAGCGGCACATCATAGAATCGACTTTGGGGTGGTGCGGAACCGCAGCTTGACTGCACCAATAAATTTGCGGCGAAAATAAAAGGGCGCTCGTTTGAAACGAGCGCCCTTTAGCTTTAATCTATGCCCTTATTGATTAGGGGTGCTTTGACCATTCGGATCATCCTCGGGACGCCGCTTTAGCGTCGGTCGATCCGGGTCCTCGGAAGGAGAGTTGTCGCCGCCCTGCGCGCCGGGCTGTTGTCCGCCCTGGCCTGCTTGCGGCTGGCCGCGTTCCGTGCGCGTGCGCAGCGTGGGCCTATCCTTGTTCGTTTTATCGTCGCGCAACTTGTTCCGGTTTTCGATGCCCCGCAAACGCGACTTCACGGTGTCAAATTCCGAAGTGGTCACGATGTACTGATCTCGCGCCGGCAACACGTTGCCAATTTCTTTCTGAATGGACACCACGCGCTCCGGTGTGGGCGGATGCGTGGAGAAAAACTTCGGTACTGTTCCCGGCTGGCGCTTTTCTTCGGCCTCTACCTTTTCGAAGAAAGTTACGAACGCGTTCGGGTCATACCCCGCCGCGTACATGTATTGCAACCCAAGGTAATCGGCTTCGTATTCGGCGTCTCGCGAGAACTTCAAGAAAGACATCGGGATGGCGAAGTTCAATCCCTCATAAAGTCCGTAACCCGCCCAGCCGCCCGGACCCAATAGGATCAGCGGGATAGTGGCCATTTGGGCGATCTCGCCCTTCGTGGCGTTCTTGGTGCCGTGCCGCGCGGCCACGTGGGCGATTTCGTGCGCCATCACGCCCGCTAGTTCAGCCTCTGAATCGGCGCGCAGGATCAAGCCGCTATGCACGTAGAAAAATCCGCCGGGCAGTGCAAACGCGTTCACCACATCGGAGTCGATCACTTTGATGGTGAAGGGGACCTTGGCATCCGAGTTGCGCACCAGGTTCTGGCCGACGCGGTTCACATATTCGGAAACGACCGGGTCATCGATCAGCTTCGACGAGCGCTCCACTTCCTGAGCCAGACCCTTGCCAAGCGCCATCTCGCGCTCAAGCGAATAGAAGTTCACCCCTTTGCCCACTCCGCGGTTGCCAATGGCATCTACGTCCGCTTTGGTGCCCGGTTTGACGTCGGGCTTATCCTTTTGCGGAATCGGAGTGTCGTCTTTTTTCTTGGCGTCTTTTGATTGCGATTGCTTAGAATCGCTCGGCGAAGTTTGCGTGGGAGCGGGTTGCTGCGCGGCCGGCGGCGTCGGATCTTGCGTGGGCGCGCTCGGAGCGGTTTGAGGTGCAGGATTGGCGGGTGGCGGCGCCGGTTGCGAGGGCGCTTGCGCCGCGGCCATGACGGGAAAGACGAGTGCCGCGGCCAACGCGAGCCCCAAAATGTTTCGGCTCCAAAAGCCGCTGCCAATTATGATACGCGACTGTGCCATAGTTTTGCTCCCACCAGTTTCGCTCCGATTATACATCCAGGCGAGCCCCGCGAATATAGGTCCCTTCTTTTGATGGCTGTTATCCAACATGGGTTTCCCGTCTGCTAAACAATATGTAGCTCAGGGCACTCCGGCATCAGCTCGTAATCCCGCGGTAATCCCAAGAGCAAGCCCTGTACCTACGTTCAGTTGACAGCCCTTGGTGCCTGCCCCCAAGATTATGATGCAACTTGCAGCTGTCTTGAGAAGCAAGTCTTTAGGCCAGGTCGTGAGCCAGCCGGGACGCGCGTCGGTGTAATAATTCAAAAATGTCCGTTTCCAAGGTACAGGTAGGCCAGGTTTGGAGAAAGGCAGGCAGCGAAGAGTCCTTTCTTGTCACCCGCCTTTATAGCGAGGCCTTGGCCACTTTCGCCGTCCTTCGCCCTGCCGGCAAGGAAAACGCTGCCATTCTTCGCGTCAAGGTGATCCGGAAGGGCGCTAGCCAAGCCATACCTGGCTTCTCTATGGCTCAGGACTCCGACGAATTCTAGCGCGAATCTTCTAAATCGACCGCACTGGTATCTCCACCACATCTTCCACCTGCATAACTTCTTTCGTCAGGAATGGCTCTGCATATTCCACCCCGACCAATTCGCCATAGAATCGCGCCACCAGGTGCACCTCGTGCATCAGCCGGTCGAGCGGTATGTACACTTTTGAGCGCCGCTCGCGTCCTTTCGGGCGGAATTGCGACCCGTACGCCAAAATAGCCCGCGTCCGCCGCGAAAACTCGCCCGATATGTCCACTACAAAAGAAGGCCGCACAGTGCGATCGTAGGTGGTTGAGTACAGCACTTTAAATGGCCGGTATGCCTCCCCGTCTAAGTCCAGCCTTTTCAGCCCGGCCAGAAAGCAACCTTCGTAGCCCAGCCGCGACGCCGTGTAATGATCGGGGTGCCGGCCCTCCCAATAGGGCAGGATCACCGTGCGTGGCCGTAAAGCGCGAATGCGCCCCGCGATGGCCATTTTGTACTCCATGCGCATCTCGAGGCGTGCATCGGGCAAACCGAGGTTCTCGCGATGCTTCACGCCCAGAATTCGGCCGGCCGCTGCCGCCTCTTTCCGGCGTGTTTCCGCCGATCCGCGCGTGCCCATTTCTCCGCCGGTCAAATCCAAAATTCCAACTGAATAGCCCCGCCGCGCCATTTTGATCAGAGTCCCGCCGCAGGTGAGCTCTACGTCGTCGGGATGTGCGGCCATCGCCAGCAGGTCCAATTTCATCGCGCCTCCAATGGAAGTAGAAGCGGCCCGATTGTAGCGCATGACGCTCTCGGGCCATTCTGGGGTATGGCTCGCGTAAGGGGCGCCACCCTGCGATTTTCCGCCTTCGGTTTGTGCTAAATTCCTGCCTCGGCATGAACCTTCACGGACAAGTCGCGTTGGTTACCGGTGCAGGACGTCGTATCGGCCGCGCCGTCGCTCTACGACTGGCCGCTGAGGGCGCTCGCGTCATTGTTCACTATCGCAATTCGCGTTCTGAGGCCGAAGGGGTTGCGGCGGAAATTGGACGCAATGGCGGCGAAGCCATTTGCATTCAAGCCGAACTTACGCGTGTTAACGAAATCGATGGGCTGTTCAAGCAGATCGAAGAGCGCTTCCGGCGCCTCGATATTCTGGTGAACAACGCCGCAATCTTTTCCCCAACTCCTCTTGGTTCGACCCAGGAACCACGATGGGATGACATCCTCGACACCAACCTCAAAGCGCAGTTTTTTGCCGCCCAGCGCGCCGCACCGCTGCTGACGCAAAGCGGACACGGCTGCATTATCAATTTCGCTTCGCTTGGCGGTCTGCAGGCTTGGCCCACGTACACGGCCTATAGCGTATCGAAGGCGGGAGTGATCATGCTGACGCGCTGCCTCGCCCGCGCGCTCGCTCCCGCCGTTACCGTAAACGCAATCGCTCCCGGAACAATTTCGTTCCCCGAAGACGCGCCCGATATTGCCGACCGCGCCATTCGCAGCTCTCCGCTTCAACGCACATCACCAACGCGGTCATCTATTTGCTTAACGCGGAATTCGTCACAGGCCAAATTCTGGTTGTAGACGGCGGCGCCTCGATCCCGTCGTGAATAGGTCTTCGTGCCTCGGCTTTTCGCTTGGCATCTAAATTTCTCCTCGCACGAGTCGCGAGATCACCTGCCGGTCCGCTGCCAGAAAGTCGTATAGCGGCAGTTCAGTCCGCCGCGACCATACGATCTGTGCGAAGGCGAGATTTCTCGGCCTCTCCTCGAGCGCAGCGCGTAAAAACGAGATCTGTACGGGTTCGCTCATCTCCGCATACCGATGGCGCACCATCTGCGCCAGTTCGCCAATTTTTGGGGACACGCCCAATTCCTCGCGTAACTCGCGCTCGAGCGCTTGGCGCGGCGTTTCGCTCGGGCGCATTTTCCCGCCGGGAAATTCCCACTTATCGGCGAAGATGCGGCCCGGCTGTCTTTGGCAGATCAGCACCCGCCCGTCTTGATCGATGATCCCCGCCACGACCCGTATCATCGCGGTCACACTAGCACAGCTCTGAATAGGGCACTTTGATACAATGACGCAGGAATGTCCCGCCGCTGCGTTCCGGCCCATGCGCTTGCGGTCTCGCTGTATCCGCAAGCTCGTCCTATTTTCGTGATTTCTTCCCAGATCTTTGTTCTTCTACAGCACATGCTACATCGACCGCACAAGACCACGAGTGCGACGCGTCTGGTCTTTCTGATGACTAAGGCAATGAGCGGCCCGGTGAAGCTGAAGTCCATCATCGTCTCCTTCCGCAAGCCGCTGTCAGCGGCGACCCACGCTCCCCAAGTTAGCGCCCGTTCAAATTAGCGGGCTGCAGAGTCCGCAGGCGTGACGTACACCGTGAGCCCTGCCACCCGAACGACCCGAACTTGTGCACCTGCCGGAATGGCCACCGGAGCTACGGCGCGCCAGAGCTCTCCGCGCAAGCGCACCATACCCTGAAATGAGGCAGGTGCGGCTTGACCGACCAGCTGTTCCGCTCCGGCGGATTGCTTCCAGGTGCGGGAACGCAGCACCAGCCGCATCAGAAAAATCGTGACGACCGCCGCCGGAGCCGTTACCC
>Ga0207036_10035_pt1 | contig 17361 bp, 21 predicted proteins | sample Alteio_BWMinCont_78_FD_153284 | JGI IMG/M metagenome (GOLD analysis project Ga0207036, IMG submission 153284) | Enriched cells from forest soil in Barre Woods Harvard Forest LTER site, Petersham, Massachusetts, United States -... | ecosystem: Environmental > Terrestrial > Soil > Temperate forest >... | reverse complement strand
GGAGCAAGCCCCGCATGTTCGCGGGGCTTTTTTATGCTTTAGGTTTTGTATTTTAAATGGTGGAGTGATATTACAGACTACAAACTGAATTAGTTTGCCCGGGCCTTTTTGCACTCTCCAAGAAAGTGAACCTTAAATTCGGGGCAACAACAAGTTATTTTTAAATTCCCGTTTTCTTGAGTTGAAATAACAGGCCGTTTATGGTGTGCGGGGCACGATAAAGATTCTATCGTGGCACGCAAATCGGGGTCTATTTCCATGACGATTGGGTTTCGATAACGATTAACTAAATTTACATATGAGTAATTTTGTATCATAAATCCTAACCCAAAAGTGCATATATCTTACCGGGGGTAAGCTAATTACTTACTATAACAATAATTTAAAAAGTTGGTTTCAATAAGTTGTAAACTGTTTTTATAAGATTTTAAATTTTCTTAACTATCTCCCCAGTATTTAAATTCTTAATATTCGAGGTATTTAATCCTTTACATCAATTCATCAAAAGTCATTTCTACTTTGAATTTAAAAATCATAAAATCGTCTTTTTAACTATTTCAAGCAATTTATCTAAATCAAAAGGTTTTGCTAAATAAGCGTCAGCCATGCTATTCAATGCAATTTTTTTTAGATTAATATTGGCTGAATACAGGATAACGGGTATGTGGTTGGACTTTGGATTGTTTTTTATTTCTAAACATAGGTCGCCACCATATCCATAAGGAAGCATAATATCAACTATCGCTAAATCGGGGTTTATTGAGATAATTTCTTTAATGGACACCTGTCTATTAGCTTTAATTACTGCATAATCATATTCACGAAGAATGAACTCCATTACGTCAAGTGTATCAACATCATCTTCTATGATGATTATCTTTTTCAAGTGGTTTTGGTTAAGGATAACTAAGGTAGGTAATTAAATTTCAATAAGTTGTATTATTTCTATGACATTTTATAGTAGGTTTAGGTAACTAATAACTCATCAATAATTAATTGTTGCAACTTACAATACTTAATAGAAACAGCAACTATCGAGTTATATTCTTCACCTAATTGCCTAATCCTCGCCTCAGCGGTTTTAAAATGAAGTTCACAGTTTTTTCCTACAGTTACGTCTGCTAAAATATTAGCTTACTCGGCAACTATTTTTGATGAGGCATTCCATTACTGTTTAAGATTGTTAAAACTTGCTATAAGCTTATCGCATAATGGGGAAACGAAGTTAGTAAAGTATATTGGTGTAAACTAATATATCATTGCCATAATTTATAGTGATACATAATCATGGAAGCAAACTTTCACATATAGCTACCAGTGAGTATTGCTGAAGGATTTCATACTTACTTCTTAAAAGGTGACAACTTTGATCCCTTTCAGTCGTTGTATTTTGAAAGTGAGAATTATAATGTTAATCAGAATTACCTGACAGTTACTACTTTTCCGTTTACACTATGCCATGTGAAGCAAACTTCAGGAAAATTCTTTGGGCCTGTACATGAACGATTAGTATGATAAATTATATTTTTATCACCGTCTGTCTCACCGGTTTAATTCCTATTTAAAAGGATTTTCCGTTCTATAATTTGGCTCTGATATTCTACGCTAAAGGTGTGGTCAGCTTTATTAGACTCTATTGAAAGTTGGACTTTATTGCTTTGCCATTCAGAATAAAAATTTCCTATGTCCGTGGTCTTAAAGTCCGTCGGGGAATTATACAGGGTCTCAAACGCACTTGATATATTTTTATAATCCATCCCATGGTTATCATAAAAGTACAATGTTATCTGATACAATAAACCTCTGTAATATCTCAAAAACACTTTTAGTGGTTTTTGATTTTGAAAGCTCTTTGGTTCTACTATAAAACTATTTGGTTCTACTATTCTGTATGTTTTTATCCCTCCTTCATCATTGGAAAGGAACTCAAGTTTATTGATATATTTACCTATTTGTGTATTCAGTTTATAGACTCTTGTGCCGTTTTGAACGTCAAGGTCATAAAGGGACTGCGCCCTTACATCATAGGTGATAAATATACCTATTAGGAATAAAAGCGGTTTTACTGATAAATTCATCGTCCTAAATTATTTATCGGTACGCATGGTTACATACGCTCCACTATTAGCTCTTCTTATAACAAACTGGCAGTCGACGATTATCTCTTTGCATTCCCCCAAAGTAAAAATCCACCGAATAATATCAATATTCCTGCTCTTTGTTTAATGTATTTTAAATTAAGCCTAACTCTTGGTGGCACCAGATGGCTGTAATGATTGCCTCCAATAGTCTTTCATCCAATTCCTGAACTAACGATACATCCCAACCTTTCGAAAACCGGAAAAAATGTTCTGGTTTACAAAACATTGATACAACTATTAGTCTATTAGTTGTTTAACCAATGCAGATTCGCTTTGTTTTAGGTTCGATTAAAAAAATCAGGCAGGTTAAAAGTCATTCTTATACCTCTTTCATGCCCAAAAAGGAAAGAGCAGGGTTTGCAATCTATTTGGTTCTTTTTGCATCAGCACAATGAAGCAGTTGTTCCCGATCTATGTGGTTATATTATAAAACAATTAAATACGAAATTAGATATACACGTAAAGGGTCCGAATTTAATTAATGATTAACGGAGGTAAATGCAACTTAAGAATTTGATTGCTTACATAATTGGGCAAGCAAAATTAGGTTATACAAAAGGCCCCGCGATTGCGTATCACGGGGCCTCTTATCGCGAGAAAATAGTTTTATTTAATCTCCGTGACCTTCGTGGCCGTTATCTCGTCTTTGCCAACCACTGGTGGTCAGATTAACTGTATAAACTGTACCATTAATGGTGACGGTAGCTGTTCCATCCGCATTAAACACCACCGTGCCTGTAAAACTGAAACTGCCTTTTTTGGGCGTATCGCCGGTAATAGTAAATGTGGCTGTGCCGCCTTCAATTGTACGCCAGTGCTTTTTAACAAGAAGATTACTTACAACGATATCAACACTGTTATTACCATGCTTTGATGTGTCAGTCTTGGAACTGAAAGAGCCTGAACGTTTAAATTCGCCGTTCACCACATACGCAGTGTCCGCAGGGAGTAAGCCACCCACGCCGAAAATCGAGCTGCCTGAATTGCTGTTCGACCAGTTTGGTCCGGTGAATGACCCACTCCAGGTTAGATTGCTCGAAAGGCTATCGGGCACGTTGTTGCTGCAGTCAACCATAAAATTATAGGTCAAATGAAAGCTGTAGCTAAGGGACGAATCGCGGGTGTTTTGTCTCGAAATAGTATCGGACCGTGTCATACCACATTGCACATGGGCATTGAACATAACCGAAGCATCCAAGGTTGCGTCGGCCACTGAACTCGCCACGCCATTTGTGCTGGGTGAAAGTGAAGTTGTAACCATACTTGCTGCGTCATCGGTGGTAATGTTCTTGGAAAAACCGGTAGTGGTTGGGTTGGTTACATTTTTCTTACATGCCACCACTCCCAGCAGCAGCATGAATGCAAAAGTCAATTTTATGTTTTTCATAACTAATTTGTTTTAACAGTGGAACGGTTTTGTTTTGATAATTATTTTATAAAAGCGTTAAAAAAGATTTTTGTTTTTTTAAAGTTTTTTTTCTGGTTATATAAACCTCTGCGCTATTGCGGGGCGAAGCTATTTAATATCCGCGCATCTTCATTAGATAATTCAATTGAAATTGAAGCAATATTTTCTTCCAGATGTTTACCTGGACATTCCGGGTGTTCTGAGCAAGGCGTTCCGAGCGCTTTGGAACACCGGGTTGTACAGGCAATTAGCAAAATCGCAATTAATAATCAATATATTAATATGGTCAAAGTTTTTGCGGAATGAACGACCTCAATTTCCGAAATTCGGTGGTCAACAGCTCCATAACATACACTTTTTTTCCTGTTTAACATACTGATGCGTTTTTTAAGGTGATTAACATTGAAATTGGTTGTGAGACTCAATTTTGAGGTTGGTACTGATATTCTTAAGAGCGTATACTGGCATTCTTTTTTGTCGAATGTACCTGCAACGGTTTTATCAGCCAGGAATTCGAGGTTCTGTACCACATGTTTTTTTAGAAGCCAGCAAAATGGATTGTACCAAAAAATTACCAGCAGCAGTTCCATGAGCAGGATGTCCAAAGTATGCAACTGCCGGCCATGCACGGTTTCGTGTGCTATTATTTTACTGAGGTCCTTTTCAGAATAATTAATGGTGTCTGCATATATCTTTTTGAAGAATGAAAAGGGATCACTAACAGAACCAGGCAGGTGATAAACTTCCTTACCGGAAATTTCTGTTTTGCAACTTTTTTTAGTTATTCTATAAAGCGATATACATTGGAAAATGAACCGGCTGATAAAAATGCACAAGCCCGGTAAATACACAACTTCTAAAGAAGCGGGCCAATTGAAAGCCGATAATAAGCGGCTACCTGACTGAACAGGAACATGTTTTATAGACTGTTCATTGGAAGTGCTCATCATAGTGCCCTTAAAATCCCTGATACCTGTAACTATATTCTCATTAATTTTAAACAGGTGCAGGTCGCTAAAAGAAATGAATGAAAAGGCAAAGCAAAACGAGATACACAGCAACAGAAAGAACCTGTTAAGGCGATAAAATGTTTCCCGGCACAGGAAAGCTGCATAAAGCAGGGTGAATAACGCCACTGCAACGGTAAACCTCAAATGAAATAGTAAAAAGTCCATATACTTGTTTATTTATCTTCTTCGATCATTTTAATAATTTGCTTAAGTTCTTCTACGCTTATTTCCTTATTCCTTGTGAAAAAGGCAACCATATTGGCATAGGAATTTTGAAAATATTTGTCAACAACATTGGACATGAACTTCTTCTTGTAAGTGTTTTCTTTTATCAGAGCTTCATATTCTATACCCGGTACTGCTCTCAATTGCCTGATATAACCTTTTCTCTCCAAGTTTTTCAACATCGAAGCAAAAGTGTTGTAATGAGGCTTCGGTTCAGGAAGAGCATTATAATATTCTTTGATAAAGCCTTTCCCTACCTGCCATATTACAAGCATGATCGCTTCTTCCTGGTAATTGAGTTTTTCCATGTCGTAATAATTACTCCGAATAATAAGGATTATTCCGAAATATTAGGAGTTATAAACAAACATAAAACTTATATTTCTGATTCCGAAATTTTCGGACAACTTTTTTGGCCTTGGTTGAAGATTATATTAGTATTACTGTTATTAACACTTAGAATCGAATGTAGAGCCATTAAATGTTAGGCTTATTCAAAATTTTTGGCTGCATAGAGAGTTAAATTTTTTTAAGAGTCCAAAGAGCCGAAGCTTAGTTAAGCCAGGGTGATCACTTAAAAACTTTAACCGATTGTCGCGTTCATAAAAGAGTGCAATTAGTCATCAACGAACTGATAGAGTTTTCATACCTGGTATAAAAAAGACATATTAAATTATTTTATTTAGTTTTCGTAGCTGTGAAGGGGAACGCGCCATAACTTAAGCTACTTTTAAACTGTTCAAGAATATCAATTGTTCTAGTATACGGTTCGAATTCCGTCCAGTCTGGGGAGCAAGCCCCGCATGTTCGCGGGGCTTTTTTATGCTTTAGGTTTTGTATTTTAAATGGTGGAGTGATATTACAGACTACAAACTGAATTAGTTTGCCCGGGCCTTTTTGCACTCTCCAAGAAAGTATATCGAGCCTATTGCCAGCACAGCATATAAAGCGACGGTTGACCAGCCTGTCGAGTTTCCAACCCCGCTTAAAAGTGATATCGTGGTTAAAATTAATTGAATTACGTCGTAAATAATGCTGAATATTAACAATTTGGGCCATGATTTTGCAGCCGGTGAAACACTGCTGTATGACCAGTATATCATAGCTATAAACAACAGTGCGGCGCCGAAATACCGTGTCACCCAGAGACCTGCGGTATCTTGGCTAAGGCCATAAAATGTGGCCACCTGGGCGGGGATAAAAATAAATGCGAGGCCAAAGGCAGCTGCAAGGACTGTAATGATGATTGCGAAGGTTGAAAGTTTCATTTTTTTATGGTTTTAGTTGGTTAATCAAAATTAAATAATAATAAATGACATAACCAATTAATATTCAATAATTTAAATTGATGCCGGGGGATCAATTAAACTGCTTTACTCAATTGGGAGTTTTTTGAATTAGGCGGCAAAGCCCCGCACGTCCACGAGGCTTTTTGCACATTAAATTTAGATGGACATTAGCGGTCAGATGGTAACACCTGCCGCAGGCTGAACATTTTTACCCTATTCTGTGATTAGATAACCACCTGCGAATGATCGATGAAAATCTTCCCTTTGTCTATGAGTTCCCGACCTTGGTCGATTTTCAAAAAAATTGATATTACGGGTGACTACCTTTAACACGTCAAAAAAACAAATTTTATGCATTTCAAGAAACGACTCATCGTGACTACCGGCTTAATTGTGATAATTGCTATAAGCATTGCGGCTACACTGCCTCAACAGCAACCAGGTCCGCCAAAATTGGTAAACCTGAAGGTTTTTCCTAAAAACATACCTTACCGTATACTTGATCATGAGATGGATGTCTGGTCCGCTTCGTTGGGGGTGCGCTGTAATTTTTGTCATGCACGTAACGAGCAGACCGGTAAAATGGATTTTCCGAGCGATGCAAAACCCGAAAAGACTGCTGCACGCCATATGTACCTGATGATGGCGAAGATTAATAAGAAATTTTTTGAAGCTAAAAAAGACACATTGGGAATGGTAATGGCCACAGGTGTTAATTGCTATACCTGTCATCGCGGTAATTCACACCCGGAGATAAAAGTGCCCGAAGAACAACATGGCCCGGGCGGCCCTCCACCGGGTAAATAAGTAGTGACCTGCAAAACGCGGATCAATTTTAGAGAATGACTGCAGGTTTATTTACATTTTAAATAACAGCTAACACAGATATTATGAAAAAGTTTTTTGTTTTAATAGTGTTAATTTCGACGGCTTGTCCAGGCGCATTAATTGCACAGGAGGCTGTTACACGCTCAGCCATAACGTTTGAAATTAAAAATCTGGGTATTACTACAGGTGGCTCAATCAGCGGACTTGTTTCCAAAGTTCATTTTACCCCCGCAAATTTAAACTCAAGTACCCTGGAAGCATCCATTGATGTTAATACGATCAATACCGACAATTCCAGCCGTGACGAACATTTACGCAGTGAAGATTTTTTTGATGTTTCCCGTTATCCAAAGATTTCCCTCAAATCAATTAGTTTTAAGCACAAAAGCGGTAACAATTACAGCGGGACCTTTATCCTTACAATTAAGGGTAAATCAAAACAGATTGAAATGCCTTTTACTTTTTTGGATAAAGACAGTTCCGTTGAATTGAAAGGCACATTTAAAATAAACAGGCTGGATTTTGGGGTTGGCAGTGAAAGCATGGTCCTGGCAGACGAAGTTACCATTCATATTGACTGCGAAGAAAGAAAACCAGAGACAGCGCAAATATAAGCAGCTTCCCGTCGCAACTCTCTCCAATGCTATTCAGGTGAGGGTGATAATTTTTAAAACGCATTTCACCCTTATTTTTGCTTGCAAAAGAGAGTGGTCGAGCGCAACACAGCCCGGGTAAGTAAATTATGGAAGCGATATAGGCACAACCGTAATTCAATCATGCCGAGTAAAAGGGCAAACTCTTCATGGCCCGTTATTTAAAGTCCAGGCTTTTTCATTAACTTGTCGCACAATAAAATTCTGCCTTAGTGTTCCTTGTGACTTCTTTGCGAACTCTCTGGATAATTTTTTGACACAGAGGGCGCAATGCATGCACAAAGCAGCACAAAGGCTTTGTCATACAAAGTATAGTTTGGCTTCGTAGTTTATTATCTCACTTTTGATACAGTCTCTTTTTTATTTTAATAGTAGGCGATAGGCAAACTGGGGATCCTTATAAAAAACATCAAATCCAATTGCCTTACCGTTAGGTTTTTACAAAAGGAAATAGCACATTTGTTTAATAAGCCACCGCAATATGTATTCTGTCCAATTCCTGTTCCGGGTTGCCAAAACAGTTTCTGTGGCAGCAATCGCCTTAATGTCGCTGCTGGTTGTAATCGGGAATATAACGGATTATCTCACTAATTACCAGTTTGTTGAGCATGTAATGAAAATGGATACAATTTTTCCCGGCAGCCATTTATACTACAGGCATATCAGCAATACTTTTCTTTTTCATGCAGGGTATATTGTAATTATTGCAATGGAAGCTTTGATGGCATGTTGTTGTATTAAAGGGAGCTGGCTGCTTTTAAAAAACTTAAGATCCGATGCTGCAGTGTTTCACGGGTCCAAAAATTGGGCTGTGGCAGGAATTATCATTGGGATAATAATCTGGTTTTTAGCATTTGAAGTTGTGGGCGGCGAATGGTTCGTTATGTGGCAAAGTAAAATCTGGAACGGGTTAGGGGCTGCAGAGAGAATTGTCAGTTTCCTGGTATTGGTTCTTATCTTGCTGCATTTTAAGGAGGAAAATTAATATATCCATTTAATTTTAGATCTTAAAGTCCTGATTATAAAGAACTATGGAAGCTAAAAATACTAATGAGGGACTAAAGCGGGTTATAGGTGTACCAGGCCTGGGTGCTACCGTTATTAACAATACCATAGGCGCCGGCATTTATGTACTTCCTGCCATTGTTAGCATGCAAATGGGCGCTTCCGGTGTATTGGGGTACCTGTTTTGCGGTGCAATGCTGGTTACAATTATGCTTTGCTATATGGAAATAGGAAGCAAGGTCAGCACAAGCGGCGGGTCATATATTTATGTAGAAACGGCTTTCGGATTATTTGCCGGGTTTATTGTAAATTGGTTATTCTTTTTTGGCTGGGGGGTATTGGGCAGTGCCGCGGTTATGAATATTCTTGCCGATTCGCTTGCGGTATTAATTCCTGCTTTTTCAAATCCGTTAATGCGTGCATTGCTTTTTTTTATTTTGCTTGGCACAATGGTTTGGGTAAATGTGCGCGGTGCAAAACAGAGTGTCAGGTTTTTGGAATACCTCACCATTATGAAGCTCGTTCCGCTTTTTGGAATTATCATTTTCGGTTTAAGCTATGTTAAAATGAATAATTTGCATTGGGAGCACTGGCCGCCTCTAAACACACTTGGCGAAACTGTGCTTGTTTTATTTTTTGCATTTGCCGGCTTTGAAACATCACTTGGTTCAAGCGGGGAGATAAAAGATCCCAAACGCACCGTTCCCCGCGGCATAATGCTGGGGGGCGCAATTGTATTTTTGGTTTATATACTTATACAAATTATAGCACAGGGTGTATTAGGGGCACAAATAAGCGAGTTTAAGGGTGCGCCGCTTGCTGCAGTGGCTCAAAATATTCTTGGCCCCGTGGGGGCCACTATCCTCGTAGTTGCGGCTACCATTTCCTGCCTGGGCAATACCAGCGGTGATGTAATGGCTACGCCAAGGCTGCTATTTGCAGGCGCAGAAGACGGGTTGTTCCCAAAGTTTCTTGCAAAAGTTCATCCCAGGTTTGCCACGCCCTATCTCGCAGTAATCACCTATGCCTCTCTGATATTCGTTTTTTCTGTTTCGGGAGGATTTAAGCAGTTAGCCATTCTCGCCAGTTGTTCCTTGCTTCTTATTTACCTTGGTGTTATTTTAGCTATGATCAAATTAAGAACAAAAAAAGAACAGCCTGCTGAGCACGCTTTTAAAGTTCCGGGCGGATTGTCAATTCCCTTTATTGCCATTGGAGCAATTGCATGGCTGCTATCGCATCTGAGCGCCAAAGAAATTATTTCGACGACTATTTTTATAGCAATAATAAGTGTGATCTATTTTTTTATGAAGAAGTTTCAAAAACAAAATTGATGACCGATGGATAAAAGACTACCGTGGTAATACTTCAAATTACCCCGCCAATTCAAACGCCCCCGGCATGACTTTAAAAAACTTTTTGTGTCCAAACTGGTGAAGACCCTTACAAACCAAACCACCTTGCAGCTCTGCTTGAGCCAAAGTATTTCTTATCCCTAACCAATTCTTCGGAAGGCTCAGTAAAACTCCCTGTGGGTTTAGGGCCCGAAAAAAAGTCCACATCTACCTTGCCAACAAGATCCTGGCCAAATTCCACATAGCAGGAGCCTGCACCGGTGTAGGGTGAAGATGCAGGGACGCCATCCAGTTCTGCGATGATGGAAGCAGCAGCAATTTTTGCAGCGCCTTCGGCAAATACACCCGCTTTTGGTGTCCCCACGCTGGTCACGTCGCCTATTGCATATACACCGGCGAACTGTGTTTTCAAATTGTTCCTGTCAACAGGTATCCATCCATTCTCTGTTAAACCACAATTTATTAATACTTCCGGGGCAACATGCTTTGGAACACCAAGAAACAAGTCGAATGGCAGTTCGGTTTCATCATCTAAAATAGCCACATGGCGGTAAGGGTCAATGGCACGAACAAGATGTTTTGGAATAAAATTGATATTCCGCTCTGCAAAGGCAGTGAGCAAGGCCTTTGAAGTGTCAGGGGATGGTGGGATCGGCAGGCCAAAAGGCATTATAATGCTAATTTCGCAGGCATCACGGATACCTCGTTTCGTGAGATAATCGTGTAGCAACAAAGCTGCTTCGCTCGGTGCCGGCGGGCACTTGAAAGGCGTCGAAGTGACACCAACAATTGCGTGGCCTTTAGTAAAAGTGGGAATCACTTCGCGCAGTCGTTCTGCACCATGGAAAGTGTAGAATTCATTCCCGCCTTCAGAAAGCCCTGGTGTGGCAGCTATATCGTAGTCGGCGCCAAGTGCAACTACCAGCACATCGGCTTCGTAAGTCCCGCGCTGCGTTGTGACGCGCCTGGCAACAGGGTCAATAGCGGTAATTGTTTCATGACGAAACTTTACTCCGGGCTTTACTATATTGCTATAAGCGATATGCACGGCATCGGACGATTTACGGCCAAACATCACATCCAGCTTTGAATAGCCGAAGTAGAAATAAGCGTTTCTGTCAATCAGGGTAAGATCGAGGCGATTACCTATGGTTTCAGAAAGTATGGTGCTGAGTTCAAGACCCCCGAACCCAGCGCCAAGTACCACTACACGTAATTTCATTGTTTTCTTTTATCGATGTGCATCGCCCATATTCTCTTATCTTTCAAATTTGAGCAACCCGCCCTTGTTGGAGTTGTCTCCAACAAGCTCTGCGTGCTCAAAATTGCCGGGGTGTTTTGTTAACCAAAGCATTTCGGTTTGTTGGTGACAACGCCAACAAAGGCAGAGGGTTAGGAATATATTTTTTCATTTATGAAAGAAATTTGAACGATGTTAAATATTTGGTTGTGGGGTAGTCCTCAGGTAAGGTTTTATACGTGTATACCCCTTTGGAAATTTTGCAGCAATATCCTCATCCTTAACCGCTGCGGTGATGATCACATCCTCACCGTGTTTCCAGTTTACGGGCGTTGCTACGCTATAACCGGCAGTTAATTGCATCGATTCCAGCACACGCAGTATCTCATCAAAGTTGCGGCCTGTTGTCATTGGGTAGGTCAGCATCAGTTTAATTTTTTTGTCGGGGCCAACAACAAAAACAGAGCGGACGGTTGAATTTGTGGCGGCGGTCCTGCCTTCTGAAGTGCCGGGCTCATCGGCCGGAAGCATATCATAAAGTTTTGCAATGGAGAGGTCGGGATCACCGATCATAGGGTAGTTTACGGCATACCCCTGCGTTTCCTGGATGTCTTTTTCCCAACTTAAGTGACTCGATACAGGGTCCACGCTCAAACCAATTATTTTACAGTTTAGCTGCCTGAACTCGGGTTCAAGCTTCGCCATATACCCCAGCTCGGTTGTGCATACCGGCGTGAAATCTTTGGGGTGGGAAAAAAGAATTGCCCAGCCATTGCCCAGCCAATCATGAAAATGGATGGTACCTTGCGTAGTTTCCGCCTGGAAATCTGGCGCGATGTCGCCTAATCTTAGTGCCATAATGATTTTAGTTTAAACAGGTGAATAATAATTAAAATTTGATTAAAGGTAGTACTTTGTTAATTTTTTAAAGCCAACGATTTTGGCCGGTACACTTCATATAGAAGAGGACTGACCGGGTTCTTTGAAATTTTGTTAAGTGCAGGTAATATCCGGGAGCCGATCACACCTGCAGCGGCATCGGCATTTTCTTTTGTTTCCCACATTACAAGCAGCGCGTAGCGGCCGTCTTCATCATGCATGATAAACATGCAATCCCTGCAGCCCTTTTGTGAGTTGATCACCGGGATCATGGTATCCATGATTTCAAGTGCTTCGGCTTTATTGCCGGCGGCGGTTTGGAAATTGAGCATTCTTACGTACATGGCATTTTGTTTTTGTTATACAAATATGCAATTCAGGTAAGGGCATTATCGGTAACAAAAGTTACATATCTCAGTAACAATGGTTACATATTGTGAAGGAGCTTGATCTGGTTACGATAAAGCAACAATTTTCCGTCAATCTCCAGCTTTTTCAAAAGCCGTGACACTACAACCCTGTTGGTTCCCATTTCGTCAGCAATATGCTGGTGGCTATAATTGATAAGCGAAGATCCGGTTGCTTTTGATTTTTCTTTCAGGTAATTAACAAGCCGGTCATCCATTTTCTTAAAGGCTACATCGTCAATACTTTTCAGCATCTCGGTGAAACGGTTCAGTATAGTAGTCATGACATATCTCTTCCAGGTTGGATATTTTATCATCCATTCATCCATTACAGTTACCGGCACACATAGCAATGTACTATCTTCCTCAGCAGGACCTTTTATCTCACTGGCTTGCGACATCATGCAGCAAGTGAATGTCATTGCGCAACTTTCTCCCTCCTTTACATAATACAGCAGCAATTCCTGCCCTTCGTCATTGATCCTGCTCACTTTAAAGGTGCCGTTTACTACAAGAGGGACAGCCCTGATGGTTTGGCCCATGTTGAGCATTGTTTCGCCTCCGTTAACCTGCATCAGCATGGATTTTGTTTCCAGTTCGGCAAGCAATGCGGGTTCAAAAACGGAAGTGAATTTATGGATGTACCCGGAGCCCTGGTCAATCATGATTTGGTTATGAAAATTAAAGTTAAAATAATTTTATTGAAATTTCGATTGCTGATAATCAATTTATTAAATAAAAATATCCACGTTCCAGTAGGTTTGCAACCCGTATTTGCGCATCGCCCCGGTTTTCAACTTTACCAAAAGATTGGGCAGGCCCCTTTTTCTATACTTATTTTGGTCCCAACAGCTATCGGGATAACGCATTAAATGCATTTAGGCGTGTTACAATCGTTTGACCTTCCTAAGAGCTTTGAGTTCATTGACCGTTACCGTATCCATCTTTTCAATGGCTATGGTAAAAGCAATACTGCTCAACAATTTGATATGTTGTTTTAACCAGGCCAACGTTTCATTTGGGTATACGGAATTCAGTTCGCGCAGCGTCCACCCTACTCCTTTTTGCACATAATATTCCTTGTCCGGTAACAAGGGCGTTATCAACTCCCTGATTTGATTAAATGCAGGATGTTGCTTTTTGGTACGGCTATAATAGAGCAGCGAGACCACAGATTGTCTTCTCTTCCAAAGGTTTCTGTCTGTATTCCATTTTTTAAGCTGTTCGTATACTTCCCGCGGCGCCACGACTAATATTTTGGTGTAGATTTTGGCCAGCGCATCACACAGCCCCCAGTCATCCACCTGGTCTTGCCAGCCTACAATTACTGGCCACATTTCTTTTAACTGCGCTTCATTTTTGATATGCCGTTCCAGGAAAAAGAAGGCATGCAGCCTGAGCCAGAAGTTATCTTCGGTTCGCCAAAGCTGGTCCCATACGGCCAGTTGCACAGTAAACGGTAAGCCTGAAAAAGAATATCCCCGCTTTGACTCACGGCGGTGCGTGGGAACATTTCCCCGGATGGCACTGATATGTGCCCGCACTTCCTGTAGCTGAATTGGGTTATTGTCCTGTTTCATTGAATTGTGAAATTATCAAATTTTCTGCTGGCAAATGGCGTCAAATTTTATGGTATTTAAAAAGCAAATGGCCACTGATTTCAATTGGTATATTGGCAATTAGATGGCCAGGAACAGGACGGGGCATTAGCAGCTTTGCGCAACATGCCCTGCCCGCTATGGTAGCGGCAATTCGGGATATTTTCACGTTGCAATCCTAATTATTAGGGGTGATGCGTTATTGGAATGCAAGCATACATGTCTCTTATAAAAAACATTCCGTCAAATACCCGGTTCCATATCCCTTCAACAATCTCATGGCCTAAAGGGGCCATAAAGAAATACTCCTTTGATTCAGGATATAATAAGTTGAATTTGGAAAAATCCACAAATGCGTATTTATAATCTTTTGCATTTAGCCATCCTTCAAAGCTATTTTGATTTGATGTGGAGACTTTGTAAGGGTCGCGTCCAATTCTTCCGGCTGTACCCTGATACGATGAAAAGCCCAAAATATAAACCTGATCTTCTTTTGGCAAACCTCCAACCAAATGGCCCCCCATTGGTTCTTCGGTTTTTATTAAGCTATCCCTGATATTTTTTAATGATTTAGCTATATGCATACTTGCTGCCCAAACAATTATTTTTTGACCTTTATATTTATTTTCAATAAGCCATTTTAAATTTTTTGCCATTTGAAGGTCTCTTGCGTTAATATCCTCTTTTCCTGTATCAAACAATAATTTAACTTTCCTAACTTGATGAATTAAATTGTCTACTACAAAAAGCCAAAAATCATCATCGTTCACCAAAGACTTGAGCTGACTTTTTATGATTTCCAAATTCTCCAGACAGGTATTAATGCCATCAGCCTTTTTGGGAGGTTCGAAAGGCCATTGTAATGATGCGTTAATTAATGGTAATATCTCAGAAACATAGTTGGGTTGCTCGGTTATCGGAAGATTTCTGCTCCGTAACATACTATCTAACCTGACTTTTAAATTTTTAAGGGAATAGCTTAAAAGCAGCTGGCTGTCAAAGCCGGTTAAAGTTATTGGCTGACTTGTTTTATGGGTATAAGGGATGTATTGAAAAAATAAAGTGCTGCAGGTATTACATAGTGTCCATACGCCATAAACATTATCAATAATGAAATCAGTAATGCCGGGCCCGGTTTTATTTAATCTTTCCCATCCGTCATTTAATCCAAAAAAGTCCGATTCAAAAGCCAATACGTTAAAGCCTTTCTTTTCATGTAAATACTTAATCAGCCTTGTTTTAGCCAAAAAGGTTGGTGCGTCTCCATGAGCTTGTTCACCAAGCATTACTACCCCGTCGTTACCGATGGCATCTCCAATCGGTTGCAGATCGCTGTAGTTATTTGAATCGGGTTCTATTGTATTAATAGGAATACTTTTTTCAGTAACATAACTTCTTATTAGTTCCTGGGAATAAACTTGGTATGCATTTAAGCATATTAAGCAAAATACTGAAACGGATAATGTAATTTTCTTAGTTATTGTAAAACTCATTGTTTTAGTATTTTTTTTTCCTATCATTATATCACCTTGCTCTGTTAACAGGTAATGAACATAGGACAGAGCATTAGTAGCTGTTGCGCTACAAGCCTTGCCCGACATATCAACGCCAGCAGTTAGGGGTATTGCAACTGTTTAGTAGTATTCATCACACTGGCATTGCGCAAATGGGCATTAACCGGTGATACCAATTTATACGGGCGGTTAAAAGCTTCCTGCCTTACTTTGAATTGGTTGGCTAATTTTCGGATGACTTCTTTGGACAATCCTTTTTTATAATTTAAAATGTCTGATACATACCCTTTGCTGATCCCTAATATTCCGGTCATGTCTTGCGGCTTCAAATGATGGTCTTGCATAAAAGACCGCAATAAGGTAATTGGATCAGTCTCTTTAAAAGTATTATGTTCTTCATCATATTTTTCAATCAGCAAGGTCAACAGGTCGATTTCATCCTGTAAGGCATCGTCATTTTCCAGGGTCAATAAGGTTTCAAGTTGATCACAATATTGGTTGTACTGCTCTCTGTTTTTAATGATGAAATATTTTATTACTGTCGTTTTCATGTTCAATAAAGATTAATAGTATACTGACTACCCTGTTTACAAATTTTATCATATTCTGCGTGTGTTCCCATCCAGCAAACAAATACATGAACTTGTTTTGCTCCAAAAAGATATTTGCAGATCATCCTGTAATTATTTTTGGCAAGCTTTAGTTTTTCTTTCCAGTCTTCCAGGAATGTTTTGCTTCCCGAGTGCTGGTGTGCGAAATCTTCTAAAGTTTGCTTTTTGATCAGGTGAACTTTCATTCGTAATACAAATATAAGTTAAATAGTTCACATTTTGTGAACTATTTAACTTATATTTTTCGTCTGATAACTGCCTCACCTGGGAATGGAATATGACTAATGTATCGCGTAGAATAAAATACAAAGATCTTTAATAAATTATCGGAGGGGGGTTTTGTTATGATGCCCCTGGGCCACCAGTTCTGGGACGCTTTTTTTGGCATGGTAACGGATAAGTTCGGCATTCAGTGGATGTTGAGTTATGTGGGGTAAAAGCAAGATATAGCCTTTTAATCAGGAATGGAAAAGCGGATGGCCGGGTAGGTCGTCCGCTTTTCAAACATAGAACAGAGGCACTACAACCCAACAATACCGGTCCTCCCGGCCTGGGTTTTAAAGTGAATAAACCCTTCCGCTGCTTTTACTCCTGCCTCCAATCCCCTGAATTCTTCCAGCGGTTTAAAATAATTATTATAGGTTTTTACCGGGTCTTGTGTTTTATGGGCAAACATAGCCTCCTTTTTCTTTTCGTGTACTGTCGTAATATCCACATAATCAGTGGGTGTAAACGCCATAGTTTCAACGCCTGTGTTTACTTCGTAAAAATAAAGGTCGAAAGCCCGACCTGATCGTACCCAGGCAGTTAATGTCAGTGAACCTGTAACCTGGTGATCCGGGTGTGCATCAAGCGGCCATTGGGTAAAAACAATATCAGGCTTTTCTGCCGATATTAGCTTTGTCATTTCCTCGTTCCATTCATTATTTAATACGGTATTTCCATCAACCTGGCCGGCAAATTTGGGCCTTGCATTTAATATTTTACAGGCGGCTTCTGCCTCTTTGGTACGTAATGCCGCCATTTCTGCATAAGTTTTATTAGGGTCGCTTGCTTCCCCGCGTGTAAGGTATAAAAAGGTAACATCATGCCCTGCAGCGCTATATTTTGCCATCGTCCCCCCGCAGCCAAATTCAGGATCGCCGGGGTGAGCGCCGGCGCAAACAATATGCAGTTTCTTATCATCCGGGCCTATGGG
>Ga0207036_10091_pt1 | contig 17542 bp, 11 predicted proteins | sample Alteio_BWMinCont_78_FD_153284 | JGI IMG/M metagenome (GOLD analysis project Ga0207036, IMG submission 153284) | Enriched cells from forest soil in Barre Woods Harvard Forest LTER site, Petersham, Massachusetts, United States -... | ecosystem: Environmental > Terrestrial > Soil > Temperate forest >... | reverse complement strand
GAAGCTATGGCGCTACTGCGCGATATGGCTGGTTATGACACCATTTCCCTATTGTGGCTCAACGAAGATTGCCAAGCGATCGACGTGATAAATAACTTTGAGACTCCTTTGTCCAATTGGCTCGACTATCTGGAAAATTTCGCCGGTCGATCGGACCGAGAAGGGGTGTCCGGATTCAGCCACGGCGAAGCACAAAGAAGCGGCTCCAAAATTATTGTCGCTAGTGAGAGGCGCGACCAGACAATCTACTTGCGCTCGGATTTCTACAACCGAATTGGAACCATCATTGGTTTCGACTGGGCGTTGGCACTTAGCATGCGCAATACCGATGGCAAGCCATTGGCCAATCTTGTCGCTGCCAGGCCGTTCCACGCCCCCGATTTCAACCGCAGCGAGATAAATTTTTGGACACAAGCTCAGCCTTGGCTTGAGCACCTGTTGCGCAAGGACGCCACGCCTGCAATGGATGCGTCCAATTTTTCCTCAACCGACCACGCAACCTTGCTCATTGATGCGAATGGTAATCTTCGACTTGCGAGTGCCGGTGCTATCGCACTCTTGCATCAGGCAGCAGACACGCCATTAGTAGGAACCCCGCTAAAACAGACTATTCGCGGCGACGTTGGGGAGTTGTTGAAAAACTTCAGTAGTAGAATTACTGCCGCCCTAAGCGGCAAATCCGTTCTACCTCCATCAACTACGATCAACAATCGCTGGGGGCGTTTCCATCTGCGCGCCTACGCCTTGAACGATCTTGAAAGCGGTGCGCCAGCGCAAATCTCGCTGCACATCGAACGCCAAGTGCCAATGTGGCTGAAACTCTTCAGTGCGCCTCGTTTTCTCGCGCTTTCCCCTAGAGAACGAGAGACGTGCCTGCATTTGCTTTCCGGTCTCAGCCATACTGCCATCGCACAGGAAATGAACGTTAAATCCTCAACAGTTATTTATTTCATCCGTACCATGTACTTACGTCTTGGTATCACCCGTCAGTCTGATTTAATATCGGCGCTAACTGGTGGCAACGATTAAGATAGTAAGCTCACCAAATAAATAGATTGGGGAAATCGCGGTCTCAAGCGACCGCAATCTGATATTTTATATCCTGCGCAACGATCTTCAGGGCAATTATATAAATCACAGCGAAAGAATTATTTTCAATGATTCCAAACTTTATCGGCGTAACCGGGCTACCGCGAGCCAGCTCTACACTTCTGTGTCAACTGCCGGCCCAACATCCCGAAATTCGTTGCGAGGGACATAGTTCGCCGCTTTGCAATACCCTGCTCGGGATTCGTCGCATGATCAGCGATGACACCTTCTTCTTTCCCAGCTCGACAACGCTTTCGACACCAGCTATGGACATCTGACGTCGTCGATGCAAGGCTTTCTGCGAGGATGGCATCATAACTGCGATAAGAAAGCAGTGGTCGACAAAAACCGCGCATGGCTGATGCGATTGAACTGCTATTGCACATCGGGCCGGAAGCCAAATTGATTGTATGTCTTCGAGATCTAGGGCAAATTTACGGGTCAATCGAAGCACAACACCAACGCACTATTCCGGTCGATTCCATCGATCATCTTGCCGACTTTGATCGATTTGGTCGCGCCGATATGTTGTTTGCCAAAGATAAGGCCATCGGCTCGCCATTGATTTCGTTGTACGCCGTGCCGGATTTGCCGAAAAGGGTGCAAGAACGTCTGTACTTCTTGCGCTTCGAAGATTTGATGGAGCGACCGGCGACGAGCATGTCACATCTCTATGCATGGCTCGGCCTCGCGGAGTTCGAGATTAATCCAGATAAGTTGGAAGTCAGCCTTCGTGAGAGCGACAGCCACTATCACATGAAATACGCACATCAGCAAGCCGAACGCATCTTCAAACCGAAACGGCATGAATTGCCACCTCGGATACAGGCGCAAATCGAGAATGCATATTCCTGGTTTTACCAAACTTACTATCCGCAAAAAGGATAATTCGGATATATTTCGCCCTGCTTCCGTTTAGTAAATTTCAAGTTGCAGACAGTAAAACGCGATGCATTCTCGCCATGTACGGATCGCGTGCGGCCGTCTTTTCCGACGAATCCAGATTGGCACCAGGCTCTTGTCCGCTGAAGTTGAAATAGAGCGCATTATTTTGGTTCACGTTTTGCAGATAGCAAAAATTTGCCAGCCACTTGGCGAATGGTTCTTGGGTGTTGGCAGTCTGTGAATCGCCTACCTACGCTGCTGTATTGCCAAATCAAAATCGTCCAGCATTCCTACATCAATGCAGTATTTCGCTCGATACCGACGTCTATCACATACGATCCTGAGCCGCATCCTTGGGCGCCCATAGAGGTACCTGCACCCGAAGTGGAAGCTTACAAGCAAACTAAACCGACCATCACTATCGAATCGGCGCCAAAACATTTGGCCGAACAAAATGCAATGCACCCTACCCAGAATCGCAGTGCCGCACTACCTTGTATTGGAAAATATTTCGGAAATTGGGAGGTGGCCGACTAAGCTAGCCACCGCCACTCTCTACGGATTCATTACCGCCGACCAATCTCCCCTATCACGTCACTTGGTTTTCGAGCAACGTGGAATTCAATCGGATTTGATTCATTCCGACCGCCATTTGCGAAGGTGGCGAACCGAGGCCCAAAGCGCGCATCAAATTCAACGTTTCGATGGAGGGGCTTACTCCAGCAACGAGTGAAAGTGTTTCGCGGCAACGGCGATAGGCACATAGAGCCACGGAAAAATCACCTTTTGCATGCGAACATCGCATCAGTCCACGATAACAGGCTTCAGCTAGAGGTTCGGCCTCGATTGCCCCTCGATATAGGGAAATTGCCGCCTCCCACTGCCCCGCAACTTCCAAGTATTGTCCTAGTCGGTCGGTTGCCGCAAGAAATCGGCTACGCCAACGATCCCGTATCGGCATTACCCAACTGCCCTCTTCGCCTTCACAGAACGGCCCGCGATATAACGCTAGTAATTCTCTGCAATGGCTTTGAACAAGAGCAATCGATACGTCGGGGCGCAAGGATTCAATCTCCGAGCAGATATTTGAAGTAGCCGTCAAGTCTGTCCAGACAAACTCGTCCGAAAGTCGAATTTTCCCTCCTGCGACTACCACCGCCTCGTCAAGTGACAACATTTTTCGCAGCCGATGCACTGTCACGTTGAGGTTTGATTTGGCGTCGTCGGAATCCGGCCACAGTTTTACAGCCAGGGCTTCTAATTCCTTGCCACGGTCACCCACGATGATCAAATTCTTCAACAGTAGGAGCGGTCGTTGCTGAGCCTTTCCCGTGGTGACAAAGGATTCGCCATTGATGGACATTTCAAATTTACCAAATGTGCGCACGGAAACCGGCCACGGCCAATTCGCGGTAAAACGATCGGGAGCACTGAGCCTTTGACGACAAATTATGGTGCGCACATGCTCTGCTTCAATGTTTCCTTCCAACGCAATCTCAATAATCTTCTGCGCAAGATTGGGGTGCATGGGAAAGAGTGTTGTGGCCTGACGCAGGCGATGACGATTCATAGTTTCACGCAATGTAACAACGGCTTGCTCACATTCACCGCGACGCCAATGTCTGTAAGCCGCGACGAATCGCACCTCCTCATCGACCAACAACACATCGTGACCATATGCATTTTTCCTGGCCTTCGAAAACCAGCACTCCGCAGTATCAAACTCTCCAACAAGTGCGTAGCAGTTAGCCATGAAGCGTTCAAATCTCGAACGCTCAATAGCCGGTAGAGATTGCTCCGCGCTCATCCTCAGAACTTCTGTCATCGAGGCCAATGCGCCGATCACATCACCTGAAAGCGACCGCCAATCCGCCTCCAGCGAATTCAATTCGATCAACTCGGTTATGCGTAACGGTGAGAGGGAGATTCTTAACTGATCCAGGAGAGAACGGGAAGCGGGCAGATTGCCAACTCCAAGCAGATGAGTAACTTCCATGAATTGAAATAAGAGTGGATCCAGATCGAAATTGACGACGATATCTTTGACAACACAAGTTACTTGTTGCGAGTCGTGGAAATTTCCGTCTTTGCAATACCATCGCGCGACACAAGCATACCATTTGACGCGATGGTGCGGTCCAATTGCGGGATACTCAGCACATTTATTCATTTCAGCTACAAGCCAGTTGACCAATGCAATATTGGTGTCATTGATCCCCGACGCTAAAATTCGAAGCAATATCGCTCCAGCAGCAAGACGTTCAACAGGATCGCAAACCAGAGGCAATGTATGCATGACTCGTTCCACGGTTGAAGCAAGTAAAGATGACGACGGATCAACCAAAATCAACGCGAGCGCAAGACGTGAATGCAGGATGATATCGAGATCGGAATCAATCTCGTCTATTGCCATGCGCGGCAAGCCATCCTGCATTTTCTCAATCCAATAACTCAAGGTGTTAAGGTCCGACCATTCAGCGTGAAAGCTTTCCAAAATGGCGGCAATCGCGAGTAGCCGAAAACGAATTTTTCCAACTTTATCGAACGATTGTTCCGCACGAATAAGTATTTTCCTTGCCCCTCGCGGGGCAATATCAATCAAAGATATGCCTTGCCAATACCAAAGCTCAGGTTCGGTGTCGATAATCGACAAAGGCAATCCACTCATCCATTCACGCCATATTTCACCGCGACCGCCAGCCATCATGCTTGCTGCGTGACGTAACAGCAGATTTACCAAGTGAGAAGGATTGTCCGTGGTTTGCAATAACTTTACAGCTTCCTCGATGCGGCCCGTTGCGTCCAGGACCGCGACCGCGCTTTCGAGCACCGCGTTACGCTCCCGCAGTTCAAGAGTACGGTTGACTTCGAATTGTAAAAATTCTTGAAACAATGGATGGAAATGATAGCAATAGTTATCGGTGCGTCGGCATTCAACAAACAGGTTATTTTCATAAAACTCGTGCAACAGTGCAACCGCTTCTGAATCACCGGTCAATTGTTGCACGTCGTTAGGTGAAGCACCAGGAAGATAGGATAACTGCATAAGCAATCGTTGTAATTGCGCAGGCATTCGTTCAAAAATCTCGCTCGAAAAATATCGAAACAACGCATCGCGTCCATCAAAATGCTGCAGAAACGGCTGACTTGCTGATCGTTTAAAATTTCGCAGCATCACGATACCGGCTGCCCAACCGTCAACGACTTTGAGCCAACCTTTTTCGTCCAAACTTACATCACTCCCAAAGCCAGCCAACGCCGTTGCTTCTGCGCTGTCCAGACGCATTTCATGCCAATCTATCGTTGCAAATTTTCCGCATAACTCCATCTTGGTTAGGCGGGACGGCACCGAATCTCTGCTTAAAGCCAGGACCGTAATTCCAGGTGGAATCTCCATGAATGCGCACGCCATCAAAGCACCTGAGTTTTTCCAGTCAAATTCGTGCACGTTATCAAACACAACGATAGTGCCGTCCGGTAGGCTTGAATAGAAATTCCGAAAAAACAGACGCCCAAAACGGGGGATATCGTCTTGATGTTTTTGTGTTGATCGAGGAACGTCAGAAACGAGGGAACGTAGTGCTGCATCAAGAAAATAAAACAGTGTCGCCGAATCGCTGTCACATTCATCGATTTGATACCACAACACCGGACGGTTAGATTCGGTTATATAGCTAGCCGCCAATATCGTTTTCCCGGCCCCTGGCGGAGATTTAAGCCATATCACCGAATGCGATTGGCTCAGAGTATCGATCAGTCTGAATAGACGTGGCCGCGGTATGATGTCATATACATCGGGCCGAGCTAGTTTGGCGTACTTCACAGGCAGGCCAGATTGAACAGGTGGTTTAATCGGAATCACCGTCGAATTGATCATTAAATTTCCCCCCACGCATGGCAATGCAGAAAAATTGCGTTCTTACTGAATTTAGAAGTTGCCATCACAACTCCACGTTAGTGAGCGCCGACATCAAATCGACGTGACGATTAATACCGAGACGCAGGTATATCTTGCGGATGAAATAGATTGCCGTGGATGACTTGACCCCCATCTTCGATGCAATTTCGGTGTGACTACTACCTGCCAATACATGGAGGCACGCCTCACGCTCTCTTGGCGAGAGTTCGAGAAAACGCGGGGCACTAAATAGACGCAACCAAAATGGAACTTGACGTTCGATGTGTAAAGCGGTTTTTCCCGCCTTAGCCGATTCAAATGCACTCAAGTTATAGGAGCGCAGATGAAAACGTCCCCAATGATTGTTAATGCTCAAAGATGAAGGAAGATTTGGCAAGCCAGGGCAAGTCGCCGGCAAACCTCGACTGATTCGTTGGAGCAATACCGTGATATCCCCGTCCACGCTTTGTTTGAGGGATTCGCCCATCACCGGCACGCCCGCCGCCTGATGCAGTAACCCAAGGGCGCCAGTGCTGGCCAACCTAACCTTGCCGCCACCATCGATCAATAATGTAGCGTGTTCAACAGATGAAAAAGCGCGTACATCGGGCGCGTCGCCGACTTTCGCATCTTTACGCAACAAATGCTCAAGCCATGGATGCGCTTGCTCTAGGAGCCCGATCTCAAATTCTGTAAATTCAGCGGCATGAAGTGATCGCCAAACGGTTAAATTTGCGAGAGGTTTGCCATCGCCGTTACACAAAGATAACATTACTCCCCAGCCACAACCAATGCGGTGCGCGAACGTATTATAGGATCTGGATCTGACAAATTCACCGTCGCCATTCTGTCTGCTAATTTCGACAAATCTGGCACCCACATCTTGTATATAGCAGTCAGTCAAAACATCAATTGCGTCGCTATCTGTTCGACTGACAAAGTTCTCGACGAAATCCAAAGCGGTAAAACAAGGCGAATCGAAGGCACTGAGAATATCGATCGGTTTGTGTTTCTCATCGAGCCAAAGCAACGCATATGTGTCATACCGAATCAATTCGTTCAGAAGCGCCATTGCCTCAGCTGCCGCCATTCTGCCGTTCGGCGCCAACAGCGCAAGTTGCCGCAACGCGACAAGAATTCTTTGCTGCGATTTCTGCGCTGCCTCTGCCATTTTAACGACTCTCCACCAGCAACAAGCAAAGCATTGGTGAAGAAGTTTTCGTGTACATATGCTACTCCCAGCATGAAAGTGGCAGTTGTACCATTGATAGATTTATATTCCCCCCCCCAATCGGGGAGGATGCAAGCAATATTCCTAGCAAACGGTATTTTTCACATATTTTCGACGCAATACGTAATCAATATGGAATACCGCGAACCGTAGAATTCCTCTTAGCGTTTCTCCTAAGCTATAAAAAGTCAGCATCAACAAGGGTGACGCGTGCATTCGCTTCTTTCTTAATCTTGCGCGGCGATTTGGCCGAACGCGCAAGGATTGTTGTTTCGGCCAAGCAAGTAGTTTCCACTTAAATTAGGAGTCATAAAAAATGAGTAAAAAACTGGAATTGTCTGCAGAAGAAAAAGCAAGTCTAATTGAGCAAAATATTGGAATCGTCGCCTTGACGGATGACATGCTCGGAATGGTATGCGGTGGGCGTATTGTGTTCCAACCACCTACCACTCGCTTCGAAGTATTTGGCAACGTGAGGATCTGCGACAATTAATATTCTGTAGCAGAGTGCGCGCTCCTATTCTGAATTTTAGTAGGGGTGCGCATAAAATTTTTCCGACATGCAGATATATCAATTGTAGATCGATGTGTGCAGATGTTTACGTCAATTGTCCGATTCTCAAACATTTCTATTGGTCTCCCCCCTCCCGAAATATGGCCACGTTACAGCCACAAGAATTCAAGAAAAAATGACTCAATCGTGTCCATACGTGGTAACCGGAATGTATCCGTGGACCTATAGCGATCTCGACGAAAGTGAAATTGGGCTTTTGCGATTTATGGAATGGGCGGCGCCTTTTATATACGCCGACCGAGGAACAGTGTTGGAAGTAGCCCAAAATCTTGCGACAAAACACCCTGAGCGCCTGGATGTGGCACGCTTAGTGAGCAGTGTTAATTCTGCGTTTGCTCGACCGATTTTGGAATTATGCAAACGTACCTTGATACTCCAACTGGGCATCGCACGGCATAATAAAAGACTGTCGGGAGAGACGACAGAGGCTCGATTTGAGGATTTCATGATCCAATTAAACAGCGACGCCGGGCGCCTGCAATTGGATGAGAACTATCCATTCCTGCGACTTGGTGTGGCGCGCTCCGCTCGACAGACCGCTCGCTGCCTAGTTGCGCTATTTGAACGTGTCACTGTCGATCATGCGAACCTCGCAGGTTTGACTGCGGATTTTCGTTCGGCCGGACGATTGACAAATTTCAAAACCGAGCTAAGTGATCGCCACGCCGACGGACAGAGCGTGATGCTCCTCAAATTTGAGCACGGAAATGTCTATTACAAACCCAGATCACTAAAGCTTGACCTTGCGTATTTTCGGTTTCTTTCTTTCCTCAACGAGCGTGGCGTTCGGCCTGACCAGCGTGCACCGGTCGCTTTAGATAGAACATCTTATGGTTACGTCGGTGAGGTTTTGTATCAGGAAGCGCAAAGCAAAAGCGATCTGCGCGCATATTACCAACGCTTTGGTGGCCTGCTCGCTATCTGTCATATATTGGTGGCGACCGATCTGCACCATGAAAATTTAATTTCAGCGGGCGGCTATCCAATCATTATCGATGTTGAAACGCTATTTCAACCAAGTCTTGTAAGTCGACGCAGCAAGGAACGCCGTCGCAATCCTTTTGCCGACACTGTAATCAATTCTGGCATGCTCCCGTGTGGCCTTGATGACCAGAAGCAGTATGGCGTGTCGGCTCTTTTTATGCCATATGAGACATTATTTTCACGCCTGCCTCTTGGCGAAGGTACAGACGAATTAAGCCTGCGTGAAATGTCTATCAAGAATCCGTTCACCAAAAATATGCCGAGACTGGGCGGAGAAATGGCTCAACCACATCGCTACGTGGATGCAATTACGTCTGGATTTGAATGCACTTATCGCGGACTACTTTCGCTGAAAGCAGAGTTGATCGCAAAGGATTCTCCCCTCGCCGTATTTAAGAACTTGTATGTTCGCACCGTCATTCGACCCACACGAGTTTACGGCCACATACTTTCCGCGCTCAGCCATCCGGATTTTTTGACTGCAGAAGGGAAACGGGAGGATCTGATCGCGCGTCTTCGTGCCACCACAAACGGACCGGTCGCGCACCGACGCTGCTGGCCCGCCGAACGGGCGGCCATTTTACGCGGCGACGTTCCATATTTCACGGCCAAAATAGACAGTCGCGATTTGCAAGATGGACTCGGAGGGACCGTAGCAGGCCTATTTGGCGGTTCCGGCTGGAGTGAATCACGTCGACGCATTTGGTCAATGTCACAACGCGATCTAAAAAGACAGCAACGCTTAATTCATGAAAGTGTAATATGCACACAACCCATGGCACAGCTCCGGGCATGGCACGATATGTATCCGAGCGCTTCGGCCAATGCCCACGACGGCGTTATCTGCAACGACGATTTTATCGCCGAAGCAGTTCGCATTGGCGATCACATCATTGAGAGCGGCTTCGGCGATGACGGTCATGTAGACCACTTTCAATTGGAGTGTCGCGGCCTTTCGGAAATGCGTCTATTCCATATGGGACCGGGGCTATACGCTGGACTGGCAGGCTTGGCAGTATTTCTCGCCGAATTGTATCTGCAAACTGGCCTAGCACGCTTCATGTCAGCCGCCGAAGTGACAATAGCAAGTGCAAGACGCGAATACACGCAATTTGGTATCCCGTCCGAGTCGATTGGTGCATTTTCCGGCATGTCCGGATGGATTTACACGCTTGCGCTATTAGGTAAGAGACATAATCGACTTGATTGGATCGAGGAGTCGCTTTCTTGGCTTCCTTGGATAGAAAAACGGATCGACGCGGACACCGAGTTGGACGTGATCAGCGGCTCAGCGGGCGCGTTGCTAGTGCTCACCGAATTGGATTGCGTCGCGCCCGAACGTGGTGCCTTACAATTGGCCCGTGCCTGCGCAATGCGACTAGCTACCACCGCGATACAGGATGAAAATGGGGCGCGCTGGATTTCTGCCGGTCATCCTGAAATTGCATTGACTGGGTTTTCGCACGGTGCCGCCGGCATCGCAACGGCCCTTGCACGCTATGCCGTGCATAGTGGCTGCACTCAATACCTTGAGTTGGCTCAAGAAACGATGCGCTATGAGCGCAACAGCTACGACGCAAACGGTTGGCGCGATATACGTGCTCTTCACTGTAACGAGCATGGCACAACGAACTATCCTTATGCATGGTGCCACGGTGCCCCGGGGATCGGGCTTGCCCGCTTAGCGTTGCCGCAGATAATGCATGATGAAGCTTGGCTGCAGGATGTTGAGCGCTCTGTAAAGCATACCCGAGCACACGGTTTCGGTGGCGGCCATTCACTTTGTCATGGTCAATTGGGTAACATTGAGTTGCTAATGAAATATGGCGAACTTTGCCACAAAGGAGAATCGCCTCGCTCCTGGCGCGACACCGCCGCACGTGTGCTCGAGGAAGGGCGAGATGGCTGGCGTTTTGGAAACCTAAAGGGACCAGACACGCTCGGTTTTATGACTGGATTGGCGGGAATCGGATATGCCCTGCTGCGAATCGCCACACCGCTTGTTGTACCGTCTGTGCTGCTATTGGAATTGAAATAGACGGCAAAGATCATTAGGCATACTTAGACCGTCGCAATCCATGGTCTTTATCGAATTCGTCGCACAAGGGTTCAAACAAGATGACTGGCAATCATGAATGAAGGCATATTCCGCAAGGAAGTTCTGGCTGCGCGACGTGGAGATCGGCTGGGCGGAATTCAATTGCAATCTCCACGATTCGGTTGGATATTTTTAACGCTTGGCGTTTTGGTTGTAGTGGGAATACTTGCGCTATTGACGAGTGGGCATTACACACAACATGAACGCGTCGATGGAAGCCTGGTGCCAAGCGGCGGCTTGCTGAGCGTGGTGGCATCGTCACCCGGCATAATAAACCGCTTGATGATAGCAGAAGGAACCCAGGTGCGTGCGGGGCAGCCACTGATAGAAGTGTCCGGTGAACAGGAAAGCGTGGCGCTTGGCGGCACGCGTGACGCCATCGTCGCACAATTGCGAATAAAGCGTGATCAACTACGTTCCGAAACCAGGGAAGCCACAGAGGTCGCCGCCGTCCAACGACAAGAAATGATCGAACGCGCCGGTATGTTGCACGATCAAATCGCTCAGATTGGCGACCAGATGGCGTTGCAAAAGCAACGTGTCGACGGCAGCAGCGCACTGTATGAACAATGGTCAAACCTGCGAGCAAGTGGCATTGTGACAAAATTGCAGATATTGCAGCAACATGACAACGCACTGCAAAATGCGGTGCAACTGAAGGAATTCAATCGTCAACAGTTGGACGCCAAAAAACAATTATCGCAATTGGAAAGCGAACTTAAGCAGCTTCCGGTCAATTTGCAAACCAAGCGCCACGAGCTCGGTCGGCAATTAGCGGATATCGAGCAGGGCCTTTCCGAAAATGAGGCACAGCGTGCTGTGGTTTTGCGGGCTCCGGCAGACGGTACTATTACTAACATGATGATTCACGTCGGCCAAACCGTTACTTCGCAGCAGGTATTGATGGCCGTATTGCCGGCTCACACCATGTTGCAGGCAGAATTATGGGTTCCCAGTCGTGCTATCGGATTTCTCTCTAAAGGCAATCGGGTCGTCTTGCATTACCAGGCCTACCCTTATCAAAAATTCGGCGAACATTTTGGTAGTATCGAAAGTGTTTCGCGTAGTGCGGTGGCACCCATCGAATTGAGCAAACTTATTGGAAAAGACATTGTAGAGGCGCGTTACCGCGTGTTGGTCAATTTGGATAACCAATCCGTCCTGCTTTATGACAAGAAGGAGGCGCTAAGACCCGGAATGACATTTGACGCCGACATATTGCTCGATCGCCGTCGTCTAATTGAATGGGCGTTTGAGCCAATTCTCGGAATAGCGCGCTCGTCGCATACTGCCCCACTTGCGGAAATAAGTCAGCGATGAACATCCTGTCCTCGTTCTCAAGCACGTTAGTGCGTGGCGGGCGCAAGGTTCCGCTAGTCATGCAAACTGAAACCGGCGAATGTGGTTTGGCTTGCCTGGCGATGGTGGGCCGCTTTCACGGGCACGAATTAAATTTGCCCGGTTTGCGACGACGCTTTTCAACATCACTTACCGGTCTCACACTGGTACGCATGATCGAGATTGCACACGCCCTGGGATTCAACGGCCGCGGCATGCGCGTGCAATTGGATATGCTTGACCACCTCGCCTTGCCGTGCATACTTCATTGGAATCTCAACCATTTTGTGGTCTTGCAACGCGTCACGCCAAAATGGGTGGAAATTCATGATCCTGCGCTTGGGACATATCGCATGCCCATGCCCGAAGTTAGCAAGCATTTCACGGGCGTTGCACTGGAATTGCAGAAGACAGTTAATTTCAAGCCGGAACAAATCATGCGGCACGTAAGTTTGCGATCTCTTGCTGGACACGTCACCGGATTAAAGAGAATCTTCGCACAAGTGTTCGGATTGGCCTTTGCCATAGAGTTACTTGCCTTGATATTGCCATTTCAAATGCAATGGGTCATGGATAACGTGTTGACCACTGGTGATCAAAACCTGTTGACTGTTCTTGGGCTAGGATTTGTGGTCGTGCTTTTGCTACAAACTGGTTTGTTAATCGCTCGCGGATGGGTAATCAGCTGGTTCGGTGCCACTCTCAATGTGCAGTGGATTAGCAATCTGTTTGGGCATTTACTGCGCTTGCCGCTCGACTTCTTTGAAAAGCGCCATATGGGCGACGTCATGTCACGCTTCAACTCCATCCGCTCCATTCAAGCCACACTCACCGGGGCCTTTATTGAAACCTTGCTGGATGGCATGATGGGCATGTTTGCGTTAGCGATTCTCGTCTGTTACAGCTTACCGCTTACCAGCGTTGTTCTTGGTTTTTTCGCAGCATACAGTTTGCTACGTTGGCTGGCATTTTATAAACAGCGCCAGATCAACGAAGAGCAACTAGTATATCGCGCACGTCAGGACAGTGAATTGATGGAGTCAGTGCGCGGCATACGGACGATCAAACTTGCCAACAAACAAGGCGAAAGACGTGAGCGTCTTGCCAATGCAGCACTTGAGTCTGCACAGCGCGACTTGCAGCAACAGCGCCTGACGATGACCTTCGGCGCTCTCAACCAAGGTCTTTTGGGAATACAACGCACTTTATTGATTTCGCTTGGAGCGTGGATGTGCATCAATGGCAGACTTTCCGCAGGAATGATTATTGCGTTTGTTGCGTTTGCAGATCAGTTCTGTGTCAGGGTTTCCAGCGCAGTGGACAAAATCGTTGAATTCAAGATGCTTCGCTTGCACACCGAACGCGTGGCGGACATCGCGTTAAGCGAGATTGAACAACACGAACATGGCACCCACAGCGGTCCCGAGCCCGCCCCATGGATTTTGCTTCGCAACGTCAGTTTCCGCTATGCCCCGGGCGAGCCGTGGATACTCAATGGAATCAATTTGCGAATCGATGCCGGAGATTCGGTAGCTGTTGTTGGTGCTTCCGGTTGCGGCAAATCGACCCTTGCCAAGATTATCCTTGGTTTATTGGAACCCACGGAAGGAATTGTCGAGGTTGGTGGCATCGATATTCGTAAGTACGGCCTGCAAAACTATCGTCGTATGCTCGCTGCGGTGATGCAGGACGATCAACTGTTCGCTGGAACTATTGCCGATAATATCGGCTTTTTTGATGAGATGGCTACTTCGGAGACAATCCAATTGGTGGCCGAGACGGCTGCCATTCACGATGAAATTGTGAGTATGCCCATGGGTTACGAGTCCTTGGTGGGCGATATGGGTTCATCACTTTCAGGTGGACAAAAACAACGAATTATTCTGGCGCGCGCATTGTTTCGTAAGCCGAAAATATTGGTTCTGGATGAAGCAACCAGTCATCTTGACATCGACAACGAAAAATTCATCAACGCATCTATCAAAGACCTGAAGATGACCCGCATCGTCATTGCTCACCGACCAGAAACCATAGCCAGTGCCAATCGCGTACTTTACCTGGTTGCCGGACAAATTTCCCAAGCAAACTCGTTTCATCACTCAACCGCTACTTTGTAATTGGAGCAACAGAAAATCAAGCACCCATAGTCGAGCACAGGTTTTATATGATCTTCCACAGATTTTTCTCGCAAATCAATTCCAGTTAAATCAAGGGCCTTTTAAGGAAATATCGCAGACAAATTTTAAGTGAATGTCATCCATTGAACCACTGACGACATTTGCGAGATCTGCCGGGTCAAATTGGCGCGACGGACTCGCAACAGGAGAGCCATCACCGTGCGGCACTTTGAAATAGGAAGTTTGGACGTATTCGACTTTCCTCTTATTGCAATCAAAGTACGTCAGCGTTTTATTTGACATGTAAATTGCCGTTGCAGAATCATTTAGATGCTGCAGTTGGACGTAGTCCCACATGATCCATGCTTTTCTATAAAGCCCTTCTTGAACGACTGAAGAGACGTCAAGATACGTTCGGCCAGATTGATCGGAAAGTTCTGCGATGCCCTTCCAATCGGTCGCATGAGCGGTTATACAAACGGAGAATGAAGCGGCCAACGAAAATAAGAAATTCATGTGCTTAATTTTATTCTCCTTATCGACATTGCATAGCAAGCCGGGCACAGTGTGAAGATGCTTTTGGAGAAATATGCCCGGTGGATACCGGGATCAGACGGAGGAAATGAACGGAGACTTTTGGAGGCTGCAATGCAGAATTCCTCCCAAATTCCTCCCAAATTCCTCCCAAAAATACCAAGACCACTTCTATGTAATTGATTACAAAGGGAAATCTTGGTAGGCACGATTGGACTCGAACCAACGACCCCTACCATGTCAAGGTAGTGCTCTAACCAGCTGAGCTACGCGCCTAAAGAAGCGAGATTATAGACATATTTTTTCATCTGCGCCAGCTTTTTGAGCGATAAATTGTAAAAAATTTGCATAGGAGCACTCTTTTGTCGTTATTCTCTGGGACGGATCAGCGCCGTACACCGTCCCGCGTGCTGTTTAGTAGCCAGGAATTAATCCACGTCAATCCGTCCGAGGTAGCGCCTTTAGGGCGATATTCGCAGCCAACCCAGCCGTCATAGCCCAGTTCGTCCATCAAACGGAATAAATACGGGTAATTGACTTCGCCAAGATCAGGCTCGTTGCGACCCGGCACGCCGGCAATCTGCATATGCCCGATAGCATGTAAATCGCGCTTGATTTTCGTTGCCAGGTCGCCCTCGACGATTTGGCAATGGTACAAATCCAGCAGCACTTTCAGGTTCGGCGCACCGACCTCTTTGCAAATTGCATGAGCATCGTCCTGCCGATTGAGAAAATATCCCGGCATATCGCGCGGGTTGATCGGCTCAATCACGATGGTAATGTCGTGCCGCGCTGCTTGTTGCGCTGCGTATGCAAGATTATTGAGGTAGACCTCGCGTTGCTGCGCAGGTTCGTACTGCGGCTGGAATAAGCCCGCCATCACGTGCAAACGCTTGTTGCCAAGCACATGCGCGTAACCCAATGCGCGCTCCATGCCGCGCCGAAACTCTTCCTCGCGCCCAGGCAGGCACGCTATGCCACGTTCACCCGCAGACCAATCGCCGGGAGGGCAATTAAACAAGACTTGCGTCAAATTAAATTGTTCCAGCCGGGCCCGAATGTCGCCGAGCAAAAAACTGTAAGGAAATAAAAACTCGACACCCTTGAAGCCATCTTTTGCCGCAACCGAAAATCGATCGAGAAAATCGACTTCGTTATACATCGTCGTCAAATTGGCGGCAAATTTAGGCATGACAGTTAGGAAAAATCGGGAAGAAAAAGTTGGCCAACGCGCATCCTCGATTCAAGCGTGCATCTTATTTTTGCGCGACATCGGATGCGCCATCTTTCGAGTACACAATTTTATGTGCGCCGCCATCGCAACTGCCGACGACTTTACCGGTACCGGTTTGCGCGCTGTCGACAATCTCGAGCTTGAATTTCTTGACGCCATGCGCATTCATCTTGGCTTCGATGGTTTGCTTCAGGCTGGCGCAATCAAGCTTTTCGTCAGCGTGCGCCAGATTTGCGATACTCAGTGCAGCAGCCATCGCGATGCAGAATTGAATTTTTTTCACGTCATGTCCCCCGGTTGATTAAATGTCGGTTAGAAAATTTTGCCTATTGTCGCCGTGCCTCTTGTACGCCTTCCACTTCCCGTATCACCGTCAGAGCCCGTTGCAATTGCGCAGTCGAGCCGATTTCGGCGGTGAACGCCATCCGTGCCAAGCCCTTGGCGCTTTGTGTGCTAACGCCTATCACGTTAATTTTTTCACGCAGGAAAATTTCCGAGATATCGCGCAACAAACCCTGACGATCACCGGCGAGTATGAAGATATCGACCGGGTACACCGTCTGTATGCTCGATTTGCCCCACTCGGTATGGATCACGCGTTCCGGCGCCTTGGCTTCCATTTCCGCGAAATTTTTGCAGCTTGCGCGATGAATCGACACGCCTTTACCACGCGTGACGAAGCCGACAATCGGGTCCGGAGGCGCCGGTTTGCAGCATTTTGCAAGCTGCGTCATCAAGCCGTCGGTACCGACCACCAGTACACCGGAATTGGCACCCTGTACCACACTCGATGCGCGGCTCTTCCTGGGCACCACTACGTCATCGACATGGGTATGGCTATGGGTATGCTTTGCGACTTGCTTATGTACGTCATCGGCATGCAATGCCTGCTCGACATGGCGCAAGCTGAATTCGTCTTTGCCAACCGCCAAAAACAATTCGTCCGGTTTGCCGAAGCCGAGCTTGTGCGCCAACTCTTCCAGGTTGACTGCCGTCTTGCCTTCGCGCTGTAGCGCCTTTTCCACCAGACTGCGGCCATTGGTCAAGGTTTCTTGCTGATCGATCGCGTTAAACCAGGCGCGCACCTTGGAGCGGGTGCGCGGGCTAGCTGCGTAGCCGGGGCTTAACCAATCGCGCGAAGGGCCGACACTGCCGCTACCACGTGCGGTGATGATGTCAACCGTCTGGCCGTTCTTCAATACCGTATTCAAGGGCACCATCGCGCCATCCACGCGCGCGCCGCGGCAACTGTGGCCGACGTCGCTGTGCAAATGATAGGCAAAGTCGATCGGCGTAGCGCCACTTGGCAATTCGATCACGCGCGCCTGCGGCGTCAACACATAGATGCGGTCGTCAAGCGTGGCGGCCTTGATTTTCTCGACCCATTCACGCTGCACTTCGTCCTGGCCCACCACCGCATCGACCACTTCGCTTTTCCATGCCAGCAATTGCCGCAACCACGCGATTTTCTCGTCGTACTTTTGCGCAGAAAAATTCGAGCCGCCGCTTTCCTTGTAGCGCCAGTGTGCAGCCACACCGTATTCGGCGAAATGGTGCATC
>Ga0207036_10077_pt2 | contig 17618 bp, 22 predicted proteins | sample Alteio_BWMinCont_78_FD_153284 | JGI IMG/M metagenome (GOLD analysis project Ga0207036, IMG submission 153284) | Enriched cells from forest soil in Barre Woods Harvard Forest LTER site, Petersham, Massachusetts, United States -... | ecosystem: Environmental > Terrestrial > Soil > Temperate forest >... | reverse complement strand
GTATCCTTTTTCCGCCGATTCTCGAGCGCCCGGTCGTAAGAGAACGGGCGCCCTGTATTCTGCGACGACCACGTGAAGGGGTTCGAGGCCATGCCGGACTACTTGGGCGAGATCTGTGTCATAAGCCTCGCTGCTCTTGGTTGGGCGGTAATGACGTTGTTGGTGTTGGTTGTCCCCGTTTCTCCCAGCGCCCAACTCGTTTTTTATGTGGCTGGCTTCGTGGGGTTAAGCGCGACCTTCGCGCTCGTGCTGGAGCTGTACCACGCGAGGAGCGGCGAGCTACCCCGTCGCCGGGCATTTCAGCTACTGGGGAGCGGTATGCGCCTTGCGTTTGTGATCATGTTCGCCCTCTGGCTGCAATCTCTGCGAGTGCTCACAGTCGTTTACGCTGGGTTGCTCGGCGTGGGGTTCCTGATCCTCGAGTTCCTTTTTCATCAGCTTGCCAGTGGCACCAGGCAAACGGAGCCGGAATGAAAGGCGCGCCTGGCACTGATCTCGAGCGTGAGCGGTTACTCGCCCGGCTCTACGACTGGGAGCATGATGAGTTCCACGACGACCTAGATCTCTACGAGGCGTTGGCCCATCGTGTAGATGGTTCGATCCTGGAAGTGGCATGTGGCTCCGGGAGGGTCTTAGGGGCAGTGGCGCGTTTCGGCCGGGAGCTTGTGGGGATCGACACGTCGGCTGCCATGCTGGAACGCGCTCGGGATCGACTTCGAGATGCGAGCGGCCCAGTTCGCCTCTTTTGCCAGGATATGCATGCAGATCTTCCCGGCGGACCATTCGGACTGGCAATCCTCGCCCTGAGCGGGTTTGGGTACTCGCTTCTGCCGGGTCGACAAGTCGCATTGCTGCACAGCATCGCCGGCCATTTGCGCCCTGACGGTCTGCTGGCGCTGGATCTGGTTTCGCCGGGCGGGCTCTTAGACCAGCAAGAGAACGTGCCGATCATGCAGCGCCACGGCGCTATTGAGGGGCTCTTGGCGGAAGGAAGTGCGACGGAGGTTACGAAATGGATGGTCCAAACGCTCCACGTCGCGGACGAAACCATTGAGCTATTCTCAATCTACGATCTCACTGGGCGCGAGGGACGGGTCTGTCGTCTCCATGACGTTTCGCGTTTTCGCTTCTTCTCTCGATTCGAGATCGAGCTTCTGCTCGATGCCGCCGGATTCCAGATTGAGGGGCTCTACGGGAACTACGAGCTCTCGCCGTTTCATGATGAGAGCAAGCGGATGATCGTTATTGCCCGCCCAGCTCCGCTCCGCAAGACATCTCGAGCTGGTGGGCGGAACGTCCCGGACGGGTTGAGTAGTCCAGCATGAGCAAGGCATGACGAACGCGGGAACATCCACCTCCACCCCCTTCACCCAGCGTCTGAGACAGGCCCAACGCGCGAGCGACAGCGCTCTCTGCGTGGGGCTCGATATCGATCCGAGCCGGATGCCAGTAGGAATCGCCCCGCGGCGCCAGGGCCTCGTCCGCTTCCTTCGCGGCATCATTGAATCGACGGCAGATCTGGTCTGTGCGTACAAGCCCAACCTCGCGTTTTTTGAGGCGTTGGGAGCTGAAGGCTGGTCAATTCTTCACGAGGTGCTCTTGTCGATCCCTGACGGTCTGATCACTATTGCCGATGGCAAGCGGGGAGACATCGGATCCACCGCGGAGCGCTATGCCGCGGCGGTTTTTCAAGAGCTCAATTTTGATGCAATTACGGTCAATCCTTACCAAGGTGCGGACAGCATCGAGCCGTATCTCGCTGATCAAACGCGGGGCGCGTTCATCCTTTGTAAGACTTCGAACCCGGGCAGCATGGACTTTCAGGAGCTGCTCTGTCGGTTCGCTGATACTGAGGCGCCTCTTTTCGAGATTGTTGCTCGTAAGGCCGTCGCGCTGGACGTGCTAGGAAACGTGGGGCTCGTGGTTGGGGCGACCTATCCAGAACAGTTGGCGCGCGTCCGAGCGCTCGCTCCACATCAGCCAATTCTGATCCCAGGAGTCGGAACCCAGGGCGGAGACGCGGCGGAATCGATTCGGAAAGGAGCTGCGAGCGATGGCACGCTGGCGATCGTTAACGTGTCGCGCCAGGTCCTCTATGCTTCGAGCGACTCGAATTGGGAAACGATTGCCAGAAGCGAAGCCCGGGGGCTAAGGGACCTCATGCGCAACGATCAGGCCGAATGTTTCGAAGGCAAAAGTGCCGGTTGATTTTCGCATTGGCGATGTGATTCGGCTCGGGAAGCCGCACCCCTGTGGTAGCTTCGAATGGACGGTGGTCCGAATCGGCGCCGATATCGGTATGCGCTGTACGAAGTGTGGGCATCGGGTGCTCTTAGAGCGCAGTGAGGTCGAGCGGCGTCTGCGCTCCTTTGTCAGCCACGCCGCTCACTCCGAGCCGTTTGGCGGGCGGCGTGGCGACTCACCAGCCGCCGATGGCAACGGGTGAGCGTTGCAGTCGCTTCCAGTCAACCTGTTTGGCGCAATGGCCCGTTCCTTCGACTTTGGATAGCACAAGCACTCACCCAGACCGCGCAGAACGCGATCTGGTACGCATTACTGGTTATTGTCGAGCAGAGGACCCAATCCACGACGCAGCTTGGCATTACCATTCTTTCAGTGATCGTTCCCTCAGCACTTTTTGGGATTCCCGCCGGCGTGTTCGTCGACCGCTGGGAGAAGCGAACGGTCCTGGTCGTCACGAATCTGGCGCGCGCGCTCGCAGTGCTCGGTTACGTCGTGTTCAATGGCGCTCTCCCCCTTCTCTACGCGGTAAGTTTCGTTTTTTCCGTCATCACGCAGTTCTTCGCCCCAGCCGAGACGGCAGTCATTCCATCTTTGGTGGACCGCCGGCAGTTGCTCCAGGCCAATTCCATGTTCAACCTCACCTTCACCGCGTCTCAACTTCTTGGGCTCCTCTTCTTTGGCCCTCTCGTGGTCAGCACGATTGGCACGAGCTCATTTTTCTATCCAATGGCAGCGATCTACCTCATATCTGCACTACTGGTGCTGCGCTTGCCAACAGAGCGTGGCGACGCAGATGTCGTGGCGGAGTCGCGCCGTGCGATTGCTGGGAAACAGAACTGGGGGCCGGATACGTACGCACCGGCGCGTCGTCGCTCACTGAGGCTGGCGCTCAACCCGGGTGCGGAGCTCGTGGGGCAGCTCCGCGAGGTTGCGACTCTCCTCCACCGCGACCGCGCCATGCTTTGGGCCATGGGCTACCTCACGTTGGGGACCACCCTTACGCTCGTGGTTGCCATGCTCGCTCCCCGCTTCGTGGTGACGTTGGGCATCGCGGCTGCGGCGGCGGTGTTCGTCATGGCTCCGGCGGGCGTAGGGATTCTCGGGGCGGCATTTTTCTTGAGCCGACCCTCATTGGTGATCGATCGAGTCCGCATCATCAACACGGGCCTCATGGACGTGGCGCTTTCGCTTGGGGTCATTGGCGGCCTCCCGGTCATTGGTCGCGTTCTGGGCAGCTTGCAACCCGAAGGAGCTGATTTTGGACTGCTCACTCCCGGCGATCTCGCGATTATTGGTGGGGTAATGGTCGCAGCGCTCTTCGCCGGCTGCGGATTCGCAGCTATCGTTGTAGCTTCCCAGACCGTGCTTCAAGAGCGAGCCCCCGAGCAAGCCCGCGGCCGGGTGTTCGCAGTGCAGTTAACGCTCGGCAATCTGTTGTCAATCATCCCCCTGCTGCTGATTGGAGGCCTTGCTGATGTATTCGGCGTCAGTCGCGTCCTCGTCGGCATTGCCGTGCTCATCATGGTGGTGGCGTTCGTGAGCCGCAGGCGGAGACCCGCACCCGCCGATCCGATGCCCCAGACCCCTGGCAATGCTTGAATGTGGACTGGAAGCAACTCTCGCCGTGTTGACAGAATGAGAGCGGTTTCGTTGACCGTGTCGGCGAAGGCTCCGTATAATGGCCACCGACCCTGATTGAGACGCGCCCCGGTGGCGGAATTGGTATACGCGGCAGTTTGAGGGGCTGTGGACGAAAGTCCGTGCGGGTTCGAGTCCCGCCCGGGGCACCAACGGCGAGTGGGTAGAATCAGGGCGAATAGCTCAGTTGGGAGAGCATCCGGTTTACACCCGGAAGGTCACAGGTTCGAGCCCTGTTTCGCCCACCCCGGGGCACGCGGTCCGGCTCGTCCTCCCGAATTGCAGCCTCTGCCCCTGCCGAGGTAGCTCAGTCGGTAGAGCATGCGACTGAAAATCGCAGTGTCGGCGGTTCGATCCCGCCCCTCGGCACCACCATTACCTAGCATGGCTGCAATGTAGGCGGTCAAGACCGCTCACCCTCAACACTTCCCCCCTTGCTATCGATTTGCTACCGTCGCTCTGAAGCCTTGACGCGCATGCCATCATTCTGATGGGTAGGGTCCGCCATTGCGACCATGAAGGGGAGCGCCATTATCCCCGGGCTAAGGTCGATTTCCCCGCTATAGTTTCGCAGGGAGGGCACCATGGCGATTGCGATCCAAGTGCAGGTCGTACCCAGCAACCTCGACGAGATGATTCGCACGCTGCTTGAGCTGCGCGACAACATCGCCTCGCTCCAGGCGAGCGATTTACCCGAAGCAAGGGAGTTAGCAGCTTCTTCGAGTGACAAAATCGCGCTGCTGCTCGAAATGATGGAGGATGCGCTCGACATGGAGGAATCCCGTGCTTCCTTGGGGGACGCTCAAATCAACGGAGTTGTGTCCTGGGATGAGGTGAAGCAGCGATTAGGTCTCTAAGCGCGTGCCCTACGATGTCACTCTCACGCGCGCTGCGGAAAAGCAGCTCGCCAACATCCCCTTAGAAGTCCAGCGGCGCATCGCACCGGTCATCACCAGCCTCGCGAACAATGCCATCCTACGGGTTCGATAGGCTTGCACGGTTACAAGAGCTATTACCGGATTCGTGTTGGGGATTACCGGGTGATCTACTGGGCGGAGGAGCCACCGTCCATAATCATCATTACGGTCATTGGCCACCGCCGAAACGTCTATGAGCTGGTCGCTCGACATCTCTCTGGCTGAACGTTGCCCTGCTATCATTTTGCTGCCGAACGCGGTAGCAGAGACCGGGATGAAGCGGGATAGAGGCTCCGTGTGAGCCCGTTTCCCCCACCGTTCTAGGCACGAAACGGGCTCCTTGGGGACCGTCGAACATCGACAGGGATGCCAGGCGAGCGACTGAAAATCGCAGTGTCGGCGGTTCGATCCCCCCCTCGGCACCACGCCCTCAACCCCGATAGCCGAGGGTTTGCCTTATTGGATCAGTGCGTTGCCGCCGGGGCTACTAGCCACCTGAGTGGAATCGTAGGTGACACTCCAGGTCTGACCCGGCATGCTCGCGCCGCCACACGCCGCGTCATTCAGGCTCGCTGTACCCACGATGATCTCGCCCGTGAGATTCAACACCGTTCCGCAGCCGCCGCCCTGGAAAGCCTGGATCGGCGCGTAAATAATCCCGGATGCCGTAATGGTCCCACCCCGAAGCTGGATTTGGGATGCCGGCTTCATGGTCCGATCCATCCAGATCGTCATGTTCTGTGATGGCAAGCCCGGGTTTGCCGTATCGGTATACATGCGGGACACCAGATTCACGACGCTATTCGGACCCGTGACGAACATTGGGTCGTTGATCTGGCCGCTGATGCAAGGCTCGAGATTTGATGACGAGTAACCTGCACACGTGAAGTAGAGCAAGACGCCGGCGCCATTCGCCGTCCCATTCGGGACAGTGAGCGTGCTCTGCGTGGCTGCGGTGCAGGGGAGCGTCTCACAGATATCGATTGCCGACGGTCCCGCGGACGTCTCTTCGAATACGTAGAGCCCCGGAATCATGGTTACCGTGGTCGCCGCCGCTGTCGGCAGAATTCGTGAGCCGATCTGGAGTCCCCCGCTTTTGAAGATGTAGAGCCCCGGGTACATTGTCCAAGGCAATCCGTCGTCCATGACGACAGCGTTCTGGTAACAACCAGGCTCAAGGATGTGGGTCAATGTCAATGGACCTGGGACGTCCAGGTAAGGCCCGGCGCTCGCCGTACAGATCGTAGACACGCTGGGAGGTGTCAGGCATGTTCCTGAAGGGGTCCCCCCGGACCAGGGAGATGGCCATCCGACCTGGGGAGGTGGTGAGATCGCGTCGGCCGGACACAAGGGGTCGGGGGCGCTGATGCCCGTTTGAGCTGTCGGGTTGCAAGGAATGCAATAGTCGGCCGTGGAACCCACATTGACGAGTGAAGCGCTGAGGCTGCTTCCGACTTCAACGCACAGGCCTTCATCGATCACGCAGCTCCCGGGGACACCGGGTTCAGGCGGGCCCGTGCCGTCGGAATCGACCAGGACACCCCCGGTTTTACCTGCGCTTCCCCCAGAAACGGTCAGGGCTGAGCCATTTTCCTCATTGAAGGCTCCAACAGCATTCGGTGTCAGCGCCATGACAGCATACGGCGAAGCAGTCGGCGGTCCGTTGACGACGGCGACCGCCTGCGCGCTCACGCCTATCGTGCTTATGCCAATGACTTGAATGAAGTACGTTGGGACAGGATAGCTAATGATGACCTGGAGCTGGCTGGGGTCTCCCATGTAATCGGTATTTACGGAAACGCTGGCGCCGGCCACGCCATCGGTGTAGCCATTATTGGTCGCCGTGGTCTGCGCGGCGGTGGTCGCGGTGCTGAAGCCCCCCTGCAGATTCGCCACTCCAGCCAGAGCAGAGAGATCGGCCACGGCCTGAGCCGCGCGCTGCTGGCTGAAGATGTTGGCGCCATCGATCCCGAGGCCGAGAACCGCGAAGATCGGGATCAACATGAGGACAAAGAGCACGAGAACCTGCCCGTCGCTCTCCTGTCGCCGGCCAAGCACGCACATCATTCGCGCTTGTACTGCGTCTGGGCAGCGAGTGGGATCGAGGGCAAGCCGGGAAATGCATACGTAAAGAGAGTTTGGTACGTGTAGGACGTAGCAACCTGCACGATACTCCCCGCAGGCCCAGGGTACGGAATCGAGCTGCCGCCCGGCGCATCGTACGCCGTCACGTTTACGGTCGTGGGGTCAAGATTCAAGGTAAATGCATTGGCGGCCGCGTCATTTTGAACGGCGACGGCCGCCGTCGTGCCGGCGAGCGCGCCGACGCGTCCGGCGTGCTGGATCCCGTACTGCAGAGCCATGGCGGAAAAAGTGAGTCGCCCTCCTTCCAGAAGCGCGACGACAATTAATAGGAAGAGCGGCGAGACGAGCGCAAACTCAACAAGCGCTTGCGCTCGGCCACGGGCCGCCTTGCGGCGAGCAATTCCACTGGGGCCAGATTCGATCGACGCCGTCACCGCCACTATCTCTGAGCTCATGGCGGGCAGCGGGGGACCGGTACGACATTTGAGCGCTGCAAATTGATGCTGCCCGTGCCGCCGCCAACGAATTGATCGAAGAGCGGAACAATCGTATTGAAAGGAGAGGAAACCACAATTTGCACCCACTGGGGGTCTCCGCCGTAGGAACACAGAATGCTCACATCTGCATCCGGTATGACCAAAGGTAGCGCGGCATTCTCGGCGGCGGCCCGGATCTGGGCAGAGGTCCCGGGTGTGTTGTGATCATCCACGCTCATGGCGATCCGAGCTCCCTCCCGGGCGGCCTGGACCAATGAGATGTAGGTGATGAAGGCACGGCCGAACTCGAACACGGCGACCGACAGCACGAGAACCAGTGTAATGACCAGCGACATCTCAACCATGGCTTGCCCGCGCGGCATGCTGCGCGGTCCGAGCTGCGCCATCAGCCATCCTTAGCCGTTCGACCGCGTTCGTCAGATGGTAGCACTCGTCCGTGGTGCGGCAGTTTGTTTGCTAGAATGGGTGCCTGCTTGCCGGAGGTTACTGGGGATTGTATCGGGGTGCTGTAGAACGCCGTCCAGGGCTGGGCGTTTTCCTCATTCTTTTCGGCCTCCTCCTGGCGGTCATCGCGGGCGTCATGGTCTTCCGGTTGGCCAGGCAGAACGAGCAGCTTCTCGCCTCCGCCCCGACCCGCTGGTTCGCGGTCGCGAACGTCGATATCGGGGCCCGAAGTATCATCGCGCCCAATCAAGTTGTTGTCGTCCAAATTGGGGAGCCCATCTTCCCCGCGAGCTCAGCCAATTACCTGCCGGACCCTGGGGCCAGCGACGCGCAAATTCAGGCCGGCCGGCAGGCTTTGATTGATCGGGTGGCCGGCCAGTACACGCCGGAACAGATCGATAAGGGCGAGATCATCGATCTCGATCGACTCGGGCAAAAAGCCGCGCAGAATACTCCCTCCTACGAGGTCCCCATCGGCCAGGTCGCCTTTCCGTTCCCGGTCAAGCTGAATGGAGGCACTCCCGCAAACGGGAACCTGCTCGTTGCTTTTCTGGACGCGGTTCGCCCAGGCGACTTTGTGGACATCTATTACTCATCTTTCGAGCCCCCCGCCGGATCTGCGCCAGACACGCCAGATCCAGCTCCAGATCCGCGGTACCTCGTTACCCGCCCAATTTTTCAGAATTTGAAGGTGCTGAATGTTGGCTTCTTCCCAGGTACCAACGGTCAGACTCCTCCCTCCACGAACGATGAGCGCTACCTGACCTTTCAGGTCACGCCTGACCAAGCCTTGGCACTCAAATGGCTGAAGGACGCGGCCACGCTTAAAGGAAATATCGACTTCGTACTCCGCAACCCGGGTGACACACAGGTTCTGCCTTCAGCGGCAATCAACTACCAGGACATGGCTTCGCAATACGGCATTGGCACCGGGCATTAGCGCCGCGCCAGCGACCGAGTACTCTGGCGAAATGACTTGGGCCCCACTCTTGTCGTCAATCGCGGAAGAGGAATGAATGGCTGAGCGGTATTGGCTCTTCAAATCCGAGCCGAACGCGTATTCATTCGACGATCTCGTCCGCGACGAAGTCGCCGAGTGGGACGGAGTGCGCAACTATCAGGTGAGAAATTGGATCAGGGACGATATCAAGGTCGGTGACGGCGTGCTTTTCTATCATAGCAGCGCGACGCCACTCGGAGTCGTGGGGTCAGCTCAGGTGGTACGCGAAGCCTATCCGGACCATACGGCCTGGGACCCTAACTCCGAGCACCCTGACCCACGAAGCACGCCCCAGAAACCGCTCTGGTATATGGTCGATATCAAGCCCGACCGCAAATTCTCCCGCGTCGTCACGCTTGATGAAATGCGCACGGTGCCGGAGCTTCGAGAGATGATGGCGCTGAAGCGTGGCAACCGATTCTCGATTACGCCCGTGAGTCAGGCGGAGTTCGAAACCATCATACGGCTGGGTTTCGACGGCTCAGCATAACTTAGCATCGCTTGCCCAGGTTGGTGAAGGGAAACACCACTGGGGGTTCGGATCGGTGGAGCGGGAGACGGGATTCGAACCCGCGACAACCTGCTTGGAAGGCAGGGACTCTACCAACTGAGTTACTCCCGCAGGCAGGTACTCTCTTTCGTGCCTAGCGTCTCAGACCGCACCAGAGCGATTTTGAGAAACTAGGGACTCTTATCTGCCACATTGTTCGCAGCTATGCGGAAGTGTACTGAGCTTTCGCCGTCGCGTTCAACGCCATGAACTCGTCAGTCACCAATTTGACCGCCACCCGCCAATATGCCGCGATAGATGTTCCCGCGATTTTCCCTCATCGCGAGCGATGCTCGCGAGACTCTTTCCGCGTAACACGCCCTCCAAAATTGTACGAATGAGGCCGGCTTTTCCTCTCACGTCGAGCCTCATCGTCACGCGGGTGACGGCTTCGGTCAGGACACCATCGAGCGCTTCCCCTTCGGCGAAGATGTTCCTACTCTTCGCCGCGCGAGCCTGCACGATGGGCAGATCAACCAGAGGCGAATCGGAGAGGCTTATCGTCTCCCCGAGCCGATGAAGTGCCGAGGAAATCGCGCGTTCGATTTCGGCACGTCGCATTGGTCGTTCCCGTCGCTCCTCATTTCGCATCAATTAACTAATCCGCAGGGATTTTCCCGCCCAGGCATTCCGGGGCGTACACATCAGATGAGTCAACCAGCACCTTTTCCCGCAGCTGCCTGGCGTGCCACTGTTGAATCAGACCGTCTAGCGAAGCGGAAAGCGCGGTTCGTTCGTCACCCCGGCGCAACACCTCATATACGTGGCTTTCCGTTGCGTAGGCATCGAGTTCGTTGCTTACGCAAGAAGCTGCATTCGCAAATTGACCGTTTGGACCGATCGTGGCGGCGTGGTACACCTCATGTGCAGCGATCGCGCCAATGACACTGGACGCCTCGCCGAGGATCGAACTGTTGATCACGATGACGTTGTCAGCGGGGCGAAACTCGCCATCCAACCCTGGTGCCAGCGGTTGCGCGTAAATTCTGGTGCCCTGTTGGACGGCCCGTTGTGCAAGCGGTCGCCAATCAGGGACCAGCTGATAGGCAATAACAAGTCCTCCTAAGACGCGCCCGTCACTTACGAGCTGTTTCCACGCGCTTAGCCCCACGCACGGCCGCGGAGAACACCACGGTGGGCCCGAGAACATGACCTCCTCGCTCACGGGCAGAGCCGCCGGCGTTGCCGAAGTGAGGGGGCCCATGATGGGACCGTTTGCGGGATTTCGGGGCACCTGCCGAACGGTTGACGACGTAGAGCAGCCCATCACGGCGCCAAGGGCAACGATCATCGCGATGATTCCGACATGGCCTATCCGCATGGAGCAGCGATTCCGCTTCATGATCGCTCCCATCCTGACCCAGGAAGGCTGATAACCCCGACCCCATTGTGTTCATGGAGGCGAGCGTCAAAGGGCTCCAGGTAGGTATCCAGTTGATCGAGCGTCTGTGCCTCGGTAATTTCACCCTGTTGTTCAACGAATGCGAGGACTTCCATCAACACGACGTACCCAAGCACACTCCACGCGATGAAAATGGCTACGAGTCCCATGTGCGACTGGGAAACAGTGAGCGCCGGAGCGATCAAGCAGATTCCCGCAAGGATCGCGGTCGCAGCCAGTGCACTCCGCCGACTTTGCTCACTCCCTCGTAGAATGAGTCGTCCCAAGCGACTTACTTCCTTAACGAGGGCGCTGAGCACGCTCGCGACGATCGCGACGATCACGATCAGCACGAGGAGTGCGATTCCCAGCACTCCAAGACTGAGTGCAACAGCAGGGTCCTCCCAACCCCAGTCGGGGTTTCTCTGGTACATCGTCTCCCCCTACGATCTCGCCGCGAGTAGCACCGCGTCGTCAGGTGACGGCGGTGGCCAGGAGTCCGAAGCCAGCTTGCTTTGGAGGTCCTGGCAAGCTTCCTGTTGGGACAACTCATAAGCCAAGGCAATCTCGCACGCAGTCCGCAAGGCCGTTAGTCCTTGCGCTGAGTTCCCATTACCCGAGCCAGCGATGAGCGCGTTGCCCCAATTGCGAGTGGCAGCGTAGTACAGGGGAACCATCGAGCGATCGGCCAACTGAGCAAATCCCTTGATGAAGGCGACCCTTGAGAGATCCCATTCACCAGCCCTATATGCGTCTCCAGCAACGACCATCGGTGGGTCGACGGAGACTCGGTCTGCGACCGCCCGGCGTTCGATTTCTTGCCATTGCAACGGAGCACTGAGGCCGCCCGCTCCTGAAGTCTCGCCTGTTCGATACAGCTCATCCATGGCGCTTCGATACCGGAGCGTCGCGACCGCTAGGCGCGTCGCCGGGCACAGCGTTGGGCTGCCGAGCTGCAAATCTGCGAGGCCCACAACAAGGTCACTTCGCCCCTGGGCCGCCATCTGATCTAGTTCGTCGAGCTGTGGACTTGCCGCTGTGCATCGAGTCCTGCTTGAGAGCACTCCGATCATCATGCCGACGATCAGCACCGCGAGCGCGATGCAAACCAGGCGATATTTACCGAGCTGGCCAGACCGTCCGTTGATTGATCCCTGGCCCTCGGGAAGTCCGTTGGCGCGTGAGGCGCCGATGTCTCTAAGTGTTGCTCGCATCGCTTCTCTCTCCCTCTTCGGTCAGGCGAGTTGCTCTGCCATTGAGCAACTGCGTTGCCGGAACCGGTTCTGTTAGCGCTCGGAGAAGAGTGTTCGGCTGTTCCATTGCGCGGAATGAGACCACCACTACGGGGCAGAGGGGACGCGCGGGATCGATCTCGGCCCCGATGGAGCCGAAGAGCAAGAAGTGATTGCGCTTGCTCTGCCCTTTGAGCTGTAATCCCAGGACGACGTCGTCCTCGTTTGCCTTAAGGTCGGCTGGATTAAGTGCGGCAAGGACGACGTCGATTTCCGAAGTCAACGGCACTTGGTGCGCATCGCCCACACCCCCCAGTGAGTCAAACTGGGGGTCCTTGACGTGCTCCAAGCAGGTCAGAATCTTGGAGTCCACTGCCTTCTTGAAGACGTAGTAGCGAGGCTCGACGGTTGGATGAGTCGGCTCGAGCCGGTACCCAGGAAGCGCAATCGCGTACGTCGAGAACCTGACTAACGCGCCAGGTGATTCCTCAAACATCTGTCGAAAGGCATTGTTCGCCTCAAACGGCGTATCGCTGAGGCCGGACGCCGCAATGATGCCGCCGATTCCGTGCACGAGCCCGACGTCATTGCGTACGCTGTCGGCGGCGTTGTCTTCAACGATCGTTCCCAGAACGCCGACCCGCTCGTAGTCGGCAAGGATTGCGATTACCTGAAGGCGCAAACGATCAATGGATGGCAGTGCGGCACAACCGAAGAATTGGATCGTGCGGAATACGCTGCATATTGCCTCGACGGCGCTTGTCCCGACGGTCGCCGTGGCGCCCATCCCAATTAACACGATCCCGAGCGCCGCTTCTTCGCCGCGATGAAGGCGTTGGTGAAGCTCACACACTTCGTGACCGCCGCGAATTGCGGCAGGACCCCAGCGGTCGATAAAACTCAGCACTTCGCCGCGAGAACGATTGCCGAGGCCACCCGCGAAGCCAGGCACCTCGACCGTCACGACCCGCTGACGAAATGCCTCCGGAAGCGACTGTAGAAACAGCGTCAGGCGGTGGATGTCACTCTCGATCACGAGGATCGTCCCGATGCTGGCCCACAACCCTGACCGCCACAGGAGCCAGAGTAGGTTGTCGCCGACGTTCTCACCGAACGTGCCCACCAGGACCAGCATGATTCGACCGGAGGTGTCAACGATCTGAGTGACACGAGTGGCGAGATTGAGTTCGACCGCACCCGGTGGTGGAAGCGCAGCCCGAGCTGCAGTCTCAAGCGTTCGGTCGAGCCGCGATGCGGCGCGCTTATTCATCTCCCTGCGCCAGCCAAAGAATAGGAGCGCGCCTACGGCTGCAAGGAGCGGCAGAATAATCAGGAATACAGTCGTGGGGTCCAGGGTTGAGATGTCAAATTGGTTTGGATCCATCTAGATGACTCCTCGCGATAGCTGAACTTCGATCTATCGAGCTAACGGCCATCAACGTTCTCGCTGCGAAGTAGCTGGAGCCGGTGGGCCCAATTCAGCAGCCGCACGAACTCAGCAGGAGACAACTCCTCCCGAAATTGAAAGAGCAAGCTTCTCGCGATGCGCGATGAACCCGCTCGGATCAGGAGAGACTTACGTTCCCCTTCGGTCAGATCGCTCTTCAAAGTGGCATTCCTGCTTGACTCTTCGTCTCCCAATGCACTGCCTAGGCCGGGCGACTTCGCGCCGAGACAGCAAGTGGGGTGCTCCATGCCGCCCACCGTTGTGTCATCCATGACAAGTCCTCCTTTTCAATTCGGGTTAGCGTTCGAATCCTGAGCGATAAGGGGACCCCACGCGGGCCGTGGGGCCACGCGCAAGTCGTCTCCCTCTGCGACCACAACCAGGTCCCCTTGCAAAACAAGCTCGATCAGCTGCTCCTGAATGCGCACAAATCGCATCCAGTCAGAAACCCGTTCGACAACTCTCTCGAGCTCGGACGCAGTCACCGGTAAGGCAGTCGCTAGCGCTCCTCGAACGGCAGCCGTAGCGATCGACCTGAGCTCGGCCTCAGTCAATAGATCGCCCACAAGATCGTCCATCGGCTCTCCTCTCACCACCGAGTCGGTGTGAACACATAAGAGCACATGGATAGCCTCCAATGAGCGCCGCAGCACACTAATGCACTGCGCAGTACAGATGTGTACTGTCAGGCCGAATCCGTTAATCGCAGGTGCTAGACTTCGGCGACCCCTGGGTTTCGCTCCAGGGGAATTCGCCGAGATGAGCAGGAGGCCGCCGGAGGGCAATTAGCGGAATGCAGAGCGAGAGTGCTAGCGAAGACCCCCGCACTCGGGATGACGCGTTCTGGGAGGCCACGTTCCCATCCGCAATACAGGGTCAAAATGCGCGTATTCTTACCGACCTCGATCCCGCGCATGAGGAGTCCCTCTGGGGCACGTTCATCCGGGACAAGCTAAACGATGCCGACCGCGATCATGAATGGCTCGCGGGGAAAACCGGCCTAAACGTCAATACGCTCAGGGCGCAAACTGCCGGTAAAAGGCGCCCACCAATCCCGAGTGAATTGGACAGAATAGCTGAAGCACTGGAGCTGAATCGACGCGAGAGGGCGAGGAATCAAGCCCTCGCGCTGATCTACATCCTTAGCCGTCGCGCAGTAATAGTTCAGTTACCCATAAAAGATCGCCGTCGCTGGTTGGCAGTCCAGCTTCGATTGGCGGAGGACTTATTTCTCCGGTCGGGCAGCGTACACGCCATGTACTGGCTGCCGTTCATTTCAAAACAGCTCGAACCGTTCGATTTTGTCGCGGGGCATCTCGTCATTCATGAGGAGGTTGCAGCATCAACCTGGATTCCGCCGAAATTCCATCTCCCGGGTAACGGGGCCGGTGCGTACACAAGTATTGATTCACGTTTTGCGGTCACCTCGCCACTGTTGCAAAACTTCCCTTGCGAGAGCGACGGAGCGATGGAGAGAATGGCATTAGCAGCCATGTCTGACCCCAATGGTTATCAATACTTACTGTCGAGAGCGAGAGAGAGCTTTGACGCCCGCCGAGTCCACAGCGACGAACTGTCCCTCCTGCCCAACCTCCAGATACGGTACACCGGATGGCAAAGCCACCCGGCGCTCGCTTACGAAACAGCTGGAGACTCTCACGTGTTGGCGATCACTGACGCGAAAGTTGCCGTAGCCGAAATGCCTTCTGATGGCACGGGTGCCGTTCTCATTCTCGATACGCTGTGTGGGTATCAGATCAAATACACTGGTTTGACGGCGATCCACGTAGCACAAGATCAGATGGTCAACCGCGGCGACGTTGTCGGGTCTGGGGGACTGATTGGGCACCGAGTAACCCGTTATTTCGAGAACGGCGACTGGATCTCGGGAGAGTCGCAGCCCGTTGTGGGCACATACGTATCGTGCTATCTACCTACGCCTGGATTTGCATTTGGTTCGGCTGATCATTGGTATGTGGACCCAATCATTTTTTGCCCGATTAGTCAATACGCTCGAATTACCCTGAACCCAGATCAGGTGTTGACTCAGGAATTCTTGCTTCGAGAGGGCGATCGCATGCACGAAGAGATGACCTTGTCGGACATTCTCAACGTGCCACATGAAAGCGGCCCGCTCGCTTGGGCTCACTACGCAGCTCAACCGTACGTGTTGATTCCACAGAACAAGGGTGCTGCGACCCTCCTAATCGGCGCAATTGTTCTCGCAAGTGTTCCCTTATGGGTGTGGCGCCTCTTTCACCGGCGACGTAATGTCTTTTGATGCCAAGGGAGTCCGCTCCCAGGTTTGCAAACCGGGAATCTCAGCAATTGTCTTCGCCACGTCCTCCACGATTGGCGCAAGCGAATAAACGACATCCTGCGCTTCGCGAGTACCCTCACGGTGCTCTTCAATGAGGCCGACGCTACTCATGCTCGCAATGAGCGATGTCAAGGCGGGTTCCCCGCCTGGAAGCAGCGGCTTGCCGCTAGCTCTTAAGCGAGCGCCGCCGACGTATTCGACGAGCGTTTTTCTGCTCACAGGATGTTGATCCTCCCAGAGCCTCAGGAGGATTGCTCGTCCTGGAGCGGTCGAACACGCACCCAAAACAGCTCCGTAGATCGCAAGGGACTCTTCTCGATTCGCTTGTTGATCGGGACCGGCGTCGCGAAACTGTGAGGTATTGGGCCCATTTAACGGCAAGTACTGTTCTTTCACAGTTAGATTATATCATAACTGGTCAATTTTATTCATTAGTGGTCTAGTGCCGATCAAGAGTACGGCTCGATCCGGCCACGGGAGCCTTTCCACGGTTCGGCTCCCTACATCACCAGGTTGTTGTTCTTGAAGATGACGCACGCGTTCAAACGGATGTCGGAACGCCGACTCAATGGCTAGCGGTGGCGTTAATCTCGCAACAACGGAGTTCGCCCTTCTAACCGGAGCATCGCAAACACCCCACACGCTAGATCATCCGCCGAGATTCGAGGCGCCCTTTCCAGATCCGTCTCTCTTTTCAAATACAGATATGCTCGGTCCAATTCGCGAAGGCCTTGCGGAGTGAATCGCTCATTGACCCACTCTGGCCATAATGGTCGGCGCGGACCTCGTTGGCTCGACATGTACCTACCCTCTGGCGCTGTTTGCCTGATGCCATCAGATCGATTCTCATTAGTTCCTCGTGAGACGAAGGTTCTTAAGAGGCCCCAAGAGCGCTTTTTGCCACCTCGCCCAAGGTGCGGGTTAGGTCAGACTCGAATTCCAAGGTCCGGTCATCGGAGCCGTTCGCCGCGTGCGTAAGTTCGTGAAGTAACGTGCCTGCATAAGCACGAATATCGTGCAATTGATCGCGCTTGATCACGATTGAACGATCCTCCTCCCTCCACAGGCCAAGGACTTGATACCCTGAGCGCTCTGTGCGCATGGTTTCAGAGATTAGCACTTGACGTATCCTCGGAGGACGCGGTCCGTAGAGGCGCATGATCTTTTTCGTTTGTCCAAACACGTCGCGCTCGTTCTCGTCGAGCTGCGTCGGATCGACGAACGTGAACGAGAAGCCCTCGTCCCACTCCCGATAGAACGTGTCCAGGTCTCTTACCTGCTTTCCTTCAATGTCCGTAAGGATGCGAAGCTTTGATGACAACGACGTCGGAACCACCACGATTCGGTTTCCGCTCTCCTTTGCGTAGTCCACAAGCTTGCTGTCGTAAAACATCTGCTGGGACGTCACGAATACGACGGGCTCATTTGCGCTCAGAATTTGGCAAGCATGCAATTGAACGTCCATCCAGAGAAGCTCATCATGAGCAGCTCCAGTCTCATATCTCTCCAACTCCTTGGCCAGAGCGTCCCCTACTGGTTTGGAGGTGCATGCAAGGAGAATTGCCTTAACGCGATCCGAATAAGCCCCGCGACCAACGTTCGTTCGTTCCCTGTTAAGAGCTCGCCGCAGCGCGGAAGAGAGTTTGGTGACGTTGTAGGAGAAAAGGAAATTTTCCTCCTCCGCAACGAGCAAACCATTCACATAGATGCGTGCCTTCTTTCCCTGAGCCCGAAGCACTGACCCGTACTCCGTCGTTTCTAAGATCTCCTCGCCGGCATATCGTAGGAAAAAGCTCTTCGCATCCTTACGGACATTGAAGGAAAGCAGGTAAGAGACCTGGACACGTTCTATCGGGAGTGGGA
>Ga0207036_10090_pt1 | contig 17658 bp, 12 predicted proteins | sample Alteio_BWMinCont_78_FD_153284 | JGI IMG/M metagenome (GOLD analysis project Ga0207036, IMG submission 153284) | Enriched cells from forest soil in Barre Woods Harvard Forest LTER site, Petersham, Massachusetts, United States -... | ecosystem: Environmental > Terrestrial > Soil > Temperate forest >... | reverse complement strand
GCAGATAGATTTGACTGCTGCATGGCTGAAACCCGTCAGCAGGATTTTTAGGTGTTCGCGCTTCTTAGGTGTCAACCCGGCAATTTCGTAATTTTCCAAGTACCGACTTACAAGTTCTAATGCTTCGTCTCCGTCAGCTACTGGCAGCTCAATAATTGTAGTAAAACGCCTCCAAATTGCCCGATCAAGCAACTCCGCATGATTTGTTGCAGCAATTAATATCCCTGTCTCGGCAAATTGGTCAATATTTTGTAGGAGGCTGTTGATAACTCTTTTAAGTTCGCCCAATTCGTACTTATCATCGCGGGCTTTACCAATTGCATCAAACTCATCTAGAAATAGAATGCACCGTTTTCCCGATGCGTGGTCAAAAATCTTGCGAATGTTTTTGCTAGTATTACCTAAGAGCGGGGATATTAGCGTATCAAATCTTGCAGTAATAATGGGGACTCCTAATTTATAGGCTACATACTTAGCCAATGTTGTTTTACCACAACCTGGTGGCCCATAAAGGAGCAGTGATGCCGGTGAGTCCACGTGATGTCGCGATAATTCTTCGCGATGTTGAATAGACATTAAGAAATCATTCAATTTCCTTTCGACAGCAGGAGACAGCACAAGTTGTTCCTTCGCAAATGAGGGAAGACCGACATCGGCTATCGTCATTCTTGATTCCTGATCTACGGGGATAGGGCCGAGTTCATCCAGTGTAACCATTCCAAGATTTGATCTGCTCAACGCTTTCATTAACATCCTGGAGCCATCTTGATCTCCATCTTCCTTGAATCGCTCGCTAAGTAGTCTGGCATAATCAACAACTCGCTTGGTGTCCCCAACGAGCGCTGCCTCAACAAGTCGTATAAGTTCTGTATGTATCATGGGAAGTTCAACCTACATAATCGACATTGTGTTCCCAGAATCTCATGTTTTGGGTACGCTTTTACATTTTTTGAGTACGATTTATGAACATTTGGGTACGTAATACTAATTTTTAGCCATTATTTACCATTATTCGATCACAGCAACCCATAAATATGATTAATAACCAAAGGAATTTAGTATACAAAGAAAAAACTTCAAAAAATCTTTCATTGCTCTTGACAATGGACATTATTATCCTTATCTTAGTGTATGCTGTGATGGGCACCCATGTGGGCAAATATGAATGATGAAGTATGAATTATGAAAATGGTGCGTTGCTCATTGAAAATGAAAATCGGCAAAAAGTTGTCTTGGGGAAGTCAAGTATGAATACTTGTTGCAACAAATGGCGAAATTGGCGTTTTTTCGAGGGTGATTATGAACGCGAAAAGAACACACACACAAAAAAGGCACCCTTCGACAAGCTCAGCGCAGGCTCTGTTTCTATAAGAATCATTTTGCGTGCGCCTCCAATCTCCTGACAGCAAAAAGCGAGGCGATGGATAGTGCGAGGACGAGTATGTAGAGTGTGCCGTAGCCGGTGAGGTCGAGCAGGGCGCCGGCGGCGGCGGTGAGCATTAGCGGGAGCGACATCAGGCTGTTGAAGAGGCCGATGTAGGTCGAGCGGTCGTGCTCGGGGCTGATCTCGATGATGTAGGTCATTCCGCCGATGGATGTGCCGGCGTCGAATGCTGCGGCGATAGAGAAGACCGAGGCATACAAAAGTTTTGGCAGCGGAAACCAGAGATAAAGCAGTACGATGACCGGCAGCGCGACGTTGGTTATCGTTGCGGCTTCGAGGCAGATCTTGGCGCTGCGGCGGTCGGTGAGGCGCTCCCAGAAAAAGTTACCGACGAGCGTGCCGATGCAATCCGCCGCGACGAAATATCCGATATCGTGAACGTGGAATCCGAGCTTTTTGTGAGCGAAGATAACGAGGAACGGTACGCCGATAGTGGCTGTGGACATCAGCATCCGGGTGTTGACGTAAGTCGAGAAGCGTTTGTCTTCGCGATAGACTTTCCAGCCTTCGCGGAAATGTTCGAGGAGATTTCGCTGGTCGGGCACGACGGGCGTTCGCGGCTCGCGCATGAAGGCCATGAAGCCGAGTCCAACCGTTACGACAACGGCCGCGACGAGAAAAACCCAACCGAAGTTTATTGGGAAATGGGAACGTGCGAGAAGAAACGAAATAGTTCCAGCGCCGAGCGTGACTGAGAGAACTGAAGCAAGTGAGATGCGAAGTCCGAAGAAACGGCCTCTGCGTTTGGCGGGTATGGTCTTTGCGACGAGATCGAGAAAGACTACGCCGCTAAGTCCGGAGCCTGCAGCGAAAGTTGCATAGAGGATGATGGCTAAGGCGAGTAATACTCCTGCACTTGGCGACCAAAGAGTTACCGCTGCAAGCAGGAACAAAGCTGCTCCGCGTACCCACCAGCCGATGCGGTAGAGCGCCAGCTTTTTCGGCCAATGGACTACAAACGATGCGACGAAAAACTGAGGTAAGTACCATCCGATAGATTCGAACTGCGATACAATTCCTATGAGTGCATTGGAATTCGTGAGATGCGAGAAAAAGCTCGGTATGATAGTCGAGCGGGAGATGAACGATGTGCCGAGGCCATAGAGAACGCCGTTTGTTACGCCGAGCCGGAAGTTACGGCGCTCGTTCTTTGCCGACATCGCGAGGAAATTGGCTTCCTGCGGAGCCGGTTCGCCGGATAACTCTATTCGCGATTCTTCATCGAAGTTAGACTCGGACATCAGATTATCTTTTGTTCGATCAAGCTCTCTGCGATCTGCACAGCATCGAGCGCAGCACCTTTCAGAAGCTGATCGCCGCTGACGAAAAGATCTATCGCGTTCGGATTGCTTGCATCGTGGCGGATGTGCCCGGCAAGCACATCGAATTGGCCAGCGGCTTCGTTCGGCATCGGGAAGCGGTTTCGCTCGCGGTCATCAACGAGTTTTACTCCGGGGAAATTTGCGAGGGCTGCGCGGATTTCTTCGACAGAAGGCCGACCAGATTCGAATTCGATGTTTATTGATTCGGAATGTGCGCGAAAAACTGGAACGCGGACGCAAGTTGCAGTGACAGCGATAGAATCATCATGCAGGATCTTTTTCGTCTCCTGTATCATCTTCCACTCTTCGCCATTGTAGCCGTGCTCGTTGACCGGGGCATTGTGGGAAAATAAATTGAATGCGATTGGATGCGGGAAAATGTTTGGTATGTATGACTCGCTTTGGAGGTGCTTTATGGTCTGCTGCTCTAATTCGAGCATGGCTTTTGCGCCGGCCCCGCTTACGGCTTGGTATGTGGAGACGACGATGCGCTTTATTTTTCCGAATTTTCTAAGCGGCGCGACGGCCATCAGCATGATTATTGTCGAGCAATTAGGTACGGCGATAACTCCGTGATGCTCCCGCAGATCAGCAGCGTTAATTTCAGGGATAACGAGCGGCACATCAGGCTCCATGCGAAATGCACTGGAGTTGTCGATCATTATTGCGCCGGCTGATATACACTGCCTCCGCCATGCGCGGCTAATATCGCCACCTGCGCTGAATAGGGCAATGTCAAGGCCATCGAAAGAATGCTCGTTTGTAGCTTTAACTTCATACTGCTTGCCACAGAAGGCGAGCAATTTTCCCGCAGAGTTTGCGCTTGCGAAAAGGTGAAGTTCTGATATGGGGAAGTTGCGCGTTTCTAATACGCGAAGCATTTCTGTGCCGACAGCGCCTGTGGCGCCGATAATTCCGATTGAGTACATAGGAATTATGAAAGAAGAAAGAGGGAGGATGAGTTCGAAAAAATTTCGATTTGATAGGAATTTGATACCTTTTGGTCTCTTATCAATTTTTCATTTAGACAAGGTGGCGGGGAAGAACCTTTACGGCGTGATATTCATTTGTATTTGGAGTTTAATTTATCATGTCGGTGGATTGACATCTGGCAAGTCCGGTTGGATTTGTTATAGCTTTTTTCGAAAGATTATCATGCATACAACACGCAGACTTCAATTGGGGACGATTGTTCCGATTGTTATTTCAATTATTTCAATTGCCTCATCTGCTCAGGCACAGTGGCTAACGAGGGCTGACGAAGGACCTTCGGCGCGTCAGGAGCGCCCTCACCAGAAGGCTAATAACGAAAAGGAATTGGGCCGCGATGCTGGGATCGCCGATGCTATGAAGTGGTACTGGGGCCAGCGGACTTTCGGCCTTGGTTATATCCCCAAGGATGCGCTCCATAACGCTTATGCTCAGACGAATGCACTCAGGGCACAGCATGGCAAAGGCGCTTCGGCTCAGGCTGCCGCTCCTCAGTGGACGCTTGTTGGACCGACCGATGCCGGTGGGCGCATAGAGAGCGTTGCGATAGACCCGACTGACCCGAATACGGTCTATGTCGGCTCGGCAAACGGCGGAGTTTGGAAAACGACCGACGGTGGAAATAACTGGGTGCCTCTGACAGATCAGCAGGAGTCGCTTGCGATGGGTTCGCTGGCTATCGACCCGGAAAATCGAAATATCATCTTTGCCGGCACAGGCGAGTTTCCTTCCGCTGGCGATTGCTATCCGGGATACGGACTTTTGCGCTCCTCCGATGCAGGAAAAACTTGGACTAACGTTGGACCGACAAGTGTAGCGTCCTACTCGCGGATAATCGTTAACCCTAAGCATTCGAATTTGGTCTATGCAGCGGCAGGGCGTTCTGGCGGTGGTATTCTAAGGTCAACAGATGGCGGATTATCCTGGCTTTGGGTGACCGACACCACATTTCCTCAGAACACTTCTGTTTCCGATCTCGCTCTTTCTATGAAAGGCGATGTTGCTGTTCTCTATGCAGGTGTTCCAGGCAAAGGTGTTTACCAATCGACTAACGGTGGAGACAAATGGCAATTGTTGACCTCCCTTTCAGACCCAAACTCAACGCAGCCTCCTTTCCTTGAAATGGCGCGTATCTCGGTCGATGTCGATCCTAAGGATTGGCAGAGTGTTGTAGCTCTCAGCGTTAATAACTCCGGAGGCGGTGCCGGTCAGGACGACCTAGAAAGCATTCAGTACTCGCAGGATGGTGGCGCTACATGGACCTCAGGTGGCGATCAGTTCAAAACTGCCCCCAGCGCAGGCCCATTCTATGAAGGGGCCGGAACTCCGCCGCAAGGATGGTATGATTGTTATATCCGGGCCGATCCTTCCGACTTCACACATTGGTTAGTTGGCGGAGTGCCTTTTTGGAGCACTCATAATAGCGGCTCGACATGGACAGAAGACCGCAACATACATGTAGATCATCACGACGCGGCCTTCGCTCCTTCAGACCCGACACAAGTATATGTTGGCTGCGATGGAGGGGTGTTTTATTCTTCGACAGGTGCGGATCAATTCAATAGCACTCTACCTATGAACATCCCGAACTCGGAGTTCTATGGGATAGGCATTGATCAATCACAGCCAGAATTGACTTATGGTGGATTGCAGGATAATGGTCTTGTCAAAGGCTCTTCACCTGCGAACTGGGCTCCTTTTGGCGGTGGTGATGGCGGCTATACAGCAGTTGATCCAAATCATCCATCGAGAATATTTTTCTCGATAGCGCAGCAACTTCCGTTCGTTTCCCAGGACGCAGGTGCAACGGCAAATCAAGTCACAGCGGGTATTAAAAGCCCGCCGGATGCTATTAGCTGGCTCAACCCATTTTGTATCGACCCGAAGAATAACATAATATTTTACGGCCTCGACCATTTATATTATATGCCAACTTCAGGTTCAAGCTGGACACGCAACAAGCAGCCTCTTTACAAAACCGGCGATACTGGCGTGACCATCCAAGCCATAGATGCATTTGGTGACGGGCAGACTGTAGTCTGCGGGACGAGCGGTGGTAACGTTTTTATCACGAACAACGTAACTACGAATAATGGTAAGAACTTCACTGACGTTTCTGCCGGATTGCCTGGCAGATCTATTACCAGCGTAAAGTTTAATCCATCTACAAAGACGACATTTTATGCCACCTGCTCCGGCTTCGGTGCAGGACATGTGTTCAAAACGACCGATAACGGTGCACATTGGTTGAACATCAGTTCGACGCTGCCGGATATTCCTGTGAACTCGATCAAGATGGATCCGACGAATTCAAACGTGCTATATATTGGCACAGATGTAGGGGTGTTCTTCTCGCCGGATACCGGCGCTGTATGGCTTCCTTACGGTATCGGACTACCAAATGTGGCCGTAGATTTCATGGATATTCAGACCACCAATCGTGTGCTTCGTGCCGGAACTCACGGACGCTCAGTTTGGGAGGTTCCGATAGATGACGATCAGACCGGCATAGTTTTGCCAGCTCAGCGCTCAGTATGGACTGTTGGCGACACTGCAAGTATTCAGTGGCGTGGTTTTGGCGAAGCTGTTACGGTCGAGTTAAGTCTCGATGGTGGCACCTCATGGCAGTCAATTGCAAAGAACGTTGGAGGCACGGCTTATAAAATAAGTAACGTCCAATATCAGACGAGCGAGAATGCGCTCGTCCGGATCAGCGATGGAAATAATACTCTTATCTCACCGCTCTTCACCGTCGTCCAGCAGTACGCAGGGAATGAGGTTGGGACCATTGGTGAATATACTCTCTATCTCTATGACATTGCCTACGACAAGGACGACAACGTTCTGTGGGGGACCAACTTTAACCCGGTTGACAACCACATTTACAAGATCGATCCGGACCTGGGCACTGTGCTCGATTCAGTTCCTATCCAGTTGATAGATGCGGCCTCTCGCGAAGGATTTACAGGCATCAAGTACGACCCGGTCTCGAAGAATTTGTTTATTCATCAGGTCAATGGGCCTACCACTGGTCCGTGGACATCGGACATTTATGAAGTTACGACGAGCGGGACTGTAATACAAACCGGTCCTTCCCCTGCAAATTATGGGACAGGCATTTTTGTCAGAGGCGACACGCTGTTAGCTGTAGATAGAATGGGACCCGGATCTGGATCCCCCGACCCAGAACAGATTTCGCGCGCGTTTACCTCTGACTGGAATTTCACCGATCTGAACCCTCTCCCGATCAACCCGGCACGTAACGCTATCTATGGTCCTCGAGGTCTTACATACGACCCTAAGCTTGACAAGTATCTACTTGCTTATACCGACTTTCAAGGTTCATTAACAGCTTCTGCTCTGAATGGGAGCTACATTTTGTTTCTCAATCCGGAGACAGGTGAAAATACTAAGTCGCTTTCTATCGTTGAGGGCGGTTCAGGAATTACAAATATGCGCGGAATGGAGTACGATCCGCGTGGATCTGGCACAACGGTCTGGGCAACTGTGCTCACCGGCTCCAGCTCTGCTAAGATTGTAAAGATAGCGCTTACCGATGGGCCATCGGCTGCACCGGCGGCTGCTTTTTCGACAACACCTGGTGTGATAGACTTTGGGAATGTAGATACGGGGAAGAGTAAGACCCAGCATGTATATATTCATAACACCGGATCTGTTTCCGGAACGATCCAGAGCATTGCTTTCCAGCCACCCAGCAGCGAATTCTCTATCGGCACTGTTACGCTGCCGGCTACAGTTGGCGCAGGAGATTCGCTCGGAGTTGACGTAACTTTTTCATCACACTCAATGGGGTCGCAGAACGGGACGCTCGTTGTGACGCCTTCGGGCGCTGACGCGATACCGGCCAGCTTTACAGTGGAAGGTTTTGGAACAGTGAACGGCGCCGGTGTTTCCGATGGCTCTGCTTACGGATGGTCTCTGGAACTTTCGCCAAATCCTGCGCGCGATTATGTAGAGGTCGATCTTGGGGTAGAGCGCACGACAGTAGCAGAGATAAAGATATTCGATGTGACTGGCCGCGAAGTTCGCTCGCTGTCGCTCGGAGCACTTTCTGCCGGAGATCACACTACGGATATTCCGACAACCGATCTGCAAAGTGGTATATACTTTGTGCGAGTTACCGGCTCGAACGGCGAAGTGGCTGCTGCCAGACTTGCAATAGAGAAATAATTATTATCGAGCGAATTGAAACCTGCTCCATACATTTGACAGTTTGGAACAAGCGAGGCGATCTTAGCCTCGCTTGTTTCATGTTAGCCAAGTTCAATAAATGATCCTTCACGGCAAATCGAAAGAAACGGTTTTGATTACAGGCTGCCACGGCTTTCTGGGGCAGCATGTCGTCAGGCTTTTTCTCGAAGAGTCTCAATGTGTGCTTGTGCTCACGGCCCGCGAAGAAAAATCGCTCTTTACCGGCATGGAGAAGGAGCCGCGCGTTCGTGGCTACCATATGATGGATATTACTCATCGTGCTGAAGTTAAGGATATTATTACTGCCGCAGCTCCGGATGTTATTGTGAACTGTGCGGCTTTCGTTAAAGTGGACGATGCTGAAACCCATCGCGAAGAGGCATGGCGCACGAACGTATCTGGCCTTGAACATCTGACGGAAGTTGCTCGCAAAGTGGATGCACGAATTGTCCATATTTCGTCAGATCTCGTTTTCGATGGGCTTCGCGCGCCATATACCGAATCCGACGCGCCGCGCCCGATAAATTATTACGGACGCACGAAGCTTGCGAGCGAAAATGTTCTGCGCACTTCTGGGTTAGACCATACAATTTTTCGAACCTGCCTGGTTTATGGCGCTGCAGAGCAGGCTAAGGCAAATTACGCACTCGCAGTTGTCGAGTCGCTCGAACGCGGCGAACCCGTTTATGCTGCTACAGATCTGCTATCTGCGCCAACGCTGGTTGACGATCTCGCGTTAGCGGTTGTTCGGGCAACTGAGCGCAAACGCCTTGGGCTTTATCATGCCGGTGGGCCACAAATGATAACTCGGTTTGAATTCGCTCAAAGGATAGCGGATATTTTCGATCTCAATGCCGGACTTATCATACCTACGACAATTTCCGAACTTCGTTCGAGTGGCAGGTGGCGAGCGGAACGTCCTGCAAAGAACGGGCTTGTATCGCTAAAAGCCCAGACAGATCTCGGTATCCGTCTCTCTAATGTCGATGATGGACTCCGAGTTATGGAGCGCGAGATCAGAGAAATGATAGATAAAGAACAAATGTACGTTTACGAATAAACAGAAGATTCTATAGATAGCTACTTAAATGCTCGATATAAAACTCATTCGTGAAAACCCAGAAGTAGTGCGCGCAGCCATTGCTGCCAAGCATTCGGACGATCTCGTGGGTCAGGTTCTTGAACTTGACCGCGAGCGCCGCGCGATCATTGGTGAAGTTGAGACCCTGAAAAACCGCCGTAACGTCGTTACCGAAGAAATTTCCAAGCTGAAACGCGCTAAAGAGAACGCTGACGACAAGATCGCTGAGATGAAATCTGTCGGCGATTCAATTGCGGAATTCGATAATCAGTTGCGAGACAAGGAACTATCTCTCTCGCTGATAATGGATTCGATCCCGAATATAACAGATGCTTCAGTTCCGAACGGCGAAGATGCAAGCGGCAATGTTGAAGTGAAGCGCTGGGCGCCGAACGGTGACGAACGCGCATACGAAAAACGTGAAGGACTTGATCATCTCGCACTCGGAGAAAAACATGGGCTTTTCGATTTCAAACGCGGAGCAAAGATCGCTGCTGCCGGATTTCCCGTCTATATGGGACGCGGGGCGCAGTTGGAGCGAGCATTTATTAATTTCATGCTCGATCTTCATACACGTTCGCACGGATATACGGAAGTAATGCCGCCATTTTTTGTGAATGCTACATCGCTGCGGGGCACTGGCCAATTCCCGAAGTTCGCAGATCAGGTGTATCACATGCCGGAGGATGAGCTTTATGCGATTCCAACGGCAGAAGTTCCGGTAACCAATCTTTATGCTGAGGAAGTGCTGCCTGCGGAGAAGCTTCCGCTAATGCATTGTGCATTTAGCGCTTGTTTCCGGCGTGAGGCTGGATCTTATGGCAAAGACACTCGCGGATTTTTGCGTGTGCATGAATTCAATAAAGTCGAGCTTGTGAAATTTACAACTCCTGAATCGTCTTATGAAGAGCATGAGAAGCTAACGGCTGATGCTGAGCGAATCCTGGAACTTCTCGAAATCCCATATCGCAGATTACTCCTTTGCTCAGGAGACACAAGTTTTTCGAGCGCAAAAACTTACGATCTTGAAGTATGGGCGCCCGTTGAGGGGAAATGGCTCGAAGCATCGAGCTGTTCGAACTTCGGTGATTTCCAGGCGCGCCGTGCGAACATCCGTTTTCGCAGAGATGCGAAATCGAAACCGGAGTTTGTACATACGTTAAATGGCTCTGGGCTTGCGACTTCACGCCTCATCGTTGCATTATTAGAAACATTTCAGCAACCGGACGGAACAATACGCGTCCCCGAAGTTTTGCATCCTTATCTGCCATTTACGGAGATCGCGTAACGAGAATTTTTATCAGACAATTTGCCAATGAACGACGTATTAGACCAACAAGCATTTAGATATTCGAACGACGAACATCCATCTCTTCTTTGCGAAGGCATTCCGCTTTCCGAGATTTCGCGAGAGTTTGGAACTCCGCTCTATGTCTATTCGAAGAAGCAGATCATCGAGAATTTCCATTCGTTCGATGGAACGCTCAAGGCTTCTGGTAAGGAGCATTATGTAAGCTACGCGCTGAAAGCAAATTCGAATGTCGAGTTGCTGCGCGTGCTTGCAGGTGAAGGCGCTGGCGCAGATGTTGTTAGCGTCGGAGAGTTGCTTGCTGCTCTGGCCGCCGGATTTCCGCCGGAGAAAATTACTTTTGACGGTACAGGGAAGACAGATCGCGAAATAGAAATTTCGCTCAAAGCAAATATACATGCTTTTAATGTGGAGAGCTTGGAAGAGCTTTCGGTTATTAATGGTATCGCCGAGCGGCTTGGGCTTCGCGCGAAGGTTTCTATCCGAGTCAATCCAGATATAGATGCAAAGAGCCATCCTTATATTTCGACCGGACTGAAAGAAAATAAATTCGGCATCGACATGGAGAATGCGCGAGAGGCGTTCATCTTTGCGTCAAAGCAGCCTGCGCTTGAAGTCGTCGGAATTCACGTTCATATCGGTTCGCAAATAACTTCGCTCGATCCATTCATCAAGGCCGCGAGATCGACAGTCAAGTTTGTAAATTCGTTACGTGTCAAGTCCGGCATTGTTCTCGAGCACTTGAATTTCGGTGGCGGGCAGGGAATACATTATCGAAATGTCGTGCGCCATCCACTTCTTCCGAAAGATGAATTTGGCGAAGAAGGCGAGTATGTTCCGTCGCTTAGTGAGTTTGTTGGCGCAGTGCTGCCGATTCTCGATCAAACAGGACTGAAAATTATTTTCGAGCCGGGACGAGCTATTGTTGCAAATGCCTGTGCGCTTCTTGCAACCGTTCTTTACACGAAAGCAAACAGCAAGAAAAAATTCGTCATAACTGATACGGGAATGACGGAGCTTATTCGTCCATGCCTTTACGAGGCATATCATCAGGTTGCGCCGCTGGAACTTGCCGAGGGTGTGACGGAGAAAGTTGACATTGTCGGCCCGATATGCGAGACAAGCGATTTTCTGGCGCAATCCCGCGAGATGCCGCTGCTGAAACGCGGCGATTCGATCGCGATTCTATGCGCTGGGGCTTATGGATACACTCTTGCATCGAATTACAATCTTCGTCCACGCGCGGCGGAAGTTTTGGTCGATGGCAGCGAGTATCGTTTGATACGGGAGCGTGAGAGGGTGGAGGATATAGTGGGACTTTCCCTAAGCGAGAAGACGATATTGAGTGGGTATGAAGTGTAGAATGTTTGCAAAGTAGAGATATACAATTCTTTTTGCATGTCATTCCCGCGAAAGCGGGAATCCATCCCTTGCAGCAACGACGGGGCCTGGATTCCCGCTTTCGCGGGAATGACATTTGTAAGTGTTGCGATGTTTCAGCTACCACTGGTAATATATATTCATAATTCATCATTGCCCGCATGAAGCTCGCTTTATTAATCGAATACGACGGCACAAATTTCGCCGGATGGCAGACGCAGGGCGATCATCCGCGCGGGCGGTCGGTGCAGGCGGAGATCGAGAAAGCATTTCGTCAGCTTTTTGGTCGCACTATACAAGTTCATGGCGCCGGACGAACAGATACAGGAGTTCATGCTCGCGGGATGGTCGCGCATGTTGAACTGCCGGAGGAGATTCCAGCTTTCTTGTTGCTCGAAGATGGATCGTTCAATATTTCGAAATTGCTATTTGGGTTGAATGGCACAACTCCGAAAGATATTGTAATTCGGGATATTCGTCAGGTTGCGGATGATTTCCATGCGCGGCACAGTGCAATAGCACGAGAATATCGCTACACAATAAAGCGCGAGCGGACGGCGATTGACAGGAACTATGTGTGGGCTATCCGGCATGATGTAGATGTAGCGAAAATGGATCAGTGCGCGGCGCTCCTCATTGGCGAGCACGATTTTACAAGCTTCAGCAAGCGGACTGCTGATGTTAAGCATTTCCGATGCATTGTAACCCACGCACATTGGGAATCCAATGGCCCCAAAATTGTATTTACGATTCGCGCCAACCGCTTTGTGCGCGGGATGGTACGCGCACTCGTGGGCGCGATGGTGCAGGCTGGACAAGGCACGATCACGGTTGAAGAATTTGAAGGCTTGCTCCACTCACCTCAGGAGCTTCGCCGAGCAAAGTATATATCACCGGCTCATGGGCTTGTGCTGGAGGGGGTCGAGCATCCGGAGAGATTTGCGCTTTGGGGGATCGGAGGAGAATAATGGCGAGAACCGAAAAGCAACAATAAGCGTTAATTTTGGTATCGTAGGCAATACCAAAAATGTTCAGAATAGTAATAGACACCAACGTTCTTATTTCCGCATTGAGGTCGCAGGTTGGCGCTTCTTATGCCTTGTTACAGCTAATTGGAATGTCGCATTTCGAGTTTTGCATTTCCGTCTCGCTGATGATGGAATATGAGGATGTTGCGAAAAGAATGCATCGAGCGCTTAGACTGACATTACAGGAAATCGACGACATTCTGGATTATTTGTGCCTCGTTGGGCGGACGCAGAAAATCTACTATCTTTGGAGACCTGCTCTGTCGGACCCCGGCGACGATATGCTGCTCGAACTGGCGGTTGCCTCGAATGCAACAATTATTGTCACGCACAACACTGCCCATTTCAAGGGTGTCAACCGCTTCGGTATCCTTGCAATGAAACCAAAAGATTTCTTAAAATTATTAAATAGTAAATAAATGAGTGCAATTAGTTTACGGCTACCGGAATCGCTGCATAAAGGGGCGCGAGAGCTTGCGAAAGAAGAGGACATTTCGCTGAATCAACTTATCACCGTTGCTTTGGCAGAAAAGTTGTCGGCGTTGAAAACAGAGTCTTTCATCGCAGAACGCGCGGCAAGAGGCTCACGCACAAAATTTGAACGGGCACTCAGCAAAGTAAGCAAACGCAAGCCCGAGCCACACGACGAGTTGTGATTGCAGCCGCACCAAAGTACCCCGAAAGATTTGGGCTTTGGGGGATTGCATAGACTGGCCTGGATAGTGCCGGAGGCACGGAATATCAGTAGCCGGGCGGCGTAAGCCCCCGGTTAGTGGATTTTTTAGAGATGAGAGTCCTGTAGGGACGACATTGCTCCGCGTGTTGTTAGACACTTCTTCATACCCAACAATTTTTTTGAATGGCAAAGCAAAGCGTCGATCAAGCACTTCACCAAGTCCACTTAGCTCTCATTGAAGGGAGCAATGAGGACGCAAAAGGCGCGAAACTTTTCCCACTATTTGAGGCACTATTCCCCGGTAAGGTGAAGTACCAATCCGAGGCTGCAAAGTCTGATATTTACATTGAAGGAAAGCTTGTCGTTGAGATTAAGACAAACGATTGGCTCGCCGGATTCTATCAGGCTCTTCACTATGAGAAGAAGGGACTTACTTTCACTGCCGTATGCGTAATTCAGAATAACTTTCTTGCTCTCTGGAAACTTAAAGAAGGAAATATCCCTGAAGAGGCCATTAAGTTAGCAAATGCAGCAGATGCACATTTAGCTCCAAACAAAGTCGGAAAGATGAATGCGGCTCCAGGGAAAACATCACGAGCTCTCAAGCAAGCGATATACAAGAGCGCATCATTCAGCTGGGCACCAACAGGTGAATTATTTCCGAAGGATACAGTCCGGCATTTAGGCGAATGGGTTTTACAGCTTCGAAATCTCGAAGAAGAACGCATAAGGATCAACAGATTTAAGTTTATCGACTGCATTGAGCAGATGGAAAGATTTTTTCCAAACGATAAGATGGCAGCTATTCATTGCTTTTATGCTATAGTTGGAACGTGGGATGCAACAAGTACTGCCAACCGGGACGAAAGTGGGGAGTATATTTCTGTCACGAGCAACAAGAATCATCGAACCAGCGAGAAGGTGAAGGTGCTCCCACGTTTCCAGGATGAATTCCTGCGGTTTATCGAAGAGCGCCAAATAATCGTAAATCAAGGTACGGGACTTACAACTGACTATTACTTTAGTCGATTCGATGAAGTCATGTCGCGAATTGATCCCGAATACGCCCGTCAACATGGAATATTCTTCACAGACTATAATTTAAGTAAATTTGCAATTTGGTTTGTGACAACCTATTATGAAAAACATCTTGGGGATAAATACATTGTGCTTGACCCTGCTGGGGGCTCGGGTAACCTCGCGACAAGTTGGAAGGGACACCTAAAACATAAGATTGTATCCGAACTTCAATCGGACTTGCTTAAGACAATCGAGCGCCGAATGCGATATGACCCCGATGAGGTAAAGCAAGGCTATACGATAATTCCGAAGACATCATTGAACGAAGGACTGAATTTCCTCGACAAGAGAGCCGAAGATTACTATGAAGATATTAAACAAGCACTTCGTGAAAATAATGTAGTAATGGATAAACCACTTGCATTTCTTCTCAATCCGCCTTATAAGAACAACGACCAAAATGCCGGAGAACTTCGAGAAAGAGATGCGGCTTATGTTATCGATCCAAAGATCATCGAACTCACGGGCGAAGATGCTGCTAAAGAGCGTTACCTTGCATTCCTCGGACAGATATTGCGAATTGCTCAACTCAATGCAGCAGAGATAGCTGGCGATCCGCCTCTGGTGATGATATTCACCCCTACATCGTGGTTAATACCTCGACCAACATACCAAAATTTTCGAAAAGAGTGGGACAAGTATTTCAAGTATGAGCGTGGGTTCTTGATTACGAGCAATGAGTTCTTCGAAATTCCGGGGCGATGGCCGCTCGCATTCACCGTATGGAGATACAACATAAAACCCGGCGGCAACAAGAATGTGATCGATCCGCGTGATTACACATTTCTCAAACGTAGCGATCTCGATTTTGACTGGACTGTACCTTCCAAACAGAGTATTGACTTACAGCTTCATAAGCTTGTCGATAAAGTAAAGGGTGTTAAGATGAATGCTCGAATTCCAAGCATCAAAGATTGGGCGGGGCAGTCAATGTATGATTTTAAACGTGACCGAACTGGCGCTGAGCAACGCTCAGGTGCAATAGTAGGAGGCCTCCCGCTTGCCGACCCTCGCCGAGACAATAGTAAGACTTATGGAATACCGGATTCCCAATACTTAGGTTTGATGGACAATCTTACCCCTGTTCGAGTCAAACAGGACTCGAATTTTCGGCTATCAAACGAACCCAATCGCCTATGGTTTAGACTCGACACGTCTATTGCTGATGTGAATAAGACGCGCTCACAAAATGGACCTTCGGATAATCGCAGCTATTGTGCATACGATTTGGCTACCGCACAAAAGATACTTACTTGGTATTCGATAACTAAAGCAGTTCAAGGCAACAATCCTTTATGGTCAAATCAACAGGACTTTTGGGCACCAAATATTCCCAATAGAATGTCGGCGCGCTTCTTCGCACTCTCATTTGCATTCGTTGTCGCAGAAGCTTCATGCGTTGTGACAAAGTTCGAAAAAGACAATCCTGTCAAGGGCGCGCCTGAGATTTTTCTCGATAACCCACTCTCGCCGCTTAATGATGAATCATTTCTTTCTACTACGCTCGCTCCTGCAATAGAGGCTTCCGGTATAATGTGCAAGCACAAAGCCAATTAAAACTAATCAGAGAGCTTTATCGCCTTTGGAGCATTAAATACTGTAAGGGTCGCACACAAGAGCATGTCGGCCTCGAAGAAGAACCATCTTTCGTACAAATTTCGAATTCATTGACTTAATGCGTTTCATTTTATTTATCCTCTCCTTTTTGGATTTCCAGACCAAAAATGTTCTCAGCAGTAAAAAATTAAAATCTATATGATAGGCCGTATTCGATTCGCCCATCGAGCGTATTGAATACGTTTGGCCCATCGTAAATTACAGGCCCATTGCCACTTAAGATTGCATTCTCGCCACCGTTCTGGTGGTATCTGTTCATAATAAAAGAAACTCCGCCGATAAGCCTGTCATTCAAAGGCATTTCTAATCCTACCTCGCCGCTGAGAAGAGAACCCGATTGGTAAAGTCCGCCTCCCGCGCTCAGCGTCACAAACAGAAGCCCGTCGTTGATCGGAATTCTGTGCTTGTAAAACGCCTCTTCAGAAAAACCAATTACCTGACTTGCCATCGAGCCGGTTACTAAGGTGTAGCCATTTAGCTGTGACGTAGTTATCTGCAAATCCGGAAAACCTGTTCGAGCTATCCTCAAGCCGACTTGATTTCTCGAATCGAAATTATACCCCGCGCGAACAGCAAATTCCGTCGCGAGATTGATAAACGATGGAGTCTGAGTAACTAAAGAAGCTGGCACATTAAAGCCTGGAGTAATATCAGTAGCAAATCCAAATTCAAACATCGGCGCATTATCCCTATCAGGCAATCCACTAAGCGATCTCAAAGTCTTCGGCTCACCGCCAACCGACGGCATATTTATCCGATCGGATTGTGCAGGTTGCGGAATAATCTGAATCGATGCAACAGATTCGTCTTGCGATGGAATAGCTGCTACAGGACTTGCATCGGCAATCATCAAATTCCCTTTCCCTTCTGAAGAAGAAGTATTTTCCCTTGTAATTTCATTCGAAATCTTTCTGTCAGTAAGACTCGGATTTTCTGCAACAGTTGAATTTGCTACCTGTGATTGAGTCCCTTGAGTCCCCTGCACCACTGACGAAGGGCCATTCGTCTGCTTAACAATAGTATCGCTCATCCCCCACGGAGCAAACACCCCAATTGCGATAAGCGCCGCCGCTCCCGCCATTGCAGAAACTCTCGGCAAAGTCCAGAAGGCAATAGGCACAGCCCTCTCGCGCTCCGCTTCCTGCAAAGCCGCTACTCGCGCAAAAACCGACTCTTCCAGTTCCGGCGAAACTGAAACATTCCTCGCCGCGCGATACGCCACGCCACGGATCGCCTCATGCTCTTGAAATAACTCGCGTATCTCAGGACTGACCGAAACGCGGTGTAATAGTTCCGCGCTGTCCTCATCGTTCAATCGCCCATCGAAATAGGCGACGATCGTGTCTTCTATTTGATATTCCTTTATCATCTTACAATACTCTCCTTTTCAAGGTCAGCATTTTCCGCAATGCTTACCATATCAGCTTCTTCTTCCAGAGTAGGAAAATTATCTTCCTTTTTCCGCGTCCGATTTTTCCGCTCTGTCTGCCCAGCCTCGTATTTATATACCGGCGCAAGT
>Ga0207036_10089_pt1 | contig 17672 bp, 18 predicted proteins | sample Alteio_BWMinCont_78_FD_153284 | JGI IMG/M metagenome (GOLD analysis project Ga0207036, IMG submission 153284) | Enriched cells from forest soil in Barre Woods Harvard Forest LTER site, Petersham, Massachusetts, United States -... | ecosystem: Environmental > Terrestrial > Soil > Temperate forest >... | reverse complement strand
GTGGCCAATTGTGTTTTAGCGGTTTTTTGTTTTGAACTGAGCAAAGTTTGGAAAATGGAATTTGAATCGGCGCTTCGGTGGTTGATCATAGTAAACGTTGCTGCCATTTTTGTTCAGGCTTCCCTATTCTTTACGAGTGGAGGTGAAATCTATGACATATATAAATTGCTATTTGGATCTTCGAGCCGTTTTTCGGAAGACTATTTGAATATTGCTCGTTTTTCAGGAATGCAAGTCGAACCGGGAACATATGCGAATTATGTTTCCTATCTATTGGCAATATTTATATTTACATCTACGTTTGGATTAAGAACTTATCTAGTTTCTATATTCACGCTGCTTTCTATCTTGCTAACAAATTCAGCATCTGCAATGTATTTTGCTTTGATCTTGTCCCTATTAATATTGAGGTTCTGGGGTGACAAGATCAATAAAAGATACATAGTTGTTTTTATTTTCACAATTCTTTTGTATTTTTCATTTTCAAATATCTTTGAACATTTGAATGCAAGGTTTTTGCAAAATGATGATGGTAGTCTTTCATTACGAATGATAGGAATAAAAGGTTATTTGTCTACAACGTTTGAAAGTAAAGTATTGGGTTTAGGTTTTGAGTATGAGCCTTGCATTGACTGTCACTATCAAGATATCGGTGTAATTTTTAATGTCATTAGCAGTGGCGGCTTGCTTTTGCTGTTGATGTTAAGTGCTATATGCTATCGATCGATTCGGGAAAATGGTTGGATGTTAGCAGGTTTAATTATGGCAATTTCCGCATATTCAAAAATGCATTACTACGAAGCTCCCGTGTGGTTGCTTTTTCTGTTTTCGATGACGCATTTGCGCAGAATAAGAGTGAGCCACAGTATCAAAAATATTTTCCCTACCGTAAATCGATCAACAGCATAGCGGCCTTATGTTGTCCATATGAGAGATGAATGGCGAGCATTTTGAAACAATTTAATTGCTCATTGATTGAACATTTATGGAAATTCTTTCAAGATGAAAATAGTATGTCACATGTCGTCCGTTCACAGAAGTTTGGACATCCGGATATTTCATAAAGAGTGTGTGTCATTGGCAAGGGCTGGATATGACACGCACTTGATCATCAATGCAAATCGTGATGACGTAAAGGAGGCTGCGCGGCATGGAGTGACAGTTCACGCGCTGAAATATGTTCCAGAAAAAAGGCGTTTATCTAGAATGCTTTTTCATGCATTCAATTGCTATAAAATGGCGAAGAGATTGAATGCCGATTTGTATCATTTACATGACCCAGAATTGATGCCTTATGGGCTGCTTTTGGTTTGGTCAGGAAAGCTAGTTGTTTTTGACGTTCACGAAGATCTTGCCGGCTCTATTATGTCTAAGAATTGGATACCATACTTTGCTCGACATGTAATTTCTAGACTATCTCGCAATTTTGAACGGTTTTGTGCTAATTATTTTTCAGCGGTTGTTGCTGCTACTCCTTATATTGGAGCGTTGTTTCATGGTGTCAAGGCACGTGTGTCGATAGTTAATAATTTTCCTATACGAGGAGAATTGGTAACTGAATCGAATCAGGAAATTGTAATTAGAGATAGCGTTTGTTATGTTGGCGGAATTGAAGAAACGCGAGGCATTAAAGAAATTGTTTATGCCATAGGAATGGTTCAGTGCCCTTTATTAATCGCCGGTCGATTCGGGTCGCCAGAGCTACGCGATAAGATCATGAAATTTCCAGGATGGGGCTATGTGAATGAATATGGCTTTGTAAATCGAGAATCCGTAACGTCAATAATGCAGCGTAGTTTTTGCGGTTTGGTCACTCTATATCCTGTTCCAAATTACGTTAATGCGTTGCCAATCAAGATGTTCGAATATATGTCTGCTGGTGTTCCGGTAATAGCGTCCGATTTCCCTTTGTGGCGCAAAATTATCGAAGGGAGCGAGTGTGGAATTTGTGTAGATCCAAAGAGCCAAGAACAGATCGCTAATGCGATTTTGTATTTGCGCGATCGGCCCGATGAGGTTGTTAGAATGGGCGAAAACGGCAGACGAGCGATTGATGATTTGTACCGATGGGACCGAGAGGAGCATGAAATGCTTTCTCTTTATCGCAAACTTTTATTTGAGGAAGACCTGCATGATGAAAAGGAATTGGAAAAATATGGAGGAGTAATTTAGATTTATTTATGGACTATTTATGAAAATGGACTCTGTTGCCCATCCTCGTGTCATTGATGTGTCGGTAGGCGTGAGGGTACGATTTGTGGTTGGAATTTTGAAATCACGTATCGGTAGGGGTAGCTTTATATAAAGCAAGTATCTAGGAATGGCCGTTGAGTCGCAGACTGCGTGCTTCAACGCCGTTGATTTGTTTTCTTCATATTGAGGGAATTCAGATGTCAGAAAATGATCTTGGCGCAGCGCCTAAACCTTTCGAATATAGTCGTATACGGTCATTTGAAATATTGAAAATATGTCGCACTCTTCTGTCAACCTTAAAACAAATTTCAAAACTTCCGATTGCTAATTTGCATTTCGAAATGAATATTAATCCAGACGATATCCAGAAGACTTACAAATATTTCACGAAACCACATCCGCTCTATAAGGTTTTTAGAAATAAGGGGCTTGGCGCAGAGTTAATTACTTTGAATACATATCCAACTCGTGATAGTTTTTTGGATGCGATGAAAATGAAAAATCGGGCGGGACGTTATGCAAAAAGGGCATTGGCCCGTGGATATCGAGTTCTTGAAATTGACAGAAATAATTTTGTTGACGATATCCATGCGATCAACACGTCGATTGAGATTAGACAAAAAAGGCCGATGGATCAAGGATACCTTAAGAAAATTGAACAGTTTGAAGCGAAACGAAATTTTCGGTATTTCGGTGTCTTGAACAAGGAAGGGAAATTATTTGCTTATTGCAACGTTGGATTTTATGGGAATTTCTACTCACTAGATAGAATTATCGGACATCGAAATAATGATGGCGTGATGCATTTACTCGTAATCGAAATGGTTTGCCGTCTCATCGATGCCGGGAACGCAAAATATTTGATGTATGACACATATTTTGGTGCGTCGCCAAATATGAAGATGTTCAAATCCATGTTCGGTTTTGAACCTTTTCGAGTTAAATTTTCCATTCAATGAATACGCTCTTAAATAGAGTTTATAGCGACTATTTTATGCCGTCGCGCTTGGATAAGTATGAAGAGTTGCTTGTACGTGCGATTGACAATGGATTTGCGCAAACTTCGGTACGATCTTTGTTTCAATTAATTATTGACGGCTTGGCATTGCCAGATAAATTCCTGATGCATCGACACGATATCGATACTGATATCGAAACTGCGCGAAAATTATTTGTAATTGAAAAACGGCTAAATATTAAATCCAGTTTTTATTTCCGATTGAAAACATTGGATTTCAAGTTTATGAAAGAAATTGAGGAATATGGAAGCGAAGCCAGTTACCACTACGAAGAAATAGCAACGTTTGCAAAACGAAATCGATTAAGAACTGTAACCGAGGTTCGAGAGAGGCTTGTTGAAATCCGTTGCGAATTTTCGAATAATTTTCACGCGATTGAAAAACAATTGGGTCGCAAATTGACAACAGTCGCTAGTCATGGAGATTTCGTGAATAGACGGTTGAATTTTGCGAACACCGAAATTTTAGCGTGTCATGATCTGCGCGCAAATTGTGGAATTTCGTGTGAAGCTTACGACAAGAAATTGTTGAATGTTTTTGATATCTATATATCTGATAAACCTTACCCTCAACATTTTTTTCCTATGTCTCCATTTCAGGCAATTGAGGAAAAGGCACGAATTTGTCTTCTTACTCATCCACGTCAATGGAAAACGAATTGGGTAGAGAATTCAAAAGATAATTTATTGCGGATCAAGGAGGGGTTAAGTTGGTGAAAAAGCGCACAATCGGCAGATGATTTGCATCTTTGATTAAAAGTCATAGATACGTTCGTTACAACGACAAAATTTGGAATTTTTAGGAAGCGCATTTAATCAGATCTAATGGGCAGGTTGACGTGAATATTCTATTAATCAATCATTATGCCGGATCTCCACGACATGGTATGGAATATCGGCCTTACTATCTTGCTCGTGAGTGGGTTCGTATGGGGCATCGGGTGCAGATTGTTGCTGCCGCTCAATCTCATGTTCGGACCGTGCAACCTCATTTGGTTGGTCGTCGTATGACGGAGGTAATCGACGGCATTCATTATCTTTGGTATGGTGTTCCGGGATATATTGGAAATGGTATAGGGCGCGTTCGCAATATGGCATCTTTCGTCTTTAATCTTTTTGTCGAAGGTAGAAATTTGGCCGAGACTTTCAAGCCGGATGTGGTTATTGCGTCGAGCACCTATCCAATGGATATCTGGCCCGCGCATCGTATTGCGAAAATTTCCGGGGCAAAGTTGATTTTTGAATTACACGACTTATGGCCGCTTTCACCGATGGAATTAGGTGGTATGTCGAAATGGCATCCTTTTATTGTACTGGTTAGGGCGGCTGAATCGTATGTTTATCGTCATGCTGCGAAAGTCATTTCCATTTTACCCAATGTACGGGATTACGTGGAATCTCATGGACTTCAGGAAGGGAAGTTGTGTTGCATTCCAAACGGCATTGATCCGGCGGAGTGGGATTCGAATCAACCTGCTAGCCGGACTTCCGCACTAGAGTTGATTGATGGTCTAAAATCTAAGGGACAATTTGTGGTGGGTTACGCTGGTTCTCATGGCGTGGCGAATGCACTGGATTGTTTTTTGGACGCAGCTGCTTTAATGTGCAATGAAAGCGTTGCATTTGTTTTGGTTGGTGGTGGGGCTGAGAAAGCCGCGCTGCAGCGTCGAGTACATGCCGAATCCCTATTAAACGTTTGGTTTCTCGACCCGGTAGAGAAGGCGCAAATTCCACTTTTGGTGCAATGTTTTGATGTAGCTTATATTGGTTTTCAAAAGCAACCGCTATATCGATTTGGAATTTCTCCGAATAAGTTGATGGATTATATGATGGCTGCCTGTCCCATTTTGATGGCGGTCGAGGCCGGCAATGATCCAGTTGCAGACGCGAATTGTGGTATTACCGTAAAACCTGAGGATCCACAGGCTATCATCGATGGCTTGCGTCAACTTCGTGCGCTATCGTCTGCGACTCGAAAGGAAATGGGGGAGCGCGGTCGGGCCTTCATTTTGCAAAACCATATTTATCCGGTTTTGGGCTTGCGTTTTCTTGATGCTTGCAGACCTTGACCAAGTAGCGACAATTGAGCAAGTTGGCGTCGAAAAAATGACGATAGTCGCGTTCGATTAACGAAGATGTATTATTGATGCAAGCGATAATTCAAAAGAAATAAAATTCCGCGCAATTATATTGCAAATTGGCCATCCATAAACATTCTCAGGATGGCCGTTTTCGGCAGGTAAAACTTCCGCGTTAAGCTGCCGGTGGGCGATTGCCGGCAGCAAACGATCCAAAGCTCGAAATGAAGGCATTGCGCACAATTTCCTCCAATTTGGCTTGGGTGATTTGTGTGTTGGCCGACGAGGTTGCTGATGTCCCTTTCGGATCAGTGGTTCTTCGATTCCATGCAGTTTGCACGGGCGCACTCGTTACACGCGGCAGTCCTGCACCAACGCGCTGTGGCTGCATTGCCACCGGTGCTGCTGCTTGCGCCACGATTTGGAACAAGCGGTCAACTCGTTCCGAGTTGCGCATTACAGGTTGAGCTGTAAATTGCGGGTGATGCGCCAATACCATCGCTAACAGCCCCGTGACTGCAGGCGCTGCCATCGAGGTGCCGTCCCAGGACGCATAGCCGCCACCCGGCACGCTGCTTATCACTGCAACCCCTGGCGCGCACAAACTCACTTGCGGTCCGCTGCAAGAAAAATTCGCCGGGAATAGGCCGCCCACGCCAACAGTGCCAGGTGCGCACGTTTGCGCGTGATAGGTATCATCAGGATATTCACCAAGTTCGCCGATAGCCGTGATGCACAATACGCCAGGCACACTAGCAGGGAACTGAACCGGCCCACTAGAATTACCGGCCGCAACAACGACCGCAATGCCGGCTTGACGCGCCGTGTCGATCACTTGTTGAATGGTTTCGGAGGTCTGGTCTCCCCCAAGACTGCAATTGATTACGTCGATTTGATTGTCGATGCAGTAATGCAGCGCCGCAGCCAAATTATTGAAGGCGCCGCCTGGGAACAGCTTCAATACATGGACCTCAGCTTGCGGAACGAAGCCGCGTATGTGGCCGTTGCTGCCATTGCCGGCAATGATTCCGGCACAATGCGTGCCATGGCACATGGAATCGGTGTTCCAGGTATTTTGATCCGGCTCGTGATTTGCATTCAGATTGGTGAAGTCGCGTCCGATTTTGACGTGTGTAAGCGCCGGATGTGTATTGTCGCAGCCGCTATCAATGATTGCGACTTTTACGCCCAATCCTGTCGCCTGACCGATGGAGACTTGATCGAGGCCCATCAAACGCTGACCCCAACCGCAAAAACTGCGTTCGCCATTGGCAGGTTCGGCAAACCAAGCCGGGCGGAATTCTGGAAGCCGCTTCAATACCACGGTATTGGTCGCATTGATTTGCAGGTAAGGCCGAGTGACAAATTTCTCCCAGCAGTCGGCAAATGGCTTGACATAGATCGCGGCAATATCGTTGACATATCCACTGTTGACAACGATCGTGGCGTCGCCGTTGGTGTCGGTGGCGCTGGTCGCTTCGCCACCGGCGCTGGTGTAAAGGCAAATCTGTGCATTTTTCTGCGGTTCGCCGTTTGTATCGGTTACATGAAATTCGAGCGTGACGCTGCTCATCGTCAGGTTTAATGGCCTGATATTATTCGCGCCATTCCCAAAGGGCGTTGAATCGGCCAAATGGCCAAGCAGATGGTCGCGCTCTATGATGAGCCCTGGATGCGACAAGCCGTCAAGTAATCGCTTATCCTCAGCTTTGGTGCGAACGACCAAAATGTCGTGACTCACACCCATGCCAGCCGATAAGACTGACACTCCGCTCGGACGAATGCGGCGCACGACGGTGACATTATTCATTGCTTGCAGGGCGCTGTGGATGCGTTCCATATCGGGCATCATGCCCGGTTGCGCCGCTAACGCCCCCAAGCCCATTGCTGCAAATGCGCGATTGCCATGACGTGGCGTAATCATGTATTGCATTTCTCGTTCGGATAGGCCCTGGCTAACGGTGTCGTCAGACGTACCCCTACTACGCCCCTCTCCTGCTGCAGACGATCTCCCGAATGGGCCTGCCTGCGTTGATGCTGTGCTCTCGGAATGCTGTTTGCCAGCGGCTGCTGTTTCGGAAGTGTCCTGGGAATTTTGCCCAGAAGACGCTGTTTTTCGCGCGGATTTTTGCTGGTCTTTCTCGGTGTCGGACATGACGATGCCTTTCTCTCTCGATATGTGGGCTTATCTAAATGGCTTCATGAAGATGTCTTTCTATAATTGATTGAACGAAGTGCTAGCCTATAAATGCTGCAACTTCACATTTGGATCAACCATATACTTCTCACTTAGAATCGTGCGCGCCCGTGTCAATTGATTTGATGGAATGGAGATGACCACTGCTCGCGCACCTGGATCGTTGTAGCGCCAGCTTACGCCGTCAATTTCATGCAAGCACGCCATGACGTCGGCCTGTATTTTCGCCAGGTCAGTCTGAGCCTTAATCTCGCGAGGAGTAATCGTAAATTCAAAAGTCGTCGTATTCAATTATTGGCAACCTCTTGATGGAATTGGCAATTGGGAAAAGGGACTGGTGAGCTTGCCGCCATAGATTGCTCACCAGGATCCCTCTCTATCTCGTTACTCTTTAGTGCACGGTGGCAGGTTGATTGCCAAATGCCTGACCCATCACGCCGCCGACGATACCTGGAATTTGCGGTGAAATGATACTGGCGATATTTTGTGCAATCGCGCCAACATCGAACCCTTGCGGTGCCATGCCAGCATTACCCCACTGGTTTAATCCGTAGCCAGTCGTTAGACCTTGGCCTTGGCCATATCCTTGCCCTTGACCAAACCCTTGACCTTGTCGTGTCAGTTGTTGAATTTGTGGATGTGCCGACAGCAAGTTCGCTAGCAATCCTGGCAAGACTTGTGCTGCGCCTTGTGCAACGGTATTGATAATGCTGCCAACGTCGAAGCTTTGTGGCGCGACGCCAACGCCTTGTTGCCAAGCGAATTGCGGCCGGTTTTCAAACATATTCAAGCCGCCACCATATAGGCTTTGCGGGTTGATACCTCCTGCGTATGTTCCCTGCCGCGCCAATTGTTGAATCTGTGGATGTGCCGACAATATGCTCATCAGCAGGCCAGGCAACACTTGTGCAGCACCTTGTGCGACCGTTCCCACGATATTACCGAAATCAAATCCTTGTGGCGACACCGTGCCATATGGCTGCGCACTAAATGGGGCAAATTGCGGACGGGCGGCAAAAACGTTCAAGCCGCCATACAGACTTTGCGGGTTAAGAGCGCCGGCCAGCGTCCCTTGTCGTGCAAGTTGTTGGATCTGTGGATGAGCCGACAATAGGCTCCCAATGATACCTGGCAATGTTTGCGCTGCATCTTGTACGACCGTATTGACGATTGAGCCTAGATCGAATCCTTGAGGGGTTACGTTATTGCCAATAGTGCCGTAAGGTTGTGCTTGATATCCGTAAGATTGAGATGTAAACATATAATATCTTCCTTAAATGAATAGCCATAATCGAATAGCCATAATCTGGCAACCATCCGTGTGTTACGTCCATTACTGTAGACAAAGTTTGCAATCACGTCATGGAGCGTCTCGGACGATCTTAGAGACTCAAACCTATTCCGCAGAACGAAGTCAAATAACTGTACGGCAAGCATCGCATGGCAAAGATTGACTCGCTCATAGGATTCATTTGAGCTACCCTTTTTTCACACGGAAATATTCTCCCCTATTGGTAATTGATTCAAGTTAATTATTCACTCATTAGAGCCAGCGGAATTGAAAATATTTTGCTTGCACTGAAAATTTCTATGAGCATACTTTCACGACCTGCTGTCAATTTAACGCTCCCGAATGACAACATTGAAATCGTTCAAATCAATCTCATTTCGGCAAATTTATGGGGAAATAATTACCAATAAAAATAGTGATTAAATCCCGCATATCAATATTCTTCAAAAAAATAATTAACACTGTTAAGTTATTAAACTCCCTGTTGCTTCCCCTATAAGAATAGACATTTTTATCGAAAATTCCACATGGATTTTGAAAAAATTTCACCATAAATAAATAGGCAATTTATCAATTCGATCTAGTGCCCCCATTCATAAATTAAATTCAAAAAACATTTAAATTTTCATTCAATTTCATCTCTATTGAGCTGCACCTAGTATCGACTCTTGTTTTGCCGGCTAATTGAGCTTTATCAATTCTTGGCACTTATCTCTAACATTTTAGGTGATACTGGTCGCGTTCCACGATATTTTATGCAATACATGACACCATGTATTATGATGAATAATGCTCTGAAACTTGCGGTATCAGATGTTACTTATTTTTATGTCAGACATATTGGCAATAGTTTGAAATTTGAGATCAATCGGCCATCAATTTTGTAACACTTGAAATTGAAGATGGGTGAACTATGAATGAACCGTCGGAAATACAAAAAAGAATTAATTCATTGCGTTCTGAAATAGAGCAACTTTCCACTTTTCACAAACGAATGGGCTTGGCCGATCATTGGATTTCGGTTTGGTTGATGATAATTACGCTTGCTTCCAGTATCGGGGCCGGCATTGGCGGAATTTTTATGAATTTTTCATCGCAAGCAACCGGCGGGCTCGCGTTGTTGCCAGGATTGATGGCGATTGTTGCAAGCAATTTAAAATTTCAGGGTAAATCAAATTGGCATTTCAGAAAAACAGAAGCCGTCGACGGCTTGTTGCACAAACTTATTTATGAACTTCCAATCGATCCGGTTGCCCAAGACGTTGCGGCTGTGTCCGCTGCACTGACAAAAACCAAGCAAGAATTTCTCAAAGAATGGGAAAAAACATTCCAGCACAATTGGGATAATTTTCACGGCATTGATAAGCGCGCAGGTAATATAGGAGAGGATGGGCACAATGTTTGACTGGGAAATTTCAATCACATAACTAAAGTGTGTATCAATAATGAATGATTCGATGGTATTTTTCCCGCAATATATAAGCTGTATGACGACTGTGATTGCAGATTCAATCTCGCTGTGCGCAAATGTAATTGCGAACTTAACAAAATTTTTTTCATCTTGGCAAAGGCATTGCCAATTACAGAAATTGACGCAATGGGAATTGATCAATAAAACAGTTCAACGATAGGTTGACGAGAAAATCATGATACGTGTAGCTATTTGTGACGATCATCAAATTGTTCGGGCTGGATTCAGGCAATTATTTGCAGAGATTCCCGATATTGAAGTCGTGGCGGAGGCGACCAATGGAAAAGACGCGTTGGATATAGCTCGCAAGAATCTCTGCGACGTTATGTTACTCGATATCAGCATGCCGGATCAAAATGGCGTAGATACGTTGCGCACAATTAAGCAAGGTCAGCCCGATTTTCCAATCATGATTCTTAGTATATTTCCAGCTCGTGACTACGCGCTGAACTTGTTAAGGATGGGAGCAAACGGTTACTTGAACAAAGAATGTGATTCGGCTGAATTGATCAGCGCAATCCGTGCTGTGGCAACCGGTAGGCGATATGTCAGCCCAAACATTGGTGAGATTTTGGTGCAAGGTATTGATCAACGCTCTGCTGCTGCACACACTGAATTATCGGATCGCGAATTTCAAGTATTTTTGCATTTGGCAAAAGGTGAATCGGTATCAACTATTGCGGAAAAACTTTCGCTTAGCGTAAAAACTATAAGCACCTATCGAACCAGGGTTATGGAAAAAATGGGGACGCAGTCAAATAGTGATTTGACATACTATGCTTTGAAAAATAATCTACTTGAATGATTTGAAATATCTCTATGTTAACATCGCTTGCAGACGATTAACCAGCATATTCAAATCGCGTGATTTGTCAAAAAATTCATCTGCTCCAAGAGCTATGCAGCGAGATTTCAAGGCTGGGCTTGGGGAATTTGTAAAAACAAAACGCTTCCCGTGTTTCCAGGGATCATGCTGCAAACCAGCCAAGACCCCCAAACCACTTCCTTCGTTGAGTCCGATATCGACAATGACGACATCCCACTCTTTTGATCTTAATTGATCCAGGGCGTCACTCTCATTTTCGGCGAATCCGATTATTTCGATATGCTCGGTTCTTTGCAGAAATTCGATCAAAATTGACCGAATTTGGCATCCATCTTCTATCAAAAACACTTTCAATTTGTTTTCGACGCGCATGATTTGTATAGATTCACTCTGGATACGTGAGCCCAGTTTATTCGCTCGCATCAAAAAATCTACTCGATTGGAATAGGGCTGTAAATTGTCCGTTTTTCCACAGAACTATTGCAAATCGTGTACTTGTCAATTGGCGATGAAGTCGCGGGCGACATGACTATTTTAGAGGCGACTTTGCGGCCTTTCAATAACGGAACGCGGAGGAAGCTGTAGGTCAATGGCTAATTCGATATCTTGGTATATTATCCAAATTGAATTGTGTAATTTTGCGCTCACGAACAAAGAACATTCTGTAGATCATCCAATTGAAAGTCTCCAATATTTCTTCCGTTCCGCTGTATGTTACCGTGCTCTTTGCGGTATGTTTGTCCATTCTCATACTAACTATATTTTCAAGCTACCGCGATTTGCAGAGCCTGGAGAAAAACATTAATCAAATGGAACAAAGTTGGTATGTCAACGATCATTTGAAAAACATCAATTTATTAACCGGAGATGTGGAAGACAGCTTGCTGGGTTTTTACATTAGTGGCGATGAGGCTTTCTTGACACCTTTGCAGGCCGCCAAAGAGAATTTGAGCGCAGAATTTCTCGCGTTGGAAAAGTTGATAAACGGAAATCCAACGCAACAGAAACATCTTATATTGTTGCGTACACTATTCGACAAAAGAATAGAGAAATTCGAAGATCGTGTTGTGCATTTTAAACGCAGCAGGCTTAAGGAAGTCGTCGAAATTGTAAAGCGACGCGAAGGCATGCAAATCATGGATGAGGTTCGGCAATTGGAAATCACCATGGAAAAGGATGAGGTTGTTCAACTTACCGCACGGCGCAATCAACTTTATGGGGAATTTGATCGAACTATCTTGTTCGGTGCGATAATCAACGGCTTTGCAGTTCTTATCCTCGTCGTATTCTATCGTATGATCTATCAGCATTTCTCAAAGCAAAGAGTGGTGGAGGAAGCGCTAAAACAGGCGAACGAAAATCTTGAAGCAATGGTATCACGGCGTACTGCAAAGTTATCGGTTCTGACACGTCATCTATTGAGAGTGTCGGAGATAGAAAAGGCGAAGCTCGCGCGCGAGTTACATGATGAAATGGGCTCCAGCCTGACTGCAATTGGCATGGATGTAATGATCGTTTCGGATCGATTGAAAGATATTCAACCTGATCTGGCAAGCCAATTATGTAGAGCAAAGCAGGCATTACAAGAAACGGTTGAAATGAAACGTCGAATCATAGAAGACTTGCGCCCTAGCATGCTCGATAATCTCGGACTCGTAGCGTCGATCCGCAGTCACTGCGAAAAGGTGATACACGTACCCGACCTTGAATATGAAGAGGATATTCCGGACGAGATTAAAAATATAAACTCGGAGTGGGCAATTGCGTTATTTCGTATTGTTCAGGAGGCGCTCAACAATGTCATCAAATATGCCAAAGCCACTCACGTAAAAATTAGCTTGAAACGTACATTGTCTGGTTTGTGGCTGCAAATTCTGGATGATGGAATAGGGATACAAGCAGATGCCATGGACAAACCGAAATCGCACGGTCTGTTGGGAATGCGGGAGCGCGTCCTATTGCTGGGGGGGGAATTCGCAATAAAACGCGGAGTAGCAAACCGCGGTACAGCAATCGAAGTTTTACTCCCATTTTCAGACTGAAACCGTGCTAAGTCCCGCGTAAGAAATTGCTTACATCATCTTGGCGCTTCCTCTGATGGGACTGGTACATTGCGCTAACTATACTGCTTCGTATGGAAAATGCGCTTTAGGTGAACAACACTTTTGTTTTCCTTGAACGTGATTTTCAACCGCACGTTCAAGCGGTCAAATGATTTCTGACAAAGAATGGAATGAAGCCCTTTACTTACCACTGAGTTACCACTAAGGCAGTTCAGTATATTGGCGAGGATATCATGGGAATCAACACTAGCATTACCAAGCAACAAGAGCGCGAAATTATGTTGGAAATTCAAAGAACGCGCGAAACAGCATCACCATGTCACCCGGACCCAAATTGGATGCACGATTTTTGGAGCGGACGCCTATCAGATCACGCGGAAATTAAACGTGTGTTGGGTGTTGGGGTGGCTACAATGTCCGATCATCTACGTTTATATATTGATCCATTTGAGCCATGATAATCGTCAAAGCCGCATTGTTCGACCTTTTTTCCTACAGGTTGACAAGTCTTCGTCCTATATAAATCGGCTTTCTTAAATACTAAGATGAAAATGCTTGTTTGAAATACCGTCAACACCTGCCTGACAATTACCGTGTCAGACATTGAAAATCAAGTGGATATGATGTGATTATATTGCTTGCTGATTTGGTGAACGGAAATTAAATTTATAGTGTCTATGACCCGATTGAACTACCGTAAACAATACGGTTTTATCGAAGGAGTTGAAAAATGAAACTGTTACAGAAACCATTGATAATGACTTCAACGTTGATTGCAATCCTGGCAGCCGGTTGTGGCCAGTATGCGATGGCGGACGATGTAGCACAGAACGATCCGCAAACTACCGCCCCGAAAACCACCAATGAAACTGGGAAGATGGGGGCTCACGCTTCAACAGCGATTGATGATTCAATGATTACAACGAAAGTCAAGGCGGCAATCGTTGCTGAGCCTACGCTAAGTGCATTGGATATCAAGGTAAAAACGAATGACGGCGTAGTGACGTTGTCGGGATCGATTGACTCTCCTGATAAAGTTGAGCGGGCAAAACAATTGGCCCAAACGGTGGATGGTGTGAAAACGGTCAATAGCGAGCTCGTTGTCAAGTCGCCGAGTTGATCAATTAATCGCATTAGGGTGATGGCACCAGAAGGTTGGGATTTCGGATCCATGGATTCGAAATCCCAATTTGCTGAATGTGTCCTATGAACCGGTTACACCCTGACTATCAGAGTCCGCCATATTCTTGAATAAAATAAGTCGTAGTCAATTGTCATGCACATTAATTGGGGATATCAACGGATGGTCCGAAAGTTGAGATGAGGTGAAAGAAGATTGACAAAGATCAAGACTTTTGGCCGTTTGAACACGATATTCTGTGACTTCGCAGCGGTGAAATTTTATTGACATTTTTAGTCATCTAGGCGACGCCCTAGTACAGATTGATGCAAACAGGTGGTGGAATTTTCCCATTTGTGTCTTTGTTGAAAAGATCAGCATGACCACTATCACCAATCAGATTTTGGCGGCCATAGTAACTGCTTTGACGAATGCGAACGACATTATCACCGCTCCTGTCTTTTATTCCCCCGTGGAAGTAATGGCACTTGCTGAAACTTCGGATGCGACCAATACGTTAAAAATGGATGACTTGGCGTTATTCGGTCACGAAATCGATGAAGATCGTCTGGAAATTCAGATCGATATATTCGTGCGTGACGATGCAAATGATGAACTGACCAACCCTATGCTCGGAGAAGTGGATCGTACCAGCGATCCAAGAGTCCATGCATTATTGATGGAGATAGGCAAGACGTTGGAGTCCTGGCATGCACAGGAAGCAAATGCCACCACAGATGTAATGCCGACAACTTATGCGATTCATTTTCATTCATCGACCGCAGATCTTACCTGGCTTGCGTAGCAGATGATATGAAAAGCGATTTGATGCCCATCTGCATTAAATCGAGCTGAAACAAATTACGAATAGTCCTTGTCCCGCCTCCTGGCGGGTTTTTTTTGGGGAAAATTAAATGACATGAAATTTCGGAACGTGCGCGCACGTTGGCTTATTTCTAAAATACTTGACAATACGCAGAGATGTTCGGATCTTGGGGGGATAAATTTAGAGAGTACAAATTATGACCAGTCGGTTTGCGTTTGTTTCAATTATCGTGGATTCCCAATGAATATCTCGACTGCTTATTTTTTGTCGGGCTCTGCAACTGATCGATAGAGAACATTCATAGCAATCATCTGGGGAGATTAATGATGAAACGGCGAACATTTCTTCGATATGGCGCAGGCATGGCCATCGGTGGGGCGCTAACTGCTTGCGGCGGGGGCGACGGCAATGTTCCGATGAGCCAATCAGTGCAAGCAGGGCAATTCAATTCGGTTATTGCTTGGAATAATGCCGCATTGCAGGCGATACGTGCCGTCAAGCCTGGGCCGCCGATGGCCGCGCGTTCACTGGCTTGCGTGCACACTGCCATGTACGACGCTTGGGCGGCTTACGATAGTGTCGCGCTTGGAACGCAGTTAGGTGGCACGCTGCGTCGCCCGGTTGAGGAGCAAACTCCGCAAAACAAAATGATCGCAATCAGCAACGCTGCTTATACCGCGTTAATTGACCAATTCGCTTCCCAGAAGAGTATTTTCGACACTCAGATGAGTGCGCTTGGGTTGAGCGCGATGACCTCGACTGCCGAGACCGCGACTGCGCAACAGATTGGCGTCACCGCTGCGCAGGCCTGCCTCGATGCTTTTCATGCCGATGGTGCGAATCAGCTTGGTGAAATGACACCGAGCGGTGTCGCTTACGCCGACTATACAGGCTACGTGCCCAAGAACCCGCCGCTATTGGTGACGCAGCCGACACCACTGTCGGATATCCCGGCGCCGAACAACTGGCAGCCGTTGAGCTACGATAATGCGGCAGGTACTCTGGTAACGCCCGGCTATATAGGCGCGTTCTGGGGAGATGTGCGTCCATTTGCGATGAGTGTTGGCAGTCAGTTCCGCCCAGGGCCACCGGCCCAGTTCGGTACGCCGGAATATGTGACACAGGCTCAACAGCTCATCGACATCCAAATAGCGCTTACCGAGGAGCAAAAGGCAATGGCCGACTATTGGGCAGATATAGGCGGCACCGTACTGCCTCCTGGGCACTGGATGCAGTTTGCTGAAGTTGTGTCGAATCGGGACCAGTTGGACGAAGACGACAATGTCAAGTTGTTCTTTGCCGTTTCCAACGCGCTGTTCGATGCAGGCATCGCCGCTTGGGAAGCCAAGCGCGCTTACGATTCTGAGCGGCCCATCACGGCAATTCGTTATTTGATGCATGGGCAGACTATTACCGGATACGGCCCGAACGGCCCTCCCGGTGGCTTGATGCCGATCGCGGGTGAATCATGGTTTCCATTTCAACTAATGACGTTTCCAACGCCACCATTCGCCGAGCACATTTCCGGTCACAGCACTTTCAGCGCTGCGGCGGCGCAGGTGCTGAAGCAATTTACCGGCGATGATACGTTCGGCTACAGCCATACTGTGCCAGCACATTCGCTGCAGATCGCCCCTAGCTTGCCATCGCAGGATTTGACGCTTTCATGGGCGACTTTCAGTGATGCGGCCGCAGAAGCGGGTATGTCGCGTATTTATGGCGGCATCCATTTTGAGAATGCAAATATAGCCGGCCAGTCTGTTGGACGTCAAGTAGGGGCGCTGGCCTTTAGCAAGGCGCAAGCTTACTGGAGCGGTACGCTATAGTGTCCTTTATGCTTGCCGGGATTGAGATTCGTCAAGTCACAATCCCGCATTAGAGGGGAAAATAATGACATCGATGCCGTTATGTGAAAAACGGTATTAAGTCCGCTACGCATGCGATATCAAGAATTCGAACGTGCAGGATCGCGTCTCGAAACAAGGGTGATGAATTAATGAATTTAATGAATTTATTGAATTTTCCAAAGATAAAGCTATTAAAAAAAACGAACCTCAATTCGGTTTATTGTCATTCGCACATAATTGCATTATTGCGCGGACTGGCGGCAATCGAAGTGGCGAGTGCGCACTTGCGGGCTCAATTCTTTCCCGCCTACGGATTGATAAAAGATCCGTCGCCAGGATTCCAATTGTTTGCCTTTTTCACGGGTTTTGGGCATCAAGCGGTCGTCATATTTTTTCTTATGAGCGGGTGGCTGGTTGGCGGGAGCTTGCTCAATAAAATTGGACAACCCGATGCGATCAAATCATATGCAATTGACCGGACTACACGATTATGGGTCGTCCTGATACCTACATTTGTTCTCACGCTTCTATTTGCACTTTGCAAGAATAAATTCGCATGGGGGCTGAACTATATCAACGAAATAGGGGAGGCGTCGCTATCGTCAGAAGCGTTTTTCGGCAATCTAATCGGGTTGCAAACGATGATCGTGCAACCCTACGGGGGAAATTTCCCATTGTGGAGTCTTGCCAATGAAACCTGGTATTACATTCTTTTCCCATTACTGTTGATGGCGTTGATCCA